>WNGL01004637.1_pt1 | contig 19231 bp, 16 predicted proteins | sample 5400591 | NCBI WGS metagenome assembly WNGL01 (sample SAMN13153377, study PRJNA577476) | soil metagenome | isolation source: 80 cm soil or saprolite under Garry oak tree replicate 1 | place: USA:California | collected 2016-06-15 | reverse complement strand
TACTGGTACCTCGACGAGAACTGCAGCTACCACGTGCTCGGCGCGATCGAGGGCGCGGTGCCCCGCGTGACGCTGCTCGACCACGTCGGCGCCGTCGTCATCCCCGCCGACACCGTGAAGGCGCTCTTCGAGAACCCCGGGTTCGTCCGCTCCGTCCACTACCGCCCCTCGATCCGCGCGCAGTTCGAGGCCCGCACGGCCGGGCTCGACGGGCGCGAGCGGACGCTCGTCGAGCGGCTCTACCTCGACGCGAGCACGGCGCTCCCGGGCGACCTCGCGCCGGAGCGGCGCGCCGCCGTGCTCGACGCCGCGGTGGACCTCGTCGACCTCCGGCACTTCCGGAACCTCGCCGTGGACGCGGCGCCCGAGGCGGCGAAGACGCGCCACCTCCTCCTCCAGCGCCGCGCCGAGCTCCGCGTCCAGAGCGCCGAGCTCGTCGTCCCCGTGCCGGAGGAGCGCGCCCCGGAGCGCGGGCACGGCTCCTGGCGCGTCGGCGCCGGCGGGGGCGACTCCTCGCGCCTCGGCGCCTTCGCGGCGCTCGACCTCCGCGTCGCGCTCCACGACCTCGCCGATCCGCTCGCCGGCTACCCGCTCCTCTCCGGCCTCGAGTTCGTCGAGACCCGGCTCCGGTTCCGCCTCGCCGACGCGCAGCCGTTCGTGGACGAGCTCTGGGCGCTCCGGATCACCTCGCTGAACGACTTCACCCGGTTCGACCTCCGCCCGTCCTGGCGCGTGCGCGTGGGCGCCGCGACCGTGAACGACGCCGGGTGCGACGGCTGCCTCGTCCCGCAGGCGGAGGTGGGCACCGGCTTCGCGAAGACGCTCGGGCCGCTCGACCTCTACGCGGGCGCCGACGTCGCGCTCGAGGCGCGCGCCGGGCTCGCCGGGATCGAGGGGAAGGGGATCCGGGTCGGGATCGGCCCCGGGGGGCTCGCGCGCCTGCGGCTCGGTCGGCTCGCGATCCTCCTCGCCGACGCGCGCTGGCGCTTCTTGCCGGACGCGACGCCGGGGGAGACCTTCGAGCTCCACGGCATCCTCCGCGTCCCCCTCGGTGGGACGTTCGCCCTGTCGCTCGACGCCCGGCGGACCCCCACCGCCGGCGAGGGCTCGCTCGTCCTGCACGCCTTTTACTGAGGGCCCCGATCCCCAGCGTAGAGGGTTCGCTTCCGAGCCGTCGCGGACGCGGAGCGGATGCAGCGGCGCCTTCACCAGCATCGAGAGGAGCCGGCCGAGGCGGCGCCGCGCGCGGGGACCGGCTCCGCCTGCCCAGCTCACCCGTCGCACACGCAGCGGGCGAGCGCGGCGACGGTACTTCACGTGTAGTGACGATCGTCGACCCAAATGGGAAGTTGACGCGTTCCTTCTCGGATCACGTTCGCGCTGCGCGCATTGTGCGTGGCAGGCCTCGGAAACGCGCCAGGGCCGCGCCTTTCGGCGCTGCGACCGTGCGGGGGAGGTGCGAGCCGGTACGTCGCGAATTCGCGGCAGGAGGCGATTGCGGCCGTTCCAGGAGGCCTCGACGCCTCGTGAGACCCTCCGGGCATGACGACTGCACGCGAAGAGACCTCCCGCCTCGCCGACCTCCTCCGCCGCGAGCGCCACGCGCTCTCCGAGTTCCTCGTCGCGCTCTCGCGCTTCGACGCGGAGCGCCGGTGGGGGGAGCTGGGGTACCGGAGCCTGTTCGAGTTCCTGCGCAGGGAGCTGCGGCTTTCGGCCGGAGCCGCTCAGTACCGCAAGACGGCCGCCGAGCTCGTCCAGAAGTACCCGGAGGTCGAGGCGGCGCTCCGGAGCGGCGACCTGTGCCTCTCCTCCGTCATCGAGCTCGCGAAGGTGCTCACGCCCGAGAACGCCCGGGAGGTCCTGCCCCGGTTCTTCGGCCTCTCGAGTCGCGACGCCGCCTTCCTCGCCGCCTCCATTCGCCCGGTCGAGAACCTTCCGCGCCGCGCGTTCGTGGTCACGCAGGTGCGGCCAACTGCCACGCCCGAAGCGGCGGCAGCCGCACCCGTCGTCTTCGAGGGGTCGCTCCAACTTCGGGCGCCCGAAGTGCCCTCGGTGGAACCGGCGTCGGTGTCCGTCGCCCCCGCGCGTCCGGTTCTCGACCGCCGGCCGTGAAGCCTCTCGACGCGGAGCGAGCCCGCGTGAGCATGACGGTCTCCCGCCGCGTACTCGAGAAGCTCGCCGCAGCCCGCGACGCACTCTCTCACTCTCACCCGGGCGCCTCCGAGGAGACCATCCTCGAGGTCGGCCTCGACCTCATCCTCCAGCGCCACGCGAAGCGGCGCGGGATCGGGGCGAAGCCGCGCGCGATGTCTCCGAAGGACAGCAAGGCCGCGGCGTCGCCTGCGCTGCCTCCCTCGACGAAGCGCAGCCGCCGCGTCCCCGCCGCGGTCTGGCGCGGCGTCTGGGAGCGCGATCGCGGGTGCTGCGCGTGGCCCCTCGAGAACGGCGGCGTCTGCGGCTCCACGCGCCAGCTCGAGCTGGATCACGTCAAGGGCTGGGCCCTCGGCGCGGAGACCACGATCGGCGAGTGCCGCATCCTCTGCCGCTTTCACCAGGACCTCTCGGCGCGGCAGCTCTACGGCGACGACCTCATGAACCGCTACACCCGGCCCAAGGGCGGCAACTGCTCGGAGCCGATCGCGGTCTACGGGGCCCGTACTTGCGGGAGCGGCGGCTCCGGCGACGAACGGCGACCGAGGGCACGCCCGTCCTTCGCGTCCCGGACCCCGGCCGGCGGCCCGCAGGGGTGGCCCGCTTCGCCGCGATCGCGCTATCATCCCGGCCCTTTTCGCCCCGCTCCCCGGATGGAAAGACGTCTCGTTTCAGGCGACGAAGCGGTCGCGGCCGCGGCGCTCGACGCCGGGGTGCACCTCGGCACCGGCTACCCCGGCACGCCCTCCACCGAGATCCTCGAGACCTTCTCCCGCCTCGGCGGCCGCGCCCAGTGGGCGCCGAACGAGAAGGTGGCGCTGGAGGTCGGCCTCGGGGCGGCGTTCGGCGGCGCGCGGGCCCTCGTCACGATGAAGCACGTCGGGGTGAACGTCGCGGCGGACCCGCTCTTCACCGCGGCCTACACCGGCGTCTCCGGCGCGCTCGTCCTCGTCTCGGCCGACGATCCCGGGATGGCCTCCTCGCAGAACGAGCAGGACAACCGGAACTACGCGGTCGCCGCCGGCGTCCCGATGCTCGAGCCGTCCGACTCGCAGGAGGCGTACGACCTCACGCTCCAAGCGTTCGAGCTCTCGGCGCGCTTCCGGCTCCCGGTGATCCTCCGGATGACGACCCGCGTCTGCCACGGCAAGTCGATCGTGCAGCGGCGCGCCCCCGTGCAGGCGAAGGCGCCCGCGTTCGAGCGCGACATCGTCGGCCGGGTGATGATCCCGGCGTACGCCCGTCCCGCGCACCGGAGGCTCCGCGAGAAGCTCGCCGAGATCGAGGCCTGGGCGGAGACGACCCCGCTGAACGTCCGCGTGGACGGCGACCGGAAGCTCGGGATCGTCACCGGCGGCGTCACCGCGCGCCACGCGCGCGAGGCCGTGCCGGGCGCGAGCTTCCTCGAGCTCAAGACCGTCTACCCGCTCCCGCTCGAGAAGATCCGGGCCTTCGCCGCCTCGGTCGAGCGCTGCGTGGTGGTGGAGGAGGGCGACCCGTTCTTCGCGGATCGGATCCGCGCGGCCGGGATCGCGGTCGAGTCGAAGCCGGAGCCGTTCCGGTTCGGCGAGCTGAACGTGGACCGCGTCCGCCGGATCCTCGCGCGCGACCTCTCCCCGGAGCCGTCGCTGCCGAAGGGCAAGCCGCCGATGCTCTGCGAGGCGTGCCCGTACCACCCGGTCTTCGGCGCGATCCGCAAGCTCGACTGCATCGTCGCGGGCGACATCGGCTGCTACACGCTCGGGGTCGCGCCGCCCTACCAGGGGCTCGACACCTGCGTCGCGATGGGGGCCTCGCTCGGCGTCGGCCTCGGGCTCCGCCACGTCCTCCCGGAGAAGGACGCGAAGCGCGTCATCTCGCTCATCGGCGACTCGACCTTCATCCACTCGGGCGTGAACGGCCTCATCGAGATGGTCTACAACCCGCCCGCGACCGGGCACGTGCTGCTCGTGCTCGACAACGGCACGACCGCGATGACCGGGCAGCAGGAGCACCCGGGCACCGGCCGCACCCTCGAGCACGACGCGACCGGCAAGGTCTCGATCGAGGGGCTCGGCCGCGCGGTGGGCGTGAAGAACGTCGACGTGGTCGATCCGGTCGCCGATCCCGGCGGCTTCGAGAAGCTGCTCGCCGACCGGCTCTCCCGGCCGGAGGTGTCGATGATCGTGGCGCGCCGCGCCTGCATCCTTGCCGCCGCCGACATCCGCAAGTACGAGAAGGCCGCGGCCGACCAGTGCGCCGCCTGCACGGGAGCCGCCGATGCCTAGCAAGGTCACGAACGTGGTCGTCGCCGGGCTCGGCGGGCAGGGCGCCATCAAGGCGTCCGACATCCTCGCCGACGTCGCGTTCCGCGCCGGGCTCGACGTGAAGAAGGCCGAGGTCCACGGGATGAGCCAGCGGGGCGGCTCGGTCACCTCCGACGTCCGCTTCGGGCCCCACGTCGAGTCTCCCCTCGTGACCATCGGGGAGGCGGACTTCCTCGTCGTCCTCGCGGAGTCGGAGGTCGAGGTCACGCGGCCGCTCCTCAAGAAGGACGGGACGCTCATCCCCCCCGACCTCGTCGACGAGAAGTCGCTCCCGAACCGCAAATCGCTCAACGTCGCGCTGCTCGGCGCCCTCTCCCGCCACCTCGACTTCCCCGAGGCGCTGTGGCTCGAGGCGGTGCGGGCGGCGCTCCCGAAGCCGCTGCACGCGGTGAACGAGAAGGCCTTCCAGCTCGGCCGCGAGGCGGCGAAGCGCTAGGAGGGAGGATCGATGAAGTCCCAGTGGAACGACGCACCCGGCGGCTTCCACCCCGCGAGCGCGCCCGACTTCCTGCCGCGCCGCGAGCTCGAGAAGGTCCAGCTCGGGCGGCTGCAGGCAGTGGTCTCGCGCGCCTACGAGCGGGTCGGGCTGTTCCGCAAGCGGATGGAGGAGCGCGGGCTCGGCCCCGACGCGGTGAGGACGCTCGCCGACTGCGCGAAGCTCCCGTTCACGGTGAAGGCGGACCTCCGCGACACCTACCCCTTCGGCCTCTTCGCCTCGCCGATGGAGGAGATCGTGCGGCTCCACGCCTCCTCCGGCACGACCGGGAAGCCCATCGTCGTCGCCTACACCGAGGCGGACCTCGCGGTCTGGACGAGCGTGATGGTCCGGACCTTCGCGGCCTGCGGCCTCCACAAGGGCGACGTCATCCAGAACGCCTACGGCTACGGCCTCTTCACCGGGGGCCTCGGCGCGCACTACGGCGGCGAGGCGCTCGGCGCGACGGTGATCCCGATCTCCGGCGGCAACACCGAGCGCCAGCTCATGGTGCTCGAGGACTTCAACGTCACCGCGATCTGCTGCACACCCTCGTACATGGTCCACCTCATCGAGCGGGCCAAGGAGGCGAAGATCGGTTTCGGGCGGCTCAAGGTGGGCGTGTTCGGCGCCGAGCCCTGGTCCGAGTCGATGCGCAAGCACATCGAGGCGGAGAGCGGCATCCGGGCCTACGACATCTACGGGCTCTCGGAGATCGTCGGCCCGGGCGTCGGGATCGAGTGCGCCCGGCAGGACGGGCTCCACCTCTTCGAGGACCACTTCTACCCGGAGATCATCGACCCGGTGTCGGGCGACGTCGTGCCGGACGGCGTGGAGGGCGAGCTCGTCCTCACCACGCTCTCGAAGCAGGCGATGCCGATGATCCGCTACCGGACCCGGGACATCACCGCGCTGCAGACCGAGCACTGCCCGTGCGGCCGCACCATCCGGCGCATCCGCCGGATCGGCCGCCGCTCGGACGACATGTTCATCATCCGCGGCGTGAACGTCTTCCCGTCGCAGGTGGAGGCGGCGCTCCTGCAGGTCGAGGGGACCCTGCCGCACTACCAGATCGTCCTCACCCGCGAGAAGGGGCTCGACGAGATGGAGGTGCAGGTCGAGGTGACGCCGGAGGTCTTCTCCGACACCATCGGCGCGCTGGAGGGGCTGCAGCGCAAGCTCGGCGACGCGATCGACCACGTCGTCGGGATCCGCGTGAAGGTGCACCTCGTCGCGCCCAAGACCATCGCCCGCAGCGAGGGCAAGGCGAAGCGCGTCCTCGACCAGCGCGCGATCTGAGGGGAGGCCGCCATGACCATCCGCCAGCTGTCGCTCTTCCTCGAGAACCGCCCGGGCCAGCTCCGCGCCCCGTGCAAGGTGCTCGGCGACGCCGGGATCGACATCCTCACGATGTCCCTCGCCGACACCCAGCAGTTCGGGATCCTCCGCCTCGTCGTGAAGGACTGGGAGAGGGCGAAGAAGGCGCTCGAGGGCGCGGGCATCGTCGTGAACGTGACCGAGGTCCTCGCCATCGACGTCCCCGACCGGCCCGGCGGCCTCGCCTCCGTGCTCGAGGCGTTCGAGAAGATCGGCGTCGGGGTCGAGTACATGTACGCGCTCGACGCGGGGCGGGAGCGCGGGCGGTTCGCGACGCTCGTCTTCCGGGTCGCCGACTCGGAGCGGACCTCGCGCCTGCTCTGCGAGGCCGGGTTGCGGCTCCTCACGTCCGAGGAGCTGTTCGCCCGCGCCGGCGCCTGAATCCCGAATTCGTGAACGTGAGCGTGAACGTGAGCGTGAACGTGAGCGTGAACGTGAACGGCGTCGCCGGGGTGCGCCCGTGACCCCCCTCGCCGTCGAGAACCGGATCTGGGACCCCGCGGAGACCCTGCCGCGCGAGGAGCTGCGCGCGCTTCAGGCAAGCCGGCTCGCGGAGTCGGTGCGCCGGGCCGGGGCGGTGCCGTTCTACCGGGAGGCCCTCGCGCGCGAAGGCGTGGACCCGGCCGCGATCCGCTCCGCGGAGGACGTGCGGCGCCTCCCGTTCACGGTGAAGGACGACCTGCGCCGGAACTACCCGCTCGGCCTGCTCGCCGTCCCCCGCGCCGAAGTCGCGCGCATCCACGGCTCGTCCGGCACCACCGGCCACCCCACCTTCGTCGCCTACACGCGGAAGGACCTCGAGACCTGGTCCGGCCTCGTCGCCCGCTTCCTCGTCGCGGGCGGGCTGCGCTCCGAGCACCTCGTCCACGTCGCCTTCGGCTACGGCCTCTTCACCGGCGGCTTCGGCCTCCACTACGGCATCGAGAGGGTCGGCGCCGGCGTCGTCCCCGCGGCGGGCGGGAACACCCCGCGGCAGGTGCTGCTCATCCGCGACCTCGGCGCGGACGTGCTCGTCTGCACCCCGTCGTACGCGCTCCACATCGCGGAGGTGGCGAAGGCGGAGGGGTTCGGCCCGGGGAAGCTGCCGCTCCGCTTCGGCCACTTCGGCGGCGAGCCCTGGACCGAGGAGATGCGCCTCGCGATCGAGCGTGGGCTCGGGATCCTCGCCTTCAACAACTACGGGCTCTCCGAGGTCATCGGCCCGGGCGTCTCCGGCGAGTGCGGCGCGCGCGCCGGCATGCACGTCCAGGAGGACCACTTCATCGTCGAGTGCGTGAACCCCGAGACGCTCGAGCACGTCCGCGACGGCGAGACCGGCGAGCTCGTCTTCACGACGCTCACGAAGGAGGCGCTGCCGGTGCTCCGCTACCGGACGCGCGACCTCGCCTCGCTCGACCGGCGTCCGTGCCCGTGCGGGCGGACCGGCGTGCGCATGAGCCGCGTCGTGGGCCGGTCCGACGACATGCTCATCGTCCGCGGCGTGAACGTGTTCCCGTCGCAGGTGGAGGAGGCGCTGCTCCGCGTCGAGGGGACGGCGCCGCACTACCTCATCGAGATCTCGCGGCCGGGCACGCTCGACGAGGCGGTGGTGAAGGTCGAGGTCCGCCCCGGCGACTTCCGCGACGAGATGCGCGAGATGATCGAGCTGCGCGACCGGATCGACCGGGAGATCCACGCCGTCACCGGCGTCCGGATGACGGTCGAGCTCGTCGCGCCGAACACGATCGAGCGCTCCGCCGGCAAGGCCCGGCGCGTCCTCGACCACCGCCGCCCGTCGTAGCGACCGCCCGTCCGATATCCTCCGACGGGGCGTGCGACTCCTTGCGGGGAGCGCGCGTTTCTCGTAGTTACGTCGCTCCGGACCCACGCACCTCACAGGAGGAGTTCCCGATGCGCTTCCCCGTCAGGTCGTTCCTCGCGGCCCTCGCCGCGCTCGCCTTCGCCGGCCCCGCCCTCGCGCAGCAGACCGTGAGGATCGGCGCCGCCCTCTCCATGACCGGCCCCGCCGCGGCGTACGGCGCGAACCAGAAGACCGGCATCCTCGCGGCGATCGACGAGGTGAACGGGAGCGGCGCGCTCAAGGGCGTGAAGCTCGAGGCGGTGATCGAGGACGACGCCTCGACGAAGGAGCAGGGTATCGCCGTCTTCCAGAAGCTCATCAACCAGAGCAAGGTCGCGGCGATCATCGGGCCGACGCTCTCCAACACCGCCTTCGCGACGAACCCGCTCGCCCAGGCGGCGAAGGTCCCGGTGGTCGCGGTGTCGAACACCGCGCCCAAGGGGATCACCGACATCGGCGACTCCATCTGGCGCGTCTCGCTCACCGAGGGGCAGGTCATCCCCGGCGCGCTCAAGACGCTCCAGGCGAAGCTCGGCTTCAAGAAGGCGGCGGTCCTCTACGGCAACGACGACGCCTTCACCAAGGCCGGCTACGACGTCATGAAGGCGGCCCTCGCCGACCTGAAGATCCAGGTGCTCGGCGAGCAGACCTTCGCGAAGCCCGACCGCGACTACAACGCCCAGCTCACCTCGCTCCTCGGCACGAAGCCCGACATCCTCGTCGTCTCCGCGCTCATCGAGAACGCGTCCGGTATCGTCGCCCAGGCCCGGCAGCTCGGCTGGAAGGGGCCGATCTTCGGCGGCAACGGCTTCAACAACCCCGTCCTCATGAAGAACGCCGGCCCGGCCGCCGAGGGCGTCTACGTCGGCACCGCCTGGAACCGCGCCTCGACGGACGAGGCGAACACGAAGTTCCTCGCCCTGATGAAGTCGCGGGGCGTCGACCCCGACCAGTTCTGCGCCCAGGCGTACACCGGCGTGCTCGTGATCGCCGAGGCGATCAAGCAGGCCGGGACGAAGGGCGGCCGCGACGACGTGAAGGCGGGGTTCGCGAAGGTGAAGGGCCTCGCGACGCCGCTCGGGAAGTTCTCCTTCCTCCCGAACCGCGACGGCGACCACACGCCCGCGATCCAGGTCGTGAAGGACGGGAAGTTCCAGATCCTCCAGTAAGGCGGGGGGCCGGAGACGGGCGTGAGCGGCCAGCAGGTCATCAACGGGCTCTTCCTGGGCGGCATCTACGCGCTGTTCGCCCTCGGCTATACCCTCGTCTTCGGCGTCCTCGACATCCTGAACCTCGCCCACGCCGCGGTCTTCATGCTCGCGGCGTTCGTGGCGCTGACGCTCGTCTCCGCCGCGCACGCGAACCTGCTCGTCGCGCTGCCGGTCGCGGTCGTCTTCGCCGGGCTGCTCGGGCTCGTCCTCGAGCGGATCGCCTTCCGGCCGCTCCGGGGCCGGTCCGACTCGAACATCTCCGGGCTCATCTCGTCGCTCGCGATGGCGGCGATCTTCGAGGCCATCGCCCACGAGATCTGGGGACCGAACACCGCCCGGTTCCCCTTCGACACCCTCCCCGACCAGCAGCTCCAGATCCTCGGCGGGGTGGTGTCGCGGCTGCAGCTCACCATCATCGGCGTGTCGCTCGGGATGTTCCTCGTCCTCTGGTGGCTCGTGCAGCGCACCCGCCTCGGGCGCGAGATCCGGGCCGTCGCGGAGAGCCCGCGGGCGGCGCGGGTCCTCGGGGTGAACGTGGACCGCGCCATCGCCTGGGCGTTCTTCATCTCCTCGGCGCTCGGCGGCGCGGCGGGCGTCCTCTTCGCCCTCTCCTTCAACTCCGTCTCGCCGGACATGGGGCGCGGCGTCGAGCTGAAGGGACTCGCGGTGATCATCCTCGGCGGCATGGGCTCGATGACGGGCGCGGTGGTGGCGGGCTTCGCCCTCGGCCTCACCGAGGTCCTCGTGGTCTCGCACCTCGGCGGCTCGTACCGGGACGCGGTCTCCTTCGCGGCGCTCTTCCTCATCCTCGTCTTGCGCCCGCGCGGGCTCTTCGGCGCGCCGTCGCTCCGGGAGGCCTAGTCCGCCGATGGAGTCGCTCGCGGAGCTGTACTCCACCTACCAGTCCACGCTCGCGTACGTCGGGCTGAACGCGCTCCTCGCGCTCTCGGTCTACGCGACGCTCTCCTGCGGCCAGCTCGCGCTCTCCTCCGCGGGGTTCGCGGCGATCGGGGCCTACGCGGCGTCGATCCTGACCCTCAACTTCCACGTGGCGTTCCCGTTCGCGCTCCTCGCCGCGGTGGTGCTGCCCATGATCGTGGCGGTGCCGCTCGGGCTGCCGGTGCTCCGGATCCGCGGGGTCTTCCTCGCCATCGCCACCGTCGCGTTCGGCGAGGTGGTCCGGCTCGGGCTCGTGAACTGGGACTACGTGAACGGCGCGCAGGGGCTCGTCGCGATCCCGCAGAAGACCGAGGTCTGGATGGTCTACGTCGCGGTCGCCCTCGCGCTCCTGCTCTTCGCGCGGCTCCGCGGCTCGAAGTGGGGCTTCGCGCTCGAGGCGATCCGCGAGGACGAGCCGGCCGCCCGGACCATGGGGATCCACACCACCGTGTACAAGCTCGCGATGCTCGTCGTCGGCGCCGCCCTCGCCGGCCTCGCCGGGGCGCTCGAGGCCCACTTCTCCTTCATGGTCGCGCCGAACGGGTTCGCGTTCGGGCGCGTCGTGGACATGCTCGTCTTCGCGGTGGTGGGCGGGACGGTCGCCTACTACGGGCCGGTCGTCGGCGCGGCGTTCCTCACGATCCTCCCCGAGGCGCTCCGGGTGATCGCCCCGCTCCTCGGGATCGAGCCCGGCCCCCTCCGCGCCCTCGTGAACGGCGTCGTCCTCCTCCTCGTCATCCTCTTCCTCCCGAACGGCATCGTCTCGCTCCCCTCGCGGCTCGCGGCGCGGCGGAAGGCCCGGAGCGCCGCCGCGTGAGCGCGCTCCTCACCCTCGACCGGGTCGAGCGGGTCTTCGGCGGCGTGCGCGCCGTGGACGGCGCGAGCTTCGAGGTCCGCCAGGGCACCGTGCACGGGCTCATCGGCCCGAACGGCGCCGGGAAGACGACCATCATCAACCTCGTCTCCGGGCTCCTCCAGCCGACCGGGGGCGCGGTCCGGATCGAGGGGCTCCCGACCCGCGGGCTCGCGCCCTACCGGATCGCCGCGCTCGGGGTCGCCCGGACCTTCCAGAACATCCGCCTCTTCCCCGACCTCACCGCGCGCGACAACGTCATCGTCGGCGCGCACCTGCGCCGGAAGGAGTCCTTGCTCGCGCGCCTGCTCGGGCTCGCGCCGGCGCGCGAGGCGGAGCGGCTCGTGCGCGAGCGCGCGGAGTCCCTGCTCCAGCGCGTCGGCCTCGCCGACCGGATGCGGGAGAAGGTGAAGAACCTCTCGTACGGCGAGCAGCGTCGCGTCGAGATCGCGCGCGCGCTCCACTCCGAGCCGAAGCTCCTCCTCCTCGACGAGCCCACCGCGGGCATGAACCCGGTGGAGGTCGAGGCGGTCGCCCTGCTCATCGCGAAGGTCGCGGCGGAGGGGCACTCCGTGCTCCTCGTCGAGCACAACGTGCGGCTCGTGATGGACGTGTGCCACTTCGTGACGGTCCTCGACTTCGGGAAGGTGATCGCCGAGGGGCCGCCCGCGAAGGTCGCGGAGGATCCCGCGGTGATCACCGCCTACCTCGGGGGACCGCAATGACCGACGGCGCGGCGGCCCTGCTCGAGGTGGACGACCTCCGGGTCGCGTACGGTCACGTCGAGGCCGTGCGCGGGGTGTCGCTCCGCGTTCCGGAGGGGAAGATCGTCACCCTCATCGGCCCGAACGGCGCCGGGAAGACCTCGATCCTCTCCGCGCTCGCAGGCCTGGTGCGGCCCGCGGGCGGGACGGTGCGGCTCGCGGGCGAGGACGTGACCGGGATCGCCGCCCACCGCGCGGTCGCGGCCGGGCTCGCGCTCGTGCCGGAGGGCCGGGCGATCCTCGGGCGGATGACCATCGAGGAGAACCTCGTGCTCGCGGGCGAGCGGCGGCTCGCGCCGGCGGCGCTGCGGAAGGCGATCGAGGAGGAGTACCGGCGCTTCCCCATCCTGGGCGAGCGGCGCGCGGCGCTCGCGGGCTCGCTCTCGGGGGGCCAGCAGCAGATGCTCGCCTTCGCACGGGCGCTCCTCGCGCGCCCGCGCGTGCTCCTCCTCGACGAGCCGTCGATGGGGCTCTCGCCGATCCTCGTGCAGCAGGTCTTCGAGACGGTGCGCGCGATCCACCGCGAGGGGCGCACCATCCTCCTCGTCGAGCAGAACGCGCGGCTCGCCCTCGCCGTCTCGGATCACGCCTACGTGGTCGAGCGCGGCCGGCTCGTCCTCGAGGGCCCGTCGCGCGACCTCGAGAAGGACCCGCGCGTGCACGCGGCCTACCTCGGTCGCGGGAACGCGCACTGAGCCGCGTTCTCATCCGACCTCGACGCAGGTGAACCCCCGGCGACGCGGTGCGGTGCCATCCGCGGCGCGCCGAAGTGGCCGATGACCCACGGGAAACTTGCGGGAAGTGAACGAGTCGCGCGACGCAGTGCGCGCAGCCGCTGCGTGTTCGCGATCAATATGCAGCGCGGGCGTTGCAAACCGTGCGTCAATGGTGCGATGAAGGTCCGCTGTCCCGCGTCTCTTCTCGATCGCGTCCCCCCGCGATCCCTGGCTCTTCACCCTCGGAGGTCATCAGTGAGAATCACCGTGATCCTTGCGTCGCTGCTCATCGCAACGACGGCCGTCGCGCAGACGGCGCCGCCTCCCGCGGCGGAGCCCGCCGCGACCCCGCCCGCGGCTCCCGCGCCGGCGGCTGCGGCTCCTGCTGCGGCTCCCGCCCCGGCTGCGGCTCCCGCCGTGGCGCCGAAGCCCACCTTCACGTTCGCCCTCCATGGCTTCGTGTCGATGTCCGCCGCGGTGCAGACCGGCCTCTTCAACAGCGAGGGCCAGCTCTCGAACTACTCCCTGACCCCGGAGTCGCTCCAGAAGGACAAGAACTCGAGCACGTTCGACGTGCGCCACTCGCGGTTCAACTTCTCCGTGAAGGGTCCGCAGGTCTTCGCCGGCGCCACCCCGGCCGGCATCCTCGAGATCGACTTCATGGGCGGCTGGGGCGCCGGCGCGAACGGCAGCGCGTCCCTCATGAACCGGCTCCGCATCGCGGTCGCCGAGCTCGACTGGGGGTCGACGCGCCTCCAGTTCGGCCAGCAGAACGACCTCATCTTCGCGATGGCGCCCACGTCGCTCTCGCACATCGGCCAGCCGCTCGGCTACGCCACCGGCAACACAGGCTGGCGCCGCCCCGGCATCTTCGGCTTCCACACCCTCGGCGTGAACCCGGACGCGAAGCTCGAGCTCGCCTGGGAGGTCGCCCGCGGCAACTGGAACGACACCGGGACGTGCGTCGTCTCGGGCCTCGCTCCGACGGCGTGCAGCGGCGTCGGCGGCGGGGCGGTCGCGTCTCCGGGCGGCGGCGTCTCCGCGGGTGAGGCCGCCGTCATGCCCGCCATCGAGGGCCGCGCGACGTTCAACTACGCGAAGATCGCGAACGTCTGGATCGCCGGCCACTACCACCAGGTCGACCTCACCGGCGTCGGCGTGGGCGCCAGCATCGCCGCGGGCGGCACGAACGCGGCGAACGTCCGGATCCTCCCGGTCTCGTCGTACAACGTCGGCGCGAAGTTCTCCTACGACCTGAAGCCCCTCGTCCTGACCCTCCAGGGCACCGGGTACATCGGCCGGAACGCGGCGCCGCTCGTCGCGAACTTCGGCTCGTACCGGATCGGCACCGAGGACAACGCGAACGTCGACTCCCGCGGCTACTGGCTCCAGGCGGGCGCGGCGGTCGGCAACTTCTCGCTCTGGGCCCTCTACGGCCTCCAGAAGGTGGACGAGGCGGACTTCGCGCGCACGAACCCCACGGTCTCTGCGACGGCGACCCCCGCCTACCAGAACCAGACCACGAACGTCATCGCGATGTACCGCGACGGCGGCTTCGGGCTCTCCGCGGAGTGGATCAACTTCAAGACGAGGCTCGCGACGTCGGTCGTCGCGGCCAGCGAGTCGGTCACCGGCCACTTCACGTCGAAGGCCGACCAGTACATGTTCACGGCGAACTACTTCTTCTAGCTCGACCCGAGCGCGGGGAAGGACAGAGACCCTGGCCGGATTACCGGCCGGGGTCTCTCGTTTCGTCGCAGCCATTCGTTTCGACGCACCGCGTCCAGGGGCCCCCACAGGGCATCGCACGGCGCGTTGACATCCCGGTCGAGTACGCCGAATCATTCGTAGTCCCGCGGTCCAAGCGTGCTTCACCTTCAGTGTCCGGAGGCCGAGATGACCGTCCGCCAGAAGTGGTTCCGCGTCGCCGTCCCCGTCCTCGCGCTGGCCGTCTCGGGCTGCGTGACGGACGTGACGCAGGAGGCGTCCCCCTCGATGCTGCGGGCGCGCTTCGACTCGACCGCCGGGGTGATCCCGACCCCCAACGACTTCGCGCTGCAGGCGGCGATGGGGCAGCCGGCGGGCGCGACCCGCACCGCGCTCGAGGGGTCCATCACAGCGGGCGGCTTCCCGGGCGGCGGCCCGAACGCGCTCAACGCCATCAGCGTGCCGTTCGAGTTCGTGTCCGACGGCGTCGGCACCACCGCGGCGGTCTGGGGCGACCCCACGACCATCAACTCGACCACCGTCGCGATCGTGAAGGTCCGCGGGAGCGGCGCGCCGGCGGTGCTCGACCCGACCCCCCTCCCCACCTCGCTCGGGCGGATCCAGGCCTTCCCCGCGGCGGGCTACGAGGCCGGGGCGCGCTACGTCGTCGCGGTCCGCGGCGGCCCGAACGGCGTCAAGGCGAGCGACGGGCGCACCTTCGAGGCGAGCACGCCCATCTACCTCATCACGCACGGCGTGAACTTCGCGAGCCCGGAGACGCGGCCGGGGACCCTCACGCCCGACCAGGCCGCGAGCCTCCAGAAGGTCCAGGGGCTCCTCGGGGCCGCCGTCGACTGGGGCCACATCCTCAACGACGGGTCCACCGCCGGAGTGCCGGCCGGAGCCGGCGCGGCGACCTGCGCCGCGATCCTCGGGGTCGCGGCGGCGGCGTTCGCCGAAGGCCAGTGCTGGGTGCCCTATGCCAGCGCGGCGGTGCCCGGCTTTCCGGGCGACCCGCCGACGAAGAGCGCCCTCGCCGCCGTCGCCCTCGCGTTCCCGGTGACCGAGGCCATCTCCATCTCGACGTTCGAGATCGCGCCGTGACCGCCCGCCCCACTCGAGGAGACGCCATGCGCAAGCTCGTTCTCGCCGTCCTCGCCTTCGGCCCCGCCCTCGCCCTCGCCAGCGGCTTCGAGGTCATCAACACGAACCCGCGCGACCTCGCGATGTCGCACTCCCTCGTCGCGGCGCAGCAGGACGCGGCTGCGACGCTGGGGAACCCCGCCGCGCTCTCGAAGCTCGACGGGCTCAACCTCTCGCTCGCCGGGACCTGGCTCGGCGTCGGGACGCAGTGGACCGCGCCCTCGGGCGACCCCGTCCTGAAGGGAAGCGCCGAGACGAAGTCCGCGCCGGTCTACCCGGTCTCGCTCTTCGGCGCGTACGGCACGCAGGTGAACGGCCACGGCGTCGGCGTCGGCGTCGGCGTCGGGGTGCCGGCCGGCGGCCAGGTGCGGTGGCCCGAGGACTGGCAGGGCCGCGGCCGCATCATCACGGTGGAGCGGCGCATGCTCGGCTTCTACGGCAACGTCGGCTACGAGGTGCTGCCGTGGCTCCGCGTCGGCGCGGGCGGCATCTACTACTACCTGAACCAGTACTTCAAGCAGGGCATCCAGAACTCGTCCACGCCGGACGCGTTCGCGGAGCTCAAGACCTCCGGCGGCGCGCTCGCGTTCCAGCTCTCCGCGGAGGCCCAGCCGATCGACGGCCTCACCATCGGCGTCGACTACAAGCACCAGGGCGTCATGAAGACCACGGGCGACGGGCACTTCTCGGCCCCGCCCGCGCTCCAGAACTTCCCCTACGTGGACCAGGGGGTGAGCGAGCACCTCACCTTCCCGAACTTGCTCGCGGTCGGCGTCGCCTGGCGGGTGACGAAGCCCGTGCTCGTGACGCTGCAGTACAACTACTCCCGGTTCCAGAGCTACCAGGAGGACGACTTCGTCGGCGACACCGGCATCGACATCGTGGTCCCGCGCCGGTATTCCGACGGCCACGTGATCCGCGGCGGCGTCGAGTGGAGCACGTCCGACAAGCTCACGCTCCGCGCCGGCGCGATGCGCGACATGTCCGGCTTCAACTCCGACGCATACTCGCCGACGCTGCCCGACTCGCACACCACCGGCTTCTCGGTGGGCGGCGGCTGGACCTTCTTCCCGGGCCTCGCGGTCAACGCCGCCCTGTTCTACGGCGACCGCGACAAGGTCACCGTGACGGGAACGACCGCGTTCCCGGGCAGCTACAAGACGGACGTCTGGATCGCGTCGCTCGGCCTCGTCTGGGCGACCGGGGTCGGCGCGTCGAAGTAGCCGGTCGCGAGCGGCCCGCCGCGCACCGAGGAGCCGTCCCGCCGTCGGCCTACGCCGACTCGGGCTCCGGCTCCTCGTTGTACTTCCTGGCGGCGCGGTCCCCGAGCGCCGTGAGGATCGAGCGGGCGAGCCCGCGCCGGAAGATCTCGCCCGGGAGCGGCATCGCCTCCTTCGCGCCCTCCTCCGGCGGCGGGAGGAGCCGGTTCACGATCCCGAGCCCGCGCACGACGGCGCCGGGCAGGAGCGAGTGGACGATCCGGAGGATCTTCGCCGGGAGCCCAACCACCACGAAGCGCTCGCCCCGCTCGATCGCGAGCACGATCCGCTCCGCGGCGCGCTCGGCGGAGACGGTCACGAGCGGCATCGACGAGGCGAGCGAGAAGAGGCTCGCCTCGAGGTAGCGCCGCCCCTTCACGAGCGCGTGCCCGAACGAGCCGGTCCGCATGAGGCCCGGGACCACGGTCACCACCGCGATCCCGTGGCGCGCCTGCTCGGCGCCGAGCGCCTCCGACCAGCCACGCAGCGCGAACTTCGCCGCGTCGTACGGGGCGAGGTGCGGGATCCCGACCGCGGCGCCGATGGAGGTGATGTTCACGATCGTCCCGCGGCGGCGCGAGCGCATCCGCGGGAGCACCGCCTCGGCGCCGTGGAGCGGGCCCCAGAACATCACGTCCATCGCGCGGCGGTAGTCGTCGAGCGCCATCGTCTCGACCGGGCCGACCTGGATGATCCCGGCGTTGTTCACGAGCACGTCGACCGGGCCGATGTTCTCCTCCACGTCGGCGATCATCCCGGCCATGCCCTCCGCGTCGGTGACGTCCACCGGGAGGGCCGTCACGTCGACGCCGCGAGCGGCGAGGGAGGCGCGCGCCCGCTCGAGCTCCTCCTCGTCGCGCGCGCAGATCACGACGCGGGCGCCGCGGCGGCCGAGTGCGCCGGCGAGCAGGAGGCCGAGTCCGCGCGAGCCCCCGGTCACGACGGCGATCCGACCGCGGAGCTCGACCCGGCCGAGCCGGCGGACGAGCGCCCACGCGCCGCCGACGGCGACTCCCAGGAGGAGGGCTGCGTCCCGTTTCCGCATGATCGACGGGGGACATGGTGCTCACGCCGGCGGGATGGCGCCCGCCGCGCCCGGGCGGGCGCCCGTCCGGCGTGCCTCCCGGCGGGCCCTCCGAACGCGCCCTCCGGTTCCGGGTTATCCTCGTCGGATGCCCTTCAACACCTCGTACCCCGCGCCCGCACGCGAGCAGGTCCTCGTCCACGGCGCCTCGGACGTCGAGCGCCGCTTCATGGCCTCCGTCTACCGCTGGATGACGGGCGGCCTCGCCCTCACCGCCCTCGTGGCCTTCTCGGTCGCCGGCTCGGAGGAGGCGCTCCAGCTCGTGATCGGGAATCGCCTCGTCTTCTTCGGCCTCATCCTCGCCGAGCTCGCCCTCGTGGTCGCGCTCTCCGCCGCCGCGCAGCGGCTCTCCGCCGCAACCGCCGGCGGGCTCTTCCTCCTCTACTCCGCGCTGAACGGGGCGACGCTCGCGGTCGTCCTCCTCGTCTACACGGGCGCCTCGGTCGCGCTCGCGTTCGCCTCGACCGCGGGGACGTTCCTCGCGATGAGCATCTACGCGACGGTGACGCGGCGCGACCTCTCGTCGTGGGGGAGCTTCCTCTTCATGGGGCTCATCGGCGTCGTCCTCGCGAGCGTGGTGAACATCTTCCTCCACTCGTCGATGATGACCTTCGTCGTCTCCTGCATGTCCGTCGTGGTCTTCACCGGGCTCACGGCGTACGACACGCAGAAGCTCCGCGCCTTCGCCCGCGCCGGGGGCGGGAGCGGCTCCCTCGCGGTGAACGGGGCGCTCTCGCTCTATCTCGACTTCGTGAACCTGTTCCTCGCGCTGCTCCGCCTGTTCGGCGGCCGGCGCGACTGAAGCCTTCGATCCCCCAGGTGACGACCGGACCGATCGGGTTCACCCCGGGGAGCCGCTGCGGGTAGGATGCGCCCGTGCTCTTCCGGCGCAAGCCCATGGATCGCGCGGCCCTCGTCGTCGCGGCCGATCGCGCGCGCTCGCGCGGACGGGTGAAGAAGGCGATCGGGCTCTATCAGAAGGCGATCGCGGAGTCCCCCGGCGACGCGGTGGTCCACGGGAAGCTCGCGCCGCTCCTCGCGCGGAAGCGCCGGAAGGCCGAGGCGCTCGCGAGCTTCGCGACCGCCGCCGCGGGGCAGGCGCGCGCCGGGTTCACCGACCGCGCGATCGCCCTCCAGAAGCAGGCCGTGGAGCACTACCCCGAGGAGTCCGCGCTCTGGGACGAGCTCGTCCGGCTCCACCTCCTGCGCGGCCGGCGCGCCGACGCGGCCGCGTCGCTCGTCGCGGGCGGCCGCCGCCTGAAGCGGACGCGCCACCTCCGCGTGGCGGAGCGGCTGTTGAAGCGCGCGCTCGACCTCGAGCCGTGGCACCCCGTCGGTGTCGACCTGCTCGCGCGAACGCTCGCGCGGCTTCGCCGCAAGCGCGAGGCGCTCGAGCTGCTCGAGGC
>WNGL01011830.1_pt1 | contig 19244 bp, 18 predicted proteins | sample 5400591 | NCBI WGS metagenome assembly WNGL01 (sample SAMN13153377, study PRJNA577476) | soil metagenome | isolation source: 80 cm soil or saprolite under Garry oak tree replicate 1 | place: USA:California | collected 2016-06-15 | reverse complement strand
TGTCGAAGCGATCCTAGAAACCCTGCGCCGACTCGAACGGCGGATCAGGGAGCGGTTCCCCAGTTCTGGTCTACTCTCGATCTGCCATGAGCTTGTTAGTCTCGCCCAGGACGTGCAGCAGCGCGCGAAGGCTATAGCGGCACCAAATATCGCGCTACGGGCGGCAGTCTACATTGTAATCTCAGCCGGCATTGTGGGGCTGTTAATGGTTGCGTTCGGCATCAAATTTCAGACTGGAAGTACGGAGCTTCTTAGCGTGTTACAAGCTGTGGAAGCGGCCGCGAACATTGTGGTGCTGCTGGGCGCGGCGCTTTTCTTTCTCATCTCACTCGAAACACGCCTGAAGCGCAACCGCTCATTGCGCGACCTCCACGTCTTCCGCTCGATCGCACACGTCATCGACATGCATCAGCTCACCAAAGATCCAAGCAGCGTCCTTGCCAGCGAGTGTGCGACCGCATCCTCGCCGCAGCGGAGGATGAGTCCCTTCGAGCTTACGCGCTATCTCGATTATTGTAGCGAGATGCTGTCATTGACGAGCAAGCTCGCGGCGGTCTATGCCCAGAACCTGCCAGATCCGGTTGTGATCGACGCCGTGAACGAGATCGAGTCGCTGACCACGAATCTGAGCCAAAAGGTCTGGCAGAAGATCACAATTCTGGACGCGAGCTGAAGCGACGCAAGGAAGAGAGATTTCTGATTTTCTGGTGTTCCTCAACCGTTCGGCCTGTCTACTGCGCTGGTTTGGAACTGGTCGTCCTTGTTTTTGAAAATGATGTTGAACGTGGTGAGCGATCCGTAACAGCGCGTGATGTACTGTTGCAGATCGAACTTGTCGGCTTCACTCATCGCCAATCCCGTCGGCTCGGCTGCCGATCTTGAGCAGATTCTCACCACAGAGAACACGGAGCACGCAGAGGCACGGACCGTCGTTGCATCGTTGACTTCTCTGCGCGGCCTCTGTGACCTCTGCTCGCCACGCCGTAGCTTGACGAAGGTGGGCGGTGAATGGTCTTGAAAAGTTCGTGATCGCGCGAGGACATCATCGCCAGGTCGCCGCGGCGACCGCTACCCAGACGAGAGGGCGTTCGGCGAAGGCACGAGCGCGACACGAGAGGCGCGTATGCTCCCCGGAGCGAAAACTCAAGAACCAGCATCGTGATGCTATACGTGATTCACGTATAGCGACTTATTTTGTGGAAGAATGTCTCGAGCCCGCCATAGTCGCCTCACCTCGGCGAGTCGGTCCAACGGCGGACACGGCGACCGTTCTCCGAAATTCCGCTGAGACAGCGGACGCTACAATAGAACGAATTTCGTGAGCTCCGCGATCTCTGTGGTTAGAATCAAGCTGCGCTGATTCGGAATCTATTCGAGCAGCTGTCTCAGATTTTGAAGCATGGCGTCTTCTTCCTCAGAGCGCGCGCCATCAGCGAGAAAGAGCTCCTGGCACAGGTCCAATGCTTGTCCTTTCACTGCAGCGGTACCAAGCCTGTCCCTTATCGAAGCCAGGAATTGATCTTTGTACACCTGACTTTCTGTCGCGTTCCGTGCGTTAGCAATCGATCTCACTGAGAATTGATCGAACGGTATTTTCGGGTCCCAATCGAACTTCGCGACGGTATCGGTAATAAACCTGTTCTCCGCGAGAAAGACGAAATTGTCGGCGTACATGCAATAGCTTAGCAAGTCGACTATCGCCTCACGCTGGGGCTGGGTAAGGCCGTCCTTCTGGGCCGACGCATCCGATTTGCCGAACAGTTTTTTGATTAGACTAGGCATAAAATGTATTGGCTGATTCTTATTCGATTGCAGGTCATAAAGCTTCTTCTTTCCCGTATTCCTATCAACTCAACGCCATCCGGCTTTCAGAAATAACCTTTTACAAAAGTTACAGCAAACTATTTTGAAACTCGTTCGCTGCCCGCGCTCACTCGCTCCTACCCTCGTCAGGTTTATGTTGATCACTGGCACTGCCTCGTGCTCGCGCCAGCTACCCTAGCTGCGTTGCCGTCTACCCGCGCGATTGAAACTCGCTCGTTGCCCGCACTCGCTCGCTTCTACCCTTGCAGCTTTACCTTCTATGTCGCTGATCCCTCAGCTCCATTCCCGATCTGGACGTGTTCTATGTCGCTCATCCCATTCGCTCCATTCGGCGATGTAATGGCAAACGAGGCCGGGGCAATTCTCCGCTGCGCGTCGACGGTCGGAGACCGCGGCTACAAGAGAACACTAACGCAGCCATTGGAGTCTAATTTCTCGACGGGAGCTACAACGCGAATAATGCTATACGTGATTCACGTATAGCAACGTTCGCCAACAAAGTCGTGTGGGTGTGCTAGCCCCGAAGGGTTTTTTCGATTGCAGTTCGCGCAAGGCCGCGTGGCACAGCTCGATCTTGCTCCCACTCTTGCAGCGTTCGCTTCGAGATCTGCAATTTCAACGCCGCCTCGCTTTGCGAGAGATTATTCCGCTCACGCCACGCTCGTAATCTCCGTGGAAACGCCCCGGCTGCGAACCTCTGATGCCGAACATGATGAGGGAGTGTCCCGAAAGCCATCCTTACATGCTATACGTGAATCACGTATAGCATCAAGTCCGCCGACAAAATGATTGACTCGACTGCATCCCGCATTCTCGCCCTTCGGGCTGCCCGTCCATCTCATCGCGTCCCCGCATTTCGGTTCGTTCACTCCAGCTCATTCAGGCATTCGGCCCGCCCACTCCGCTGCCCTAGGCGCCGGTTCGGAACTGGTCGTCCTTGTTTTTGAACAGGATGTTGAACGTGGTGAGCGATCCGTAACAGCGCGTGATGTACTGTTGCAGGTCGAACTTGTCCGCGTCGCTCAGTTTATCGCTCGCGTTCACCTTCTGCTCGAGAACTCGCAGATTATTCCGGATCATGACGATTTTGTGGAAGAATGTCTCGAGCGGGACTTCTTTCGACTGAAGCGAACTCTCCGCGGGCTGCATAACCAGCGTCCCGCGCTGCCATCGAGTCGCCAAACCTTCTACGAGCACCTCCCTTTGTTCCAGCCCAAGGGATTCGACCACAGCGTGAGCAGTGTCGCGGATCAGATTTGCAAGCGGCAGTTTTAACTCGCTCAAGGTAGCGGTCGGTTCCGCCGGTTGCAGATCGCTTGACGCCGGCGCAATTGTCCGCTGCGCGTCGTCAAACGCGATCTCGGCGGTTTGCACGGTGAGCGATTTCACCACCCCGACGCCGTATTGCGGATGGCGCACCTTCATACCGATATGGAGCGTTTCGATGTTCATGTTATTCTCGAAGTCTGCGAAAGATTCGCGGCTGACACAGCCGCCTCTACACTCTGCGAGATGGTCATCGAAAGCGCAACCATCGTCGCTATTCTGGAATCAGGTTCGAAGAAAAAGATCGTTTCAGCGAGTCGCCGCTGCAACACGCGAACCGCGTGCGCTCCCCTGGATTTTTCCGTTGAGCATCCTTCGCCGAGGCCCCGGCTCGCCGAGGAGAGTGGACGCTACAACAGCACATTTCGCGTAAGCCTAGGGTGATCAGGCATCGGCGTCCCAAAGGCGTTTTCGAAAGTAGTCTTTCCAGCTTTGCGGTAGTGCGGGTACTTCAGTGGCGCGGCGTAGCAGCTCCTGGTTTTGGGAATCGACCGAGTAAAGGTTCACAATGTCAGTGATCGTGACCCCGGTTTCCTGTTTCTCGATGAATTCAATCGCGTCGCCATTCTCTACTTCTCCCTCGCGAATCACGGCGAGGTAAAACCCGCTGCGTTTGCTCGCAAGAAAACGTTTCACCATGTCCCTGCGATTAAATCGGATCCCAAGCTTGAAGCACGGCATCCGGGGCTGCATCACCATAAACTCCGCTGAACCAACCCGAATGCGGTCGCCAACTTTTGTCTGGGCCTCCAGGATACCTTCACTAGTAAAATTTTCGCCGAAAGCTCCCCACGACAGCTCGACATCGGGTAGCTGAGTCCGCCAATACGAATAATGTTCGCTCGGGTAAAGGTAGACGGCCTTATCGACTCCTCCGTGCACCGAAAGATCGGATTGTTGATCACCATCCAGGTTCAGCGTCGAAACATGAACGCGACCTTGAACGGGAGACTTCCAAATCGATGTCCTAACGGTTTTGCCACCACCAACCGTGATCTCTCGCGGCAATCCCACGTTCACGGAAATTAGCTTCATAGGGCAATGATACGTCGGACTAAATTCACAGCGAATATCTAATCGGGTATTCGTTTCGGCGAGACGCCGGTGCAGCGAATGCGAATCGACGGCCGAGCTTCAAACCCACAAAGCCGCTTGTTTAAACGCAGAAGGATTGCCGATTACGCCATCCGAGCTGGGCGCCCCAGAATTTTTCCGCTGAGACAGCGGACGCTACAGCAGAAGGTTATTAAGCGACGGGTACGACGGTCGTCGTCTCCATTTCCGCTGGAGTCACCTCGGCCTTGTCGGTGATCAGCTTGCGGAGGAGCGGAATCAGCACGACGAGCGCGATACCGACTGCGAGGGTGACGACCCCAAGCTCGGCGAACAGCTTCGCGTAGCCGGGGTTGGTCGCGACCGCCGTGGTGCCGGTCGGTTCGGGAATCATTCCCGAGAAATCGCCTGCAAAGAGTGATGCGAGGCCGGTCCAGAGCATCCAGCTGCCCATCATCACGCCTTGATACTGCTTTGGCGCGAGCTTGCCGATCATCGCGTAGCCGATGGGAGAGATGAGCAATTCACCGATGCTTTGCAGCACGTAGCTCAGGAAGAGCCACGCGAATGTGCTCTTCCCGTCGGCGGCGGCCAGCTTGATGCCGAGCGGGAGAATGAGAAAGGCGAGCGCCATCAAGAGCAGTGACGCCGCGAACTGCTGCGGGATGTCGATCCTCCATCCCTGCGCGCGCATGCGGGTGAAGAGCGCCGCGAGCACCGGTCCGCCGAGCACGATGCAAACGGTGTTGATGTTCTGAATCCATTGCGGCTGAATCCTTACAGGACCGACCATCAGATCGACGTTGTTGACCGCGAACAGCATCAGGCCGCTCGGCGCCATCTGGTAGAGCGACCAGAACATCAGCGAGCCAACGGTCAGAATCAGGTACGCCGTCATGTTCCGCCGCTCGCGGCGATCCCGATGGCGCACCGTGAGGTAGATCAGGGTGAGCGCGACCGCGGCGCAGATCGCCTTGATGATCGTCTCGGTGCCGCCGGGGCGTTGGAGCATGAACCACACGACGGGGACGAGCCCAATGAGAATGGCGATGCCGCCGAGTTGGCGCAGCCGGAACTGCTTTCGTGATTTGTCGAGCAATGGCGTGTTGCGGTCGGCGAGAGTCCTCCACGTGAGCAAGGCGAGGACGATGGCGACGAAGTTGCCGAGCGTCGCGAAGATGAAGAGGTTCGAGTAGCTCTCGGTAGCCTGGAAATGGCCGGCGACGCTGAACCCAACGAAGAAGCCGACATTCATACCGGCGTAGTTCCAGAGGAAAGCTCCTTCGCGGCGCGGATCCTCCGGCGTGAAACGCTGCGTGAGCATCATGTTGATGCAGGTAACGTTGAGACCGCTACCGGTGAGGAAGAGGGCGAGGCCGACGTAGAACAGCGGGAGCGTGCCGGTCGCGATGCACGCGCAGCCGAACACCTGGAGCGCCATGCCCCCGACGAAAAGGTTGCGGTTGGAGAGGAAACGGCCGCCCAGGTAACCACCGAAAAGGTGCAGACCGTAGTTGAAGGCACCGAACACACCCATCAACGTGGTGGCCTCTTTCACGCCGAGATGCAGATGCTTGGTCGCGTAGAGGACCAGTGTCGAGTAGAGAACGGCGAAGCCGAGCGTCGCGAAGATCTGAATGAAGAACAGCGCGGCCGTTCCCTCCGGAGCGTGGGCGAAACGGCGTTTGAGAAATTGCATCCGACACTTCTTGTCGCTCGACGTGCCGAGTAATGTCAAGCCGCGCCTGCGATGTTAGCCGCGGCGTTGCAAGGTGGATCGAGCTCTCCGAGCTCGATGGCCTAATTAATCGCCGAAGGCGCAGATCATCAGGCGGCAAAGCCGCATGTATTTTGCGAACACGCCCGGAGGTCGCGTTCCACCTTACTCAATGCAGCGTCGATAAGACGTTGCGCACCTTTTGCTCAATCAAATCGCGAATCTTGTTGAACTCGGCTGGCGGAAGATTCTTTGGGTCGGGGATTTGCCAGTCCTCGCGACGTTTTGCGCGAACGAACGGACACGCATCTCCGCAGCCCATCGTTGCTACAAAATCGTATTCGACTTGCGGGATCTCATCGAGCGATTTCGATTTGTGCTTCGACAGATCGTAGCCAATCTCCCGCATCGCTGCGATCGCCTTTGTATTGATCTCTCCCGATGGCTGCGATCCAGCGCTGTACGCTTCAAGATTTTCGCCGCCGTGAATCCGCGCGAACCCTTCGGCCATCTGACTGCGATTCGAGTTCTCCACGCACACAAACAACAGTTTCTTTCTTGCCACGTTTGAGTTTTGCGCATCCAGCGCGGCTTTGTCGATTGGTTTGCTTACAATCCCCAGGGAAATAGATTTTCAGTTATGACGACACAGGAATTCATCGATCAACTACGGCGCGCGCCTGGTAAAGCGCTGATTTTTGTAAACACTGAGAGCGACACGATTCACCCTGGCTATCATTTGACCGAGATCAAAGCGGCGAACTTCAACACGGTAGACTGCGGCGGAGAGAAGAACCGTTGGAATGAAACCATCATGCAACTCTGGGTACCGGCAGATGAACGCAGCGTGGAGTTCATGGCGGCCGGAAAGTTTTTGAGGATATACGAAAAAGTCGCTTCGATGATTGACGTCGATCCCGCCGCGGAAGTGCGGTTTGAATATGGCGACGACAATTTCTTTCCCTCGAACTACCACGTCGAGTCAATTACAGAAGATACTGAGGCTTTGCGTGTCGAGCTGCGCCCGCCGGAAACAACATGCAAAGCGCGCGACCGCCGCGCCGCCGGGGCGAGCTGTTGTCGCTGAAAGGCAAAGGTGGATCGTCTTCTCCGAAGGCGATGCTGTGGTGGCAGGCGTGCCGCCTGCGCGTCTTGAGAATTGCAGCCGACACGGCTGCCTCTACAGAAGTTGTCGATTCAACGCGTTGGGGACAACTCTCCCGCCTAGTCTACAAGAAGCCCGCGCACTCTCTTGAACACCTCATCGAACTTGTCTGTGGTCACCTTTCCGACCGAGTGAAGAATGAAGTGTTGTTCGACGGTGAAAAGCCGTTGCGGACGAATAAAGCAAGGCTGATCGATTTGGCCCCGCTCACAATCGCTGCTATCCAGCGGAACGGCGAAAGCATCCCAGTGCCCGCGGCTGGTAATCTGGCAGAGAATCAAGTCAGCGCCGGGAAGATCGGCAATCACCAAAGCGGGACGCCGCTTTTCGCCGCTACCATCAGCGCGCGGAAAAGGAACGACAACGATTTCGCCTGCTACAGGTTTGACCATGCGGCATCCTCTTCTGGTGAGTTCCAATCGCGTCCGAGAACCGATTCGCTCAGCTCGGCACCGTTGAATGCAGTGTTCTCATCCGAATCATTCGAGCTGGCACTCTTCACATTGCCTGACAGCCGAATCAGCTCACCGACTTTGTGAATTTTCTCTTCAAACGATTCCTGCGCTAGTTCACGACGCATTTCGGATTTCATTTATTGGGAAGCTTCAAACTACAGCGGCGGAGAATATCTTCCAGCAAAGGCTTGTCGATCTAGATCTGACCCCAATTTCCTAGGACAGTTGCGAGCTGCCTCTTAGGCTGCTGGTCAGCCGCGAATATATTTTTGGCTTGGTCGGAGTCGATTCGGATGAAAGTAAATTGGTAGAGGCGTGACATCACGCTTACAAAAACGATCGAGCACTTCAACACGACCGCTCCAGTAGGTGATCTCAATTAGGTCTACGTGCTTGCGCACCACGGCCAAATGTTTTTCGAATTCGCGTAACTCTCGGTCAAATTCATCGCGCTTCTTCCCCAGAGACGCTCCTGTCAAAATATCGCTTAACGAATGAAGCAGACCATCTTGATACATCGCTGACGCGAAAGCGCCTCCTGACTCAGCTTGGTCGCGTTCAAAATGCGCCTTCAAAACTCGTCGCCGTTCCTTAGCAAAGAAATCTATTAGCCTTTCGCTCGGCAAATAGCTGGCCTCAACAAGTCGTGCATGAACAGCTCTGACCAAGGCGATGTCGCTTAGTTGAATCAGGCGGATTCCGTTTGCCTTCCAAAATGTGTCTTTTTCTTCCGTCGGCTCGGGATCGACGACATATGCTAATCGTCGCAACGGTCCCAGGTAATCGGTTATCTCTTTCCAGATTAACCTAAAGTCTGAATCCCTCAGACTGTACCCAACAAAAACAAACGTCCGTGAAGCCATAAGGTCGCGAAGTTTGTTAAAGACAAGAGGATTTCTTTTCACACAGGTTTCGTAATCATTTCGCGTCGCTACCAAGGTGTACGGGCGTGTGATGCAACCATGAATCTTTAGGACCTGACGTTTACCGTCGTCCCAAAAAGCTAAGTCTCGATCCTCTACCATCGAGACGAGAATGTTCATCGATTGCTCCAAAAATGGATCCCAATTCGTTGTAACTATGCGATCGATATACGGAATCTTGGCGAGTCCGTCGGCAAACATCGTCGCGAATCGATTTTCTTCGCCGGGCGCAGCGAAAGTTTCGATCCGAGAAATTGCGCAGGAAACTAAACGGTTGCGCTGGCCGCCATCGACGTGATCACAAAAATATTGCATCAAGTCTGGAAACGACGGCGACGGCTTTGACTTGGGATACTTACACTTCTCTTTGATGCTGTTGTAAAAACTTGGCTCGGTAAGGAGTCGCGAGCTTAGCTCTGTCGTTGTTCCCGCCCCAGCGAAGATCACAATTCGCTGTGCCAAGATATCTTCGTAAAGTTCTTCGGGGAGTTCGACGTCCCCTCTCGGCTTCGAGGGAGCGGAAATCTTCGAACGACTCTTTCCCTTTGTCCCGCTTACCTGTACTGGCCGCGACTTGCGTCTACGCTTTCGCGTAAATCTCCGCGCCTTTTTCGGTAAACTGCTCTGCTTTTTCTTTAAGTCCTTTTTTGAGCGCTTCGTTCTCACTGATGCCTTGCTCGGCCGCGTATTTTCTCACGTCTTCAGTTATTTTCATCGAGCAGCCTCCTTCGCCAAGGCTACGGCGGGCCAAGGAAATGTGGTCATGCCTTCGAATAAATCTCGGCGCCCGCCTCCGTAAACTCGCGGGCTTAGGCCATCGCGCGGCATCAAGCCTACGTCTTTGAATAGATCTCCGCTCCGGCTTCAGCGAATTCCTGAGCTTTCTGTTCCATTCCGGCCTTTAACGCCTCCTCGTCGGAAAGGTTTTGCTGCGCGGCGTACTTCCTCACATCCTCGGTGATCTTCATGGAACAAAAATGCGGACCGCACATGCTGCAAAAATGTGCGGTCTTCGCTCCTTCAGAAGGCAAGGTTTCGTCGTGATACTCACGAGCCGTGTCCGGATCCAATGCTAAATTGAATTGATCCTGCCAACGGAATTCAAACCTTGCCTTACTAATCGCGTTGTCGCGGTACTGCGCGCCGGGATGGCCCTTCGCTAAATCGGCGGCGTGCGCGGCGATCTTGTAAGCGATCACGCCGTCTTTCACGTCTTTCTTGTTCGGCAATCCGAGATGTTCTTTCGGCGTGACGTAGCAAAGCATGGCGCAGCCGTACCAGCCGATCATCGCCGCGCCGATCGCGCTGGTGATGTGATCGTAGCCGGGCGCGATGTCGGTGGTGAGCGGGCCGAGCGTGTAGAACGGCGCTTCGTCGCACCACTCAAGTTGTTTCTCCATGTTTTCTTTGATCATGTGCATGGGGATGTGCCCCGGGCCTTCGTTCATCACCTGGACGTGCTGTTTCCAGGCGCGCTGGGTCAACTCGCCTTGCGTATATAACTCAGCAAACTGCGCCTCATCATTTGCGTCAGCAATACTGCCTGGCCTCAGGCCGTCGCCAATAGAAAAGCTGACATCGTACGCGGCCATGATCTCGCAGATATCATCCCAATGGGTGTAAAGAAAACTTTCCTGATGATGCGCAAGACACCATTTGGCCATGATGCTCCCACCCCTGGATACAATCCCGGTCGCGCGTTTAACCGTTAAAGGGATGAAGCGTAACAGGACGCCGGCATGGACGGTGAAGTAATCAACCCCCTGCTCCGCCTGTTCAATGAGGGTGTCGCGATAAATTTCCCAGGTCAGTTCCTCGGCGCGACCGCCGACTTTTTCCAGCGCCTGATAAATTGGCACCGTGCCGATCGGCACGGGTGAATTGCGAATGATCCATTCGCGGGTGGCGTGAATGTTTTTACCGGTGCTGAGGTCCATCACGGTGTCGGCGCCCCATTTGGTGGCCCAGCGCATCTTCTCGACTTCTTCCTCGATCGATGACGCCACGGCGCTGTTGCCGATGTTGGCGTTGATTTTTACCAGGAAATTGCGGCCGATAATCATTGGCTCGGATTCCGGATGATTGATGTTCGCGGGAACTATTGCTCGCCCTCGGGCAATCTCGCTCCGAACAAACTCAGCAGTAATTTCTTCCGGAATTTCCGCGCCAAACGCATTGCCAGCATGTTGATGCGCGAGGTGATTGCGAGCAAAAGTATGAGGTAAGAAGGAAGAATTATGAAACTCAGAGTTCCCATTGCCGTCCTTCTTAATTCTAAAATCATCCTTCTGACTTGCGATTCGATGGTTTTCACGGATCGCGATGAATTCCATTTCGGGCGTGATGATTCCCTGGCGCGCGTACCAAAGCTGCGTGACTGGATGATTTGCCGAAGCGCGAAGAGGCTTCTGCTTCGACAAAGTTGATGGTTGAGAGTTGAGAGTTGAGAGATGTTTGGAGCTTGGAGCTTGGGATTTGGAGTTTCCGTTGCCGCGTTGCGCGTGCTGCGCGTGAACCGCGGATAGGTACCCGTCGTCCGCTGGCGTGACCGTGCGACCTGCAACGGATTCCACATCGCCGCGGCTGCGGATCCATTTTGCGCGCAGCGGCGGAAGACCTTGTGTCACGTCCCCGTGAAAATCAGGATCGCCCCATGGGCCGCTCGTGTCATAAACGCGCACCGGGTCGTTCGCCTCAAGATCGCCGTTCATCGATTTTGTTGGGGCGAGAGTGATTTCGCGAAAAGGAACTCTGACGTCTTCGTGCAATCTGCCCGAGACATAAACCTTCCTTGAGTTCGGCAATTGCGTATCCCGGTTTGTTTCGTCGTTCTTATTTTGTTCGATCATATTTGGGCCACGGATTTACACGGATCAAACACGGATGACTGAGTTTCACTGAGTCTTAACCCGTGAAAATCTGTGTTCATCTGTGGCAGAAAAAAAGCCATGCGCAGAAGAACGCATGGCTGACCTCGCTTCCTTCGGCGGCATTACCCGCATCAGGTTCAAGGGGTTCGACCGACGTTTGGCGCCGATCATCTCAGCCAGGCGGCTCCCCCGCACTTAATTGTCAGTCAGAATAAGACCACACCCGGCGAAGTCAACGCAACCTGCTGCAGCCGTACGGTGCACACTCCGGCCCTGCCAGGCAGGGCGATCGCCGACTGCGCTACGTCACGCCAAATTGGCAACGGGAATTTATCCCGCCGGCGTCGCGGCCGATTCTTGTTTCATGTTCGTGTGAAAGATCGCCTGCCATCCGCCTTTATTTTTCTTCCACACCGAAGCAGCGTTATAAGTTCCGGTTTGGTCTTTTCCATCGTACGTGCCTTCAACTGCGACTTTGTAGGTCGTAATACAGGTGTCAGAGCCAGCGGATGTGACTTTGTAATCGCTGATCGAAAACGATTTCATGTCCCACTTCTGCATGTCCGCCAGTTCCTTTTGCATGTCGGACATGCCTTCGGCGTAAACAGCCACCACATTCGGCGAGACGACCTTCTTGAAGTCGTCAGGTTTTTTGTCCTTAAACGCCTGCCAGGCCGCTTTCTCTTTTTCCTGCATCATGTCTTCATTGGTAGCGGCGCTCGAAATGGCCGCCGTCGCCAGCAATGCAATCATTGTGTAGCTAATGTATTTTTTCATTGTGTCCCTTTGTTGAAGTTGAGCGCAGATCATCCTCCGCATTCAAGCAGACCGTCAAGACCAATTCAGAGGTTGTGATGGCGGTCGGGGCACGCCGCCAGCCACGGGAGTGTTACGGAACGATGGGAGCGGACTCGAGAGACGATCTCCGTGGAGGCGTCGATGTCTGCTGTGGAGTGAAAAATGCGGATTTGCCTACCAACTTGATCAGGCTTGCGTCTGCTTCCTTCAGCTGACCTTCTTGAATAACAGGTTGAATCGGCATCGACTTAATCTGCTTGCGATAATCTGCGACGAGCATTGGCGGCTGTTTCTTGATTCCCAACGTCCGATAACTCTCGATCCCAACGCCGATCGCGCCTGCCAGCTGCGCGCGCCAATCTTTGTTTGAAATCAATTTGCTCTCGCCACGCTCTGTGAGGAATCCTCCTTCGATCAGCACCGCCGGCACTTTTGTCAGACGAAGGACGGCGAACCGGGCGCGTTTGATGCCTCGGTCATACTCGGGAATATGGCCGATCAGGGAATGATAAATGCAAGCGGACAGCGCCATGCTCTGAGCATCCACTTCGCTGCCGGGCTGCATGCTGAATGAGGCCGAACGCACCGCGTTATCCGAAGTGGATGGCGCTCCACGCGGCGTAAACGAAAAAATTTCGAAGCCGGTCGCGTTCGGATCATCGCTACTGGCGTTGAAATGGATGCTGACGAAAACTGAATTGCGCGCGGCGTTGGCGATTTGTGCGCGCACTTCCAACGGCACAAAATAATCACCCTCGCGGGTCATGATCACGCGCAATCCTTTCGACTGCAAAAGCGGCCGGAGCTTTCGCGCCACGTCGAGCGCAAAATCCTTTTCGTATCCGTACTTGCTTACCTGGCCTTTGTCGTGGCCGCCGTGTCCGGGATCGAGAACGACAGTCTCAACTTTGCCAACTGCAACCCGATGTGGACGAACCAGCGGCTCGATCGTCTTCGCCACGTCAGTGCGCGAGACAAGATGTTTGCCGTCCTGCTCGACCAGCGGGAAGCACAACCAACTGCGGGCACCGTTAATCATTGCCTCGCGGCTGCCGCTTACAAATTCGAGAGAATGCTTCTTCGTTTCGAGTTGCATTTTGTCACCTGCAGGCGCTACGCCTGCGGGCACTTCGTAAAACTGCGAGATGTTGTCGACGGTCAGGTAATCGTGACCGCTTACTTTGACGACCTGCCATTCGCCGGCGGCAAATGTTGTTATTTGCGCTACGGCAATGCCGACGGTGACGACTATTGAAACGTTGGTTGCGTTAGTCACTAAGCTCAACGTTCCAATAAGCCAGATCGACAAAATGTTTCCAGAAATCGTGCTGCGGCGCGGAAAACGTAATCTGAACAAACGGCCGCCACTTTGGCCGTTTGGGTTTGCGGATCAAACTCATGTGCGCCTCGCGCGGAAGCCGATTGCCCTTGTGCGTATTGCAGGCGATACACGAGCAAACGACATTTTCCCACGTTGTTGTTCCTCCCTGATCGCGCGGCACAACGTGATCCAGATTGAGTTCGCTGCGATCAAACACCTGCCCGCAATACTGGCAGGTGTTCTTGTCACGCTCGAAAACGTTGTGACGAGTAAATTTTACCTCTTTCTTCGGAAGCCGATCGAAAACCAGGAGAACAATCACGCGCGGGATACGGATCTTGAACGAAATAGTCGTGACTACTTCATGGTCGGGCGCGTCCGCCGATAGATCGCGCCAGCTTTCGAAATCGTGCGCCATGAAATTGTTCGCCTCATCCGACGAAACAATTTGAGCGTGCCCGGCATATACCAACGCGAACGCGCGGCGGGCCGTGCAGATGTTCACCGCCTGCCAAAGCCGGTTTAGCACCAGAACCTGACTGTTTAACGATGTATGCAAGTCTCTATGATACGCAGCGTTATGCCCACCTTTTGCAGACTTCCGCGTAAATTTGCGCGACGGTACCATTGCCGTTTTTCGCTGTCAACGGAAGCCGCCTTGGACTTGACGGCTGTTGGCGTGTTGTAGGGCGTTTGATTTGTTCGCTCCCGCTCTCCTCACCCTTCGGGCTCCCGTCTGTGTCGCTCGGCTCCCGCCGGCTCCGCTTTGTGAACTCCGAAAGCTTTCGCGAGCTGGACACAGACGCCCTACAGTTCGGAAACGCAACAATGAAAGCGCAATTTCCGGCGGAGCAGACCGAGTCGGGAGAATTTCACCGGCAGGAGGACGTGTTCCGCGAATGGATCTCGACTGATGGATCCACACCTTACGCCACCGCAGCGGATCGCTATTATCTTTATGTTTCACTCGCGTGTCCGTGGGCGAGTCGCACAATCATTTTCCGAAAACTGAAGGGACTCGAAGACGCAATCGGCATGACAATTGTCGATCCAATCAGGGACGAGAAAGGCTGGGCGTTTCGCGATCCCTCTGGAAAAATTCCGCCGGGTGCGCCGTTTGAATCAACCGACCCGGTCAACGGCTTCCAATTCCTGAGTGAGGCTTACAGCGCAACCGACCCAGATTATGATGAGCGCGTCACGGTGCCGGTTCTCTGGGACAAGAAAACGCACAGGATCGTCAATAATTGCGAGGACGACATCTGTCGCATGTTCAACAACGTGTTCAACGACTTTGCCAGAAACAGAGATTTGGATTTTTTTCCGAAAGAGATCGAAGCCGATCACGCCAAGCTCTCCAGTTTTCTGCACGACAACGTAAACAACGGCGTTTACAGGGCGGGTTTCGCCACGCGACAGCGACCCTACGAGATCGCCTGTCGCCGAGTTTTCGAAGCGCTCGATCAACTCGAAGAGCGTTTGTCGAAAAATCGGTACCTATTTGGCAATCGGATTGTTGAAGCTGACTGGCGACTGTTTTGCACGCTGGTTCGCTTCGACGTCGTCTATTACGGCCATTTTAAATGCAATCTGCGCCGGATCATCGACTACCCGAATTTGCAGGGTTATTTGATGGATTTATTTCAACAACCTGGCATCGCCGATACTGTCAACTTCGACCACATCAAGCGCCATTACTACATGACGCATACCCAAATTAGTCCGACCCGGATCGTTCCCATTGGTCCCGTACTCGATCTCACAAAACGGCACGGACGCGAGAAAATCCGATGATTTTCAAATTCCTGCGAGGTGGCGAAGTGGGGGTAGTGGGTCGCGACTTGACCAATTTTTCTGCGCTGTATAAAAAACGGCCTCATGAAAAAAATATTTTTAACCGCGACAATGTTATCCGCGTTCTGCTCGCTGGCGTACGCGGGCCCGGAAAGCAAGGAAATGAAGCAGGTTGCGCCGCCACCTCCGCCGTGTCCCAATTGGAGTGGTTTCTACGTCGGTGCATTCGGCGGTTATAAATTTGGAGCCACCGATCTCGATCTTAGCCTTGGCGGAGATTGGAATCGTCGTCCCGCGGATCGCGACGCGGTGGAGGCGAATGCGCCAGACAACCTGGATGCAAGCGGGGCAGAAGCCGGCGGTCTGATCGGCTTCAATTATCAATTGCCCAACAATTGGGTTTTCGGCTTGGAAGCGGCCGGCGGGTACCTTTGGCTGCGTGATTCAGATGCAACGATTTTCCGCACTCCGGCGATAGGTGACTTCGATATCAAGACATCTTTCAAAACACATTATCTCGTAACGATTGGGCCACGGATTGGCCATGCGTTTTGCAACTGGCTGCCTTACATAACTGGTGGACTCGCCATTGGCGACCTTGAGTTTTCTCAACGCATTCATAGTCACAGTTACTTCTTTGACGAAGGCGGGAGCCAAACAAATACAAACGTGGGTTGGATGATCGGCGGTGGCTTGCAGTACGCAATCACCGCTCACTGGAGCGCAAGAATCCAATACCAATATATCGATCTCGGCGACATTGATTTTGGTCACCGTTCAGGCCCCCTTGGCAACTTCATCGGTGATAGCGAAGCGAGCCTGAGGGAACACAACGTCAGCGCCGCCATTATCTATAAGTTTTAAGCTTCGGGGTTTCATCCAGTAACCATATTGGTTCCACGAGGGAGACGTCGAACTTGGGAGTGAAATCGGCCCGGTGGTCGATCTCACCAAGCCGCACGGGCGGGAAAAGATGAAGTGACATATTCCGTTAAAAGTTCGCCAATCGGGTGAATTTCCTCCGCGTGGCGGATCGCACGGAGTGCGCCGCCAGAACTGGCAAATAGACTTTGCCAGTGCAGCAATTCTTCATACAGTCGTGCGCTTCAACGCGGCGCAACCATGAATTTTCTCGCTTTAAATCTCCTCAACTGGGGCGTGCAAATGTCGATGGTCTGCGCCGCGATCGGGCTCGCTTTCGCCTTCCTGTTGATTGCGGTCGTGATCCGGTCGCCCTCGGGGAACCAACGGATGCTGGAGATTGCGGCTGCGGTACAGGAAGGCGCCAAGGCGTATCTGGATCGACAGGTCAAGACGATCAACGTGATCGCGGTGGTCATTTTCATTTTGCTATGGGTCTTCAAAGATCCTCCCACAGCGATTGGATTCGTAGTCGGCGCCTTCTGTTCGCTGGCAGCAGGTTTCATCGGAATGCGCGTGGCGGTGCTGGCAAATGTGCGCACGGCGCAGGCCGCCGCAGTTTCGAAACTCAAGGCTTTGCGCATGGGATTTAATGGTGGCTCTGTGACTGGCTTGCTTGTGGTAGGGCTGGCGTTGCTCTCGGTTTCAATCTTCTACACAATCGCGGCAAAGTTGATCGGGAGCGACGAGGCGATACGCAGCCTGGTGGGACTCGCGCTGGGTGGCAGTCTCATCAGCGTTTTCGCCCGATTGGGCGGCGGCATTTACACAAAGGCCGCAGATGTAGGCGCAGATCTGGTCGGCAAAATCGAGAGCGGCCTCGAGGAGGACGATCCGCGCAACCCGGCCGTAATTGCGGATAACGTCGGAGACAACGTGGGCGATTGCGCAGGCATGGCTGCGGATGTTTTCGAAACTTATGCCGTTAGTTTGGTCGGCGCGATTCTGGCGGGTCTGTTGACACTTGCCGGAAATCCAGCGGCAATCGTTTACCCGTTCGTCCTTGGTGGAATTTCCGTGCTCGGAGCAATCTGCGGAATTTTATTTGTGAATGTCGCGCGGGGTAAACCGGCAGGCGTGTTGATGGGAGCGGTGATGATCAACGTTTTAATCTCTGCAATTCTGTTCTGGCCGGCGACGCACAGTCTTTTTCCCGTCGGAGTCACGATCGGCGGCGTGTTACGGCCCGCTGCCCATCTCTATTTTGCTTCGCTAGTTGGCCTCATCATGACTCCGGTCATCGTCGCCCTCACGAATTATTACACTTCATCTCACTTTCGGCCTGTCCAAAAAATCGTACACGCCTCGGAGACCGGGCACGCTACGAACATCATCGCGGGGTTGGCGGCCGGACAACACGCCACAGCGCTACCCGTCCTCTTCATTGGAGCGGCGATCCTGATTACCTATCATTTCGCCGGGCTGTACGGAATCGCGATTGCAGTGATGTCGATGTTGTCCATGGCCGGCGTCATCATCTCGCTGGATTCATTTGGACCGATCACAGACAACGCGGGCGGCGTGGCGGTAATGGCGCATCTGCCCAAGGAAATTCGCACTGTAACAGATGAACTCGACGCAGTTGGCAACACCATGAAAGCTGTCACGAAAGGTTATGCCATCGCTTCGGCAGGATTGGCCGCGCTGGTTTTGTTCGGGTCGTACGTGGAAGAATTGCGCGGGCACATCACAGGCCGTGGAGAAGCGTTTACATTGGTATTCTCGCTCAGCGACCCGAAAGTGATCATCGGGCTTTTCATCGGTGGATTGCTTCCATTCGTCTTCACAGCCTTTAGCATGGACGCCGTGGGCAAGGCCGCCGGCGCTGTCGTGCGCGAGGTGCGCCGTCAATTGCAGGCAAGACCAGGAATTCTGACTGGGCAGGACAGACCCGAATACGGGACATGCGTGGACATCGTGACGAAAGCGGCTTTGCGGGAAATGATTGTTCCTGCATTACTCCCGTTGGTTGCGGTTGTGCTCGTGGCCGTCATTAAGCCGTTGGGTCCCGTCGTGCTCGGAGGGTTGCTGGTCGGTACAATCGTCACCGGACTATTCATCGCCATCGCAATGACATCGGGCGGCGCCGCATGGGACAACGCGAAGAAATTTATCGAGGAAGGCAATCTCGGTGGCAAAGGATCTTTTGCTCACGCGGCCGCAGTCACCGGCGATACGGTGGGTGATCCCTATAAGGACACGGCTGGGCCTGCCATCAATCCCATGATCAAGGTCGTCAATATTCTGGCAATCTTAATCATCCCCATTTTCTTTTAGCCAGGGACATCGCGCTGCGATTCTCCCGAAAGCCTTCGGGACAACGTGGCGTCCCAACGCCTTTGTTACCTAAAAATACTTGGTTTAATCAAAAACGCGTGCCAGAATCCGGCGTTCCTCCCGCCGCCATGCCAAGCGTCCTAGCATCGCCTGCACGAATTAAGTTTTGGGGAACGCGCGGCTCCATAGCAGTCCCCGGTTCAGGGACCCTTCGTTTTGGCGGCAACACGACTTGTGTGGAGGTGCGCGCAGACGGCGAAATGATCGTGCTCGACGCCGGTTCAGGGATTCGCCCACTGGGTGTTGCTTTGGATAACGAGTTTGGGACGCAACCAATAAAGCTATCCCTGCTGATCACGCATGCGCATTGGGACCACATCCAGGGGCTCCCCTTTTTTAAACAAGCTTACAATCGAAAAAACGAGATTCGCATTTTAGGGTTCGACGGGGCTGGCGCCGGCTTCAGAGAAATCATGGCTGAGCCAATGAGAGCGCCGTTCTTCCCGATAGCGATGCGCGAACTCTCCGGGAAAATCGACATCGGTCGGCTAAGTGAAATGACGTTTTCCCTCGGCAAGGTGCAAGTGCAGGCGATTTTTGTGAATCATCCTGGCGTCTGTGCAGGCTATCGCCTCTTCACCAGTGCTGGTTCAATCGCTTTTCTGCCGGATCATGAGCCATATGGATTTTTTCTGCATTCGGCTCGTGGAAATAAGATGGGTCCGGAACAAGCAAAGAAAACTGCGGCAGATGGGCATGAGGCCCTGGTCCAATTTCTCCACGGCAGTGATATTTTGATT
>WNGL01005720.1_pt1 | contig 19244 bp, 21 predicted proteins | sample 5400591 | NCBI WGS metagenome assembly WNGL01 (sample SAMN13153377, study PRJNA577476) | soil metagenome | isolation source: 80 cm soil or saprolite under Garry oak tree replicate 1 | place: USA:California | collected 2016-06-15 | reverse complement strand
CGGTACCTCCACTGGGTTCAGCCCCCGGCGGGGCGGGCCTGCATCAGCCAAGTCTGCCCGCTCCCCAACTAGTGCGCACTTCCAGTCGCCACAACCCGCAAAACCACAGCTCAGCACCCCGCAAGATCACTCAGGCCGAGATCGTGTCACAAGTCGGGGAAGTGCCGTATGGCCTCGCATCTCCGACACGACAGCGGCACGTCGCAGAGAGCGCAATCAGCTTGGTGACTCACCGTTCAGCGCAGGGGCGTCGGAATGCCTCATCGACGCGCTATACGGTACGAAGCGACACCTGAACGGCGTCGCGCCCGCTTGTCTGCCACCGCCCGAAGGGTTCCTCGATTACGCGCAGCGAATCAAGCGCGTTATCCGCCGAAGACTGCGCTATGGGCCTTACGGCCCGCCTCGATGAGCACTGTCAACGCGGCGGTTATTTGAGTTGCGTTCGCGAGGGCCGTAGTTACCCGGTCAGCAACGTGGCGGAGCCTGCTCGGCTCGTGCACCGGAGCTGCGACTTCCAGCGCCAGGGCCTGCACGCTCTCATCGAGTTCCCTCTGGTCGGCTTCCGGCAGGCCGAGCGTTGGGCTGATTTGCTGGATCAGGGCAGCCCACTCGCCAGCTGCGAGACCTCGCTGGGGTTGAACCCGAGGGTATTGGTCTGATTCACCGTCTGGTGCTCCCCGCCGATGCTGCCCTGGGGATTTGTGACGTTGTAGACAGGGCCGCCCATGGGCTGGTGGGCTAGGTACTCGTTCATGGGTACTCCGCTGGTTACACAGTCGATGCCGTCGGAGGCCAGCCGAAAGCCCTCTCCGGGGCTGTCGGCCGCAATCAGCTTCTTGTCGGCGAGATAGCGGACGGCCGCGATGATCTCTTCACCCGTCAGCTGGCTGCCAAGGAAACTCGACTCTCTCGCCTCGGCGACCTTGAGCCTCGGCCTTGCCCCTGTCCGTGACCAGGGAGTCAGGCATGGCCCTGTTCTCCAGCGACCGGGCGACAGCGATATAGCGCTTCTGCTCCAGGAGCGTGATGAGGTTGTCGACGAAGTCCGGCTCCAGCGCTTCGTTGTTGACGGCGCCTTTATCTGGACACCAAGTCATGATCAACGGCCACGCTCTTCGTCCACCGCAGGCGCCGGTAACAGGTACCCAGGAACGCCCCGCCGACTGCCCGCTAGCGGAATACTTCGCCTCCCTGAGTCGTTGTCAAGAACAGAAGCGTTCTAAGCCCCGATAGAAGCGGGAGATCAAGATCGTGGACGAGAAGGCTCTGGCGGCGGCACTGCGCCAGATAGCGAAGGGGCTCACCGAGGCGGCAGCGGTGCTTGATGGCGATGTGCCTGGCATGGAGCGCACGGCCCGCAGGATCGCGCTGATGCGACGCTTCGACGTGCCTCCGGAGAAAGGGCTGGACCGGGAGGAGGCGTCGAAGGCCTTCCGGGAGAACGGCTACAAGCCGAGGTCGTTCGGCGGCTGGGTGCGGCGCGGGCTGATCGAGCGGGATGGTGACCGCCGGTACCTAAGCGCCAGGGGGCGCGATGTGCTCGCAGAGCTATCTGCCCGCGAGCAGCAAGCCGCTCAGGATCCGCAGGGCTGACCTTCGGCCCCCTTGACGGTATTACATGGAGGAGGTCAGTGAGATGGCTACGACGCCGAACCCGCCGGGTATGCACCGGTATCCAGTCGAGGGCAGGCCTGCCACCCGGTACGAGATCTGGGATGGCCCCAGGCCCGCTGGGCAGCTCGTCGGCTGGACCGAGAGGATTGCGCTCGGCCGCGACTGTTACTGGCGTGCCCACCCGATCGGTGGCACCGCGGAGCCGCGGGACTTCCCGCATGGGACGCACCAGAATCGCGCCATGGTATGGCTGCGGGATCCGTCCTTCGCTGACTGACCGCAACCATGGGGGACGCCCCCGCCAGCAGAGGCTGGCGGGGGCGCTTCCTTACGTGCGGAACGTTTCCCACCGAAGCTCGGGCGAGGACCGGCGCACGATCGAGCAGCCACGAGAGCGAATGCCCACAGAGCCTTACCGAAGCATCTTCATGCAGTTCAGCCGCTGGATCGTCATATAACGAGGTCGCTAACATTCGTCGTTGGCGAAGGCTGCCGGATCCACATACACGCCAGGCTGCTCGCGCCCTTGCTGGTCTAGCCACAACAAGAGCCGTGGCAAGTAGAACGCAGTCGTCGTCGCGCTGGCCGGGCTGAACCCGTCAGGGACACTTGCTTCCACGACATCCATCCGGATGGGGCCATTACGGTCGAACGACTCCTGTATCTCGGCGATCATCTGCTTGATGTTGTCGTGGTAGACGGTCACGCGAGCCATAACCCCCTCCGGCCAGGCCAAGGCCTGGCGGCGTTTCCTGATGCCACAACGGTAGCCGAAAGGCTTAGCCACGCGCGCGAGCGAACAGGGCATCAAGTCCCGGCCAGGACGACCGCGCCAGGACTGCCCGTCAGAGTGTGACTGGTTCGGCTAACACGGCAGCGCCCCGATCACCCGTTTCTGTTCGCGCCGCACGCAGTACCGTCATACGTCTTTGACGCCACCGATCGGCGACTCGGCGTGCGTTATTCACAGTCCCTGCTGTGCCGCCGACGGGCGGCTATGAGCCTACTGGGAACCCGTTGCTCAGCTGCGATGGGCGGACCGGATCCGCACATGTGACTATGGGTGATGGGCCCTGCTGGCAGCGCCTGTCCGGGCCCGGCGATTGCGTGCAGCACGCAGATATAGCAAGGCGCCTGGGCGAGCACGGTGACCTGGCCCCTGTGGATGCTGGTGGTCGTGGTGCCCCCGGTTTGCGGGCAAGTGGTCGTCACCCAAGCTCGGTCCAGGGCCCCACTATCCTGCCCCTGCGGTCCAGGGCATTGCCCGATTCCAGGACCAGACGGAGAGCAGCGATCCGCTGCCGACGTCCCCCCGCGAAAGAGCCATTCCAAGAGCCAACGCAGGCCGACCTCAGGCGACACGAGCCGACGCAAAGCCTCTGTTTGCGCAGTTCAAGTGCTCAGTGAGCCTTGTCGGGCCACGCCTGGCGACACGCAGGAGGTGACTGGGGGTCAAGGGGTCGCCGGTTCAAATCCGGCCGTCCCGACCAGAAGTTCCAGGTCAGAAGGGGTTCCGGGTTCTCACCCGAGCCCCTTTTCGATCTTCGGGAGCCAATCGGGGAGCCACCGCAGAGCCACATGTTCGTGGCGGGCGTGCTCGCTAGGCGCGCCTGCTGGGCCGCGGCTTGGTTGGCGTTGCCCGGCGGGTGGCGGGTTGCGCCGCCGGAGGCGGGGTTGTTGGCAGCCGCGGTGTAGCGGGCTCGCCCGCTGGAAGCCGGGGAGGGGTTTGCTCCTTGGTGAGGATCTTGTCCATGGCCGTGGCGCCGGTGGTGAGCGCGGGCCTGATCTCGTGCCGGTAGACGGTTTCGGTGACCGTGGTGCCGCTGTGGCCGACCAGGTCGCTGATGTCCTCGATGCGGACGCCATGAGCGCTCAGGATGGACACGAACGAGTGCCGTAGCTCTCTCGGTGCCCACTCCTCCCCCAGGCCTGCGGCCTTGGTGATGGCTGCGAACTCGCGGCGCACCTGCCAGCGGTCCAGCGGCGTCCCGTCCTCGCGGCAGAACACCAGGCCGTGGTCCTGCCAGGTGCCGCCCGCACGGAGCCGTTCGGCGGCCTGGCTGGAGCGGTGCTCCTTGAGGGACTCGACGGCCCGTTCAGGCAGCTTGAGGACGCGTCTGCTCCTGCGGGTCTTGGTATCGCCCTTGGCCCGCACCGACCGGTACACCGCCACGGTGCCCGCATCGAGGTCGACCTCGGCCCAGGTGAGCGCTCGGGCCTCCTCGGTGCGGATGCCCGCGAGCAGGGATACGACCACGTAGGCGGCGAGCCGGTGCTGGCTGCCCGGTCCGGCCTGATCCAGGACGCTGACCGCCTGGTCGAGGGTCATGGCCCGGGACGGGCGGCCTTCCTGGCCCTCGGACAGGATGACCAGGCTGGCAACGTTGCGCCGTACCTTGTCGCGGCCCTGGGCGTGCCGGATGGCACGCTCCAGGATCTGGTGCACCAGTCGTAAGGTGCGCGTGGACAGTTCCTCGGCCCGGTCGTCCAGCCAGGTGTCCAGCTCGTCGGCGGTGAGCTTCTTGAGGTTGGCGGCGCCGATGAACGGGATCAGGTGGTGATCGGCGATCGACCGGTAGTTGGCGACCGTCTGCGGGGACTTGCCCTTCATTCCGTGGTCAAGGAAGTCCACCACGGCCTCCTGCACCGTGGAGCTCGCGGCGGCGGAGACGCCGGCTTCCAGGTCGTCGACGACTTCGCGGAGCTTGTCTTTGACCTCGGCTTTGGTCCGGCCCTTGCGCTTGACGCGTCGGCGCCTGCCGGTGGCGTCGAAGCCGAGGCTGATCGCGCCGGTGTAGCCGTTGCCTTCGCGGTAGATCGTCGCCTCGTGCTTCCCGATGATGATCTTCACTGCTCACCTCCCTCCTGTGTGCTGAGTTGGTGCTATGCGTTGGAGTCTTCGAGGGCCGCGACAAACTCGGCCAGGTGGCGGTCGGTGATCCGCCGTAACTTGCCGATCTTGATGCTGCGGAGCTGACCGGTCCGGAGCAGGTAGTACACCTTGTCCCGGCCGACGTGCAGCATCTCCGCCACCTGCTCCACCGTGTATGCCTGCACTTCACCTGACCTCTTTCTGCCGTCGCTGATGGTTCGGGTGCTATCGGCTGGGGCCGTGGTGTCTGGGTGGCCCGGTTCCGTGCCGTGGGCGCGGGCCTGCGCTGGCTGCGGGCTCGTGCCAGCCGGATGTGCGGGGTGCTGCCCGGGGTGGAACGGGGAAGCTCTCGGCGGTCAGCCGCGCCACTTTGGCGGCCGGAGACTCCCACCGCCGGTTCAGGCGCCTGCCCAGGGTGCGCAGATTCCTCGCTGAGCATCGGGCAGCGGACGCTTGAGCGGCATGCCGCTGTGCCTGGCGCAGCTCGACGACCGTCTCCACGAGCGCGGCGAGCTGGAGGATCAGCGCGGCCAGGGCAGCGGTGTCGTCCTGGCTGGCGAGCGCGGCGCGGGACATCAGCCGGGCTACATGGCGCAGGCTCGCACCTGCTGGGGTGGGCCGGGGCGTCCGGCCGTAGGGGATCCGGGCGGCCCGGGCGTAGGAGTCCGCCGCCCGGCGCAAGTTTCGGCTGTGGAGCGCGCTGGCGGCGGCGTGCAGGGTGTCGGATGCGGCCCAGGCGGCATCGCTGGCGGCGGCCGGATCAGTGACGGCGCAGCGGCGGATCTCATCGCGGGCTTGTTCCGCGACACGGGCCGCATGTTCCCAGATCGCGTTCCGTTCCGCCGCGGTGAGCGGATCGGTCAGGCCGGGGCCGGTCGGCGCGCCATGCCAGCGCGCCCGCAGCTTGGGCAGGCTCAGATCGGCGGCGAGTTTCCCGCCGCCGAACCAGACCGGTCCCCCGGCCCGTGCCGTGTCACCTGCCAGCGCGACGGCGTAGCCGGTGACCTGCCCCGGGTCGCAGCGGCTGTACCGGATGCGTACCAGGACGCCGGCGTCCCGAAGCCGTGCAAAGAACTCCTCTTCGCTGGCCGCTCCGGCGGCCGCGGTGCTGACGGCCCGGCGGAGCGTGATCCGGGGCGCTTCGGATCGGCCGTGGCGGCGGGCCTTCTCCTGCTCCGCGCGGGTGGGGCGGCGTCCCGCGGTCCGGTCGGCTGGTGCGGTGCGGCGCAGGCCGTGGAGTTCCTCGGCCTCCCTGCAGGCCTCCCGGATCCGGTAGTAGTCGTTCCAGTGGCGCGGGCGCGTTCCGTCCTGGCGGGCCAGCGTGCCCACGACGTGGATGTGATCCGGAGCGTGCCGGACCGCGACCCAGCGGACCGCCTCGTCGTCCTGCCCATGGGGTGCCAGGCCGGTGTGGTGCAGGATGTCCCGGGCCAGCCGTCCCCACTCCGCGTCGGACAGCATCCGGTCCCCCGGCGCGGCCCGGACCACGCAATGCCAGACCGGCTGGGCGAACCCCCGCGGGCCTAACGCCGCGTGCGGCTGGGTGAGGAGCCCGTTCAGCCGCCGGAAGTCCCGGTGGCCGTCGGGGCGCCGCGGCGGCTCCAACTCGGCCGGGTGCCGCCATCCGGCGACCAGGTGCGGATCGGTGTGCTCCTCGCGCCGCCCCGGCCCGAAGAGGTAATAGAGCAGTCCCGCGACGGATCGCCCGCGGAGCACCTTCCCGATCACCGCAGACGCCGCCGCACGTTCTCAGCGGCAGCGTCCAGACGTTCCGCACGCCGCAGGCTCTCCGCCGCATATGGGAGAAGGTCTGCAGAGCGCTGGCCCGTGGCGTTCAGCTTCGCCACCGCCTGGTTCAGGTTGACGCCGATCCGCCGGACCAGCCCAGCCGCACGGATCAGCTCGGTCAACGCCTGGCGGAACGGCGAGTCTGCCGGGTTCATCAACCCGCGAGCGGCAGCCAATGTCGCCATGGCCGCGTACGCGCCCTTTGCCATCCCGGCCTGCGCGGCGGCGGTGTCCAGTTCCCCGTACTCCTCGTCGGTCAGGCCGAAGCGCACGCTGCGCACCCGTCCGGTGCTCTGACGGGACCGCCGCCGTAACCTCGCCCCTGCCGCCACCGGCATGTCGTGCGCGCTGGCCGTGTCGCCTCCCCGTCTCGGCGCCGTTGCGTGTCATTCACTGCCGCCCGTTTCCTTTCCGTACTCCACCGTGCCATTCTTTGGCCTTTATCGAATGCTTGACTGACGGCCAGTATGCATCGGCAGACCGCGCCCGGTCTACAGTTATCGTGCCGATGCGGAATATCTTGCTCGTTTCACGTCGCCGCTTGTCTTAGCCACGCATCGGAGGCTTCTACCTGCGCGATCGCCACGCGACACGACACATCCAGCCTGCTAGCGTTGGCGCGCGCCCGGCTCAGCTAATCTCGTACTCTAAACGACGCAATTAGCTGGAACCAAAGGCGCTGACTGGCTCAGTGTTTGCCCATTCTCGTTAGTATCGAAATTGGCCGAGCAATGCCGACTACGCCGCCGCCCATAACGGCGTGCCAGCTGCGCTCGATGTGATCCGCCGCCGCCATCGCACTGCCGACAGGTTGCGGCCTCCGGCCCGGCTCAGCACCGAACAGGACGAAAAGACCGACGTCGCGGCGGCGAACTCGGGGCGAACTGGCCAGAGGCGATTCGCGGCCTGACATCAGCCTGCGATGCCGGGCCGCCGGTGACCACAGCGCAGCTAGCGCCCATTGGGGGCGAGTGCCCTCGCCTGAAGATCGGTGATCATCCGGCGACGAGCGCCCAGACGATCTTCCCAGTTGACCGCTCAGGTGTGTACGTCCCCCACTCGGCACTCAGCGCTTCCACCAGGAGAAGTCCGCGGCCGCCGACTGCCTCCAGGTCAACGTCCTTGCGCTCTGGCCCCCGGTCATTGCCATCCCAAACCTGGACCAGCACGCTCTGCCTGTCCGAACAGAGCCAGATGCGAACCGGTGGAACACCGGGCGTCCAGCGGCCCTGGTAGCGACAGCCGATCACGCCCTCCGACGCCTGCACGCCATTGGTGACCAACTCCGATACCACCAGCTCGACCGTCTCGGCGAGAGCGGCCAGGCCCCATTCGTGGAGGATTGCTCCCGCATGCAATCGTGCACAGCTTGGAGCGGTCGGCAAGGCTCCCAGCACTAGCGAGCTAGTGCGGGGCCAGGTGGTCGGCATGAGGTGTGGCCCTCCTGTGGAAGCAGGGCCGACACCGGAGACGTGCTCGGGGCCATAGCCATCGACCCTGGATGACCCTGTTACGGCGCCGACCCTGCCGTTCATGGGATGACTCCACTCAGTAGCCGAAAGGCTAGGCCAGGCCCTCGGAACGATCTTGTGTGTCCATGCGTTCGCCCAGTATGCGCCTCCTAACCTTGAGAACGCAAGGATTGCAAATACAAGGGCTTAAAACGTTTACTTTCGCGGTAAGATCGTCGCCATGCCCACCCGCAGGCCCACGCCCACGTTGCGTCTTCGTCGCCTGGCCGCCGAACTGCGCCGCTTGCGGGCCGACGCTGGTCTGACAAGAGAAGAGGTCGGTGGGCGCACCGGCATCAACGAGGCCACGCTGTACCGGCTGGAAGTCGCCAAGGCCAGGCCCCAGGCCAGAACCCTCGTCGCCTTGCTCGACCTGTACGGCGTGACCGACACCGACCAGCGCGCCGAGCTACAAGCCTTGGCCAAGCAGTCGGACGAGCAGTCCTGGCTCCAGTCTTTCCCGCCCGAGCTGCCGGAGGCGTACGCCACCTACATTGCCTTTGAAGGCGAAGCCCAGGCACTCCTTAACTACGAGTGCCTGTTCATCCCAGGACTGCTCCAGACCGAGGACTACGCCCGGGCGGCGCTCCAACGCGGCATGCCCGATGCCACCAAGGAAGAGATTGGGCGGCAGGTCGAGGCTCGGATGAACCGGCAAGCGGTCCTCACCCGTGAGCCGCCGCTACGGCTGTGGGCCATCGTGGATGAGGCAGCGCTGCACCGGCCAGTCGGCGGAGCTGCGGCCATGGCTGCCCAGCTTGAGCACTTGGCCCAGGCGGCCGACCTACCGCAGGTCACGCTGCAAGCTCTGCCGTACGCGGTTGGTGGGCATCCCGGCATGCCAGGGTCGTTCGCCATCATGAGGTTCGCCGACGCTGGTGCCGGTGATGTCGTCTACATTGAGACCCAAGCATCGACCCTGTTCTTGGAGAGCGACTCCGACCTCGAGCGGTTCGCTGGCATCTTCGAGCACCTCAGAGCGCTAGCCCTACCGCCCGACGAGTCGGTGGCGCTGATCCGCGGTGTCATCCGCGAGCTATGAGAGGAGGTGCGGGCAGCATGGAGCTTGACCTGTCCCGCGCCCAGTGGAGGAAGAGCAGCTACAGCGGCAACTCGGGCAACTGCGTTGAGGTAGCGAATCTGGGCCATGCGGTGGCCGTACGGGACTCCAAGGACCTTGAGGGTTCGGTCCTGGTGGTCACCCCTAGCGAATGGCGTGCCTTCCTGCAAGACGTTATCATTCATATTGACTAATGGACACTACATAGCAGATGTCAGCTAATCGGAAGCAGCGGAAGTCGAGCGGAAACAAGCGCCAGCGCAGGAACTCCTCGCTGAAAGATCATCGTCGAACTGGGAAGGTCTTGCAGCCGCCTTTCCGGACCATCTCCAAAACGAAGAGCGTACCTTGGCTTCGTGACATCTTCCCGGACATGCTATGGATCTGTGCGGTCATAAGCCACCACGGCGATGAGGGGATGCTTCTCGCATCGAGATTCATCGATCGCGTCGAGTCAGTCATGGACGCCGCAGCCGCCGATGGTCGAATCACGAAGCCAGAGAAGCTGCTTCTTGGGGGCGAACTAACTTCATTTGAAGAAGTTCCAGTGGAACTCCGCAGCGAGATCATCTTCGCTTTGCGAAGCGATGATCTCTACGAAGAAGGTGTGCCGGGGGTACTGGCGCGAGCGCTCAGCAAGTATTCGGACATGCCTGGCGCGTGGCTCCTTGACGGCTGGCGCGGTCGAGAACCAATCATCGCACCCGACGAACAGGAGCGATATCTGGCTAGGGTAGTGCTTGATAGTGCACACGGTCAGAGTGCTGTTGCGACTAAAGCAAAATGCATGCCCTTGCGAGCCCGATTCAAGGTTGGGAAGATTGTCCTTACCCCTGAAGTGTTCGAGGAATGGAAGGACATCCTGCCTCGATATCCCTTCAACGTAACCGAGGAGGAGCGTCGCCGCATCGAGCCCTCAATTCGCGCGGCGTTCCTGGCACTCTCCTCGCTTAGGTATGGTCCTGAAGAGGACGAAGCCGATGCCCCTGCTCTGGCATGGGCGAGAACATTCTGGCGCCAGAACTGGAAGCTCTACAAGTGCAAGACGAGTAAGAACCAGCCGCCAGGTGATGAACTGCGCGCGTCGAAGGACACCATCTCAGGCGCACAACGCCATTGGCATACCGAGTTGGACGAGCTCCAAAAGTCCTTCGACCAAACAGCTCAGCAGGTAGACCCAGACCTGTACAACCCAGATCGCTACGAAGTGCTCACAGGTATTACCCTGCGTATGCTCCGCAGTCTGTCGGTGCTCATTGGGTACCCGGCCCTTTGGACTATGGAGCATGGCAGCTCCGTCACCCGCGCACTGCTTGAGGCGCGGATCGTGCTCAAGTGGCTTATCCAGCGAGATGATCCTGAACTCTTTTCAAAGTTCGAGGATTACGGTCGCGGCCGAATCAAGCTGCTGAAGCTCCACCTGGAGGAGTATAGGGACAGCTTGAAGGACCCATCACCGGATCTCGACAAGCACATTGAGTACCTGGATGCTCTAGTCAACCAAGACATCTGGGAGGAGTTCCAGGACATCAGCATCGAGGGAAACTTTGCTGGGATCGATACCAGGAAAATGGCGGAGCAGGTCGGCTTGATTTCCGAATACCGACTCCTATTTGCTCCAGCGAGTGCGAGTGTTCACGGCGAGTGGGGAGCCTTGGACCAATACGTGCTGACAGTCTGCGAGAATCCGCTGCACCGCCATCATCGCATCCCACGGGCTGATCTACATATTCGTCTCGGACCCGAGCTAGTAGACTCAGCCATCGCGATAGCGTCTCAGCTGGTAGGTGACTATGTGCATGCGTTTACAGATGATGGCCGTGTAGGGCTCGAAAGCTCGTGATTGGCCAGTTCTAGTGGTGAAGCCTGACGGCGGGCTAGCGTTGCGGTCTGAACCTGAAGCGAAAGTGCTAACACACAAAATGCAGGGGTTGCAATGAAGCCATTTGAAGGCGAAGGGGTTTTCTGGCTTCCGAGCGATGATGAAACCCAGATTGCAGGAAAGATAACCTTCGATCCCATTAAGGGTGCAACACTAAATCTTTTTGGCTCCTTTGGAACTCCACACCAGCAGTTCACGGCAGGCTCACCAACACTAAGGCTTCAGGGTGTCGCCGGGAAGCGCTACCTGACGCTTGAGAAGTGTTTTCTCGAGGACATTAGCCACGAAATGCCAGGGATTACCCGTCAGACTTTTCATGTCAACTCAATAATTACGAACCACCTCTTCGACGAGGATGAGGCGCTAGCCTTCGATGAGGTGTCGATCACGTTCGACCAGCTACCAACGTGGATTGGGCGCACAGGCGTAACCGTCAACTACAACCTGAGACATGGCGAACAGACAACCGACGAGATCGACATCGACTTCAGGCAGCCAGTCGACGAGATAGTACGTCTTGATGAATTTGAGTTGTGGCTCGGATCGAGCTGGGGACTACGCGGAGACCATATCACGGAAACTCGACTCACGCAGGGCACGTATCTAACGCTCAAGTACCCGACCTCACAAGCCTTGAAAGTAATCTTGGATGACCTCAAGGCCCTTCAGGATTTGTTGACGCTCGCGGTTGATGCGCCCGTCGTGCTCGAAGACGTAACGCTTAGACGCGCTGATATAACACACGAGACTGGATCGGCCGCTGGGCGACTCAAGAGCCTGTCATACTACGCGCCGCAGCTTGCAGAACGGGTGCGCCTCGACAAGCCACAAGCTCCCGGCCACGTCCTGTTTGAGTATCAGTCTATCGGTGGCCTTCCCACCATTGCCCGCTGGCTGGCGGTTGCCCACACGTACGACATCGTTCTGGGATGGCTGCTGTCAATTCGCTATGCCTCAGGACTGTATGTCCAGAACCGCTTTTACAACGTCGTGTCCGCGGCTGAGAGCTTTCATCGGCTCCGGTTCCCAAACGAAGTTACGTCTCAAAAGGAGTTCGACCAGTTCATCCAGGGGCTAATCGAGGCTGTGCCAGAGGAGCATCGCGAGTGGCTTGGCATGCAACTTCAGTACAGCAACGAGCCCCGGCTGCGCAGGCGTCTGCGCAGCCTGGCGAGGTATGCGAGCCCGGTCTTCACTTCAGTCTGCGGCAAGCGTGATCGTTGGGTCACAGTTGTCGTTGAAGTGAGGAATCGTATGACTCACCACGACAAGGATCGGCAGATTACCTTTAAGGATGGCGACCTCTACTTCCTGGCCGAGTCGGTTTTTCTGCTTGTCATGCTCTGCCTGCTCCGCGAGTGTGGAGTCAATGGGGGCGTCCTAGCCGGTGTCGGCGACAGCATGAGCGTGCAATTCCTGCGTTTGAAGCTGGCCGAGATCATCCCTCGTCTTTACCCCCAAGTAGTTAGGCGCTAGCGATCACATCACGTCTTCCGGTCGTATGAAGGTCGAGATGTCGGACGTGAGGACACAATCGCTCTTTGGAGGTCCCCTTCTCCGCCTGGCTCGTGCTTCCGGTGGCTCATACTCCTCATCGACCCAACCGCAGCTCTCACATGTCCCAGTCACAAGCCGGTAGGAGCCACAGGCTCCGCAGCGTACCTGGTTGTGGCCGAGCCGCAGCCTAGCTGCCGTGAATACGCCGAGTAGGTGCTCCACCATCTTGAGCCCGATTTCGGCGTCCATGCGGATGGCGTTCTTGGCGTGGGTCAGCCAGTTCACGTAGGCCCACGTCTCGGCCGACAGCTTCTTGAGGTACGAGCGCAGGTAAGCGCTCGCGTCGCCGCTGGCAAGGGTGTTGGCCAGTAGCTCAGCCCAGCCCTTGAAGTCGGCTTGCTTGGGCGGCTCCTGGCCCGCGGGCACCAGGTCGTCATTGGCGGTCTCGCCGACGAAGGAAACGAGACACTCGCGCAGCCGTACGCCGACCGCCTGGAAGGTCTCGGCCTCCTCGCCGGAGTCGTAGACCTCAAAGGCTTGTTCCCAGCGCCGCCATGAGCCAGGCAGCAGGTAGGCCGCTCCAGGCTTAACCGGGACCTTCCGCTCGTGGAGATAGGAGACGCGCAGCGCAAGTCCTATGTGGAAGGTCAGCGCAACGTCACGGCTCTTGAAGTCCTCCTGGCTGTAGAGGTTGGTCGGCTCAGTGATCACCCACCACCGGCTGTCGGTACAATGCACGTCCCAGATGTCATGGCGTACGGGCCCGACCAGTTCCGAGGCCACCTTCTCCAGGTGAATGACCTGCTCGCTGGCCTGACCCTCGGCGTAGGTACGGACCGCCTCGGTCTGACGCTTGGTGGCTCGCATAGTCGTTAGTGTCCTTGTTACTTGTAACAATTTACTTCCAGATTACGCTCCGGGCTCAGGATGTACAGCGCTTTCTAAACCGTTCGCCCAGGGGTCGCTGGCCGTGAGATAATGCCGCTTACCACGAGGGGTAAACCTGTGACATACACATGGCAAGAGATTGAGCAGGAGTGGTTGGGTGGCGGGCTCGCCACAACACCCGATGAAGTGCTCACAGCCTTCAATGAGGTTGCTTCACGCTTCGGCCGGGAGTGGGTCGAAGCCACCCGCACTAGAAATGGCATCGCCAGCCGCGGCGCATCGCCAACACTGTACATTGTGACACTTGCTCGGCTTCTACACGCTCTAGATGGTGCCCCTAATTCTGCTGCACTTATCGAGAAGGTGCGCCGAGGGAACCTGGATGCTCGCGCAGAACTCATTGCCATCTACCTGCTGCGCAGCGAGAATACGGAAGCCCTTGTCGAGGTGGAGCCAGTGATCCGGGTTGGCGGCCGTAATCGTAAGCCAGACTTCCGTACTGGCATACATGCTGAGCCGTGGACATACGTCGAAGTCACGAATCCAGGCAGTTCAGAAGCCCAGGCAGACGTTCGTCGAGGTCTGGAGCGGCTTACCGGGCTCGTGCACGATTGCTCTGGGAGCTTTGCACTCGAAGTCTTCCTTAAGCGTGAGCCGACGGAAGCAGAGATAGACCTGATCGCGAATGAAATTCTGCAAGGACACCAGACTGCTGGCCAGTCAGCAGTGGAACTCCGCTCTGGCCTGGGCACTTTGTATTGGAATCAGCAGCCTCCCGGCGCCGTTGTCCTGGACGATCATGGCGAGCCGTACACGCCCAGGCTAGGCATGACCAGTGTGGTCGCTGGCGCTGGTCAGCATCGGCATATAACCGTGCGTTGGCCTTTCACAGATACGCGGGCAGAGACCTTCATTCGTCATGAGGCCAGGCAGCTGCCAACTGACGCACCGGGCCTGATTATGATCTTCACCTCAGGAACAGTCGGAGCCATGAAGGCCTAGCGGGAGCTGATCGAGCGGAGGCTCCAGCCTAACCTACACACGCGTGTGAGCGCCGTTTGTCTGTTCAGTTCAGCTGTGCTGCCAACGGAGCAATGCGAGGACTGGCGTGTTGAGTGCAAGCTCACTATCAATCCCTATGCACGCCACCCACTCCCTACATGGATTGTCCAGCAGTTCCAGCGCTTCCCATCAGATGAACAAGATATTTGAGGGAGCGGAAGGCGGCCTGCTCGGCCGCCTTCCGCTCGATTTTGGCGTGAACCACACTCAGCCGGAAGCCTCCTTGCGCCTACCCCGACCGCCGGCCGGCGCGCCAGTGCTCGCCTCGGCCGCTGATACTTCTTCAGGCAAGGTTCCCAATAGTATGGCCCTGGTGCGGGCCATTTGAGCCTCGCAGGAGGAGCCCTCCAGCTCATGCTCTCAGTGGGAGAAGACGTGGAAGCAAGCGCATTGTCCAGGCGGGGATGGTCGATCTCGGCGATCGCCCGGCATCTTGATCGTGACCGCAAGACGGTCCGGGCGTATCTGGCCGGGGAGCGGGAGCCGGGGGTCCGCCGCCCGGCGGCCCCGGATCCGCTGGTCCCGTTCGCGGCGTACGTGACGGCCCGGTTCGCTGATGACCCGCACCTGTGGGCCTCGGCGCTGTTCGATGAGGTCGTCCCCCTCGGCTATGACCGGTCGTACGTGAGCTTCGCCCGGCAGTTGCGCCTGGCTGGCCTGCGCCCGCATTGCGAGGCGTGCACGGGGGTGGCCGGCCGGGAGACGATCGAGATCAGCCACCCGGCGGGTGAGGAGATCCAGTGGGACTGGTTCGAGCGGCGCCGCGCGCCGTGGGCCGGGACCGCCTATGTCCTGCTCGGAACGCTGTCGCACTCGGGCCGGACCCGCGGGGTCCTGGCCGAGCGCATGGACCAGGCGCACCTGATCGAGGCGATGGACGCCGTGATGCGGCGCCTGGGCGGCACCGCCCGGCACTGGCGCACGGACCGGCTGGCCACGGTGATCGTGCCGGGCAGCGCCGATGTCCAGGCCAGCTTCGCTCCCGTCGCCAAGCATTACGGGGCGGTCGTTGTCCCGTGCCCGCCGCGGCGCGGGAACCGCAAGGGGGCCGTGGAGTGCGGGGTGAAGTTCTGCTGCGGTCGCTGGTGGCGGACGATGACGGCCGCCACTCCCGAGGAGGCCCAGGTCAGCCTGGACCAGTTCTGGGCGACGACCGGTGACGCCCGGCTGCGCCCACCCGGGCGCTACGCCGATCCGGGCCAGCTCACCGGCGGGGAGCGGCCGGCCTGGCCGGCCGCCGGGGCGCTCGCCGACGCTGAGGTCCTGATGCCGCTGCCCGCGGTCCCGTATCCGGCGGCGATCGAGGTCACCAGGGCAGCTGATGATCGCGCGAGCGTCGCGTTCCGCGGCAACCGCTACTCCGTCACGCCCGGCCTCGGCGGCACGGAACTGACGCTGCGCCACCGCCTCGGGACCGGGACAGTAGAGATCTTCACGCCCGCCGGGACGCTCATGGTCACCCACCGTCTGGCCCCGCCCGGCGCCGGGTCGGTGGTCCGCACGCCCGCGCACCGCGCCGCCCTCGAAGCGGTCGTCCTCAGCCAGTTCTCGGCCGCGCGGCCGTGTGACCGCAAGGCGAACCGCCCGCCCGGGGAAGCCGCGCTCACCGAACGGGCCAGGCTCATGGGCCCGCAGGGGCTGGAGCCGGCCGTGGACCTTGCCCAGCTCGCCGAGGTGGTCCGCCTGGCCTTCCCGCCCGCACCGGCGGTTGCCGGCACGGAGGTGACGGCATGAACGCATCCTCGGACTACCAGAAGCTCCGCGCCCACCTCGCGTTCCTGCGGATGACCGCAGCCGCCGAGGCCCTGCCCGGCGAGCTCGACCACGCCAGCAAGGCCAGCCTCACCCACGCCGCGTTCCTGGAACGCATCCTGGCAGTCGAGGCCGGAGCGGTCGACGAGCGGCGCCGGGCCAGCCTGGAGCGCTTCGCGTCGCTGCCGTCCCCGTTCACCCTCGCCGACTTCGACTTCGGTGCCCAGCCCTCCGTCGACCCTAAGCTGATCGCCGACCTCGGCACCCTGCGCTTCATCGACGACGCGACCAACGTGCTCCTAACGCGGATTTCCACGCAGGAGGTTGGCGCAACCCTGATGCCTGACTGCAGCGCCAGGTGTCTGGAGTCGACGCCCTGACCTGCTGGAATACTCTTGGCCCGTAGCCGCCTCCGCTTCAGCAGTGGTGTGATCTGGGTGCCGGACGACGCGAGTCTGATTTGTTATCAACCCTGGACACCGCCGCCTTGTGTCCTGTTTGCCGGATTCAGCGGGGGACAGATCATTGCAGGCATGCTGATACGGGCATGATACGGGCGGGCCATCCGCGCTCGATGGCACGGCAGTACATCTGCCAGACTAGTTATATGACAACCGGATCCGGGCAACATCAGGAGGCGGAGTGGTTCACCTGCCCGCAGCAAGTGAACCAGCGGCGGTATGAGGCGCTGCGTGCCTATTTCGTGGACGGGCTGTCGTATGCAGAGGCGGGTGCGCGGTTCGGCTACACCCGGTGGGCGATGATCAACCTGGCCCGCGGGCACCGGGCCGGGAGGCTGGAGCTGTTCGCCCCGCCCCGCAAGCCCGGCCCGGCCCCGGGCACCGCGCCGGCCAAAGACCGGGTCCGCGGCCGGGTCATCGGGCTGCGGCGGCAGGGGCTGTCCACCTATGAGATCTCCAGGCGGCTGACAGCCGAGGACACCCCGCTGAACCGCACCTCGGTCGCGGAGATCCTCGCCGAGGAGGGGTTCGGGCGGCTGCTGCGGCACCCGGAGCCCGAGGCCAGCATCTCCCCGGCCACCCCCGGCCGTGACACGAACTGGCCGGCCGCGGCGGTCATCGACTTCAGCAGCTGGCCGGACCGGCTGGAGAGCACCCGGGCCGGGCTGCTGCTGGCCGTCCCGGACCTGGTGTCCCTGGACCTGCCCGCGATGGCCGCGGCGGCCGGCTACCCCGGCACCCGGGTCATCCCCGCGATCAGCTGGCTGCTGTCCCTGCTGGCCCTCAAGCTGACCCGCACCCGGCGGGTCTCCCACGTCGATGACCTGCTCGCCGACCCTGCCGCCGCACTGTTCTCAGGGCTGGCCGTGCTGCCGAAGAAATCTGCGCTCACCGCCTACTCCTACCGGCTGTCCCACGGCCACCAGCAGAAATTCCTCGCCGCCTTGGACAAGCAGATGATCGGGGCAGGCCTGGCCACCGCCGAGGAGGCTGTCTTCGACCTGGACTTCCACGCGGTCATGCACTGGGGCCGCGACCCGGCACTGGAAAAGCACTACGTGCCCACCCGGTCCCAGCGCGCCCGCTCGGTGCTCACCTTCTTCGCCCAGGACACCGGCACGCACAACCTGGTCTACGCGAACGCGGACATCTCCAAGGCCAGCCAGGCCCGGGAGGCCATCGCGTTCTGCGACCACTGGAAACAGGTGTCCGGGTCAGACCCGAAGATGCTCATCATGGACCAGAAGGTCACCACCCAGGACGTCCTCGGCGAGCTCGATGCCCGCGGCGTCAAGTTCGCGACCTTGCGGATGCGATCGGCGTCCCTGGTGAAATACATCAGCAGCCTGGCCGGCAAGGACTTCACGACGATCACCCTGGACCGGCCCGGCCCCCACAACAAGCCCAGGGTCCATGAAGACCCCGCCGTGACACTGACCAGCTACCCCGGCACCGTCCGCCAGCTCATCGTCACCGGCCTCGGCCGCGACCAGCCCACCGTCATCATCACCAACGACAACCAGATCAAGACAAGAGCGCTCGTCCAGCAATACGCCCGGCGGATGACCATCGAGCAGCGGCTCGCCGAGATCATCCGCGCATTCTGCGCCGACGCCCTGTCCTCCACCGTCAACCTCAACGTCGACCTCGACGTCATGCTCGCCGTCCTCGCCCAGGCCCTGACCGCCGCGCTGCGCGCCCGGCTGCCCGGCTACGCCACCGTCACCCCCGACACCATCCAGCGCCGCTTCCTGGAAACCCCCGGCCAGATCATCACCACCCCCGACGCCGTCACCGTCCGCCTCGACCGTCGCGCCTTCTCACCCGTCCTCCGCTCAGCAGACCTGCCACCCACCACCCCCGTCCCCTGGTGGGGACACCGCCCCATCCGCTACGAGTTCGCCTGAAAGTTGCCCCGAACCTCCTGCGTGGAAATCCGCGCTAATCGGGCCGCCCGGGGTCGGCAAGACGATGCTCGCCGTCGGCCTCGGCCACGCCGCGGTCACCGCCGGCATGCGAGTCCACTACACCACCGCAGCCGATCTGGCCGCCCGCTGCCACCGGGCCGCCCTCGAAGGACGGTGGGCCACCACGATGCGCTTCTACGCCGGACCGCGGCTGCTCATCATCGACGAAGTGGGCTATCTTCCGCTTCCCGCCGAGGCCGCCGCGGCCCTGTTCCAGGTGGTCAGCCAGCGGTACCTGAAAGGCAGCATCGCCCTGACGACCAATCTGGGCATCGCCAGCTGGGGAAAGGTATTCAACGACGACCCGATGATCGCCGCCGCCATGCTCGACCGGCTGCTCCACCGAAGCGTCGTCCTCAACATCAACGGCGACAGCTACCGGATGCGGTCCCACCGAGCCCGGGCCGAGGCCACCCGCCGCGCCGTGGCCAGCACGTGAGCACCAGCCGATCCGGCCCCCCGTCGCGTCACGATGGCGTCACGACCCCCTGCCCGGCCTGCCAGAACCCGTTCACCCCGGCCGGCCGCCGCAGGTTCTGCTCCGATGCCTGCCGGGCGCTCGCCTACCGGCGGCGCCGCGACGCGGCCCAGGCAGCCATCGTCATCCCCGAACCCCGGCCCAGACGGCCGGGCACGGTCTACGAGTGCGGCAGCTGCGGCCACCGCGCCCTCGGGAACCAGCGCTGCGACCAGTGCGGAACATTCATGCGCCGGGCCGGAACCGGGGGATGCTGCCCCTCCTGCGACGAGCCCGTCACCATTGCCGAGCTGACCGGTCAGGAGGCCCGGACTTGACAGCCCCGTAAGCTCATCCCAGGCCCTCCGCACCGCTCGTCCCCTGGGGAATTCCAGTGATCGACAGCGGGGAATTTCGGAAATCCGCAGCA
>WNGL01003352.1_pt1 | contig 19250 bp, 16 predicted proteins | sample 5400591 | NCBI WGS metagenome assembly WNGL01 (sample SAMN13153377, study PRJNA577476) | soil metagenome | isolation source: 80 cm soil or saprolite under Garry oak tree replicate 1 | place: USA:California | collected 2016-06-15 | reverse complement strand
TACCCGGTCGGGGTGCTGGCCAACCACCGGGGCGTGCTGTTCAGCGAGGAGGCCAAGAAGGCCAGCGAGTTCATCCTGCTGGCCAACTCCACCGACACGCCGCTGGTGTTCCTGCAGAACACGACCGGGTATATGGTCGGCGCCAGCTACGAGCAGGGCGGCATCATTAAGGACGGCGCGAAGATGATCAACGCGGTGACCAACTCGGCGGTCCCGCACCTGACGATCAACATGGCGTCCTCGTTCGGCGCGGGCAACTACGGCATGTCCGGACGGGCCTACGACCCGCGGCTGATGTTCGCCTGGCCGGGCGCCAAGCTCGCCGTGATGGGTGCGGCCCAGCTCGCCGGGGTGATGTCGATCGTCGGCCGGGCGTCCGCGGCGGCCACCGGGCGGCCGTTCGACGAGGAGGCGGACCGGACCCGCACGGCCGCGATCGAGGCCCAGATCGAGGCCGAGTCGCACTCCTTCTTCGTCACCGCGCGGCTCTACGACGACGGCATCATCGACCCGCGCGACACCAGGACCGTCCTCGGCATGTCCCTGTCGGCCGTGCACAGCGGCCCGGTGGCCGGCCGCCGCGGCTTCGGCGTCTTCCGGATGTGATGCGGGGTGCCCGCCATCACTAAGCTCCTGATCGCCAACCGCGGCGAGATCGCGGCCAGGATCATACGGTCCGCGCACGCGCTCGGCATCGCCACCGTCGCGGTCTACTCCGACCCGGACGCGGCCGCGCCCTACGTCACGCTGGCCGACGAGGCGGTCCGGCTGCCCGGCGCGGCGCCCGCCGACACCTACCTGCGCGGCGACCTGGTCGTCGCCGCGGCCGCGGCCGCCGGCGCGGACGCGGTCCATCCCGGCTACGGGTTCCTCTCGGAGAACGCCGGGTTCGCGCGGGCCTGCGCCGACGCCGGGCTGACCTTTGTCGGTCCCCGGCCCGAAACTATCGAGGCGATGGGCGACAAGGTAAGGGCCAAGGCGATCATGGCCGAGGCGGACGTCCCCGTCCTGCCCAGCGCCACCGTTACCGACACCACCGACCTAGACCAGGTTTCCGCCGCGGGCGCGGCCGTTGGCTTCCCGCTGCTGGTCAAGGCGGCCTTTGGCGGCGGTGGCCGCGGTATGCGGCTGGTCGCCGACCCGGCGGAGCTGGCCGAGGCGGTGACCAGCGCGCGCCGCGAGGCGGCCTCCGCGTTCGGCGACGGCACCGTCTTCCTGGAGCGGTTCGTCACCGACCCCCGGCACGTCGAGGTGCAGATCGTCGGTGACGCCCACGGCGATGTGGTCCACCTGTTCGAGCGTGAGTGCTCGATCCAGCGTCGCTACCAGAAGATCGTGGAGGAGTGCCCGTCCCCCGCCGTCGACGATGACCTTCGCGACGCGCTGACCGCCGCGGCCGTCGCGGCCGGCTGGGCGATCGGCTACACCGGAGCGGGCACCGTCGAGTTCGTGCTGGACCGTAACGGGGGCTTTTACTTCCTGGAGATGAACACCAGGCTCCAGGTCGAGCACCCGGTCACCGAGGAGGTCACCGGCCTGGACCTGGTGGAGCTGCAGCTGCGGATCGCCGAAGGCGCGCCACTGCCGGCCTCGGCCCGCCAGGCGCGGATCAGCGGCCACGCGATCGAGGTCCGGCTCTACGCCGAGGACGTCCCCGCGGGATTCGTCCCTACGACCGGGACCTTGCACCGCTTCGCCTTCCCGCCGGCCCTGGGCATCCGGGTCGACACCGGCTTCCGCGACGGCTCGGCGGTGAGCCCGCACTACGACGCGATGCTGGCCAAGGTGATCGCGCACGGCCCCACCCGGGCCGACGCGGCCCGGCAGCTGGCCCGCGCGCTCGGCCGGGCCGCGATTCACGGCGTGACCACCAACCGCGACCTGCTCGTCGCGATCCTGCGCGAGCCGGAGTTCCTGGCCGGCGGCACCGACACCGGCTACCTGACCCGGCACGACCCCGCGGCCCTCGTCGCGGCCGCCGCGAAACCCGCCGCCGCCCATGCGCTGGCCGCGGCCCTCGCCCGGCAGGCGCGGCACCGCGCCGAGACGCCGGTGCTCGGCACGATGCCGTCTGGCTGGCGCAACGTCTTCTCCGCCCCGCAGCGCGTCAGCTACACCGCGGCCGGCGAGCCCCGCGAGGTCACCTACCGGATCCGGGGGGACCGCGTCGACGCCGAGGTCGACGGCGTCGCCCTGCAGGCGTTCGTCCTCGCGGCCGGCCCGGACCTGGTCGACCTGGAGATCGACGGCACCCGGCGGGTCTACCGGGTCCACTGCGTCGGCACCGACACCTACGTCGACGCCAGCGACGGCTCGACCGCGCTGTCCGAGACCCCGCGGTTCGGCGATCCGGCCAAGCTGGCACCGGCCGGGTCGCTGCTGGCCCCGATGCCCGGCCTGGTTCGGCGGGTGCTGGCCGAACCCGGCGCGGTGGTCACCGCGGGCCAGCCGATCCTGGTGCTGGAGGCAATGAAGATGGAGCAGACCGTCAGCGCGCCCGCCCACGGCGTGCTGGCCGAACTTCGGGTCAAGGCGGGGGAGCAGGTCAGCACCGGCCAGGTCCTCGCGGTACTCGAAACGGGAGAACAGTGACGTGCCCGCCGACATGACCGCGCTGGCCGCCGACCTCGCCGCCGAGTCGGCGGTCACCCGCGCCCTGGTGGCCGGGCTGGACGAGGCTGGATGGCACACGCCCACACCCGCGGCGGGCTGGGACATCGCCGACCAGATCAGCCACCTCGCCTACTTCGACGAGGTCACGGTGCAGTCCGCGCTCCGCCCCGAACAGTTCAAGGCCGAATTCGCCGAGGCCGAAGCCAGCAGCGCTATCAACCCCGACGCGATCGCCGTCCGGTTCCGCGACCGCAGCGGTTCGGAGCTGCTCGACTGGTTCGACACGGCCCGGGCCGAATTGTTGAACACGTTCAAAAACCTTGACCCCCGCGCCCGGCTACCGTGGTTCGGCCCGGCCATGAGCGCCGCGTCGTCGCTGACCGCCCGGATCATGGAGACCTGGGCGCACAGCCAGGACATCGCAGATGCTCTCGGCGTCACCCGTGAGCCCACGGACCGGCTGCGCCACGTGGCGCACATCGGCGTCGGTGCCCGCGCGTTCAGCTACGCCGTGCACGGCAAAACCTTGCCGCAGACCCCGGTCCGGGTCGAGCTCACCGGCCCGGATGGCACCGCATGGACGTGGGGTCCTGCCGAGGCGGACAACCTTATAAGCGGCCCGGCGCTGGACTTCTGCCTGCTGGTCACCCAGCGCAGGCACCGCAACGACCTCGGCCTGGCCATCGAGGGCCCGGCCGCCATCGAGTGGATGGCGATCGCCCAGGCCTTCGCGGGCACGGCGGGCACCGGCCGGCCCCCACGGAGGTCCGCTGATGACTAGGCCGGTGCGCATCGCGAACTGCTCCGGCTTCTACGGCGACCGCCTCGCCACCGCCCGGGAGATGCTCGATCAGGGTTCGGACCCGGTCGACGTGCTGACCGGCGACTACCTGGCCGAGCTGACCATGCTGATCTTGTGGAAGGCGCGGCAGAAGGACCCCGGCCTCGGCTACGCGACCACGTTCCTGCGGCAGATGGAGGAGGTGCTCGGGACCTGCCTGGAGCGGGGCGTCAAGGTCGTCGCTAACGCCGGCGGCCTCAACCCCGCCGGCCTGGCCGCGAAGCTCACGGAGCTCTCCGGCCGGCTCGGCCTGAACACAAAGGTCGCCTACCTCACCGGCGACGACCTGATCCCGGTCCTCGGCGACCTGCAGGCGACGGGCCACGATCTCGTCAACACCGACACCGGGGTCCCGCTGGCCAAGGCGGACCTGCCCGTGGTCACCGCCAACGCCTACCTCGGCGGCTGGGGCATCACGGCGGCGCTGCAGGCCGGCGCGGACGTGGTGGTCTGCCCCCGGGTCACCGACGCGAGCCTGGTCACCGGGCCCGCCGCCTGGTGGCACGGCTGGCGCCGGGACGACTGGGACGCCCTGGCCGGCGCGGTCGCCGCCGGGCACGTCATCGAGTGCGGCCCGCAGGCGACCGGCGGCAACTACAGCTTCCCGGCCGAGATCACCAACCGCCGCTACCCCGGGTTCCCGATCGCCGAGGTCGCCGAGGACGGCAGCAGCGTCATCACCAAGCACGACGGTACCGGGGGCGTCGTCTCGACAGGCACCGTCACCGCCCAGCTGCTCTACGAGACCGGCGACCCCGCCTACCTCAACCCCGACGTCGTCGCGCATTTCGACACCATACGGCTGACGCTCCAAGGCCCGGACCGGGTCGCGCTGACCGGCACCAGGGGCAGCCCGCCACCGGACACCCTCAAGGTCGCGCTCAACATGCTCGGCGGCTACCGCAACACCACCACGATGGTGCTGACCGGCCTGGATATCGAGGAGAAGGCCGAGCACGCCGTCGCCCTGCTGACCGAGGTGCTCGGCGGCGCCGAGCAGTTCGGTGAGTTCGACGTCCGCCTGCTCCGCTTCGACCGCCCGGACGCGCCGACTAACGAGCAGGCCACCGCGCACCTGCGGGTCACCGTCAAGGACACCGACGAGCGCAAGGTAGGCCGCGCGTTCTCCAACGCCGCGGTCGAGCTCGCGCTGGCCGGTTACGCCGGTTTTCACACCACTGCGCCGCCCACCGCGGCCAGCGCGTTCGGCGTCTACTGGCCCGCGGTGATCCCGGCCGCCGTGGTCACGCAGCAGGTCCATCTGCCGGACGGTGAAACCCAGGCCGTTCGGCATACATCCGATCTTTCGCACGCCGCGGCCGCACCCGTCCCCGGCCCTCGGCCCGCCGTTCCCGCCCCGCCGCCTGGCCCGTTCCGGGACGTCCCGCTCGGGCGGCTATGCGGCGCGCGGTCCGGCGACAAGGGCGGCACCGCCAACGTGGGCCTGTGGGCCGTCAGCCCCGAGGCGTACGCGTGGCTGCGCGGCTACCTGACCGTGGACAGGTTCAAAGGCCTGCTCACCGAGGCGACGCACCTGCCGGTCGAGCGCTACGAACTGCCGAACCTCCTGGCTCTCAACTTCCTCGTACCCGGCCTGCTCGCGCCCGGCGTGTCCGGCACCACCCGTCCCGACGCCCAGGCCAAGGGCCTCGGCGAATACCTGCGATCTCGGCTCGTCCCCGCCCCCGCCGGCCTGCTCTAGGGGAAGTCACCCCACATGAGGGCCTGACCCGCCCCCTTGACGAATGCGGTCGCCGTCGTCTGCAGGTGGCTTGGCTCCGGGCTGTCTTCGTGTTCAGCCGGCTCATCGGGGTCGCGCCATTCCCCGCCGAACGGGTCCCAGCGCTCGAGCCAGACCTCCGCGAACCGACCCTGCTCCTCGAGCACGGCCCGGGCCACCTGCCCGGCCTCGTCGGCCGCCTTCGCCGACCCCGCGTACAAGAACAGATGCGCCTTTGTCGCGGAGATCGCCACGTCATCGCCCAGGCGAGCGCGCAGAAGATCGCGATAACGGGATCCCTTTACGGCGCTCCCGCCGCCACCGATAACCAGACTTACCCGCCATTCTTCGGCCATAGGGGAACCGTATAGCGGTGTCCATTCAGGGGTCGGAGCGTGCCTGACGCGACGTTCATAAACGGACTACGCGCGCATACCGAAGCGCCCGCTCAGCGTGGCTGCGGGCCGAATGCAGATGTCACACGAATAACTCTGGTAAATAAATTCGAATAACCTGGCCTCCGCCCGGGCCCGCGGCCGGTCGGCGGTCGCAAGCCCAGGCTCTTTGCCCGGCGGGCCGAGGTGGCCAGGGGCATGTACGCCGAGACCGGCAGCGACGGGAAGCGCCGCTATACCGTCGACGAGATCGCTGGCACCTTCGCAGTCTCCCGCAAGACCATCTACCGGCACCTTGACAAGAACGACGCCCAGCGGCAACCGGACAAGAGCACGCGGCCGCGGCCCGTCACCCGGCCCGGGGACAGTGGCGCCACCTCCCCTGCGATCACGCCAGCGGCGGCCGGCACGGCAGTGGCGCGGGCCCGCCCGCAGCGCCAGCGTTCCGGCCTCACCCCTGCCGCGCTGGCCTGCCCTGCCTGCGGACACCAGCCCGCCAGCAGGCCCGAAGCGCTCCGGCAACGCGAGGATCTCGCGATCGTCTGGCTCCACCAAGACAGCCCATCCGGGCCGATCAGCCAGCACCGGCACTGCGCGAGCTGCCAGCCCCGCGTCGAATGCGGCACCGTTGAATGCGCGCACTGCGGCGACGGCCCTGTCCTCACCGGCACCCTCGTCGATCAGCTCCGCAAGCACGATCCGAACCAGCCCGCGGCGCTCCGCGCCTGGCGCACCAGCCACGGATGGCAACTCGAACCCGAACCGCTATGTCCCGCCCGCAGCATTAGCATCAAGGACTGACTCAGGATCCTGCACCAATCCTCGTCACGGGCCTGCTTGCTCTGCCCCCGAGGCAGGGCCCGGCTTCCGGGAGGACGAGCTCGCGGGCGGCGGCCAGGTCTGGCCCTGTTCGACCTGCAGCCTGCTGTTGTGGATGCGGGCCACGTAGGCGGCTGCGGCGGTGCGCTGCTTCAGGCCGAGCTTACGGAACAGCGTGGAGACGTAGTTCTTCACCGTCTTCTCGGCAATGAACAGCCGCTCGCCGATCTGCCGGTTGGTGAGGCCCTCGCCGATCAGCTCCAGGACGCTGCGCTCGTGGGGGGTCAGCCTTGCTAGCGGGTCGTGCTTGCCGGACGCGTCTCGCCGTCGGGCTATCAGCTTGCTCGCCGCGCGGGGATTCAGCAGCGACTGGCCGGACGCGGCGGTGCGGACCGCGACGGCCAGATCGGAGCCGCGGACCTGCTTGAGCACGTAGCCGGCCGCGCCGGCCAGGATCGAATCCAGCAGCGCCTGGTCGTCGCTGAACGCGGTGAATATCAGGCAGGCCACCCCGGGCGCCCGCGACCGGATGTCCCGGCAGACCGACACCCCGTTACCATCGGGCAGCCGGGCATCAAGCAGGGCGACGTCGGGGCGCAGCCCGGGAATGCTGGCCAGCGCGGCCGATGCGGTGCCAGCCTCGCCGATCACCTGGATGTCCGGCTCGGCCTCCAGCAGGCCGCGGATACCCCGGCGGACGATTTCGTGGTCGTCCAGGAGGAACACGCTGATCGGCTTTCCCGCCGGGTCGCCGGGCGCCTTGGTGCTCACCGGGCCTGACACCTGACCTTCACGTGGGATATCACGTCCGCAGGCCAAGGCACTACAGCGCGCCACAGACTTCCCGTACCGACAGTACAACAGGCTTCGCTGGCCGCGGCAGCGGGCCGGTGACGGGATCTGGACCAGGCCGGTGATATCAGCCAATGTGGACAGCAGGCCGTCAGCTGGTCCGTTCGGCCGTGCAGCCCGCGGTGTCAGGAAGGTTTGGTGGCAGATGGCCTGCGGCTTGCATGTGACCTGGGACGAGCGGCTGGCTGACTATCACTTCGGACCCGGCCATCCGCTGGCACCGGTGCGGGTGGAGCTGACGATGCGGCTCGCGCACGAGTTCGGGCTGTGGGCCCGGCCCGGGCCACCGATGCGGAGCTGGAGCGTGCACCGGACGCGGCGGGACTGACTGAGATCGAGGAGACGCCCACGACCCAGACGACGTCGTGCCGCAAGCCTGCGGGGTTGCGTTCCCGGCAGGCACGGTGCACGCCGCGGCCTGGCCGCTGCCGGTGTCCGGCGCGGTATCAGGACGCGGATTGTCCCTGTCGTGGTGTGCGCGCCGCGGCCGCGCTGCCGGGGTCTGCCGGATGACCGCGGAAGCCGCGACCGGCGGCGTCTGTCGGTATGGCGCGCGGCGGATTACCGTCGGATCATGCTCAAGCGCCGGATCGTGCTGCCGCCGGAGCATCTGTACCCGGCGGATGAGTGGCGCATCGTGGAGGCGCGCTATTCAGATGAGTTTGTCGGCCTGACCGAGACTGTCTTCTCGCTGGGCAACGGTTTCGTCGGCGTCCGGGGCAGTTTCGAGGAGGGCCGCCCGGCGCTGGTTCCCGGGACATTCGTCAACGGGTTCCACGAGACCTGGCCGATCGTGCATGCCGAAGGCGCGCCCGCGCTGGCCAAGACCGGCCAGACGATCGTGAACGTGCCCGATACGACGATCATCAAGCTCTATGTGGACGACGAGCCGTTCTTCTTGCCGACAGCGCGGCTGCAGGATTACCGGCGGATCCTGGACATGCGGGCCGGGACGCTGACCCGTGAGCTGGTGTGGGCCACCGCCGCCGGCAAGCACGTCCGGGTCCGCTCCCGCCGGATGGTCTCGCTGGAGCACCGCCACCTGGTCGCGATGACCTACGAGGTCACGATGCTTGACCAGCCGGCGCCCGTGGTGGTCTCCTCACTGGTGCTCAACCGCCAGGACGAGCGCCAGGCCGGGCACCTGCCCGAGTACCGGCCGGGAGATCCGCGGCTGGCGACCGTGCTGCCGCAGCGGGTGCTCAACGTGCGGGCGGCCGAGCTGGCCGGGCAGCGCATCCTGCTTGGCTACCAGACGACCAGCAGCGGGATGACGCTCGGCGTCGGTATTGACCACGTGATCGACGCGGCATGCTCGTCCCAGGCGGCGAGGTCCCTCGATGACGAGACGGACGAGGTACTGCTGACCGCCGACGCGGTCCCGGGCGTGCCGATCCGGATCACCAAGTACGCGGCCTACCAGACCTCGCGCAGCATCCCGGTCCCCGAGCTCGTCGAGCGGTGCCGCCGGACCTTGGACCGCGCGGTCCGGGACGGGTTCGACGTGCTCGCCGCGGCTCAGCGCGCGAACCTCGACCGGTTCTGGGACCGCGCCGACGTGCGAGTGCGGCCCCGGCTCAATCCAGTGCGGCAGCAGCAGGCGGTCCGGTGGAATCTCTACCAGATCGCGCAGGCGTCCTGGCGCGCCGAAGGAGCCGGAGTCCCGGCGAAAGGACTGACCGGGCAGGCCTATGAGGGCCACTACTTCTGGGACACCGAGGTCTACGTCCTGCCGTTCCTGTCCTACACCCAGCCCAGGATCGCCCGGAACCTGCTGCGGTTCCGGCACAGCATGCTCGGCCGCGCGCGGGAGCGGGCGGACCAGATGAGCCAGCAAGGAGCGCTGTTCCCGTGGCGGACCATCAACGGCGAGGAGGCCTCGTCCAATTTCCAGCAGGGCACCGCCCAGTATCACATCAACGCCGATATCGCTTACGCGGTCATGCGCTACGCCCACGTGGAGGGCAGCGGACGCATGCTCGGCGAGATCGGCGCGGAGATCCTCGTCGAGACCGCCCGGCTGTGGCAGGACCTCGGCTTCTACGGCGCCGACAACAAATTCCACATCCACGGCGTGACCGGCCCCGACGAGTACACCACCGTGGTCAACGACAACACCTACACCAACCTCATGGCCCGGCTGAACCTCAATTTCGCCGCCGCCACCGTCCGCCGGCTGCGCCAGGAGCAGCCCGGGGACTACACCGCGCTCGTGCACGCTGTCAGACTAAAGCCCAGGGAGGTCGAGTCCTGGGAGCAGGCGGCGGCCGCCATGCACGTCCCATTCGATGATCAACTCGGCATACACCCGCAAGACGAGACGTTCCTGCACCGCAAGGTGTGGGATCTGGACAGCACACCGCGGGAGAAGTTCCCGCTGCTGCTGCACTACCACCCGCTGGTGATCTACCGGCACCAGGTGCTCAAGCAGGCCGACATCGTGCTGGCCATGTTCCTGCTCGGCAACGAGTTCTCCGAGGAGCAGAAGCGCCGCAACTTCGACTACTACGACCCGCTCACCACCGGCGACTCGTCCTTGTCGGCGTGCGTTCAGAGCATCATCGCCGCCGAGATCGGCAACGAGCGCCGGGCCCTGGAGTACTTCCAGTACGCGCTGCTGATGGACCTGGGCAACGTGGCCGGCAACGTCTCGGACGGAATCCACATTGCCTCGGCCGCCGGCGTATGGTCCTCGCTCGTCTTCGGGTTCGGCGGCGTCCGCGACTTCGGCGGCCGGCTGTCCTTCGCGCCCAGGCTGCCGCGCGCCTGGAACGAGCTCGCCTTCTCGCTGCGCTTCCGCGGACGGCAGCTCCGGATCAAGCTCACCCACGACGAGGAGCGCTACCTCGTCGAGGAAGGCGAGCCGCTGAACGTCCTCATCAGAGGCGAGTCACACCTGCTAAGCCCGGATAGTCCCATCGCGATCAAGCTCCCGCCGCCGTGACGAGGACGCTGAACGCAGCCATCGGAAGCCGGCGACGCTTTGCGGGGGGCCAGACCAAGCAAGCCCGGAAGAGGCAACGGCTGGTCATGGCCCTCGCTCGGGTCCATGGCACTGGCCGCAAAAATAACCGACGGGTGGCGACTCGGCCCCATGGCGGCTTCCTGGACCCGATAGGCGCGGGCGGCTGGCTGTCGCGGCGACTGGCTGGCCAGACCGTGATAATGGCCGGTTATCCGGTACATCGGCGGCGGACGCCTCGACGGCGATGCTCATGGCGCGCAATGGCGACAAGTCGACTCCCTCGCTCGTCCGCACGCACCGGTGCGACGCCGATAGCTTCGTGACTATGTACAAGCGGACGACGACCCTTGGTGCGGACATTGGCCGTTACGGAGAGCGAACATCCGGCGAGCGCGACAACCAGACATTTGGTACATAACGCCGAATTTGCGCGGCTGGGGGGTGCGTCAGAGGCGCAGGCAGCCGCGCGCAGATCGTCCATTTGGGCGCGGCTGTCTTTGGCTTGGCCTATGCCAGGTGGTGGATGCGGCTGGCGGTATCGCCGTATGCCTGGCGCTGGCCGGCTTCTGGCTGGCGGTCGGGTGCGGCGGTCAGCTGCTGATGGGCCGGGCCGCGGCCGCCCCTTCGAGCATGGTCTCGGCGACAAGGTTGTAGGCGAGGGTCCATGCCTCGCGGGTGGGGGCGTCGAAGCTGTCGCCGAGGACGGCTGTGAGCGCGGCGAGGAGGGCGTCGCCGAGGGTCCGGTAGTCGGCGGCCCGTACCCCGTAGGCGACGTGCCGGGCGCCGAGGGCGCGGGTGTGGGTGAGAAGTTCGTCGAGGCGTGGCATGGCCCGCACGATCTCGGTGAGTTTCTCAGCGAATTTGACTTCCTGCTGGGGCAGGGGGGTGGTGAACAGCGGGCGCAGCGCCGGGTCCCGCGTGAATAGTTCCTGGTAGAAGCGGGTCGCCATGGCCGGCAGTTGCGGGCCGAGCCGCTCGAACGAGGACTGCACCAAGGTGATCTGCTCTGGTGTCATGAGGTGCTCCCCAGGGCTTGGGCTAGGTCGGCCCGGCTGCTGACGCCCAGTTTGGTGTAGGCGTGCTGCAGGTGATTGTTCACCGTCCGTACGGACAGGTAGAGGCGTTCGGCGATGTCCTTGCTGGCGATGCCCGCGGCGGCGAGCATCGCGATCTCGCGTTCGCGGGAAGAGAGCGGGGATGCCGCCCCGGCGTGGACCGCGGCGGCCCGGAACAATCCAGGGGTAACGGCGCCTTCGCAGGCGGCGGCGAGCTCGGTCGAGCGGCGCAGCGCCGCCGTGGCCGCGCGCCGGTCACCGTCCCGGCTGAAAGCCTCGGCCGCGCCCGCCGCTGCCTCGGCCGCCAGCAGCATTGCGCCCAGGGCCGCAAAGTCGCCGGCGGCGGCGGCCAGTTCCCGGGCGTCGTGGGCTCGTGCGGCGGCGCCGTGGCGGGCACGGGCGGAAACCAGCGGTGAGTCGCACGCGTCAGCCAGTTCGCGCAGCCGGGCGGAGGTGTCCTGCCCGCTGGTGCGGATCAGGTCGTGCAGCAGCCATGACTCGGCGGTCCGGTGCCCGGTCGAGGCGGCCTGCGCGGCGGCATCCCGCAGCCGTTGCGCCGCCTCGGCGGGCCGCCGCGATGCGATGGCGGTCCACGCGTCGGCGAGCTGCTGCTCGGGTCCGCGGAAGCCGAATGCCGGCCCGGCGGCGCGCTCAGCCAGCGCCTGGGCGGCGGCGTCGGCATCGCCGAGCATGGCATGCGCCAGGGCCAGGCCCGAGAGGGCGACGCGCCGCGGGCCGGCGAAGTGGCTGGCCTGGGCCAGCCCGGCGGCCTCGGCGTAGTGGCGGCGAGCGGTCGCCACCCGGCCTTGCAAGGTGGCCACCCGCCCGAGGTTGACCGCGAAGAAGATCTGGGCGATGGGCACTCGCTGGGAGGCGACGATCTCCGTACCGGCCCGGGCCAGCTGCTCGGCCTCGGCGAGCCGGCCGGCCTCGGTCAGGGCGAATACCTGGTTGACGATGTGCATGGCCGGGTGGGCGATGGCCAGCTCGTCGCCGAGCGCGTCGTGGTCGGCGTAGCCGTCCTCGGCTGCTCGCACCGCTTCGGCGGTCCGGCCGGTCATTGCCAGGGCGGGGGCCCCGGCGATGGCCCAGATGACCCGGGTCCGCCGGTCACCGCCGGTGATGCGCTCGAGGACGGCCAGCGCCCGGCCGGGGTGGCCGGAGAACGTCAGCACCGAGGCTTCGTCGGCCACGAGTTCATCCGCCAGGGGGGATGAGGTGATGACGGCGCGGGCGGCGGCGTTGATGGCGAGCGCCGATTCGGGCTGGCACAAGCCCCACTGGGCGTTCTTGGCCCGGGTGACCGCCAGCCGCAGGGCGACGTGCTCGCTGCCCGGTAGCTGCTGCCCGCGTGCCAGGATCCGCTCGGCGGCGTCGAAGGCGCCGAGCTCATACAGCGCCTCGCCCAGAAGCAGCGTCCCGACCGCATCTAGCTGCTCGCTGGGCACTGCCTCGATCAGCCGGCGCACGACGCGGAAGTCGTGGGCGTAACGGGCCAGGTGCGCGCCGCGCATCAAGACGGCCGGGTCGGGCCGCCCCCCGGCGTCGAGCCGCCATCGCGCGATCCGCAGCGCTGCCGGGCCGGGGACGGGGGTTGCGGCCTCCAGCCGGTCGGCTTGGGCCAGCAGGATCGCCCGTGCCCGCGACCGGGGCATGGCAGCGCGGACCACCCTGCCGTGCAGGGGGTGGGCCAGGCGTACTTCCTGGCAGGCGCCGGTGATCGTCACCAGCCCGGCCCGTTCCAGCGACTCCAGCACCGCAGCGGGGATGGTGGCTTCGAGATAACCGAGCTCTAGCGGCTGGCACAGGGCGAGCAGCTCAACGACGGACCGGGCCTCGGCGGGCAGCAGCCCGATCCGCTGCTCGACCAGATCGAGCAGCCGGGTGGTGTTCGGCAGCCGGCCCTCTAGTTGCCATACCCCGGACCGCTCGATCAGCGCCCCGGATTCAAGGCCGCCCAGCACGAGTTCGCGCACGTACAGCGGGTTGCCCCTGGTGGCCTCCCAGAACTCACGTCCGGCGCCGGCTTCGATCGGGCCGCCCAGCGCCAGGTGCAGGAGCGTGTCGAGATGAGTGCGGCTGAGGTCCTCCAGGTCGACCCGTTCCAGCCGGCCGTCCCGCCACAGGCCGGTCACCAGGTCCGGGACCGGCTCGCCGGTGCGCACGGTGGCGACCAGGAATATCGTCCCCTGCGCGGCCAGGTAGCCCAGCAGCGCGAGTGAGGCGGCATCTAGCAGTGACACGTCGTCGGCGACGGTCACCAGGCGGCGGCCGTGGTGGCGCTCGTGCAGGGCCCGGCGGGCCTGCTCGAACAACGCCACCGTGTCGATCCCTCCGTCGGGGCCGCCGAGTCCGCCCGCCAGGAGCGCGACCACCGCGCCCAGCGGCAGCAGCGCGGTGGTCGCGCTGCCGGCCACCCGTTCGGTCGGGTGGCCGGCAGCCGCGGCCTGCTGACGGCACTCGTCGGCCAGCCGGGTCTTCCCGACCCCGGCCCGGCCGTAGATCACCACGCCCGCGAGTTCGCCCGAGCGCAAGGCCCGCTCGAACACCTCGAGCTCCAGCCGGCGGCCGACGATCGGCCACCGCGGCAATGTGACCGCCACACCAGCCAGCATGTCAGCCCGGGCCCGGGCGGACAATCGCCGGCTGTGGTCATCCGGCGCATTATCAAAGGTCAGGCGGTCACGACGGCTGACCTGAGCCCGGCCACGATCCCGACGATGCGGTCAGCCAGGTGGCGGGGAACGGCCAGCTCGTCCAGGGTGGCGGCGAGATGGGCGGCGGCACGCTCAAAATGGGTGTCACTGATGCCCAGGCCATGGTGGGCGCTGGCGATGCACGGTCCCCGGTAGCGCTCGGGACCGCCCAGCGCCTCGCCCAGGATCGTGACGACGTAGGCCCGGTGCCGGGCACCGACGCCGCCGGGGAAGAACGGGGCGAGCGCAGGGTCAGCCAGCAGCCGCCTGTAGAAGCGGTCGACGGCGGCGGTAAGAGCGGCCCGGCCGCCGATCGCCTGGTAAAGGCTGATCGCCTCCGCCTCGGCGGGGGAGCAAGAGTCGGCACAGGTGGTCATTGTCATGGCAGTTCTCCTCGGTGATGTCGTCTACCGCGACAATCCCCCGGGCCAGGCGGCCCGCGCCTGAGCAACGAGTACTCATTTCCACCGACAGTGAGTAACCACCGGCACCCTGGCGCCTGAGTAGCCGTTTCGCCGGAGAAATGAGCAATCGTTGCTCAAGCTGTCCTTGAGCCGCGCCGCCTATAACTGGGTGAGAACGGGCCGGACAGCGGCCCGCCAGCCCGGAAAAGGGACAAATCGTGTTCGTACAGCCGCAGCATCAAGACAACTCTCGCGCGCTGGGCCCGCAGTCGGAGCGTTCCCGCCCCATCGGTGCACCCGCCTACTATCTGGGGCGGCCCGCCCGCCTGTGGCTCAGCGTCACCAGCCCCGCGCGGCACGCGCAATGACCCCAAACGCCTGGCGGACGCCATCACCGGCAGCCGGGACTATCGCGATCATGATTGGCGCATTCCGCGCCGCCCACGCGGGCGCCGTCTCGCCGCTTCCCAGCCGCAGGACGGTGACCTGGACGGGTAGCACGACCGCGGAATGCGGATGAGGAGGAACTCATGCTGAAGGACTTCTACGTTTCGTTCTCCGCAGTGTGTTTCACGCTATTGGGTCTTTGGCTCATTGTCGTGCAGACACGTCACGCCGAGTGGCGAGGAAGCCCGCTCCACCGGCGGCGGGTCTACGGAGTGGCCATGCATTTCTCGCTGCCCGGATTGATGAGCCTGGTGGCCCTGGTCGACCCGGAAAGCTCCGCGCTGTGGCGCGCATCGTTCGCCCTCGCCGCGATCGGCGGGGCGGCTGCGCTGATCGCGCTGCGCGGCCCCGCGCCCGGCACGCTCGGCCTGACCGCCTACATATCGGCGATTGCCCTTTACGTCCTGATCGGGATACTGGCGATCGCGCCTCACATCGTCGGCAGGCTCGGGCTCGAGGCTGCGCCCGTGCGCGTGGAGGCCGTGCTGCTGACCCTCCTGGTGTTCGCCGGCGTAAATGTCGCCTGGCTCTTGTTGTTCGAGGAAGCGCCATCCGGCTACGCCTCCCTTCAGCAGGGCGTCGAGGCGCACCGGGCAAGCCCGCCATACCACTCCGGCACAAGCCAGGGCACGCCGGCAGAGGAGGGCGCCCATGGCGTCCTATCACCCATGCAAGCTCGGCCGCCCCGCAGCGCAACTCGCCCGTCTGCAGGGCCGGGCGTCAGCCAGTGGCCATGGCAACCCATGCCCGCGCCGGGCCGCGCACATCAACTCGATCGGCACGCCAGCGCTGGTCATGGCGATGGCGTGTCACAACGTGCCGAATTGCGGCTGCACGCGCGTCCGAAGTGACCGCAGTGGGGGCTGCGGCAATTACGCCCGACAGGCAGCGCGCCCATCTTCAAGCGGCGGCGGCAGCGTCTTGACCGCCGATCGGGTCCAAGGCGCTGCCCAGCCGGCGGATGGACCCGTGCGTCCCGTGCGCGACGAGAGCCAGCGGATCCACCTCAGGACCCTGGCAGGCGAACTCACCGGTCGCCAGGCACGCCGCTTCCAGCGCGATGTCGTTGCCGCCAGCGGGCGCCGCATGCAAGAACATGACCGCGGCACAGCCGGCTGCGAGCACCAGGGTGGCCAAGGATCGCGCATCGAGCGGCTGCTCGCGGATCTGGCGGATGACCATGAGGATGAAGCTGGGGTTGATCAGGGACGCGGCGGTGTTCATGCCGCCGGCGTGCCGCCCGGCCCGTCCGCGACGTTGGCCCCCGGGTACGAGCCCGGGTCGATTACTGGCCTCGACCCCCGGTTGATCCGGGGATAAGCGCCGCCCCGGCACAACTGCCCGGCGGATCGGGACGAAGCCAGGAGGTGATTATGCGCATCGGCTCGCCGGCACAACAGAACGTCCTGATCTGTATCATCACGGATCCAGCTGGCATCGAGCCTAACCCCGAACCTATCGGCGGATATCGCGCGCCATATCTCTGGTCGGCCGCTACCGTCCGTGACGCGAGCCGGGGTAGCCGTGAGCCGCCTGGAGCCGCCATGGCGAGCATCTTGGCGCCAACGTGAGCACAGCGGAGACGCCCAACGGACGGGTATGCCAGCAACCGGCGCTCGCCGCGAGTGTCGTCAGGCGCTGATGGCGGGTGAACGCGTAACACCTCGGTGCATAGGCTGTATCTCGGTTGACGGCCAGCCGGGCTGAGCGAGAACCGGCCTCCAGGAACCGCGTTGTCTCCCGTACCTGCGTTAATGTCGCCACTGCTGTCTCCTCTGCTGATAGCTGGCCGGGTGCCTAGCACACGACGGCCCACACGACCTTTCCGCGTTGATCCGGGGCGGATGCGCTCATGTGTCCCCTGGGGAAGTACCAGCCCCATTGGTCGCTGATGGCATCGACCAGCAGCAGCCCTCGGCCGTTCTCGGCACTCTCGCCAGGGTCGGTTTGCACGGGCGGCAGCGGGCTGGCATCCCAGGCCAAGATGAGGACCTGTGCCCGGTCAGAGACCAGCCACAGCCGGACGGCGGCCTGGCTCATCGCGCGGGATACCTGCACCGCGTTCGTGATCATCTCCGAGACCAGCAGTTCGGTGCTGTCGGCCAGACCGACCAGTTCCCATTCCCACAGCAGGTGCCGGGTGTGGAGGCGGGCGCATGGCACCGCGCCGGGAAGCGCGCCTAGTTCGAGGAAGCTCCGGAGCGGCCACTGGTCGGCAGAGCTGCCTTCCTGATGGCCGGCGAAAGGCGGTATCCGCATCGCAGCTCCAGCCGGGCGGGCACGGGAATCGTCGTGAGCCAGCGGGGACGATGCCCTGGGCGCGAGCCGGCATGACAAGTGTGGCCGCCCGCGTTGGCCTGCTGGGCGGGACTCGTCGTGCCGTGCATGGAAGCCTCCCCTTATCGCGTGGTCATCCAGCCCGCCCCCGCCCGGTGCTGCCGGCCGATACCAACCGCGCCTCGCTCCCCCCGAGCGGGCACGAACATTTGCCAGACAGGCTGGTGAGCTGGTCCAGCAGCAGCCACAGGTTTACGTTCGGATCGCGGGTTATGCAGCGCAGCCACGCCCCGGCCGCGTACATGTCACTCCGGCTCACATAGCTGATGAGCTGCCCGGCTAGCTCCCGGGTGCCGGGTAGCGGCGATGTCGTCTCTGACCGGCGGGAACGCAGAAGCCGGGGCGGGCGGCGCTGGCGCCCATTCGTCACATCTGGGGACAATGCTCGGCGCGATCTCGGCCGGGGCTACTCGCAGCGCGGCAGCCAGCGCATTGACATGATCCGGTTCCGCACCCGCGTCATCACTGAGGACGTCACCCCGTCCCTGCACGTGGACTATAAGCATTCGAAAATCAAGCAGTACCACAAACTCGGCAAAGCGCTCAGAACGGAAACCACGATCAATGACACGGCCGACTTCGGCGTGGCCAAGGGGCTGTCTCATCTCCCTGAGCTGAAGGAGATCGGCTTCACCGCCAGCAGGCGCCTGCTTGACGTCCAGCGGATCAGCCACGACCCCGCCGAAGGCGCCGCCGCCCTGGCCGCCCTGAACAACCCGGTCACCAGCCCGGCCGGCACCCGCACCGCCGGGATGCCGCTGACCAGCCCCCGCGTGCAGGCCCTGCTCACCGCCCTGTGCGTCTTCCGGCTGCTGCCCCACGGTTTCACCCACCGCGACCTGCGCACCTGCCTCGCGCCCCTGCTGGGGCTCACCCCCGAGGCCATGACCAGCGGGCAGATCACCTACGACCTGCGACGGCTCCGCATCCACGGGCTCATCCAGCGCATCCCGCACAGCTTCCGCTATCAGGTCACCCCCGCCGGCATCCGGCAGGCAATGTTCCTGACCCGCCTGACCCAGCGGCTGCTCATCACCGGCCTGGCCGAGCTTGCCCCGCCCGATCCTCCCGCGCACTCCCGGCTCCGCGCCGCCGCCCGCGCCTACGACGCAGCAATCGACGACCTCGCCCGGCAGTCAGGCCTCGCCGCCTAGCCCCCGCACCCTCAGCCAGCACAAACGACTCACCGCAGCCAAACCTGACTCACCAATTACATGATCACCCGGTCAAGCCCTCTAGCCTTCAATTCATGCGTGCCAGGGGATCAGCGCCGCAGCGGGAAACAGGAACCGGGACGGCAAGCCGGCCGGGCACCCACGCCCCGGCCGCCCCAGCCGACCGCGACGAGAGTCACGACCACAACGGGCACCCCGCACGCCACTCCGGCAGCGGCCCGGATGCCTGGATCAGGGAACTGGCCGAAGCAGCACCCCCGCTCACCCCCGCGCAGCGGCACGCGCTCGCGGTCCTGCTCAACAGCCCCAGGCCGGCGCATGCCCGGCCAGCCGGCGCCGCGGTGCCGGGCCAGCGGGCATAACCGGTCACGCGGGCTGGCCGGGGAAGAACGCCCGCCACCAGTCCGCCGTGCTGATGGCCGTGTGTCCGGACGAAGAACCCCGGAGACCACCGCGGTGTACGCGCGAGGGCCGGACGGGGCGCTGCTGACCGCTGTGCGGGCCACGAGCGGGCGGCGACCATGACGCGATGACGCCGAAAGGTCATCCGGTTGAGTGTCGGGCCTGCTCTAGGTTCGACTGGTGAGGGCCGGAGAGCCAGTCTTGACTCAGGCGCGCGTCGGCCGGTTCCTCTCCTCGCCGCAGCGCGTCGATGTAGGCATGATCGGCGGCCAGGCGGGCCGCCACCTCGGGACCCTCGGCAACGGCGCCGTGGCCGGGGACCAGGACATCGACGCGCCTGGCGGCCTCACCCAGCCGGTCGAGCGCCGTCTCGTAGGCGCCCACCTGATCGGGGCGGCGAGGGTCGAAGAGCGGGATCAAGACGTCGGAGAGCATGTCGCCGGCGAGCAGGACGCCACGGTCCGCGAGGAGGACCGCGGCGTGGCCGATGGCGTGCGCCTGATGCTCGACGATCTCGCCCGGCACGGGT
>WNGL01003349.1_pt1 | contig 19253 bp, 18 predicted proteins | sample 5400591 | NCBI WGS metagenome assembly WNGL01 (sample SAMN13153377, study PRJNA577476) | soil metagenome | isolation source: 80 cm soil or saprolite under Garry oak tree replicate 1 | place: USA:California | collected 2016-06-15 | reverse complement strand
CAGTGAGCGGCTATTCTTCTTTCCGAGCAAGGAATATATCGAAATAAAAATGAATGAAATTCCTTAACGGCTCTGGTGACTTTTTAACCTTGGAGCGAAGCAGTGCTCCCTCGAATGAAGAGACCAGATTTTCCGCCAGCATCTCAGTGTTCATGTCAGAGGGTATTGCTTTTTCCTTCTGTGCCTGAAGCAGTAGCTTGGACAACTCCCCGGCCCAGATCTGCAATGCCTGCTCAAGGCGTTGCCGTACGTTCTCGGACAGGTCGGACATCTCCAGGCTCAGGTTGCCAAGCAGGCACCCCTTGAAGCAGTCGTTGCCTTCAAAGCTCTCAATCAGGATTTCGAAGCTTCTTCTGACGCGCTCCAGCGGTGGTAACGATTCATCGCTAAAAATGGGGTATAAGAGTTCAAACCTGTCTGCGACAAATTTGTCGATTATCGCAAGGGCAAATTCTTCTTTGCTGGAGAAGAAGTTGTAAAATGAACCCTTCGGAATGTTCGCCTGCTTCAGAATTGCTTCAACACCGGTAGCATTGAAACCTCTGCTTAACACGAGGTCAAGTCCTACCTGAACAATATCGTCTTTGTTGTGTGTTCGTTTCATGATTATAACTTAGACCAGTCAGTCCAATGCGTCAAGCATTTTTTCGGATCTACTTCGAAGCGGGCTCTCATCCTTATTTCCTGCTTTAGTGCGAAATATCAAGGAAAGTTGGAAATACGACACTAGCCGGTGGACATTGTAAAAAATAGTGCTAGTGTTATACATTGGATTTTTATTCGAAGCGGAAAAGGAGACGAAATCATGAAAAAACAATTGATCAGTTTGTTTGTTGCTGCCGTCCTGGCGTTTGCGGTAGTCGCATTAGCCGACAAGGGCCTGCCGGTCTACAAAATGGGCGATACCGTGTATGTCTGCGCCTGCGGCGAGGGGTGCGACTGCAAGACCATGTCGCGCAAAGAGGGTAAATGCAGTTGCGGCAAGGCCCTTGGCAAAGGGGTCATCACCAGCATGGACGGGGACAAGGCCATGGTCAACCTTGCAGGAAAGGATCTCTCCTTCACAACCAAGGCCAAGTACGTCTGCGATTGCGGCGAAACCTGCAATTGCGACACCATCAGCCAGAAACCAGGCAAGTGCAGCTGCGGCAAGGAGATGAGGAAGGTAGAATAGCTATCGGCAGGGATACATCAACAATGTCAGACCTGCACATTTTGATTTGGTGTGCAGGTCTGACACTTAATTTCCCACTTTTCTTCTCTCTTCCGCTTCTTCCCCGACACCAACAGCTTTCAGCGCCTCACAAATCTTAAGTGCCTCACCACTGGCGCGGCGGGTACACGCGACTCTTGATGTGCCTACTTGATTACGCTGCCAACTCTTGCAAAACTTCCGGATGCCGCGTAGCCACTTTCAATAACGTAGCTGCTGCCCCAGACGGCATTTTTCGCCCTTGCTCCCATTCTTGAAGGGTGCGCACTGAAACGCCCAGAACTCTGGCAAATGGTACTTGAGATAAGCCAGTCGCTGCTCTTGCTGCTGCAACTTGAGCTTTTTCTGCTGGTATGATTTCATCTTTTTCAATTGTTCCGTCACGCCTCAAAATCACTCGGTGAATATAGATTCATATAATGCCCAAAGCCTGACCGGCTAGTTTTGGCCGGTCTTGGCGCTAGTTGAACATTCTCACTTCATATTTGACTCCAAGCTTTTTCCGGCTACAATGTAGCTCAAAGGAGAAAAATATTATGGCAACTCAGAATTCTGTTATTCGTGCTAGGATTGACGAAAATATTAAGATTGAGGCCGAGGCAGTACTTGCCTGTATCGGTCTTACCTCTTCTGATGCGTTTCGTATGATGATGATGCGGATTGCAAAAGAAAAGGTATTGCCCTTTGAGCCACTCGTTCCCAATTCCGAAACTATTGAGGCAATGAAGGCCGCGCGACGTGGCGAACTCGTTGCAGTTGGCTCCGCAGATAACCTCCTTAAGATGTTAAATGCGAAAGATTAGATATGCCGGTCGCTTTAAACGCGACTACAAACGGGAAAAATCAGGCCGGCATGGAATAACACTTGATGCCGCCATTATGGATGTCGTGAATCTGCTCGTCGTCGATACGCCATTGCCCCGTCGCAACTGTGATCATCCGCTCTCTGGTGATTGCGGCAGATCACAGAGATTGCCATATCAAGCCTGATTTGATCTTGATTTACCGTAAACCGGATGACGACTATCTTGATTTGGTCCGTCTCGGTTCGCATAGCGAAATTGGTTTGTGATTATGATTTTTCCTCAGGGCAAGCCGGAATCAAAACATAATTTTCACGCAACGACGCGACGTTTAAAACCTTGGAACCATTTTTTTGTTTAAAAGCCTTTCGTAGCGTCGTCGCGTGAGTCAGATTTTGTAAAAAAACCGCCCATCGACATCTGCCGATATAAGCGGTTTTTTATAGCTTCACCTTCTCACCAGGATTGCATGGATCTGCGGCATCATTTCACCTGCTTCCTGACCGGTGGCGGCCGCCTGGTGACGACCTTCACCGGCAGCTCGACAAACAACCTGCTGCGGTAACCGACATCCTGCGCCAGCTTCACGCACTGGCCCATAGCGCGTTCCGCCTCCCCCATCTTGGTGGAAACAGACCTGGCCGTGGAGGTCGCGCCGATACCCTCCATTAACAGCAGCAGCGTCAGCCATTCGCACAACTCCTCGAAGCGTTCCTTGTTGAACCACTCAATCCCGTCGCTCTCATGATGGAGCAGAAATTTTCGGCACGCCTCAAGCTCAAATAACATCTGTATCTGCAGCAAGGCGGGCACAGCGGAATCCCGCCCGTCCGACCGCCACCATTCGAGCAGTGCGGAGAGCAGCTCGATGCCTTGGCTGCCGAAGCCGGGGTCGCCGTCCCGCCGCAGAAATTTCCGCAGCGTATAGTCAAGCCCCAGGCTGACCGGGTCCAGCGTTGTCTCGCGGAGCATCAGCCAGGCCAGCAGCAGCGCTCTAGCCGCCTGGTCGGAGAATCCGGCGGTCAGCCGGAGCTGGAAGGAACGGGCATCCATTGCCGTCGAAGTGTGAGTTTTAAGCCCGGCAAAGCGAGCGAACTGCTCTAGCGCGGCGCTTTTTCTCCGGGAGACCTTCCGTTTCCCTTTACCGGCGGCGGCACGCGGCTTCCCGGCCGGTGGTGCGGACAGCTCGTGCGCAGCGGCGCTCTCCAGAAACAGGTCAACCGCCTGCTGCAGTTCTTTATCCGTCGTGGCGATCGTTCCGGTTTCCCCGTCCTCAACGAGAAGTTCAAAAACGATGCGGAAGGCGGCATTCAACTCGCCATACAGCAGCTGCCTGCGCTCTTCCTCGAGTGAATCGACACCGGAGCCGTTCAGCTGCGCATGCAGCTGTTTCCATGAACCGTCCCGGTCGTCGCGGATATCCCGGAAATCCATGAATACGTGGAACTGATACTCCCCAAGCTCGGCATACAGCCCCTTCTCAAGCAGTTCCCGGGCTGAACGGAGATATTCGAGCCCCTCCGTCTGATCCCGGAAGGCCAGGTAGCAATCGTCTTCATCGGGAGCAACCAGCGCAGCGGCCAGTGATGTCCGGTCCTGCCGGCCTCCTTCTCCTTCACCGGCAACCAGAAAGGGCGCCGATTCCCTGATCCAGCCGGAGGTTGTCGAATGGCTGTTATGGTACAGCACCAGCGCCCGGTGCTCCCCGACCCGGTTGGAATAGGCGAACACGTTCTCATCGACGCCGCCCGCGACGTGGAAGTCATACAGCACGAAGTTCTCGGAGCCCGAGAAGAGCCAGCGCCGGCGCAGCAGCGGGAAGACCCACATTTCATGGCCGCGCACCAGCCCCTCGTCCACCTGCTCGTCCCAGTAGGCCCGCTTGTACTCCATGCCGTATTTCTCGTGATACCCCTCGATCTGGCCGTGACCGAACATCGGCAGACCCGGCATGGTGGAGAGCAGCACGCAGGCGCCGAAATACTTCCCCTGAGAACCGAACTGGGCCACCGCCGTTTTTTCATCCGGATTATTCATGAAATTGACGAACCGCTTGAGGATTTCATGGTTGAATTCCAGCACGTTTTTGATGGTCTTGCGGTATTTGGCGTTCTCCTCGGTCATGAGCATGTTCATGAAGGCGCTGTTATAGACGCGATGCATGCCGAGCGTCCTGACGAAATACCCCTCCATCATCCAGAATGCCTCCGCCAGCAGCAGTGTGCCGGGCGCCTCGGCCGCGACACGGTCCACCACCTCGCGCCAGAATTCCACCGGGAAGACGGCATCGAACTCCTCCTTGCTCATGCCATGTTCGGCGCGAGACGGAACTCCGCCACCCAGGCCGCGCAGCGGGAACCAGAGACGCTGATAATGCTTCTTGGCCAGGGTCATCGCGGCGTCGAAGCGGATGATCGGGAAGTTGCGGGCAACATGCAGGATGGTCTGGATGACCGCCTCACGGACTTCGGGAATCAGATAATTGAGCTGGGCGGTGTCGTTCCAGGGGATGCTGGTGCCGTCGTTACCGTGATAGATGTAGCGGGTGCGGCCATCACGACGGTCATGATGCCTGAACACCACGGCGGCGTCGCTCTTGTTCCAGTAGCCGTCTTCGATCTGCAGGCGGACGTTGTCATCGCCGGACAGATCTTCACCGGTGAACCGGTAGGTCGGAAAGGGGGGGTAATCGGTCTGGACGAACCAGTCCGGGTGTTGTATCACCCAGCGGGAATAGATGCCGGTATGATTCGGGACCATGTCGCTGGCCAGCCGGATACCCCGGCGTCCGGCACGCTCCCGCAGGTTTGCCAGCGCTTCCCAGCCGCCGAGATCGGCGGCCACTTCGTAGTCGTAGAGCGAATAGGCGGAGGCGATGGCTTCCGGATTGCCGCAGATCTGCTTGATCCGCTGCGATGCGGGAGAACGCTCCCACAGCCCGATCAGCCAGAGCCCGGAAAAGCCGCGGGCCGCCAGCCGGTCAAGCTCCGCGTCCGGCACCTGGTCGAGGCGGGTTATCGGAAATCCGTGGGAACGGCCCAGCTGATCGAGCCAGACGTAGACCATCTTGGCCATCAGGACGACATGAGCCATCCAGCCGGCATCCGATGAAAACGCTTCATAGGCGGGATAATCGAAACCGTTGAATACCCCGCCCCCCGTTGAAACGGAAGAATTACCGGGTGGGTGTCCGGCACGCCGGAATTCGAGGACGGGAGCCGGTCCCGGACCGCCGCCGCGATCCATCCGCTCTTCCTGCAGAATATCGATGGCGGTCTCCGCCTCATGCAGCAGTTCCAGCGGAAAAACATCCTGCCACTGCCGGCGGAGGTAGGCAGCCTGACCGGCCAGGGAACCGGGAGAGGCGGCGATTGCAGCCGTGAGCGCCTCCATCAGAGTGCACCCTTTTCCGGCTATAACCGGTCCCTCCTTCAGGGAGCGCTCAAAGGCCGCGGTAATGCCGGTGTAATGGGACGACGCGGCCAGAACCCGGTCATCAACGAGTTCCCGGAAACTTTCGACAGCCGGATTGGCGGCCGCCAGCCTGAGCAGCAGCATTTCCCGCAGCAGCTGGTGGGTGCGCAGCGGGTTGCCCGGAAAGTCGGCCAGCCAGCTGTCCGGACCGGCGCTCCCTTGCAGAACTGGAGCCGGCGGGAACAGCTCCACGAAACGCCGTGCGGTCGCCCGCAGATCTTCACCGGCAGGATCGAATCCCCCCGTCCTGGCCGCATTGATCAGGAGGGATGACTCCCGGGCACCGGCGACACCGTCAATCAGGTAGCGCAGCGCCTTCTGGAGGGAGGCGTACAGGTTCAGTTCGCCGGCGTGAACCGGGGCGGCGCCGGGAGAACGGCCGCTGTTAAGCTTGAGAGCGAGCTGCCGGAAAAATTGTATCCGGGGGATGCCGCGTTCTTTGATGCCGTCTGAAAGCGGTCCCAGGCCGAGGGACCGCCAGTGATGGGAGGAAATCTGCATGTCGTAGGGGAAATAGGAATCTGTAGCGCTTGGAGCTGTCATGATGTTTCCAGTCGCGTAATACCGGGATGTCGGAACTTGTTGATGATCAGTAACGTGCCCCTAGCAGGCCGCTACGGTTTTGCGCTTTTTTTGGCCCCCGTCTTGGCTGCTTTGGCTGCCTTGGAGGCGCCCTTGGCTTTTGACTTTTTGGAGCTCTTTTTACCTTTTTTAGCTTTCCCTTTTTTACCTTTCGTTATCTTGCGCGGTTCAGGGTTGAATTCGTCACGAATGTTATTAAGCAAGATGGAGGTTTCTTCCATGGTCGGATCGGCTTTTTTCGCCGCTTCAAGGGTCTCTTTCGCCTCGCTCAGCCGGCCCGTTTTCATGTACAAACGTCCGAGTGCGTTTAGCGCCCGGGCGTTGTCGGGCTTCAACTCGATCGCTTTTTTATAGGCGCCTATGGCGTTGTCATATTCCTTTTTAAAGTCATAAATCAGCCCCAGCTTGTAGTGGTTCACCGGGTCATCGGGGCTCAATTCGACCGCCTCTTTCAGCAGGGCCGTGATTTCGTCATACTGCTTGTTTTTCACATAGATCGATATGAGAGCGGTACGCGCCTCGTTATCATCCTTATGAACTTCAAGCGCTTTTTTATAATGGGTTATCGCTTTGTCGTTGTCCCCCCTTTGAGCGTAAAGAGCGGCGATCTCACGATTGGCATCACCATCATTAGGACTGTAGCTGAGTACGGAGCTGTAGGAAGAAAGGGCCAGCCCGGCTTCCTTGCTTTTGGCAAAGATACGGGCCAGTTTCAGATGGATATCGGGGCTGGCGGGATTCAGCTTGAGAAATTCCGAATATTGCTCCACCGCTTCCTGGAAGAGGCCACGGGAGAAGCGGATGTCCCCCAGTCGCAGATGAGCCTCGGCGCTGGCCGGATTGGCCTTGACCGCCCGCTTGTACGCTACGACCGCCTCATCGATCTGGGATTTTTTTTCCTGCAGGATTCCGAGGTTGAGGTACACGTCGCTGTTGGTGCTGTTGCGATGCGCCGCCTCACGATAGGCCTCCATCGCCTCGGCATCCTTGCCCGCCGCACGGTAGATATGGCCGAGTTTTTCGTACAAAAGCGTATCTTCGGGATGCTCCTTGATGGCGGCCTTGAGGTTTTCAAGTTCCTTGTCCGCGCCGCTTGCATCCGATTGACCGGCCGTATTCCGAGCGGCCTGCGTGAGCTTGCCTTTGCCCCCCAGCAGCGAATGATAGTCGGCCAGCTTGGCATCACCCTTCTTTTCATAAATACCGGCCAGCATCAGGTGGATGTCGCGATTCTGCGGGGCAGCGGTTTCGCCCTGTTTCAGCTGTTCAAGCGCCTTGTCGAGCTCGCCCCTCTGAAGGCTGATTGCGGCGATGCCGATATGGGCGGTCGCCGAAGCGGGTTCGACGGCCAGGGCCCTGCGGTATTCCTCCAGCGCCTTGTCAGGCTGGTTCATTGCTGTGTAGATTTCGGCCAGACCGACAAAAATGGAAGCGTCGCCGCTAAGCTCCCGTCCCGCCTCGTTGTAATGATAGGCGGCCAGCGGATAGACTTTTTGCCCGGCTAAAATGCGCGCCATCGCCTTGTGGTAGAGCGGGTTGGAAATCGAGGAGAGTCCGCGTGCCAGTTCGACCGACGCTTCGTCGTTCATCCCCTTCCGGGCGTAGAGCAGTCCCAGGTTGCCGCTGGCCCGTGCAAAAGAAGGCGCCTGCCGCAGGGCTTGCCGGTATTCTTCGATAGCGCCGTCAAAGTTGCTGACCCGCTCCTGCCGGAGCGCGCCCACGAAGTGTGCCGCGGCTCCATCCGGGCATTGGGCGATAATTTTTTCCTCGTCCTTGCGAACCAGAGCCTCATTGCGGGAAGTGTCCAGCGTGGCCGCGATTTCGAGGGCGTTTTTACAGGGATCAGTGCCCAATCCCCAGCTGAATCCGGTTAAAAGGAGTGCGGCGCACAGCAGCAGCGGGTATGTTTGCAGAATCTTCATCACGGGTGTTCCCTTTGGCAAGTTGGAAGCCGTGCCGCGTTTTTCCGGCAGAATACGGCTTCATCAACGCACTTATCCTGTTCATTATGGACAATTTATGTCTGTAGTGCGGCGGGATTATACACACCATCATGCAATATTTCAATTATTTAGGCTAACTGGCTGATTCTTCGTCATAGTTATGCGGATCACAGCGCCTCTTTAGTTTTCCGCCGCCGCAGCTATTCCGGCTTAAGGTTGCCGGGTCACGCCGGTCCCCTGACCGGATATGTCCAGACCGCCCCTGGGTGCCCCATAAGATGAAAATTGATTTTATTGCTCTGAAATAGTATCATCAGCTTTTATATCTTCAAAGAAGGATACGCAATGATTCGCACCATTCTTACCTACCCGAACCCCGAGCTGAAGAAAAAATCCGCTCCGGTTACCATCATTACCGATGCAACCCGGGAACTCGTCCGGGACATGGCCGCAACCATGCATGCCGCCCCGGGGATCGGTCTGGCGGCTCCCCAGATCGGTATCCACCAGCGCGTTATTGTCATCGACCTCTCGACCAAAAATGAACCTCAAGAACTCATTATCGCGATCAACCCGGTCATTGTTCACGCCGAGGGAGAGGTCTACGAGGAAGAGGGGTGCCTTTCGGTACCTGATTATGCCGCCAATGTCAGACGTCATGCACGTGTGATCGTCAAGGCACTTGACCTCGAAGGGGTCGAGCGCACCTGGAAGGCGGAAGATCTCCTCGCAATCGCCTTCCAGCACGAGATCGACCACCTGGAGGGCATCCTGTTTGTCGACCACCTCTCGGCGCTCAAGCGCGAGCTGTTCCAGCGCAAAGCCCGCAAAGCGGCCGAGGAGAAACGATGACCGGCTGGCGCACCGTTTTTATGGGGACACCCGACTTTGCCTGCCCGACCCTGCAAAAACTGATCGAGCGGGGGGAGAATCTTGTGGCGGTCGTTACCCAGCCGGACCGTCCCAAGGGGCGAGGACAGAAGCTGATGCCGCCGCCGGTAAAGGAGATGGCCGCAACAAACGGCATCCCGGTATACCAGCCGCTCAAGGTGCGTGATCCGGGCTTTGTCGACATCATCCGCGCACTCAAACCGGATGTTATCGTTGTCGTCGCCTTTGGCCAGATACTCCCCAAAGCGCTGCTGGAGGTGCCAACCCACGGCTGCATCAACGTCCATGCCTCGCTGCTCCCCCGCTACCGTGGCGCCGCACCGCTCAACTGGTGCCTCATCAATGGCGAAACTGAAACCGGCGTAACCACGATGCTGATGGATGTCGGCCTCGACACCGGCGACATGCTGCTGACCCGGACAACCCCGCTGGATGAAAACGAAGACATCCTCTCCCTGCATGACCGCATGGCGGCGATGGGGGCCGATCTGTTGGCCGAAACGCTCGACCGGCTCAAAGCGGGCGGCCTTGTGCCGCAGCCGCAGAATGACGCCGACAGCTGCTACGCCCCCATGCTTAAAAAAGAGGATGGCATCATCGACTGGCACTCAGACGCCCGCACCATCCACAATCGGGTGCGCGGTCTGGCGGTCTGGCCGGGCGCATGCACGGTCGTCGGCGATCAGACCCTGAAAATTTTCCGCACCAGGGTCGGCGACGGCTCCGGGGAGCCGGGGACCGTACTGCAGGCGGAGAAAGACACTTTTGAAGTAGCCTGCCAATCGGGGAGTCTTTTCTTGCAGGAATTGCAGCTTGCCGGCAAGAAGCGGCTCGACAGCGCCAGTTTTCTGGCCGGCTTTCCCGTTTTGAAAGGGACTCTGCTGGGAATCTGCAAACATGAGGAGTCACCATCGTGACAAAAACTCCGGAAATTGCCACGCCGCCACGCAAGCGGCTCTTTGTCACCCTTATGGGGGTCACCTGCCTGATTGTCGTCGCCGTCATCTTCCTGGCCTGGTGGATACCCAACCGCGGTCTGGCCAACATTCACCCCGATCTGCCCCATATTGTCGGCATTATCATGGTGGTGCTTTCAGGGGTTGCCATAGTCGGCACCGGCCTGCTGGTGCTGACCACCGCGCTGGGCAAGGACATTTTCCTGACCCGCTTCATGCGGCTGGTGGTGATCAAATTTCTGCTGCCGGTTATCGAATTTGTCGGGAGAGTGATAGGTCTCGACAAGGACCGTATCCGCCAGTCCTTTATCGCCATGAACAACAGCCTGGTGACGTCCCAGCGGATGAAGATAAAGCCGGACCGGATTCTCGTGCTGCTTCCGCACTGCATCCAGCTCTCCGATTGTGAAATAAAAGTGACCGGAGATATCCACAAATGCGTTAAATGCGGCCGCTGCAGCATCAAGGGGCTGGTCGATATCGGCAGAAAGTACGGGATAGATATTTCGGTTGCCACCGGGGGCACGCTGGCCCGCAAGGTCATCGTTGAAAAGCGGCCGAAACTGGTGCTGGCGGTGGCCTGTGAGCGGGACCTGACCTCGGGGATCAAGGACTGCTACCCGCTGCCGGTCATCGGCATTCTCAACGAGCGCCCCTTCGGCCCCTGCTTCAACACCTTCGTGGATGTATCAAAGATTGACGCGGCGTTAAGTCAGGTGCTGGAGTACGAAAAACCGCCGCTTTCAACCGGCTGAAAAGTTTCCGCCCGGTTGTAACCCGGCCTCGCACCAACGGCTGCTCCCGGTTCAAGCAGTTGTGAGCCGTCGAATTCGTGCAGCGCACGAACCCGCCTATCCCACATACTCTCCCAGAATCCGCCCATAGCAGTCCCGAATCTCGCCGGTGATCTTTTCGTAGTCACAGATCAATGCCGCGCCGGGATTCTTCAGGGCGGCATCATAACCCAGGCGCAGCGCCAACCGGTTGAGGTAGCGCTTCGTCCCTCTCAGGTCGTTGCTGGAATAGTCATGAATGAGCCGCAGCCGGTTCTCCAGCCGGCGCAGAAACTTGTAGCCGGAGATCAGCGCCTCGCAATCGGCGGCGTTTACCAGGCCAAGCGTCAGCACCTCCTTGAGGGCTACGACCGTGCTGGTTGTCCGCAGCTCCGGATAGCGGCTGCCGAATTTCAGCTGCAGGTACTGGCTGGCAAATTCCACATCCACCATGCCGCCCCGGCCGGTCTTGATATTGTAGCTGCCGCCGGCCTCCCTGGCAAGCTCGTGCTCCATGCGCATCCGCAGACGGTGGATCTCCATGCGGCCGTCATCATCGATGGAGGCGCCATAGACGGTCTGGCGGATGATGTCGTGCAGCTGTCCGGCCAGCTCCTCGTCACCCAGCACCACGCGCGCCTTGGTGAGCGCCTGCCGTTCCCAGATCTGGGCTTCCTTGCGATGGTATTCGAGAAAAGACTCCAGCGAGGTCACCAGCGGACCGGCGTTCCCGGATGGCCGCAGCCGGGTGTCGATTTTGTAGACGTAACCTTCGCGCGTCTGCATGGTCAGGATAGAGATGATTTTCTGGGCCAGCTTGGCAAAATATTCGTGATTGGAAATCTGTTTTTCGCCGTCCGTATATCCCTGATGATCGTAGACAAAGATGATGTCCAGATCCGAGTGGTAGTTGAGCTCCCGCCCCCCCAGCTTCCCCATGGCGACAATAGCCAGGTTCGCCACGGCGGTGCCCTTTTCGCTCTGCCAGGTCGGGCGGCCGAAACGCTGCAGTTCCCGGACCGCCAGCCGGGAAGCGGCCGCCAGGCAGACCTCGCCCAGCCGGCTGAGCTGCGAGGCGACGTCTCCCTGCAGCAGGCGCCTGTGGATATCGTTCATGCCGATACGCAGAAACTCCTCGTTGCGGTAGCGGCGCAGGATGTTCAGGTGGTCTTCGAAATAGTCGCTCTGCTCCAGCAGCGCATCCAGCTCCTCCGTCATGATTGCTTTCGTTTTGACCGCGAATGAATCGCTCCGCGAAACCAGGCTGTCCAGCAGCTCCGGATGGCTGATCAGGATCTTGGAGAGAAATTCGGACATGCCGAACAGCGACACCAGCAGCTTGATCGTGGCGCGGTTTTCGGCAAGCAGGGCGTAATAGGACGACCTGGTGGCGATAACCGCCATGAACCGTTCCAGATTGGTCAGCGCCAGGTCCGGATCGTGAGATTCGAGAATCTCGTGAATCAGCAGCGGCGTGATCTTTTCCAGGATACGGCGGCTCCGTTCGGTCAGGTTCCCCTTCACCGGCCCGATCCGGAGAGAGGTCAGGTTGTCGTAGGCGCGTTCGATATCCTCGAAATGCCGTTCCGCCAGCATATCCTTGACCAGGTCGGAATCCGCCTTCGGGTCGAGCAGAAACGGTACCTGCAGATGCACCTCCTGCTCCAGCTTTTCATCGTGCGAGTGAAAGAGGGTGCCGTAGATGAAGGAGACGTGGCCGCGATGCTCTTCCAGCGCCGCCCGAAAGCGTTCCAGTCCGCCCGCGCGCAGATAGCCGCTGCGCCGCGACAGCGACAGCATCTCCTCCTCCCTAGCCGGCAGGTTGTGGGTCTGACGCTCCTGCACCACCTGGATCCGGTGTTCGACCGAGCGGAGAAAGCGGTAGGCCTCCCGCAGCCGGCGATGATCGTCCTCCCCCAGCAGATTGGCCGCCAGAAGCGTGTCCAGGGCGAGAAGCGAGTTGCGTTCCCGCAGCTTCGGGTTTTTGCCGGCATACACCAGCTGCAGCGCCTGGATGAAAAACTCGATTTCCCGGATGCCGCCCCGACCGAGCTTGAGGTTGATCTCCCCTTCACGGGAACGTGCCAGCGAGGCGTCGATCTTCTGCTTCATCAGCTTCATATCCTCGATCAGGTTGTAATCGAGATATTTGCGGTAGATGAACGGCTGCAGGGTTTTGAGCAGCTTCTCTCCCAGGGCCAGCGAACCGGCCACCGGCCTGGCCTTCAGCATCGCGGTGCGCTCCCAGGACTGCCCCCACGATTCATAATAGATCTCGGCCGAACGGAGTGACACCGCCATGTCGCCCGATTTTCCCTCCGGGCGGAGGCCGACATCCACCCGGAACACGAAACCGTCCTCCGTCACCTGCGACAGCGCCTTGCTGATCATCTCTCCCAGCTTGTTGAAGAAGGCATGCAGCGAGACCGCCCCGCGTCTCCCCCCGGCGCCGCTCTCCACGCCGGCCGTCTCCCCCCTGTCCGTCTCGTAGAAGTAGATGATGTCAATATCGGAAGAGAAATTCAGCTCCCTGCCGCCCAGCTTGCCCATGCCGATCACGGTCATCTCCGCCTCGACCGGAGCCTCGCCGGCCCCGGCCGCCAGCGGCACGCCATGGTCACGGATCAGGCAGCGCCGACAGACTTCGTAGGCAACCTGCAGCGACGATGACGCAAGGTCGGCAAGCTCCCCCATGACCTCTTCAAGCGGGGCCAGGCCGTTAAGGTCGCGGGCGGCGATGCGCACGATCTCGTTCCGCTTGAAACAGCGCAGCGCCTTCTGCAGCGCGGTGAAATCGGTCGACTCGTCCACGGTGGCCTGCAGGACGTTCCGCATCTCCTCGGCGGAGCGGGAAAGATCGATGCCGTTCTCCAGAAACAGCCAGCAAAATATGTCGGGGGATTTGTACATCAGATTCACCAGAAACGGTGATGAGCCGCAGAGCAGGACACATTGGGCCAGACGTTTCCTGTTTCCTGCCAGTTCGCCCAGACTGCCGGGGGGTACGACTCCGGCCAGCCGTTCGAAGGCATTCAAAGCCAGATCCGGCGAAGGGGTCATGAGGGCGTTGATGATGATGCGGTGCAGCGTCCGGGCGGTGAACAGACGCCGGAGAAGCAGTATGTTTTCAGCGGACTTGGCGCCGGAGTGAAACCCCCGGGCACCCAGAAACCCGGTCAGCCCCCGCAGCCGCCCCGCAGGATCGGAGACGGTGATGATGCGGCTGAATTCACGGGAGAACCGCTCGATATGCATGTCAAAGCCCTGCTACCCTGCGCAGCCCGCCGGGATAGTCGCCCCTGACGATGCCGTTTTCGGTGATGATGGCGGTAATATACCGGGCCGGCGTGACATCGAACGCCGGGTTGCGCACCCGGATCCCTTCCGGGGCGATCGCAATCCCCTTGATCCGGGTCACCTCGCTCACCGGACGCTCCTCGATCGGAATCCTGCTGCCGTCGGAGATGGTCAGATCGAGGGTTGACACCGGAGCGGCGACATAAAACGGGATGTTGTTCTCTTTGGCCAGCACCGCGACCGAATAGGTGCCGATCTTGTTGGCGGTGTCGCCGTTGGCGGCGATCCGGTCGGCTCCGACGACGCAGCAGGTGATCTCGCCGCGGTTCATGAAGAAACCGGCCATGTTGTCGGCAATCAGCGTCGCCGGGATACCCTCCTTCATCAGCTCCCAGGCGGTCAGGCGCGCACCCTGCAGCCAGGGGCGGGTCTCGTCGACAAAGACCTGGATATTCTTCCCCGCTTCATGGGCGGCGCGGATGACGCCCAGCGCGGTGCCGTAACCGGCCGTGGCCAGGCCTCCGGCGTTGCAGTGGGTCAGAACGGCGGCCCCCTCCGGAACAAGCGTGGCGCCCCACTTGCCGATGTTCCTGCAGATCGTCAGATCCTCCTGCTCGATCCGGATCGCCTCCTGTTTGAGGACTTCGCGGATGCCGTCGAGACTCTTGCTCCGGCTGGCTTCCGCGACCCGCTTCATCCGCTCCAGCCCCCAGAAGAGGTTGACCGCCGTCGGCCTGGTGCGCCCCAGCACGTCACAGACGTTGTCCAGCTGGCGGAAAAAGGATTCGTGAGTATCGGCGATGATCGACCGCGCCCCCAGCGCAACCCCCATGGCGGCCGCCACGCCGATAGCCGGCGCCCCGCGGATTATCATCCCCTTGATGGCCTCGGCCACCGACTGGAAATCGCTATAGGTGTTGTAGATCTCCTCGCCCGGCAGGCGGGTCTGATCGATCATGATAACGGCGTCATCGCGCCATTCGATGGTACGGAAGGACATGGGGACTCCTGTAAGTTCGTATGATCGCTCCCGGTCCGGGAGCGGTGATGAAAGACAGCTGCAAACCGGTTCAGAATGCCATGATTTGCCATTTTCCACAACCATGATGTCATCGGCCATGCTGGCAAGAGAAGTTCTCCGGGGTATCAATCCCCAAAGGATTCCCGACGGCAGCGGTCAGGGGGGCGGCGTCCCGGGCTTCGTGAACAGCCGTTTCCGCCCTTCATGGTCTATGGCCACATACGTGTACGAAGCTTCCGTGACCATGAAAAATGCGTCTCGTCTGTCGATCTTCACTTCACGGAAACCAGGCTTCACCCAGACCTCGAGCCTGATCGTGACGGAGGTATTGCCGATCCTCGTAATCTTGCCGTAACAGCAGACGACATCGCCGATCTTCACCGGCTTGATGAATTTCATCGCGTCCACGGCAATCGTTACCGCCCGGCCGCCGGTAACCTCTATGGCCATCATGCCGCCGGCAATGTCCATTTGCGACATGATCCATCCTCCGAAAATGTCGCCGTTGGCGTTCGTGTCGCTCGGCATCGGAGATGTGCGGAGAAGCAGCTCCCCCTCCGGATATAAGCTGTGGCTGGTCAATTGTGCCTCCTTGTTCCGTTTGAAAAACCGGGGTGTTCCGGTCTGGTGCTGCGCTCCGGAATTTCCGGAAGTTGCCGCGACTGCCGGACAGCTTAGCCGCGAGACGCCATAGTTGCAAGTATTTCGCATCGCCTCCGTTTTGCATGCGGTTCAGGCCGCACCGATACCCAGGCAGGCCGCCGGAAACCGGTTTATCCAGGCGCCGCATCCCGGCATTTTCCCTTGCCGCCGCCGCGTTCTTCCTGCTATACATCCGGCATGAGCGACAATGTAAAGAGAGTGAGCCTGACCGATATTTTTCTGACTTTTACCGTGATCGGCCTGACCGGTTTTGGCGGCGGCATGGCCATCGTGGCGATGGTGGAGCGGATCTGTGTCCGTGAAAAAGGGTGGATTTCGGCGGAAGAGTTCATGCACGGACTGGCTTTCGGCCAGATTCTGGGGCCGTTCTCGCTCAACGTCTGCACCTTCACCGGCCACCACCTGCGCGGCATCCGCGGCGGCATCATCGCGGCCGTCGGCTTTATCTTCCCGTCGTTTCTGCTGGTGTCGCTGCTTTCCTGGATCTATTTTACCTATAACAAACTGCCCCAGCTGCAGGCCGCCCTCAAGGGAACCAACCCGGTAATCATCGGCCTGATCGTCGTCGTCGCGATCGATATGGGGCGCAAGCAGATCAAGGGCAAGAGCAGCGCCCTGCTGGCGCTTGTCGCCTTCGGCGCGTCGGTATTCCTCAAACTCAACGCCGCCTGGGTCCTCCTGGGCGCGGCTTTCTGGTCGATCTGCAGTTCCTATGTCCGCCGGAGGCTCGGCTGATGACCTCCCTCCTTACGATCGCCTGGATCTATTTCCGCATCGGCCTGATGTTTGTCGGCGGCGGTTACGTGCTGATTCCGCTCCTCAATCATATCATGGTCGAACAGTACCGGTGGCTGACCCTGCGCCAGTTTCTCGACGGCCTGGCGCTGTCGCAGCTGACCCCCGGACCGCTGGCGATGCTGGCCACCTTTACCGGTTTCCGCGCCGGCGGTTTTCCGGGCGCCCTCGTGGCCACCGTCTGCATATTTACTCCCTGCGTCGTGCTGATGCTGGCCGTCGGCCGCAATTATAACCGACTGAGGAAAATCGACATCATCGGCAGCACCCTCGACGGCCTGCTCCCGGCGGTCGTCGGCCTGGTCGCCGCAGCGGCGTGGAATCTGGGGGTGTCGTCGCTCTCGGGAGTGAAGGAGTTTCTGATTCTGGCGGCCGGTTTTGCGATCTTCAAATGGACGAAAGTCACCCCGATGATCGTGATTCTGGGTGCGGGGGTGGTCGGGCTGCTGCTGAATTAGGCAGCGGGCATCGCCTGATGCCGCCGTTTCTTGAGCTTGACGGGAACGATGGATAAGGGTTGGTTGGGACGGATGGGGAGTGAGGGCACGTTTAATAATCATGTTGGAACATGCAATGGCGAAGGTCACAGTATGGAAATTGAAAAAGCAAATTTGGTTGCCTCAAGGTATAATAAAGGTATATAAATGATCATTAAATTCGAATTTGATGCTGATAAATCCTCCGCCAATCGTGACAAGCATGGCATCGATTTTGTCCAGGCACAGGACGTTTGGAAAGATGCCGATTATATTGAAATTCCGCTCAAGACCGCCGATGAGGCGAGATTCATGGTGATCGGCATGATTGAGGGAAAGGTTTGGTCGGGCATCATAACGTACCGGGGTGAATCAGTCCGTATCATCTCCGTGCGCCGTTCCAGGAAAGAGGAGATTGCAATCTATGAAAGCTAAGGAACTGGATAAAAAATTTGACGCGGGCGAGGACATCTCCGAACATCTGGATCTTGCCAAAGCCCGGCGCCCCCAGCAGGACCAGAAACGGGTGAATGTCGACTTCCCGCTCTGGATGATCCAGCAGCTGGACAAGGAGGCAAAGCGCCTTGGTGTGCCGAGACAATCCATCATCAAGGTGTGGGTTGCCGAACGATTGCAGAAGGCTGCGTAATTCACCTGATTTTCCGCCGTTTCCTGAGCTTGATGGGAACGATGATGGATAAGGGTTGGTCGGGACGGATGGGGAGTGAGGGCGCGTGTTTTGGGCTGATCCGTTGACAGGGAGGCGCTGCCGGAGTAAGGTGAGGCGCTTTAGTAAGTTAGAAATCATTTTTGCATGATTTCGTAAACGCACTATCCTGTTTTTCAGGACTATGTTTAAGGGGATGGGATGAAGTGAATATTGAGACAAGCAAACGATAACAAAGGCCGCTGAACCGCAAAGAATGCCGGTTTGGCGGTTTTTTATTCCCCAGGTGCTTCAATGACGTAATCTGTCGTACTTGTGTTGTATGCTTAAGAAATCGGATAAGTGTGAGGTTGGTATGGGTAGTTTCCTGCCGAACAAATCAATTGTTCACGAAGCCACCTTTAACCGATAATATTAACTACGATTATTTTTCAGGCGTTGGCAAAAAGATCGCAACCGCAAAGGAAGGAGCGGAATTGTGGACTCAGTAAAACTGGAGAAATTAGAAACCGCCTTTTCCGAGGTGCTTCACTACATTGAAGCGGCGCGGCAGCGTGCCAGTAAAGCCGTCAATACGAACCTGATCGATCTCTACTGGCAGGTTGGCGAGTACATCAGCCGCCGCATTGCCGAAGACGGGTGGGGTAAAGGGACAGTATCTGCGCTTGCTGCCTTCATTGCCAGACATTATCCGGGTCAGCGAGGCTTTTCTCCCCAGAACTTGTGGCGGATACGTCAGTTTTTTGAAGCGTACCGTAATTTGACAGAACTCTCATCGCTGTTGAGAGAACTTCCCTGGTCTTCAAATCTGCATATTCTGACAAAGACCAAAAGTCCTGAGGAGCGGGGATTTTATCTTCAAATGGCAACCCGCAACGGCTGGCAGGTAAGGGAAGTTGCCCGTCAGATAGACGGGGCATTGTTTGAGCGTGCCGTGCTTAATCCGCCAAAACTCTCAACAGCGTTGAGAGAATTGCACCCGACTGCTGGCGAAGTTTTCAAAGACGCGTATTTTTTCGAGTTTCTCGGGCTGCCTGTTCCGCACTCGGAAAGCGACCTCCATGGCGGATTGGTACGGAACCTTGGAAGATTTATCACCGAGCTGGGACGCGATTTCTGTTTTGTCGGTTCGGAATACCCGCTTCAGGTTGGTGGAAAGGACTTCGCGCTCGACCTTCTCTTCTTTCATCGCGGGCTTAACTGTCTGGTTGCGATTGAGTTAAAAGTGGGCGAGTTTCAGCCCGAACATCTCGGCAAGCTGGAATTCTATCTCGAAGCGCTGGATCGTGATGTTAAAAAGCCCCATGAACACCCGGCAATCGGGGTCCTTCTTTGTGCTACCAAAGATAGCGAAGTGGTGGAATACGCTCTCAGCCGTTCGCTCTCTCCGGCCCTTGTGGCCGAATACCAGACCCAACTGCCGGACAAACAACTCCTGTTGGCCAAACTGCACGAGTTTTATGCACTGCTTTCTCCGCAGAAAGATGCGCAGGATATAGATCGGCATATGCCCGAGGACACCGAGAAATGATCAGGCCCGCCGCCGTTTCTTGATCCTGAGGAACGATGGATAAGGGTTGGTTGGGACGGATGGGGAGTGAGGGCGCGTGGTTTTGGCCTGATCCGTTGACAGGCAGGCGTTGCCGGAGTAAGGTGAGGCGCTTATCATGTTTAAGGGGATGGGATGAAGTGAGTAATG
>WNGL01015286.1_pt1 | contig 19256 bp, 17 predicted proteins | sample 5400591 | NCBI WGS metagenome assembly WNGL01 (sample SAMN13153377, study PRJNA577476) | soil metagenome | isolation source: 80 cm soil or saprolite under Garry oak tree replicate 1 | place: USA:California | collected 2016-06-15 | reverse complement strand
CAAAGTTCTGCAAAGGCACGCAAAAGGCCTGGCCTGACGGAAAAAACTTTACCCTGGTGATGAAAGATCCCGAGTCTCCCGAAATGCGCGTGGTGGTACAAAAACTGTTTGGCGCGGCGCCTGCCGACGTCAAAACAGCAATCCCGAAGCTGAATGAATCCCGGCTGATTGTAAAGATCGTGGCGAACGATGAGGACTTGATCCACACCGTGGAGGCCACTCCTGGGGCCGTGGGAGTCTTGGACGTATATTCCATTAACAGCTCCGTGAAAGTCCTGCGCGTGGATGGCAAACTGCCGTTCGACGTGGGCTACGCCCTTAAAGGAAATTAAGCGGCGGCCTGCTTGAATCCCCAAGGCCCTCCTTATTGGATCGTTCGAACAGGCGGCAACCCGGTTCTAACCCCGCCCTAGATCAAGAAACACGCACAGAGTGATAATCCCGAACGCGATCAGCTAGGGCGCACACTTGCTCTCTCGCGGCACATGACTAGCCCGCGTCTCTGACGGGAGACGCATGCGGAAACACCATCAAAAAGCCACCGATGTAACGGCCGGTGGTGAAAGTTCACTACGAAGAGAGGTCGAAACCGCCTGTACGAAAGGCCAGGTTATCCACAGGCGGGACAGGGAATATTAGGCGAAAACTATGGCGAAAGTAGAATTGTACGTAACATGTTCATTTTTAATCGTTTACAGTCCTTCTAGGCGGAACGCACCGGTACTAGGAGGGTCGTTTAGGCCCGAAAATGTGTCTTGCGTACCATCGGTTTTTGGAGCAGGATAGTGTCAAATGGGACAGGTACAGGGGACTCGACTGGACCTTTCCGAATGGGTAGTGCATCTAAGCAGTGGAAGTCTCGAAAAATAAAGAACTCAGCGGGAAGGTTGGTTGGAGTGGTAATCGGGACCAGAGAGAAAATGAAGACCAAAGACAGAAGCCGGAAGTGGATGTGGGTGTTCCTGGTAGCGCTTTTTTCGCTGCAAACGTATTTCGCGTGGGAACTGTTGGCGGTGTTCGCCCTTTTCGCCGTGGGATTCGCGGCTATCGCCTTCGTGATCGGAAGTGTGTATATGCTCCATCGCGGTTGGGCATTGGCCGTGGACCGTGTCGCGGACAGCAAGCACCCGATCATGGTGGCCACCCGGCAACGTGTTGACGCCATTGAGGATATGGCGCGACGGCCGTTTCGGCGTCCGGGCTCGGCGCCAGCTCGATAAGATTTTAACGACCTTCTGGCCCTGGCCAGAGCACACGCAGAGTCTGTCGCCTTGCTTCCTTCAGGGCTGACAGAGACTCTGCGGCAGTAAGAAAATGAACGAAAAACGGCCGACCGTCCTAAGAGAGCGGTTGGCTTTTTTCTTTTTGGGATCAGGAACTTCGGACAGATCGTCGGAATCATCTCTTATTGCACCCGGTAAAGCCTAGTGGGTGAGCGGATCGATGTCGGTACCAGGAATAATTTCACGATCATCCTGTTGAGTGCGTGAATCGGTCTTCGCTTCGAACACCGTTTTCCCGTTATCTTTGGTGAGTCCGTCCAGGGTGGACTTTGAATGTTCATCCACGGCGCTGACCGCAGCCACCAGGCAGGAGTACAGGAAAGCCTTCATTCCTTTGCGGAATTGATCGGTGGAGCGCTCGGCGGCACGGGCCACTTCGGTTTCCAGGGCCAGACGCCGAGCTTCGCAAGCGGCGCGGCTTTCGGCATCGAGGGAAGAGAGGGCGGAAGCGGCGCGTTCCTGGGTCTCGGAGAGGACGGCATTCACGTGCAGGTCGGTCTGCCGCTGGAACGCGCCCAGAGCGGAATTTACCGCGCTTTGCACCAGCGCTTGCACTTCCGCGGAGCGCGCATCCAGCTTCAGGAGTGCCTCCTGCATCAGGGCTTGGGTACCCTCCAGCATCATTTCATAGCGGCGATGTCCGGTGCGGGCCGTTGCTCCTTCGAATTCCAACGTCGCTCGGGCTAGCGCTTCATTCAAACGGGCATTGAGCTGGGGCTCCAGTTCGCGGGTCATTCTTTCCGCAAATTCCTTCGAGCTCGCCAGTTCGCGCCGCAACTCCGTCGCTTAATAGCTCTTCGACCTCGCGCACACTGGACTTGCGTAAATCATCGATGGAGTTGAGCGCCTCGCGCACCGCTTCGTCCAATTTTTTGGCGACTGCCGCTTGCGCCGCTTTCTCCGCGGCTTGATCCAGTTTTCCCTGTAACGCCGCGAGAAGTCCATCTGGCGTGACAACCACGCGCTGCGATTTGGCGGCTTCGGCGGGAACGGGCTTGGGTGGCTGAGACTTCGCGGCAGCCGACGACGGAGAGGGAAACGTGGCTATCTCGGCCATCTTGTGCTCGGGAGGGGCCGGGGGCTCGTTGAGGTTTAATGTCGGGGGCGTGGGCGAGAGGACAGGCGGGACGGCCGCGGCGAATTGGGCTATCACTGCATTGGCTTGGGCTATCACTGCATTGGCTCCCCCACTGCTGCTCCAATCCTGCGGCGGAGTGACAACTCCCCAAACATTTCCCGGGTTCTCTAATTCCACACCGACCTGCTGCAGCTCACGCGAACTCTGAGAGGTGTGAACCGAACGAACTCTTGCGCGCACCGCCGGCGGTTTCGGCTCGACGTTCAATCCCACGACCTGCAAAGTGACCCACGATCCAACACCGTAATCGTGCCTCGAGGGATACCGGCATCCATGCAGATTCAGGCTCGTGGAGACCGTTCTTTCCACGAACGGCTCGCCCAAGCGGTTCTGGCCGAAAACGATCAACGGGACAGAGCGGTCAATGCGCGTGCTGCGCCGCGCGTCTTCACCCGAGTAACGATTCGGGGGACTATCCAGAGACGATTGGCTCACGTCTCCTCCAGAGAAATTTAGTTGCTAATCCCAAAATGCCAGAAGGTTATCGACAAGGGGACCATCTTTTCCGCGAGTGGCAAATCCGATTCAGGCCTGCAGCGAGTTCACTGCACATTCGTAAGCGATGCGCCTCGCGCGGAACGTCATACCGCAGATGTTAGCCGAAGCCCGTTCCATTGTCGATGTCTCATCCGTCGTGCAGCGGCTTTGGCAAACTTACGGCCCTCCGCGCGAGGGCCCACATGATCTTTTGCGCTGATGGCAAAATCTCTCAGAAGAACGCGACGCCACCATCGACGTTGATGGATTGTCCCGTCATGGCGCTGGATCGCTCGGAACAAAGAAACAGGGCAGCCTGCGCGATTTCCTCCGAGGTCTGCGCGCGGCCTTGCAGCAGGCCGTTCAGAAAACCGGCCAATTGTTGCTCTTCGCTCACGCCCATTTTTTTCGCGAGCACAGCGCCCAGATCTTTGGACATTTGCGTTTCCGCTACGGGTCCGGGGCAGATGGCGTTTACGCGCACGCCCTTGCGCGCCGCTTCCGCGGCGGTGACTCGCGTCAGCCCCAGCATTCCCGCCTTCGCGGCGGCGTAAGCGGAGCCCCACGCGTAGGCCGACTTCGCCGACAGGCTGGAGATGTTCAGAATAACGCCGGACTGCCGCGCATACATCTCCGGCAGAACGAGTTTCGACAAGAGAAACGCCGCGCGCAGATGCACCGCAATGACTCTGTCGAATTCCGCCAGCGGATAGTCTTCCACGGGAACCACCGGGCCATAATGCCCCGCATTATTTACGAGGATATCAATCCGGCCGAACTTTTCGCGGCAGGCGGCGACAACATGCGCGCAGGGAGCCTCCAGCGTCAGGTCGGCCGCCGCGTATGCCACGCGTCCATCCCCGACGGAAATCTCTGCCGCTGTCGCGCTGAGTTCTTTCTCCGTGCGCGCTGTAAGAAACACGGCGGCGTCTTCTTTTGCAAAAAGTTGGGCGATGGCCCGGCCAATTCCACGGCCGGAGCCGGTAATCAGCGCAACGCGATCGTGGAGTTCCATAGAGAAATCGAGGATAGAGTGAACCAGGAATGGAGGCAAGCCGGGAGGCGCGGAACTTGAGGCGTGGCCAGCGTTGCTTGCTGGGCGAAGACTGACCCTCAGGTCAGGTGTAATTCCGCAAGCGTGACTTTAGAATGGCCTTACCGTTCTTCCCCTAGTCCGTATTTCAGGTATTTTTTTATTGGCCGCGTTTTATGTATTCGCTAAACTTGATAGACCCACGCCGGCGTTTCGTTTTCTGCTCGACCCAGCTTCTGAATTTAATATCGAGGAGTGTGCTCATGCAGAGAATCCCATTCTCATGCTCTATCACCGCCATACTCGTTGCGTTTACTTTCGTGGGTTGTAGCGGCTACTCCGGCAGCGGTACCGTAAACGGGGGCGGGCCCATTGCCCCCTACATCAATACGCAGCCTGCAAGTCAAACTGTGACCGCGGGGCAAACCGCCACATTTAGCGTGGTTGCTGCGGGGACGCCGCCTCTTATGTATCAGTGGCAGAAAAACGGCACCGACATCACTGGGGCTACATCATCGAGCTGCACGACTCCGGTGACGACCACGGCGGACAACGGGGAACTCTTCCGCGTGCTGGTCAGCAACGCTGCCGGAAACGTGACCAGCAGCGCAGCCACTTTGACTGTCAATGCCGGCTCCATCAGCGGATCTACCGACGTAATCACGCACCATTACGATGTTTCTCGAAGCGGGGTGAATTCCACCGAGACGTTGCTGACCACGAGCAACGTGAATTCGACAACGTTCGGGAAAGTGGGCGAGTTCGCCGTCGATGGCCAGATTGACGGCCAGGCGCTCTTCCTCAGCCAGCTTGCGATCACCGGACAGGGAAACAAAAACGTCTTGTACGTGGCCACGGAAAACGACACCGTGTACGCGGTGGACGCGCAAAGCATCAGCGGCAGCTCCGCCACCATCCTTTGGAAAACGCCGGTTCTCCCACAAGGAGAATCCGCGGCCGATTCCGCGAGCCTGCCCTGCGGCAACATCAATCCAAATGGCATCACGGCCACGCCCGTGATTGACCGGGCCCGCAATGCCATCTATGTAGAGGCTATGTCCAAGGATTCCACGGGAAACATCTTCCACCGTCTGCATGCCCTGGACCTGACAAACGGGAAGGAGCTATTTGGGGGTCCAACGACGATCACAACAACTTATCCCGGTACCGGCGGCAACAGCAGCGGCGGCGTCGTCACTTTCGATCCCCGAGTCCAGCATGATCGTGCTGCGCTGCTCGAGAGCGGGAACACCATTTACACGGCGTGGTCCGGCCTGTGGGGGGATTGCGGCCCCTATTCAGCCTGGGTGATTGCCTTCGATGCGGGCACGCTGAAACAAACCGGCGCCATCGACCTCGTGCCCAATAATTCCGGCGGCGGCATGTGGATGGGCGGAGGCGGTCCCGCAGCGGATGCGTCGGGGAACGTGTATGTAATTAGCGGCAACGGCTTTGGCGACACGCCCGGGATGAACAGCTACGGGAATTCGTTTGTTCGGCTTTCCACTTCAGCGGGCCTCACGGTCGGGGATTACTTCACGCCGTTTAACACCCTTAGCGAAGACGGCAGCGACGCGGATTTCGGTTCGGCTGGCCCGTTGCTGCTGCCTGATGTGGTCGACGCGAGCAGCATGACCCGGCATCTTGCTGTGGGCGCGGGCAAGGACGGAAATCTCTATGTGGTGAACCGTGACAATATGGGGCAGTTCAACAGCGCGAAGAACAATATCTACCAGCAGTTCCAGTTGAGCTCGGGCGAAAATCACTCGTCGCCAATCTTCTTCAACAACACCGTGTACATTTCTCCGGAAAACAACACGCTCAAGGCCTTCCCAGTTTCTAAAGCGCTCCTGGCGACTACGCCATCCTCGCAGAGCGCCCATCCATTCGGCAGTAATGGAGCGGTTGCCAGCATCTCCGCGAATGGCGCCGCGGACGGAATCGTTTGGGCGCTGGACTGGGGAGCCGGGATTCTGTTCGCCTACGACGCTAATGATCTTACAAAGGAACTTTACGACTCGAACCAGGCAGCCGCAAATCGGGACCACTTCTCGCCCGTCGGAGGACATTTCATCACGCCGATGGTTGCGAGCGGCAGAGTCTACGTCGGCACCAAGACGACCGTGGCCGTCTTTGGCTTGCTTTAGCGATTCAACACGCCGTGTCCGTGAGATTCGAGGGACTCGACATGCCTTCTACATGCAAAAGAAGGGCGCCCCGACCCGATTGGGGCGCTCTTCTTGTATATCGATCAACTTATCCTTTGGGCTTGAGTCCCTTCAGCAGGGCATGCACCATGTCATTAACTTGATCGTTCGAGAAGGTGGCGTGGTGCGCTGGCTCCTGCCCGATAGCGCGGTAGGCCAGCCCATTCGGCGTGCGCTTTACGAGATCAAACACAAACGTTCCCTCGCGGAACCTTACATTTTCGTAGCTCACTTCCGTCGGCCCGTAGCCCCATCCCTGCCAGCACCCAAACGGGCCGCACATCAGCCCGGGATAGCCGCCGGGATAAACGCGCTCCACCGTCATATTGTGCCGGCGCATCGCAAAGTGATAATCCACCAGGAAGTCTGCAGCTGACGGATCGCTCACTCGCATCAATCCCTTGGCCGTTAATTGCCGCTCGATCGCCGTGCGAAGCTCTTGCCGGACCGGTTCATTCGCGGGGTCGGATTCGGTCGCGACCGTTTGGCGGCCTCCGATCACGTCCCGCGAAACAACTGGCCGCTCATTCCTGGCTTCCTTTTTGGCGGGCGCCGGCCGCCACGCCCAGGTCTGATGCTTCAGAACCGGGATATCCCGGTTGCGAATAATCTCCACGCGTTCATCGCACCCTGCGAGCCACACCCCGCCAAGCAGAATGGAAGCTGCCAGTAGCGGCGATTTTCTGTAGCCCAATATTGCTTGCTTCATCAGCGCGTCCTCCAAAGTGGACACCACTCTCTCGATATTTTGAACCCCGCATTCTTTGAAGAGTTGCGGCCGTCAACGAGTTGCGTGTGCGGGCCGAACGAGGAAGAAGGCTATCCCAGGCGCATAAGAAGGCCCGCGAACGATCAGGCGCCCGGAGCGCCCCAATTCGAGGGCGGAAAAACGACCGGCCAGAACTTGGGATTCGGTTTGTCGAATTCGAACGCCACTGAATAATATTCGAGCGAAGTATCGTCCACGCGAACGACCCGGCAGTTTTGCTCCACTTTATTCTGCGGGTTCGCCAGACGCATGGGCTGGCCCACGTGCACATCCATCTTCATCTTCAGCAAGCCGCCATGAGCGTTGACGATCTGCGTCAGCGCCTCTTCCAGGCGAGGCTTGTGTTCCACGTCGTCCGCGATCACGGTGATCTTCATCTGCAGCATCACGCGTTCGCTGCGCCGCCGGTTTACGGGGTTCTCGGGCGTGGTCACTTGCGTCTTTCAATTCTCATTCAAACGAGACTATATCTTACCTCACTTGGCGGCGCAGGCACGGTAGTTCAAGAGATTACCGTTGCGCAAAAGGTAGGGAGGGCTGCGACCGCTGTCCGTTGTTCAGGGCTTACGGGAGTTCAAGATGGATTCCAGGCGCGCTTTCACCGCCGGCCACTCCGAATCGATGATGCTGAAATAAACCGTATGCCGGATGCGCCCGCTGGATGTAATCATGTGGTTCCGGAAGATGCCTTCTTCCCGCGCCCCGATGCGCAGGATCGCCGCTCGCGAGCGCTCGTTCAGCGAATCGGTTTTCAATTCCACGCGCATGCAGCCCAGCGTTTCGAAAGCGTGCTTGAGGAGAAGGTATTTCGCTTCCGAATTCATGGCTGTGCGCCGCCATTCCCGTGCCACCCACGTCCAGCCGATCTCCACGCGACGATGCGTGCGATCGATATTGCCGTAACGCGTGCTCCCGATGGCGCGTCCCGTGGCTCTGTCAATAATTGCGAACGGCAAGGACACGCCACGCTCTTGCTCGTCGAGCGCGGTCTCGATGTACGCCGCCATCTCTTCCTGCGTTCGAACGGGTGTGGGAATCCAGCGCCACAATTCTTCTTCCAGCCCAACCTGAGCCAGCTCAGTCAAGTGCGCCTTCGCCAGCGGCTCCAGCCGCAGGTGCCGCCCTTCAAGTGACACCGGCACAACTATCATTTCTCCCAGCATAGCGGCTGCATTCTAATCGCTCTCCCGCCCGCTCATCGAGCACCAATTTGGTCATTCGATGACTCCCAGTATCCTAGTCCTGGATAAGGAAACGGGATGCGGGCTGGGCGCGGTGTGAGGTATGATAGAATCTGGCAAAATTAACTTGTTAGGGTGACGATGCCGACTACTACTGACGGAAAAGTACTGCTGAGGGTCCGGCCGCGCGGCTTCTGTGCGGGCGTCGTTCGCGCGGTGGATATCGTTGAATTGGCGCTGGAGGCCTATGGCGCACCGGTCTACGTGCATCACGAAATCGTACACAATACCTACGTGGTAGAGCAGTTGCGCCGCCGCGGCGCGATTTTTGTCGAGGCCATCGAGGAAGTGCCGCACGGCGCGGTTCTGGTTTTCAGCGCCCATGGCGTTCCACCGACCGTTCGCGACGAAGCCAAATCCCGCGCTCTGAAAGTGATTGACGCCACCTGCCCGCTGGTAACCAAGGTGCACCTCGAGGCGCTTAAGTTTGCCCGCGAAAAGCGCACCATTATTCTCATCGGCCATCGGGACCATCAGGAGATTGTCGGCACCTCCGGCGAGGCACCGGACCGCACTATCGTGGTGGACTCCGTCGCCGCCGTGGACGCTCTCGAAGTCGAAAATCCCGATAAACTCTCTTTCCTTACGCAAACGACCCTGAGCCTCTACGACACGCAGGAAATCGTGGCGCGGCTGCGCCAGAAGTTTCCTTTCATCCAGGGTCCGGCCAGCGACGACATATGCTACGCCACGCAGAACCGCCAGGAAGCCGTCGAGCAGGTGGCCAAGGACGTCGATCTGATCCTGGTAGTGGGTTCGCCAAACAGCTCGAATTCCAACCGTCTCGTGGAAGTCGCTCAGCGCAGCGGCGTCAGAGCGCAATTGATCGACTCTGCCAAGGACATCGACGTGAAGTGGCTCGCGGGAGTTTCCCGCGTGGGGTTGACTGCGGGGGCTTCCGCGCCTGAAGTTCTCGTGGAGCAGGTCAGCGAACGGCTGGCGGAGTTCGGCTTCACGGATCAGCGCGATCTGGATCTGATCCGCGAGGACGTGCGCTTCACGTTGCCGCCGGAGTTGGCGACTATCGCGCCAGCGCCGCGACGTTAAATAGTTTGCGGTGGCAGCACCCGGAGGGGGAACACCGGGCAGGACCGGAATATAATCCAAGCCCGAGCTTTGAACGAACCGGCCATCGGTACCGGGCACGATTGCCGGGAATACCAGACAAGGAGCCAGACCTTGGCGGTCAAAATCGTCCGTCAGCCGAAGAAAATTGCCTTGATTGGCGCGCCGTCGAGTGCCGCGGCATTTTCCGCGGGCAGCGAGAAAGCTCCAGCGGCCTTGCGCGCGGCTGGGCTTGCCGAAAAACTGCAGTCGGCGGGCTATGAACTGGCGGACTACGGCGACTGCGCTCCGCGCCTCTTCGCGGACGACGAAGAACACCGGCGCGCCCGCAATCTGACCGCAATCGTCGCGGGACTCAACGATCTTAAGGCGCGCGCTGAGCTCGCGGTGAAAAGCGGCGCGCTGGTGCTTGTCCTGGGCGGCGACTGCGCGCAGGTTATCGGCTTGCTGACCGGCGCCCGGCGCTATCACAAGCACGTGAATCTTCTGTGGTTTGATCGCGACGCCGATCTGAATACTCCTGCTTCCACTCCCTCGGGCCGCATCGACGGAATGGTTGTGGCCCACATCATCGGCAAAGGCGCGCCGGAACTGGTGCGCTTCTGGAGTGAAGCGCCGCTAGTACGCGAGCCGGATGTGACGCTTTTCGGACTCGAGAGGCTCGACCCGCCGGAACAGGAGTTCCTCGGCAAATCGCCGATGCGGCATATTCACGCTGGCGACATCCAGTTCAAGGGCGGCAGCAAAGCAGCGCAGGAAGCGCTGGCGCAGGTTCACGCCGACGCGCGCGAATTTGTCCTGCATCTCGATTTGGACGTGATTGCCCAGGAAGACTTTCCGGCCGTGAACGTGCCGGGCAGCGACGGCTTGCGTTTCGATGATGTTCGCGCCGCGTTTGTGGAATTCGCGAAACACAAGAATCTGATAGGCCTGGACGTGGCGCAATACAATCCCGACAAAGATGCTGACGGTACCGGTGCACAAAGGATCGTAGATCTAATTGTCGAAGCGCTTTCGGCGCGCCTTCAGGCTCTCTCGGCGCCGGCTGCGGAACCCGCCGCCGGTCCTGAAGAAATGTCCTCGTCTGGCACGACCGCCTAAGACAACTCCTCGCCAGCCCATCCAGGGGCATCGAAGTTTTTTCGGCGTCTACAAGATCTGTCCCGGCGTCGCCCGTTGACTTCGCCTGCAACAATGTTTGACTGAGAACTAACAACTGAAAACTGTCCAACTAGCCTCACGAGGCGGCCGCGGCACGTTTGCGGAGATACCTCGCGAGGCCGAGAAAGGAGAGGTTCAGGCCAGCGCTGAAGGCGTAGTGGTCGGCTTCGCCGGCGGGGAGATGCTGAGAGATCTCGGCATACGTGGCGGACATGAAAGAATCCATTGCTGCCGTCCGAAGGATTATCGGAAAAACCGAAGTGCGTTAGAAACAGCCGCGAAGGTTTGCGCGCCAAGAGAGCGGCGAAGGAGGAATCCCAGATGCCGAGATCGATGTCCGGCGGGGGAGTGGCCGGCATGACGTAAGCCTGGCCCTCAATGCGGATGCCCGTGGTGTCGCCGACAAACGCGATGCCTTCTATATTATCGAAGTAACTGACGTGGTGCGAGGCATGGCCCGGCGTGTAGACAACTTCAAGTTTGCGCGCGCCCAGATTCAGGGTTTCGCTGCCTTCGAGAATGCGGAGATTCTCCGCCGGGACCGGCAAAGTCTCGCCGAAAAGAGTTTGCAGCTCATCGGGCCAGAGTCGCGCGGCGCTGGCGAGAAGCTTGGACGGATCGATCATGTGCGGCGCGCCCTTGGAGTGCACGTAAACTTCAAGCCTCGGATTTTCGCGCACCAGCGCGCCGGTAGCCCCGGCATGGTCCAGATGGATGTGCGTGAGCAAAATGGCGTCGAGATCGCCCACGCCGATGTCACGGCTCCGTAGGTGCCCCCGCAAAGTTTCCAGCGTGGAGCCCGGCCCCGGATCAATCACCGCGCGGTGGCCGTCCGATTCAAGAAGGGCCGCGGCAATGGAGCGCGGCCGCCCCATCCAGAGATTGTCGAGCGTGACGATCGAGTTCATGGCGAGCGGGTAGTGTAGCTCAGGAGCGGTAAATCCGTTCATTTACTCCCTCGCTTAAATCGTGGATCATGCTGAGGCTGAACGCGGATATATTGCCAGCGTTACACGGAGACTGCATGAACAAACCATCTGCAATCACACTCGCTTTTGTCGCCGTGCTTTTTTTTAGAGCATCGCTTCACGCCCAGGAGCGCGCAGCAGCTCCAGTCCCTCTCCCGGCGCAGCAAACGGAGACCGACGAGTACACGCGCTACGAACTGCTCCCACCTGAGACCGCCAGCTTCAAGATCCATTATGAAGTGACCGCGACAACCTCCGGTGCCAAGGTGTACTTCAATCCGATCCGCAAGGGCAGCGCCGCGAGCGACGAAGCTGTTTATGACGCCATGACCGGTGAGCCCCTGCACTTCGAAATCGTCACCGGTGCGGAGGCCCGCAAGGATCCCCTGATGCCCGAGGCGGATCTCTCTGGCAGCTATATCAAGGTCCAACTCGCGCGTCCTGTTCCCCCGGATGGTCAAGGCCGCCTCCTCATCGTCAAGACCTATAAGGATGTGAAGAGCTATTACCGAGATGGCGACGCCATCATTTTCAATCGCGGCCTGGGCATCAAACGGAACAGCGTAGTCTTGCCAAAGGGATTTGAATTGGTGGGTTGCAACGTGCCGTCGCAGGTTTTGCTGGAGCCGGATGGGCGCATCGCCATCAGCTTCATGAATGCCAGCGCTGGTGAAGCGCCCTTGCTCTTGCGGGCCAAGCCGGGAGCGCAAACCGGACCGTCCGCTGCGCCTCGCCCATTGACACAAGCGGTCAGTTGGGAAGCGCCATTTCCCGGAGAAACCGAGCGAGGGCGGCTCGCCACGCGAGCCCACCAGGATCGCGATATCGTCTACTTTTTACAGCAACCCGAGACGCACGCTTTTCGCCTGTATCACGATTACACCGAGTCCCGCGAGGGCGTCGACAAATACCTCAATGTCGTTCGCGAAGGCAGCACCGTTTCCGATCCTTCGGCTTACGTTCTCGACACCGGCGAAAAACTTTCCACGCGACTGATGACCGGCGCCGAACTCCTGGCCGCAAAAATCGAATCCGAAGAACCGATAAAGACTACAACGCAGGTCGTTCTAATTCCATTTCCTCCCGTGAAAAAGGGGCAGTCGATTCGCTTGCGAATCTCCGAGACTTACGCCGCTCCCGTCAGCTATCGCTTGGATGGCGACGAACTGGTCTTCGACCGCAGCCTGGGCCGTCCGCGTAACGCTATCGTTCTTCCCGCTGGATGGTATCTCTCTGACAGCGCCATCCCCGCAACGGTCACGCAACTTTCCGACGGGCGCATCCGGCTCGATTTCTGGAATGCACGTCCGGATTCCATCGACGTGCTTTTGAAAGCCAGGCGCCGCGCCAGCCCGGCGGACCAAAGCCGTTGAGTTTCCCGGAAAAATGGACAGCCAGCCGTTAAATCTTTCCGCACGGAAGCGAGGAAAGAGTTGCACCATATGTAAATTGTGGAATAGTCTTATCGCACGTTTGCCGTTGGTTTCGCGATTTTCTCCTGGTCTGGATAGTTTTGTGGGGACGGGTGGGCGCATCGGCGAAGAAGAAGCGCTGAGGGGAAATGCCGGGCGTCGTCAAACGGAGCCCGTCACGAGCGGCGAACGGTGCGTGGCGCGTGGGAATCATCTGCATTCGAAGCTCAGGAGGGAAAGACATGCGGAATTGGTTTGCAGCACTGGCGATGGGCGCGCTTCTGGCCTTGCCGCTGTGCGCTCAAGAGAAGAACGGCGGAGCCAGTGGCGCGTCAGCCCCTGCGGAGAAGGGTGCGGCAGTGAGCAACGCCGCCGGAAGCAACAAGATGGTCGTTGCCAAAGGCATCTTTGCCTTGCCAGCCGCACCGCGGCCGACGCCATTCCCCGGAGGACAGCCGCCTGCCAAGGGCAACCGTCCACTGGGCCTGCTGGTTCCGCGGTATGAAATCGAGGGAATGTACGACTACGTGAATTTTGTCCCCGGCAGTCCTTTCGCCAACTTTAACAATCATGGTGGTTCGGGATCGTTCACCTACAATGCATCTAGGTGGATCGGGCTCACGGAAGAATTCGGATACTACCACTTCAAGCGTGACGTCTCCTCGTTGAGCGGAAGCAGCACCTTGGTGCCCGGGAATTTCATGAGCTACCTTTTTGGCCCACGACTCAATTTGCGGAAGTTTGAGCACTTCGTACCCTTCGCCGAATTCTTGGTGGGCGGAACGAGGGCGGATTTCAAACTGACCGGCGATAGCAACCAGAGCGCTTTCGCCATCGCGGCGGGCGGTGGCGTTGACATGGTGTTGACCAAGAACTTGGTGTGGCGCTTTGCGCAGCTCGATTACTTCATGACCACCGCCTCCGGCGCGGCACTCGGGCCCACTGCGCGGCAAAACAATTTTCGCGCTGGCACCGGTTTGGTGGTGCGATTCGGTTTTCCCCATCCTGCGCCTCCTCCGAACCACCCGCCTGTGGCGGCGTGCTCCGTCAATCCCGCTTCGGTGTATGCCAGTTCTGGCGACAGCGTGGCGGTTCACGTGAATGCCAGCGATCCCGATGGCGATCCGCTGACCTATAGTTACACGGCGACGGGCGGCGCGGTCGAGGGCACCGGTCCGGACGCCCGCTGGAACTCCTCTGGGGTAGCCGCAGGTTCCTACACCGTGAATGCCAAGGTGGATGATGGAAAAGGCGGGACGGCCTCATGCGCGGCGGACATCAAGGTGGAGGAGAAGCCCAATCATCCGCCCACCGCGGCACTTTCCATCGAGCGTAGCCCGATTCTGCCGGGCGAGCGCACCGGCGTCACTTGCAACGGCAGCGATCCCGACAATGATCCGCTCACCTACAGCTACACCACCACCGGCGGACAGATCGTGGGCGGCGGTTCAAACGTGCAGTTTGATGCTGCGGGCTTGAAGCCCGGGAGCTACACAGTGAAATGCGCGGTAAGCGACGGCCGCGGCGGCGCTGCGGATGCTTCCGGAAACGTGGAAGTAAAAGAACCCGCGCAGATCAAGCAACTGGAAGCCAAGCTGGCCCTGCACAGCATCTACTTCCCGACGGCCCTGCCCACGGTGGCCGTGCCCACGGGCGGGTTGCTGGTCAGCCAGGAAGTGACCTTGGATGAGCTGGCCACCAACTACAAGCAATATTTGACTTACAAACCTGACGCCAAATTAATTCTCGAAGGCCACGCGGACGTTCGCGGCGCCAAAGACTACAACGTGAAGCTCTCCGAGCGCCGCGTGGAACGCACCAAGACCTACCTCATTGAAAAGGGCGTGCCTGCGGACCATCTCGAAACCCGGGCGTTTGGCTTTGAAAAGAACATGACCTCCGAAGAGGTGCAGAAGCTGATCGAAGCCGATACCGGCTTGAGCCCGGCGGAAAAGCAGAAGATCTTGAAAAACCTGCTGACAGTGCGCCTGGCCAACAACCGGCGTGTCGACGTCACCCTAAGCACCACCGGTGAACAGTCCGAGCGCCGCTTTCCTTTCAGCGCCAAGGATGCCTTGACCCTGCTTAGCAGGAGCGCCGGTGAAACAACCAAGAAGAAGGCGGCTGCCCCAGCGCCGCCGAAGGCCAAGCCCTAAGGGGAGGGCTTCTCTCCGGGAGTGACTCGTAACTCCCTACCAGACGAGATCAAATAAGTGGGCTCCTTGAGAAAGCTTCGGGGGAGCCCGCTTCGCGTTTGCGGGATGGTTGGCTGGATCTCGAACCACATTTTCCCGAATTGGGACGGATGGCGGGGGGAGAGCTGCGAATGAGTTCCAAACTGATACTTGCCAACCACATAGTCTTTTGACTAATGTATTGATTTATGAATAGCTTTAAGGGAGTTTCCTGAAACGGAACTTGAGGTGCAGATAAAGCCGCCATCCGGAGGCTTTCATGATTCCAGTCATGAGTGAAGAAGCAGCAGTCCGCCGCGAAGTGCTCCCGATGAACATTCTCATCGTCGATGATGAGCAATCCATCCGCGAGACTTGCGCCACGGTCTCCGAGCAATGCGGGATGAAACCAATGGTTGTGGCCACAGCCGAAGAGGCCCTCGAGGTCCTGGAGCATTCCGCCGTTGACATTCTGCTCACGGACTTGAAGCTTCCCCTGACCAACGGCGTGGAGCTGCTGAAACGGGTTCATGACCTGCATCCCGAGGTTGCTGCCGTAGTGCTGACGCAGTATGGAACCATCGAGTCGGCTTTGGAGGTCACCCGCATGGGCGCCGTCGACTACGTCACCAAGCCGTTCCGTATTGAAGAATTGCGTTCCCGGCTCGAACGCGTGGCCCGCGCGGTCGAGCTGCAGCAGGAAAACCGCCTGCTTCGCGAACAGTTGCGCACCCGCCCGGGATTTGGCGGATTGATCGGCGTCTCCATGAAAATGCAGCGCGTTTACAAAATGATCGAAAAAGTCAGCCAGCACGAGTATCCCGTGCTGGTCCTGGGGGAAAGCGGCACGGGAAAAGAACTCGTGGCCCGCAGCATCCATTTTTTGGGACCGCGCAAGGAACGGCCGTTCGCTCCCGTGGACTGCTCGGCGCTGGTCCCGACGCTGATCGAATCTGAGCTGTTCGGCTACGTAAAGGGCGCCTTTACCGGAGCCGTGCAGGCCAAGCAGGGCTTGCTGGAGGCCGCGCAAGGGGGCACGCTCTTCCTCGATGAAATCGGGGACATGCCCGTGGACCTGCAGGCCAAGTTGCTCCGCGCGCTGCAGGAACGCGAGGTCAAGCCCGTGGGCTCCACCGAACGGCGACGCATCAACGTGCGCATCATCGCCGCCACCAATCGGGACCTGGATGCCGCGATTCGCGCGGGGGCTTTCCGTCAGGACCTCTATTTCCGGCTGAACGTAGTGCAAATCAAACTGCCGCCGCTTCGCGACCGTAAAAGCGATATCCCCATCCTGGTGACCGCGTTTCTCGAAAAGTTTTCCGACCCCCGGGGTTCCGTGCGTACGATTTCCGAGGACGCCATGCGCCGCCTGATCGCCTACGATTGGCCGGGTAACGTGCGCGAGTTGGAAAACGCCATCGAGCGCGCGGTCGCTTTGGGTTCCGGGCCCATCCTCCACGTTGGCGACTTGCCATCCAATCTGCAATATCCCACCAGCGAAAGGGTTCCGGAGAAGGACGAAATACTACCTCTGGAAGAATTGGAGCGGCGCGCCATTCTCCGCACGCTGCGCGAAACGGGGGGCGACAAGCTTTCCGCGGCGCGCATGCTCGGCATTGGCAAAACCACGCTTTACCGCAAGCTCAAACAGTACAACATGGAACACGCCGAGCTGTAAGGACACTAGCCGTTCGCGGATTCTTCCGCCAAGCCGTTGGAATACCTCATTTCACTTCAGCCGTCCTCCATCATGAAGTTCCGTTTGTGAGCCAGTTTCCGTATGCCCTGTCACTCGTCCAGAGCGTTGCATTGCCACCGCAGATTCAGTGACAAACACTACCGACAAGGCAGGAGTGATCTGGGAGGTATGAACCAACTTCCGGGAAGTCGATTCCTTCAATCGGTCAGGCCGGCACAGGTATCCCGATCAACTGTTAGTGCGGAATCCAGTCGCGAAAAAACTCTTGACATGCTATATCTGCTACTGATATATCAGCATATGACATACCCATGCCTACTGCCAATCACGTTCCCGATGATCTGCAGCACCTGCTCCCCCTGACTCCTGCGGTCTTTTTTATTCTTTTCGCGCTAGCCGACGGGGAGAAGCACGGGTACGCCATTATGCAGACTGTCTCCCGAATTTCTGACAACCAGTTCCGTATGGGCCCTGGCACGCTCTATACGACAATCCAGAGGCTATTGGATCTGGACTTGATAGAGGAAACGGAGAGCGTCGGCGGTCAATCTGACCACGAAAACCGCAGGCGTTATTACAAGCTGACCCGTACGGGGAAGGCAGTCCTCGCCGCTGACGTCAGCCGGATGGAATCTGTAGTGCGCTTGGCACGTGACAAGAAGCTACTGCCGAGGACATCGGAGTGATGTTATGACTAGCGCTGTTCGAGCGAGTTGTGGGCTCTACAAAATGCTCTTGTTCATGTACCCGGGCGACTTTCGCCTACGCTTCGGGAGCGAGATGCTAACCACGTTTGCTGATCTGATCTGCGGCGAGTGGGAACACCAGGTCTGCCGGGGGTCGCGCGAGTGTGGCGGTCCGCACTAGGGGAAGTGTTTTCTGTCGCCGTTCCACTTCAACTGCAAAACTCGATTGTGGTTGCGATCTCCCTTTCCTTCCTTTGCTCGTCCGCGTTGTTTCTGACGATATTTCGTGCAATGACGAACGAGTGCGGCAGCCAATAGCTAACTGGTTCAGCAGCTCAAAGACGATTGTCGAATTTTATTCGGCCCGATGGCTTGCGAGCTTGTGATGAGATTATCGGCACTGCTTTCCGCGATCGCATTGATTACTCTTAGGACCCTGGCGTCAGGTACTGCCGCTGAGCGCGTTGCCTCGCCATCTGTGCAGGATATCCAACAGTCGTTGCGTTTTGTGCCAGGTCGTATGGCTCATTACCACGTTCCAGGTTTAAGCCTGGCCTGTATTCACAATGGCACCGTGGAGTGGACTCAGGCTTTCGGCGTTGCCAGAGTTGGCGGCGAGCCGGTAACGCCTGAGACCTTGTTCCAGGCTAGTTCCATCGGCATGCCGGTGGCAGCAGTGGCGGTGCTGCGACTTGTGGAGCAGGGAAAACTGAATCTCGACGCTGATGTTAGCCAATACCTGAGGAGCTGGAAGGTACCCACGAACAGGTTTACGCAACAGAAGAAGGTGACGCTCCGTGAATTACTCAGCCACACAGCAGGCGCAACCGTTCACGGTTTTGAGGATTACGCTGCCGTAGAAAAGGTACCTACACTTGTCCAGGTGCTTAATGGCGAAAGCCCAGCAAACTCTGCACCGGCGACTATTGACTTTGTCCCTGGGTCACAGTTCCGATACGCTGGCGGCAATTACGCGATCATTCAGCAGATACTGACAGATGTGACAGGCGAGCCATTCCCCGAATTGATGCAGGGACTGATATTGCAGCCGCTGCACATGGTACACAGCACGTTCCAACAACCCATTCCTGAGAAACTACGCCCTCTCGTAGGAATCCCCTACGATAAAGACGGGAATGCGATCGCGGGAGGTCCGCACACCTCCCCCATGACGGCCGTAGCAGGCCTGTGGACGACTCCTTCCGATCTAGCGCTGTTTGCTTTGGCGATCCAGGATGCCTTGGCTGGTAAACCCGGAGCGATAGTATCGCCCTCGACAGCTCACGAGATGCTACGGCCGGTTCTAGGAAACTATGCACTTGGATTCGTTATCGATGGAAATGGCCCCAATCGGTATTTTTTCCACCCGGGAGCGAATCTTGGATACTTATCCTTCTTCTTCGCATATGAGAAGGGCGATGGTATGGTCTTGATGAGCAATCAGCAGTACAGCAAAGCGCTGATGCTGGAGGTTATCGCCGCCCTCGCTAAACAATATGGATGGACCGAATTCCCGACAGATGAGTCGAGATTCAGCAATCCTTGGATCATCGGCTTGGTCTGCGCATGTATCGTCATTGCTACCTATTCGCTCTTCCGAGTAGTCCGCTACCGCAAGAGGCGGAACAAGCAACCCGTCACGTTGCATTTATAACCCCAGCCTGTACCAGAGCAAATACCCGAATAGGCCCACCATCGAAGTTCCGTTGTGCGCGCTAGGCGCGACGGCCCGCCTCTAGACCCTATGTTCCGTGAACAACGCGCGGAACCGAACAGTTTTTCTGTGGCGCTGCAATCCCCTCTTCTTTGATCATTTGCCTTCCAGTCAGCCATCAATTACAAGTCTCCCGGTCACTTCTCCCTGGCGGTCCACTCTGGGAAGAACCCCGGGCAAAGTTTCGACATGGAATTCCCCCTTGTTCCCCCGAAGCCACGTTCCC
>WNGL01003348.1_pt1 | contig 19256 bp, 18 predicted proteins | sample 5400591 | NCBI WGS metagenome assembly WNGL01 (sample SAMN13153377, study PRJNA577476) | soil metagenome | isolation source: 80 cm soil or saprolite under Garry oak tree replicate 1 | place: USA:California | collected 2016-06-15 | reverse complement strand
CCTGGCAGGTGAATTCGGGCATGACAAAGCTCCTCTTGGCGAAGCGGACGGATGGTGACTATGCCTGCGCGTATCCGGTGAACCGGCGGCCGAGGCTGCCCCGGCCGCGGGTGGGCGGCGCCTGGCCGCCCCCGGCGACGGCGCCGGCGATGGCCCGGACGAGCCAGGCGTTGACGGAGATGCCCTCGGCGGCGGCGGCCTGCTCGACCTGGGCCTTCAGCGGCTCCGGCAGCCGAAGCGTGATCCGGGCGAGATCGCCCGAGTCCGGCGGAGGCGGTGGCCCTGGCGGCGGGTTCGGCGGCGCAGCCGGTCCGGGCGGTCCGAACGGACCCTGCGAGCCGAACGGGCCGGATGGTGTCGGTGGTGTCGGTGGTGTCGGTGGCCAGTTCGGCGTGTCCTGTGGCTCGGCCAGCTCGGTGACGGTGAAGTCCGCGTCGCGGCCGCGCAGACGGACCTCCACGCTCGCCGTGCCGAGCTTGCTGGTGATCTCTGCCGCCGCATCGGACAGGGCTTCCAGCAGGCAGAGCCGGGCGGCGGCGTCAAGCGCGCCGCTGAGCAGCTCAGCGGTGTGGGTGACCTCCGACCCGCCCGGGGCGGCGGCCGCGTGCAGCTCGCTCTGGAGGGTATCCAGGTACGGTGACAGCTCCATGACGTCACTATGACATCAGACGTGACGTCATGCAAGTGTCATCTTGGCGGCATGGTGGGCCGGCACGATGTTGTCGCACGTCCGGTTAAGGTCGGGGAACCTACCCGGGAAGGAGCGCCGCCGTGCCGGACATCGTCGCGCCGCAGGTACGGGTCATCGCGTGGACCCACTTCGAGCCGCCGGAGGACGTACCGTGGTCCGCCGACGCGGACGGCGGCCAGGCGCTCGCCGAGTTCGCCGGCCGGGCCTGCTACCAGTCGTGGAACAAGCCCAACCCGTCCACCGCCACCAACGCCGGCTACCTCGCGCACATCCTCGAGGTGGGTCACCTGTCCGTCCTCGAGCACGGCACGGTGACCATGTACTTCACCGGGGTGTCCCGGTCCTTCACCCACGAGCTGATCCGGCACCGGCACTTCTCGTACTCGCAGCTCTCCCAGCGGTACGTCCCCGAGCGCAACGCCGCCATGGTCGAGCCCGACGTCATCGCCGAGGACCCGGAGCTGCACAAGAAGTTCGTCGAGGCGACCGAGGCGAGCGTCCGGGCCTACACCGAACTGCTGGAAGGGCTGGAGCGGCGGTTCGCCGGCGAAGCCAGCGCGACGCTGCGCCGCAAACAGGCCCGCCAGGCGGCCCGGGCGGTACTGCCCAACGCGACCGAGACCCGGATCGTCGTCACCGGTAACTACCGCGCCTGGCGGCACTTCGTCGCCATGCGCGCGACCGAGCACGCCGACGTGGAGATCCGGGAGCTGGCCGTGGAGTGCCTGCGCCGGTTGCAGGAGGTGGCGCCCAACGTCTTCGCCGACTTCACCATCTCCACGCTGGCCGACGGGAGCGAGATCGCGGCCAGCCCGTACGCATGGGAGTCGTAAGCGCGTTCCGCTAGGTTATGGACATGACTAGCAGGGTTCCCGACCCGCGCCGGCCGTTCGGCCGCCTCCTCACCGCCATGGTCACTCCGATGCGGCCCGACGGCTCGCTGGACCTCGACGGGGCCGCCCGGCTCGCCACCCACCTCGTCGACGAGCAGGGCAACGACGCCCTCGTCATCAACGGCACCACCGGCGAAGCTCCCACCACCTCCGATGCGGAGAAGGAGGCCTTGCTACGCGCGGTCGTCGAGGCCGTCGGCGACCGGGCCTACGTGGTGGCGGGCGTCGGTACCAACAACACGCGGCACACTATCGAGCTGGCCCAGGCGGCGGAGAAGGCGGGCGTCCACGGCACCCTCGTGGTCACGCCGTACTACAACAAGCCGCCCCAGGAAGGGTTGTACGCGCACTTCACCACGGTTGCCGATGCGACCGGGCTGCCGATGCTGGTATACGACATCCCGCACCGGACGGGTACCCCGATCGCGACCGAGACCCTGTACCGGATCGCCGAGCACGACCGGATCGTCGGGGTGAAGGACGCCAAGGGCCTGCTCGCCGAGACGGCGGCCGTCACCGCCCGTACCGACCTGGCGATCTACTGCGGCGACGACGCCATGACCCTGCCCAGCCTCGCCATCGGCGCGGTCGGCATCGTCGGGACGTCCACCCACCTGATCGGCGCGCCGACCAAGCAGATGATCGAGGCGTACGAGGCCGGCGACGTGGGTACCGCCCTGCGGTTGCACCACCGGCTCCTGCCGCTGTTCACCGGCATCTTCCGCACCCAGGGCGTGATCCTGGTCAAGGCCGGGCTGGGCCTGCTCGGGCTGCCGTCGGGTCCGGTACGGTCGCCGATGGTCGACGCCACCCCGGCCCAGATCGCCCAACTGCGCACCGATGCGGCCGCCGCCGGGTTCGACCTGCCGGAGCCGGGCAGGTGAGCCGCCCCTCGGGCGGCGCTCCGGCAACCGTCGCCGTGGAGGTCGACACGCGAACGCTCGCCCACGCCGAGCTGGACGAGCCGGGCCCGCTGCCGGACGGCGCGCTGCGGGTCGTCCCGCTCGGTGGGCTGGGTGCGATCGGGCGCAACATGACGGTGTTCGAGTACCGGGGAAAGCTGCTCGTCGTCGACTGCGGCGTGCTCTTCCCCGACGTCGACCAGCCGGGCGTGGACCTCATCCTGCCCGACTTCTCCCCGATCCTCGACCGGCTCGGCGACGTCCAGGCGATCGTGCTCACCCACGGGCACGAGGACCACATCGGAGCCGTCCCGTATCTGCTGGCCCACAAGAACGACATCCCCATCGTGGGGTCCCAGTTCACCCTGGCGCTGGTCGAGGCGAAGCTGGCCGAGCGGCGGATCGAGCCGTTCAGCCTGACCGTCCGGGAGGGGCAGACCGAGCGGCTCGGCCCGTTCGAGTGCGAGTTCTTCGCCGTCAACCACTCGATCCCGGACGCGCTCGCGGTCGCCATCCGGACCAGTGCCGGCATCGTCCTGCACACCGGTGACTTCAAGATGGACCAGCTCCCGCTGGACGGCCGGCTCACCGACCTCGCCGGCTTCGCGCGGCTCGGCGCGGAAGGCGTGGATCTGCTGCTGTCCGACTCCACCAACGCGGAGATCCCCGGCTTCGTCTCGCCGGAGCGGGAGATCGGGCCGGTCCTGGACAGCATCTACCGGGCTGCCCGGGGGCGGATCATCGTGGCGTCGTTCGCGTCGCACGTGCACCGGGTACAGCAGGTGCTGGACGCGGCCCGCGAGCACGACCGCAAGATCGCCTTCATCGGCCGTTCGATGGTGCGCAACATGGGCATCGCCCGCGACCTGGGCCTGCTGCGCATCCCCGGCGGGCTGGTGGTCGGGCTCGACGAGGCGATGGCGCTGCCGCCGGACCAGATCGTGTTGATGTCGACCGGCTCGCAGGGCGAGCCGATGAGCGCGCTGGGCCGGATGGCCACCGGCGACCACCGGCACGTCGTGGTCGAGCCGGGCGACACGGTGGTACTGGCGTCCTCGCTCGTCCCCGGCAACGAGACCGCCGTCTACCGGGTGATCAACCAGCTCTCCCGGGCCGGCGCGCTCGTGGTGCACAAGGACGTCGCGAAAGTGCACGTCTCCGGGCACTCCCCGGCCGGCGAACTGCTGTACCTGCTCAACGTGGTACGGCCGAGCAACTTCATCCCGGTACACGGGGAGTGGCGGCACCTGCGGGCGCACGCGCGACTGGCGGTGGAGTCGGGCGTGGCGGCGGACCGGGTGGTGCTCTGCGAGGACGGCGACGTGGTCGACCTCGTCGAGGGCCGGGCGCGGCTGGTCGGGCACGTGAAGAGCCGCTACGTCTACGTCGACGGGCTGGCCGTCGGCGACGTGGGCGAGTCGCTGCTCACCGAGCGGCGGATCCTCGGCGACGGCGGCTTCATCGCCGCGACCGTCGTCGTCGACTCGGTGACCGGCAAGGTGGTCGGCGGCCCGACGGTGTCGGCCAAGGGGTTCTCCGAGGACCCGGCGGTGTTCGACCCGGTCATCCCGCTGGTGACCGAGGCGCTGGACCGGGCCGCCCTGGAAGGGATCACCGACCCGCATCAGCTCCAGCAGATCGTCCGCCGTACCGTCGGCCGCTGGGTCAACGACACCTACCGCCGCCGCCCGATGATCGTCCCGAACGTGGTCGAGGTCTGATCAGTCTGCCAGCACGGCCGGATCGAACTTCACGGTGACGACCGTGCCTTCCGCATCGACGACGACCGGTAGCTCCGCTTCCGTGCCGGCCGGGCCGATCGTCTGGTGCCACCCGCCGTGGATAACCGCGGCGCGGCGGTCGGCGGCCGTCAGCCAGGCGCGCCAGATCACGCCGCTGAACGGGCGGATGACCAGGGCGGCGAGGGTCGGCGCGGCGGGGGTGGTGATCGGAACGGGCGTGCCGTTCCCGGTGATGCCACTGCGGAAGCTGCTCGTCCAGCGCGCTCACAGGTGCGAGTATGCGAGCGGCCCGCGCCCCGGGCGGGACGCGGGCCGCCGCGGTGTGACTCAGTCGTCCAGCTCGCCGAGGATGTCCCGGCTCAGGTCCCGGACGGCGGCGTCGCGGGTACCGAGCGGCTGGAGGCCGTACCGGTGCTCGATGGTGGCGATGATCGAAGTGGTGTCGTACGAGGCGCTGTCCACCGAGAAGCGGTCGTGCAGCTTCGGCGAGACGATCAGCGCCGGGATCCGGGTACCGGGGCCCCACTGGTCCGCGATGCCCTTGCGGGTCGGCGGCGAGACGTGGTCCCACTGCCCGCCGAACTCGTCGTACGTGACGATGATCGCGGTGCTCTTGGCCTGCGGTCCGGACTCGATCGCCTGGATGAGCTCGACGAGGTGGTCGCTGCCGTTGTGTTCGCTGGAGTACCCGGGGTGCTCGTTCTCCTCGCCGATCGGCTTGACGAAGCTGACCGGCTTGAGCTGCCCGGTCTCCGCCGCGGCGAGGAAGTTCACCTCGTCCTGCAGGTGCGCCCGGCCGGGCGTGCCCGGCGCGTAGTTGGCGTAGTAGTTGAACGGCTGGTGGTGGAACTGGAACAGCTTGTCCGGGCAGTTCGGGTACACGGCGGTCGCGATGTGCAGCGGATCGGTGCAGGTACCCGGGGTGGTGCCGTTCGTCCAACCGGCCGCACCGACGTTGCCGGCGGCGTTGTCCCAGCCGCCCGCGTACCAGGCCCAGTCCACGCCCTTGGCGGACAGCCGGTCGCCGATGGTCGGGGCGGTCTGCGCCGGCAGCTGCCGGGCGGCCGGGGTACCCGGCGCGAACGGCTGGAACGCCGGCTGGATGGTGTTGACCGCGAAGTCGCCGCAGACGGTACCGGGCGGTGGCGTCGGTGCGCCCGCCGGCACCTTGCAGGAGCCGCCCGGGTTGGCGGCCTGAGTCAGCGCACCGTCCTTCAGGCCGGTGCTCGGGTGCAACGGGTAGTTGGCGGGGCTGCCGTCGGCGCCGACGATCGAGTGCAGGTCGTTCGCGCTGCCGTCGGAGACCGCGCCCGGCCAGGTCGGCGCGGCCGCGGCGACCAGCCACTGGTGGTTGAAGAACGAACCACCGAACGCGCCCTGGAAGAAGTGGTCCGCGATCGCGTACCGGGGGGCGCCGCGGCTGTGCAGGTACGTGTAGATCGGCAGCGTCCGGGTGTCGTACCGGCCCATCGACAGGCCGATCGCGTCGCTCCCCGTCACGTACCGGTCCATCGCGCCGCCGTGGATCTGGTACTGCTCCTGGTAGTACCGGTGCACGAGGTCCTCGGTGCAGCCGCCGGGCAGCGCGCCGGGGGAGTCCTTGAGCACGCCGTGCGCCGCGAAGACGCCCGGAGCCGGACAGGTCCTGTCGGTCGGCTGGATGTAGTTGTCGATGAGGAACGGCCGGTTGGTGAAGGCCGAGTCGACGGTGACGGTACCGACGGTGCCGTGGCAGGTGGCCGGCAGCGGCGTCGGCGAGGCGAGGTTGACGTCGTTCTGCGGCAGGCAGGGCAGGGCGGTGCCGTCCGTGGCCCGCTGCGTGACGTGTCCGGAGCGGAACGCGTCGCGGATCCCGTCGACCCTCTCCCAGCCGCCGAAGAGGTTGTCGAAGCTGTGGTTCTCCTCGTAGATGACGACGATGTGTGTGATGCCGCCGTCGCCGTCGCTGTGGGCGGCGGCCGGCCCCGACGCGAGCGCGAGACCGAGCGTGACGACCGCGCCGATCACGACCGGCCGGCGAGGTAAGTGGATCACCGGGAACCTCCGAGGTGGGTGCGGACGGGGGCAACGCAATCGACCCTAGTCGGCCTTCAGGTGCGGAGGTACCGGCGGCGAGCCTGCGACAGATGAACACCCTTCGCCGTTACGGTGGCGGGATGGCGGGCCGCACTTCGGTGAGCCGGCGTCGAGGTACGTCCACCAGGCGCCGGCCGGCTGCGCGTGGCGGCGGACCCCTCGACCTGCTCGGGCGCGCGCTCACGCTGCTGTGGATGGGCCTCGCGCACGGGGTCGGCTGGCTGGTCCGCGCGGTCGGCCGGCGCGCCGCCGACGCCCGTGACCTGGATCCGGAACACCGCCGCGACGGCGCCGGCCTGCTCGTCCTCGGGGTCGCGGTACTGCTCGCGGCGGGCGTCTGGTTCGGTGCCGGCGGCACCTTCGGCAGCTACGTCGCGCTGGTGCTGCGGTTGTTCATCGGCCGGCTGTCGGCCGTCCTGCCCGTCCTGCTCGTGGTCGCCGCGGTGAAGCTCATGCGCACGCCGGTCGAGCCCGAGCACCGGGGCCGCGGCGTGGTCGGCTGGAGCGCGCTGTTCGTCGGCGCGGCCGGGCTGCTCCACCTGATCGGCCACCCGCTCGGCCCGACCGAGATGGAGCGCGCGGGCGGGCTGCTCGGCCGGGTCGCCGGGGGGCTGCTGGCGCAGGCGGTGACCGGCTGGGTGGCCGCGGCGCTGCTGGTCCTGGTCGCACTTTTCGGGGTACTGGTGGTGACCGCCACGCCGATCAACCGGATCCCGCAACGGCTGGCGCAGGTGCGCGACATGGCCCTCGGCCGGGTCGGCGCGCGGTCCACGGTGGACGATGCCGAGGAGGGCGACGAGGACGAGGCGGAGCCGGTCCGGATCCGGCGCGGTCCCGCCCGCCGCCGCCAGGCTGCGATGGCGGAGCCCGAGCCGGCCGAGGAACCGGCCGAGACCGAGATCGCGCACGACACGGTACCGCTGCCGCGGGCTCCCAGGCGGGCGCGCAAGGGACTCGCGCCGCCCGAGCACTCGCCGTTGCCGACCCGGGCCGAGCAGCTCGCGCTGACCGACGCCGACTACAAGCTGCCGCCCCCGCACCTGCTCGCGGTCGGCGACGCGCCGCGGTCGCGCAGCCGGGCCAACGACGAGATGATCGCCGCGCTGCGGGGCGTGTTCGAGCAGTTCGACGTTGACGCGGCGGTGGCCGGGTTCATGCGCGGACCGACGGTGACCCGGTACGAGATCGAGATCGGGCCGGGGGTGAAGGTCGAGCGGATCACCCAGCTCTCCCGCAACATCGCCTACGCGGTGAAGTCCCCCGACGTGCGGATCATCTCCCCCATCCCGGGCAAGAGCGCGGTCGGGGTGGAGATCCCGAACACCGACCGGGAGAACGTCGCACTCGGCGACGTGCTGCGTTCGCGCGCCGCCACCAGTGACCACCACCCGCTGATGGTCGCGTTGGGCAAGGACATCGAGGGCGGGTACGTCGTCGCCAACCTGGCAAAGATGCCGCACGTCCTCATCGCCGGCGCAACCGGTGCCGGCAAGGCCCTGGCCTTGGATACCCCGATCCCCGGGCCGCGCGGATGGTCCACGATGGGGGAACTCGAGGTTGGCGACCAGGTGTTCGACGAGCGCGGCCGAGTGTGCACCGTCATCGCCACCACCCCGGTCATGTACAACCGACCCTGTTACGAGGTCGAGTTCTCGGATGGCACCGTCATCGTCGCCGATGCCCAGCATCAATGGCGGACCACGACCCGAGCTGGTCGGACCCAGCGCAGGCGCCGCTGGAAGAACGGATCGTACTGGTCCGAGAGCGATGTCGCGGTCGTCGCCGAACGAGCCGCCGCCGTTCTGGCCGAACCCGACCGCCGTGTCTCGACCGGCGAGGTCATCACGGGGCGGGTGGTATTCGACGACCGGCCGGTCACCACGGCTGAGATCGCAACCTCGCTGCGCGTGGGGGGAAGCAGCGGGTCCTGGACCAACCATGCGGTGCCCGTGTGCGGGCCGCTCGACTTCCCCGAGCGGGACCTGCCGATCGAGCCGTACACATTAGGCTGCTGGTTGGGTGACGGCACGACCGGATCCGCGGCTCTGACCTGCGCGGACGAGGAGATCCTTGACCACATCCGGCTGGACGGGTACGTCGTCACCCAGCATCCTCGGGGTCGGATCCGGTGCACGATCTCGAATAGTCCAGAACGCGACCGGCGGATCGCCGAGGCGCTCGAGTTTGCCGCCCAGGGCATCAGCCTGACCACTGCCGCACGTCATGTGGGCGTCGGGCTGTCGGCGGTAAATCGCGCCGCAGCCGGCCGGTTCCCGGTTGGCCGCAAGTGCCGTACGGTACCGGCCACACCTCCTCGCGAGCGCTACAAGACGATGCGGAAACTGTTCCGCGAGATCGGTAGCAAGCACATCCCGGATGCGTACCTGCGGGCTTCTGAACAGCAGCGTCGAGCCCTGCTTGCGGGCCTGCTGGATACCGACGGCACCGTCTCCAAGAAGGGTGGCGTCCAGTTCGCGGTCACGAACGAGGCGCTCGCCCGGGGCGCCCTGGAACTGATCCTCGGCCTGGGCTACCAGGCCACGCTACGGACGAGGGTGGTCAAAGGACGCGACGAGCGGAGTTCCACCTGCTACATGATCAACTTCACGCCGGCCGACAAAGTGTTCCGGTCGACGCGGAAGCTGAGCCGGCAGGTGACGGCCACCCGCCAGACCACGGCGCTGCGATACGTCGTCGACGTGCGGCCGGTCCCGTCGGTACCCGTCCGATGCATCGAGGTGGACAGCCCGAGCCATCTGTACCTGGCCAGCCGTTCCTGCATTCCCACGCACAACTCGAGCTGCCTCAATTCGTTGTTGATCTCGCTGCTCACCCGGGCCACTCCGGACGAGGTACGGCTGCTGCTGGTCGACCCGAAGCGGGTGGAGATGACCGGGTACGAGGGCATTCCGCACCTCGTCACGCCGATCGTCACCAACCCGAAGAAGGCGGCCGACGCGCTGGACTGGGTCGTGCGCGAGATGGACATGCGCTACGACGACCTGGCCGCGAACGGGGTGCGGCACATCGACGACTTCAACCGGAAGGTGCGGGCCGGGCAGATCAAGGCACCGCCGGGTAGCGAGCGGGTCATCCGCCCGTACCCCTATCTGGTGGTCCTCGTCGACGAGCTGGCCGACCTGATGATGGTCGCCCCGCGCGACGTCGAGGACGCGGTCGTCCGGATCACCCAGCTGGCCCGCGCCGCCGGCATCCATCTGGTACTGGCGACGCAGCGGCCCTCGGTGGACGTGGTGACCGGTCTGATCAAGGCGAACGTACCGTCCCGGCTGGCGTTCGCGACCAGCTCGCTGGCCGACTCCCGGGTCATCCTCGACCAGCCCGGCGCGGAGAAGCTGGTCGGCCGCGGCGACGGGCTCTTCCTGCCGATGGGCGCGTCCAAGCCGGTCCGCATCCAGGGTGCCTGGGTCAGCGAGCCGGAGATCGCCGACGTCGTGAAGTTCTGCAAGGACCAGCGGGAACCGGAGTTCCGGCCGGACGTGCTGACCCCGGCGCAGGAGGGTAAGAAGAAGGTCGACGAGGACATCGGCGACGACCTGGAACTGCTGCTGCAGGCGGTGGAGCTGGTGGTGACCAGCCAGTTCGGGTCCACCTCGATGCTGCAACGCAAGCTGCGGGTGGGCTTCGCCAAGGCCGGGCGGCTGATGGACCTGATGGAGACGCGCGGCGTGGTCGGGCCGAGCGAGGGTTCCAAGGCGCGCGACGTACTGGTCAAGCCGGACGAGCTGGGGGACGTGCTCGCCGGGCTGCGCGGATCCGGCGACTGAGCCTGTTCAGCCGCCGGCCACCGCGTACGCGATGACCAGGCCGATGACCGCGCCGACGACGCCCAACGCGGCGGCGTACCAGCCGAGCGGGCGGTCGCCCAGCGCGCCGCCGAGGGTACCGAGGACCACGGCGGCGAGGCCGAAGACCGGCGGCAGGAAGAGGACCGCCACGACCGCGCAGACGAAGCCGAGGATCGTGCAGACCCGGGCACCCGTCGTGGTACGCCGGGCCGGCGTGGTGTGGTCGGTCATGCCCAGCGCATACCCGGGGTCGACGAGCGTCAATCCTCTACGCTCGCCGGGTGTCGACGATCGAGACTGCTGCGCCCGGCATCGAGCCCGGCGTCCGGGTCACACCCTGGAGCTGTTCTTCGACCTGGTGTTCGTGTTCACCGTCACCCAGCTGACCGCGGCGCTGCGTCCTCGACGGTCCGGTGCTGCTGCGTACCGCCAGGGGTTCGCATGGTGGCGGTCGGCGCCGGCGCCGCCGGGTTGCCGTTGACGCCGAGCCTCATCGGAGTCGCGGTGGTCGGGCTCGGCATCGCGTACTGCCTGTGGTGGGTGTACTTCGGCCGCGACGAGGTCCGCGCCGAGGAGGCGCTGGCGGCCCTGGTACCGGCTGATCGCCGCCGGGCTCGCGCTGGCCACGGTACCGCTGGGTCCGGTCCTGACCGCGGTGCAGCTCACGGCACTGTTCCTGGTCCTGGTGGGGCTGCGGGTGGCCGAGGCCCGGTAGCCTCGTGGGGTGTCCCGTCCCGACCCCGCTCCTCGCCGGGTGGCCCTGCTCACGCTGGGCTGTGCCCGCAACGAGGTCGACTCCGAGGAGCTGGCCGCCCGGCTGTCCGCCGACGGCTGGCGGGTGACGACCGATGGGTCCGACGCCGACGTGGTGCTGGTCAACACGTGCGGGTTCGTAGACAAGGCCAAGGCCGACTCGATCGAGACGCTGATGGCTGCCGCCGACACCGGGGCCACCGTGGTGGCGACCGGGTGCCTGGCCGAGCGGTACGGCAAGGAGCTGGCCGACAGCCTGCCCGAGGCGGCGGCGGTGCTGGGTTTCGACCACTATCCCGACATCTCCGCCCGGCTGGCGGCGATCGTCGCCGGTGAGCGGATCGCGCCGCACGTCCCGCGCGACCGGCGCACGCTGCTGCCGTTGACGCCGGTGGAGCGTCATGCGGGCGCGGTTGTGGTGCCGGGCCACCCGGTCGTCGATGCGGCCACGCCCGCGCACTTGCGCCGCGTGCTGCGGCAGCGGCTCACGAAGGGGCCGGTGGCGCCGCTCAAGCTCGCCAGCGGGTGCGACCGGCGGTGCACGTTCTGCGCGATCCCGTCGTTCCGCGGGGCGTTCGTCTCCCGCCCGCCCGACGAGCTGCTCGCCGAGGCCGCGTGGCTGGCCCGCGACGGGGTACGCGAGCTCGTGCTCGTCAGCGAGAACTCCACCTCCTACGGCAAGGACCTCGGCGACCCGCGGCTGCTGGAGAAGCTGCTGCCGCAACTCGCCGCGGTCGACGGCATCGTCCGGGTCCGGGTCTCGTACCTGCAGCCGGCCGAGGTACGCCCGGGGCTCGTCGAGGTGATCGCGACCACGCCGGGGGTGGCGCCGTACTTCGACCTGTCCTTCCAGCACGCGTCCGAGCCGGTACTGCGCCGGATGCGCCGGTTCGGCTCGACGGAGCGGTTCCTGGCGCTGCTGTCCTCGGTTCGCGGGTTCGCGCCGGAGGCCGGTGCGCGCAGCAACGTCATCGTCGGGTTCCCGGGCGAGACCCGGGCCGACGTCGCCGAGCTGGAGCGCTTCCTCACCGAGGCGCGGCTGGACGCGATCGGGGTGTTCGACTACAGCGACGAGGACGGTACCGAAGCGGCCACGCTGCCGCACAAGGTCAGTTCGGCGACCGTACGGCGCCGGTACGAGCGGGTCAGCGGGCTCGTCGAGGAACTGTGCGCGCAGCGCGCGGAGGAGCGGCGCGGCTCGGCGGTCGAGGTGCTCGTCGAGAGCGTCGGCGCCGACGGGGTCGAAGGGCGGGCCGCGCACCAGGCGCCCGAGGTCGACGGCTCCACCACGCTCGTGGGTGCCGTGGCCGGGTTGCGCCCGGGTGACCTGGTACGGGCGGTGGTCACCGGCACCGAAGGCGTCGACCTGATCGCCGAGCCGGTGTTGACATGACTGAGCAGGCTGGCGCTCGCTCCGCTTGCGCGGGTCATGTCCGATCCTCGCGGGAGGAGCGGGCTGCGCCCGCGCTGCTGTGGACTGGGCCGCCCTGTAGCCGACCGTTCGACTCAGTCGCTGCGCTCCTTCGCTCCCGGTCGGCTGCGGGCGGCGGCGCATGACCACCCAGCCGGACCCCGCGGTGGGCGCGGCCCGGCGCCCGGCACCCGTGCTCAACGTCGCCAACGGACTGACCGGGCTGCGCCTGGTGCTGGTACCGGTGTTCTTCGCGCTCACCGTCGCGTCCGGCCTGGTCCACCCGGGGCTGCGGATGGCCGCTACGGTGGTGTTCGTCGTCGCGTCGCTCACCGACTTCGTCGACGGCTGGATCGCCCGTACCTGGGATCTGGTCACCACGTTCGGCAAGGTTGCCGACCCGGTCGCCGACAAGGCGCTCACCGGTACCGCGTTGGTCCTGCTGTCGTGGTACCAGCACCTGCCGTGGTGGGTCACCGTGGTGATCCTGGTGCGCGAGCTGGGGATCACCATGCTGCGGTTCTTCGTGATCCGCCGCGAGGTGATCGCAGCCAGCCGGGGCGGGAAGGTCAAGACGGCGATCCAGATCCTGGCCATCTCGTGGTACCTGTGGCCGTTCCCGGCCACGCTGAGCTACGTGGGCGCGTTCGTGATGCTGATCGCGGTGGTGGTGACCCTGGTCACCGGCGTGGACTACCTGATCCGCGCGCTGCGCCGCCGCCGCCCGGGGAGGTCGGTCGATGCGGGTTGACGCGGCTGGCGAGTCGATGACCGCGCGCGCGGTGGCGCTGCTGCGGAGCCGGCGGCAGACGCTCGCCGTGGCGGAGTCGCTGACCGGAGGACTGCTGGCCGCCACGATCGTGGACGTGCCCGGAGCGAGCAACGCGTTCCGGGGCGGCTTGGTGGTGTACGCCACTGATCTGAAGGCGACGCTGGCCGGGGTACCCCTGGAACTGCTGACCGCTCACGGACCGGTGCATCCGGACGTGGCGGCGGCGCTGGCCGGCGGAGCCCGGCAGCGCTGCGCCGCCGACTGGGGCCTCGCGACGACCGGCGTGGCCGGCCCGGAGCAGCAGGGCGGTCACCCCGTCGGCACGGTCTACCTGGGGCTGGCCGGCCCGGACGGGCTCGGCCTGGTCCGCGGCCTGGAGCTGGCCGGCGACCGGGCCGCCATCCGGCGCGCGGCGGTCGCGGCCGCGCTCGACCTGCTCGTCCACACGCTCGACGAGGCCGGTTGAGTCGGGAATGCGTCTCGATCCGCAAAGGTTGTGGTCCGCATACCCGGCGTGGGGTTCGGTGTGCGCGCTGGTCCGGACCGGGTACCGTGACGGGATAACCGAAGCATGCGAGGGGGGTGCGCGATGGTCCTGCTCCGTCGAGTGATCGGTGACGCACTGCGGTCCCGCCGGCAGGCTCAGCACCGTACCCTGCGTGAAGTGTCCACCGCGGCGAACGTCAGCCTCGGTTACCTGTCCGAGATCGAACGCGGGCAGAAGGAGGCCTCCAGCGAGCTGCTGGCGGCGATCTGCGAAGCGCTCGGCGCCCGCCTGTCCGAACTGTTGCGCGAGGTCAGCTCCACGGTGGCCAGCGCCGAGCAGGTCGATGGCATCCTGGCGCCGGTACCCGCGGTGCCGGCCGAGCCGGAGCCCTCGGTTTCGACCATGGTGGACGGCGATGTGTCGGTGACGGTGCGTCAGGACACGCCGCTGAAGGCCACGCTGCGGGCCACCCGCACAGTCCGGGCGGCCGGTCGCGAGCGGGAAGTCCTGTCCGCAGCCTGATCCACAGCGGGATCCGATGTCGCCCCAGACGGGCGTATCGTCGCAAGCGGACGTCGGAAGTTGTGGTCCCGGCACGCGGGCCTGACCAGCAAGGCGGCGGTTGACGGCCGCCCGGGCGTGGCGGGGACTCGCATCCCCCTGCCACGATGGACGGACGACCTCCACCGAGGATGGCCGCAGAGAGGAACAGAGGCAGATGGCGAACCCGTTCGTCAAGGGCTGGCGCTACCTGATGGCGCTGTTCGGCGCCAAGATCGATGAGTACGCCGACCCGAAGGTGCAGATCCAGCAGGCGATCGAGGACGCCCAGCGGCAGCACCAGGCGCTCGTCCAGCAGGCGGCCGCGGTCATCGGCAACCAGCGCCAGCTGGAGATGAAGCTGTCCCGCACGATGGACGAGGTGCAGAAGTTGCAGTCCTCGGCGCGGCAGGCGCTGGTAATCGCCGACAAGTCGCGCGCCGGCGGCAACGAGGAGGAGGCGACCCGGTACGAGACGACCGCGCAGCAGTTCGCCACCCAGCTGGTCGCCAGCGAGCAGTCGATGGAGGATCTCAAGACCCTGCACGACCAGGCGCTGTCCGCCGCGGTACAGGCGCGCAAGGCGGTCGAGAACAACTCGCACATCCTCCAGCAGAAGATCGCCGAGCGGACCCGGCTGCTGAGCCAGCTGGAGCAGGCGAAGATGCAGGAGACGGTGGCCAGGTCGCTGGAGTCGATGTCCTCGCTCGCGGCGCCGGGCAACACGCCGTCGCTGGACGAGGTACGGGAGAAGATCGAGCGGCGGTACGCGACCGCGATGGGCCGGGCGGAGCTCGCCTCGAACTCGGTCGAGGGCCGGATGCTCGAGGTGCAGAAGTCCACGCTCGACATGGCCGGCGCGTCGCGACTGGACCAGATCCGGGCCAGCATGGCCGGCGCGCAGCTCGCCGCGGCACCCGCGAAGCCGGCGGTCGAGGCGGCCCCGGCGGGCGCGCCCGTCGACACGCCACAGCAGCAGCCGGACGCGAGCGTGTCCCGGCTCGACGAGATCCGGGCGAGCCTGGGCCGCGACAAGACGGGTGACCAGGCGGCCGGCTGACCGCACGGGGTACGGCGATGGACGAGCGGGCACGGTACTTCCGGAAGCTGCGCCGGCTACGCCGCTCGGCGCGGCGGTGGAGCGTGGTCGCCGGTACCTTCGCCGGCGCCACCGCGGTTCTGGTGCCGTACGGGGGACTGGGCTGGCCCGATGCGATCTGGGCGGCGCTGACCGGGGGTACCGCGGCGTTGACCTTCTGGCGATGGCAGGACCTGCGTGAGGTGGCCGCGCGGCCGGTACCGGCGGCCCTGCCCGCCGGCCCGCCACTGGTGCGGACCCGGTTCGAGGCGCTGGTCGCGCGGTTGCCCGCCGGCCGCACCGCGCTCGCCGAGCTGCGCCGGATGGAGGCCCGCTCGCGGATCCGCGGTTCCTCGGTGCTGCCCGCGTGGAACCGGCTGGACCGCGCCGCGCAGACGCTCAATGGTCTCAGCGGCCGGCTCGGCGGACCGGCGGAGTCCACGGTTCTGGAGGCGGCCACGGCGGAGCGGACACTGCGCGAGATCGGTGAGCGTACTGCCGCCGTCGAGCGCGCGCTGTCGATGGCCGGGGCGGACGATGCCCTGCACACCGCGCACGGCGAGCTGCTCGGCTACTTCACCGGCGGCGTCGAGGCCTACGAGGGGCTGGTCGCGGCGGCTGCCGGGTACGTCGCGCAGGACGGGCGGGTCACCGATCAGGGCGCCGTACACCGGCTGACGGAGGCGACCGAGCTGCTGCGTGCCACCGCCGACGGGCTCGCCGAGATGACCACGGTGACGCTCCGCACGACCGGCGAGGCGGCGGCGTAACGACGGTCTCGCGGTATCTTTGGAGATCATGGACGAGAACCGGGCCCAACGGGTGGTCGACGCGCTGCGCGCGCGAGGGGTACCCGCGCACCGGGAGCGGGCCGCCGTGGCCCAGTTCGGGATCCGGGTGATGCTGCCCGACGGACGGCAGGCGATCTGGGACACCGACGGTACGGCCGGGCTCGAGGCGCAGGTGATGCGCGACGGGGTCCTCGTCGGGTACGTGCCGAAGATCGACGGTTCCGAGGACTTCGACGATGACCAGGTCATCGACGCCATCGCGCGGACCGACTACGACCAGCCGGTCGCGCGGCAACGCCGTAGCGCGCCGCCGGTTGCCGCGCCGCTGCCACCGGAGGGCGGGTTCTTCCGCCGCTTCCTCGGCGGTTTCCGCGAGCGGTAGCGGTCGTCAGCCCGGCCGGCCGGTCGGGCCGCCGCCGGGTTGGCAGGTGGGGCACCAGTAGGTGACGCGGTCGCCCTGTTCGGCCTTGCGGATCAGGGTGCCACAGCGGCGGCAGGGTTGGCCGCGGCGGCCGTAGACATAGGTCGTCTGTCCTTTGTGGAGGGACCCGGTGGTGCTCTGGGTCCACCGACCCTGATTGGCGGCGAGCAGTTTCTGCGCCAGGACGGCCAGGCCGGCGAGGTCCGGTACCTCGCGGACCGGCGTCCACGGCCAGACTCCACGCAGGTACAGCAGTTCGCACTTGTACAGGTTGCCGATGCCTGCCAGCTTCGTCTGGTCGAGCAGCGCCTCAGCGATGGCGGCGTCCGGGTCGGCGGCCAGCCGGCGGGCGGCTTCGTCGGGATCCCAGTCCGGGCCGAGCAGGTCGGGTCCGAGGTGCCCGACGAGCCTGTCCTCCTGGGCGGTCGGTACCACCGCAAGATCGTGCAGGTGGTACCCGACGGCGACGGCGTTGCCGGTACGCAGGACGACCCGGATCAGGTGGGCTGGCCCACCTGTCCACCGCCCGTTCGGCGGGTACGTGCGCCAGGAGCCGTCCATGCGCAGATGGGAGTGCAGCGTCAAGCGGCGGTCGCCGTCCGGCCCGGCCAGCCTTTCCGGCCCGGCCAGGCGGAGCAGCAGGTGCTTGCCGCGGCTCAACGACTCCACGACCGTCGCGCCGGCCAGGTCGAGGGTCGCCAGCTTCGGTACCCGGAAGTCGCTGCTGATGAGCCGATCGCCGGCCAGCGCACGGTGCAGCGCCTGGGCGGTGTTCCAGACGGTGTCGCCTTCGGGCACGCTCCCATCCTGCCGTAGTCAGCCGATCGTCCGGGTGAGCCGGACGTCCTCCTCGGCGTACCCGAGCGCGGCGTAGAACGCGCGGGCGGTGCCGTTCGCGGCGCCCGTCTCCAACGTCAGGTGGCGCAACCCCTGGCTGCGCGCCCACTGCTCGGCGGCCCGCACGAGCCGGGTACCGATGCCGCGCCGCTGCGCGCCCTCGGCCACCATCAGCTCGCCGACGTAGGCGTCGACCTCGCCGTGGAGTGTGCGCGGCGGCCGACGGTCACCAGACGGTCCTGTTGCCGGTACGGGCGGATGCGGACGGTCGGATCGCTCATGGACGTGATGATGACAGTTGATCACGTAGGGAATAAAGCGCCGCTTGACCTGCCGTACCGACCGTTCGTCGGCGCTGGACGGTACGTGAGGGAAAGGCGCTACCGCGGATCGCGCGAGACGCGACAAATGGCGACAGCAGGTTACCGGTCACTTACGCGCCGTCTCCTCCGACCACCATTCTGGACCAGCTCCAGAAAGGACACCTTCGCCGCCGCGGCGGCCTTGGCGGCAGGGGGCCAACCCACCATGCAGAACGGGACCAAAGCACGCCTGCTCCGGGAGCGATGATCAGCGCCGGGTGTCGTCCGGGTGGCCGGCGCGCACGACGCGCTGTCCGCGCTGGTGGCCGAGAACGTCGGGTACGACGCCGTGTGGGCGTCCAGCCTGACCATCTCGGCGTCGCGCGGACTGCCCGACATGAGCCTGCTCACGATGACCGGTTACCTCCAGGCCGCCGGCTACATCAACGACGCCTGCGGCTGCCCGGTGATCGCCGACTGTGACACCGGGTTCGGGAACACGCTGAACGTGGCGTACATGGTGCGCCAGTACGAGGCCGCCGGGGTGGCGGCGGTCTGCATCGAGGACAAGGTGTTCCCCAAGCGCAACAGCTTCCTGCACGCTGATCGGGTGCTCGAGGACGCCGGCGTGTTCGCCCGGAAGATCGAGGTGGCCAAGCAGATCCAGCGCGGTACTGACTTCCTGGTGATCGCGCGGACCGCGCTCGACGCCTCAGCGTAAACGAGAAGGATACCAGACTGTGGCAACCGAACTGGTGCTCCATCGTCACGATGCTGCCGAAACGCTCAAGCTGAAAGCGCCCATGCTGCACGTCTACGGTACGTCGCACGCGGAGCCGATTCGTAACGACCCGTGGTTCATCGAGGACAAGTTTTGGCAGCGGCTAGTTGAGCTGTACGCCCCTGGCCGCGATTTCGCCATGGTGAGCGGTTGGCTTGGCGATGACATGATTGGCTACGCCTTTGGCGGCCCGCGCGACAATGCCGCCGCCACTTGGCAACAGGTACAGGCGGGGTTGCCAGGTTTCCCAGTGCGCGACGAGCACGAGCCGATCTACATCTTCCGTGAGTTTGCGGTGCACCCCGACCACCAAGGCAAGGGTTACGGTCGCCAGATCCACAACGAGCTGTTGCGCGACCGACCCGAGCGGTTGGCGTGCCTCTACGTGCGGGTTGACAACGCGCAAGCCACCGGCGCGTACTCGTCGTGGGCTGGCGCAAGATAGCCTCGCAACAGCCGTTCGCCGATTCGCCGGTACTGCATGTCATGGCTCATACGCTGCCGCTGTAGCTTACCGGAAGGGTGTCGGGTTGCTGGACTCTTTCTATAGTTCGGCCGCTCGACCGACCCGGGACCGGCGACGACCTCGACATCCGTCACAGAGCCTCCTCTGTCGCTCCGCGAGGCGCTCTGGTGCGCTCCCTCGTCGCTGCGCTCCCTCGTGAGCCAGCACTTGGGCTGGCTCAGCAAGGCGGCGTTCATCAGTCCAGACGCCGCTGCGCCTCGCTGCACTCACGACGCCGCCGCCTGCTCGAACCGGGCCCGCAGCTCGGCCGGCTTGAGCCCGCCGGTGACCCGTGGCGGGGTGACCCCCGGCGCGGGCATGATCCGGGCGACGACGAGGTGCGGGCCGGGTACGCCGTCGAGCGCGTCGAGGGCGGCGCGCAGCGCGGCGGCATCGGTGCCCACCGCCGTCGAGCGGTACCCGGCCGCCGCGCCCAGGCTCGACCAGTCCACTGTGGACAATGTG
>WNGL01003347.1_pt1 | contig 19258 bp, 20 predicted proteins | sample 5400591 | NCBI WGS metagenome assembly WNGL01 (sample SAMN13153377, study PRJNA577476) | soil metagenome | isolation source: 80 cm soil or saprolite under Garry oak tree replicate 1 | place: USA:California | collected 2016-06-15 | reverse complement strand
CGAACCAGATAACGATTAGTTAGCAAAAATTCGTAATGCTCAATTCTGAAGAATCCGAAATCTGCAACTGTTAATAGTATATAGTAGGGTTAGTTCTTTATAAATGCCATGTGCAATGTAGCTATATTATAGGCTCAATATATGTGTAGGTGGAATATTGAGGTCCTTTGCCTTTTTTGTTGCGTACGGCTTACAATATTTTTAGTAATTTCAAATAACGTCACAGGATGATGGCAAACGTCGTCCCTCTATTTTTCGTTGAAAGGGATAGTTTTATGCGCAGTAAGATAACCGTTGTTGGTGCCGGATTTGTTGGTAGTACGCTGGTACAGCGTTTGGCAGAAAAAGACTATGCCGATGTCGTGATGTATGATATCGTACCTAATATGCCCCAGGGCAAGGCGCTGGACATGCTCCAGGCGGGACCTGTACTTGGCTACGATTCGCTGGTGACAGGTACGAATGATTATGCTGAGACGGCAAACTCTGATATCGTCGTGGTTACCTCTGGTTTCCCTCGTAAACCAGGAATGTCCAGGGATGACCTGGTCAAGAAAAATCAGGAGATTGTGGCGCAGGTGACTGAGAACGTCGTCAAGTATTCTCCTGATTGTATCATGATTATGGTTACCAACCCGTTGGATGCAATGGCACAGCTCGCGTTTCATATCAGCGGCTTCCCACGTAACCGTGTGATTGGCATGGCCGGAGTGCTGGACACAGCACGTTTCCGAACATTCATTGCACAGGAGCTTGGCGTCTCGGTGCGTGACGTGCAGGCCTATGTGCTGGGTGGCCATGGCGATACGATGGTTCCTCTTGCTCGTATGTGTACTGTCGCGGGAGTTCCCATTGCGCAATTGCTTTCAGCAGAGCGTATCGAGCAGATTGTGCAGCGTACGCGTGATGGTGGGGCTGAAATCGTGAAGTTGCTTGGGACGGGCAGCGCATACTTTGCGCCATCGGCTTCAGTCCTGCAAATGGTCGATTCAATATTACTTGACAAGAAAATGATCATGCCGTGCGCAGTTTATTTGCAGGGAGAATATGGGATGCAGGATCTCTTTGTTGGTGTACCGGTGAAGCTTGGAGCGCAGGGTATGGAGGAGGTCGTCGAGGTGGAACTGGATTGGGGCGAGCGCGCTCAGTTGCAGAAGTCTGCTGACGCTGTGAAAGAGCTGATCGAGGTGATGGGTATTTAGATAATAGAGAAGGGGAGAGGCGGGCGGTGTGCCAGGTCTGCACTCTTATGTTGGTGCGAATACTGCGCCTGCGATAACAATAATATACTCACCGCGCGGTTTTGACTGTGATACTGCTTCCAGCAGCGAGGAGAGCGTTCCTCGCTGTACCTGTTCAAACATCTTCGTCAGGTCGTTGGCGATAGCCGCTTCACGATCGCCAAAGGTGTTTATTGCGTCGCGCAGGAATCCTTCAAGTCGGTAGGGGCTTTCATAAAAGATAAGCGTGTGGGGAGATTCTTTATCGATTGCCATAAATTTGCATCTCCCCACAGATTTGCGCGGTGGAAAGCCGCGAAAGGTAAAGCTGTGAACCGGTAATCCGGAGAGCACCAGGGCCATCACAAAAGCCGTAGGCCCTGGAATCATCGTCACGGCGATCTGGGCGTTGATGGCTCTACGCACCAGCGTGAAACCTGGGTCCGAAATGCCCGGTGTCCCGGCATTCGTCACAACGGCGACAGACTTCCCCTCTTTCAGCAGCACTTCGATCCGCTCACCAGCGCGCTGCTCGTTATGCTCGTGAAAGGCGATCTGTGGCTTTGTAATCGAAAAATGCTTGAGTAACAATCCCGTTTTGCGTGTATCTTCACTGGCAATCACGTCAACCTGCCGTAATGTGTCGAGAGCACGCAGTGTAATATCATTGAGATTACCGATAGGGGTAGCAATCAAATACAGCATTTACTCAGCTTTCCTCTCCCGGGCGACCACAAGGGATCGCCCCTCCTATGGACGTAGACCGGGCTATGGATGTAGTTCACCTGTTTCATTGCGTATTTTTTCCAGTTTACTGAGCACATCAAGACGCTTCACTTTGAGTGTATGGGTTCGAGGAAAGTCTTCTTCCGGCCAGACGGTAAAACCGCGTACCTGTTGATGTGGGGCAAGCTGTTTATTGGTTTGTTGTATGACGCTTTTCGCGTGGTTAGGATCATCCAAGAGCAGAACAGCATGGACTTCTGGCCCCTGATCGTTCTCCATAAGCCCAAAAACCGCCGCATCTTTGACCAGAGGGTTTGCTTGTAAGATGTTTTCGATATCTTCTGGATAGACATTGAGGCCATTCGCGAGCACGATAAGATTTTTCTTGCGCCCCTTTAAGTAGAGGTTATTTTTTTCATCGAGATAGCCAAGATCCCCAGTGGAATACCAGCCATCCTTAAAGGAAGCAGCGGTGGCATCTGGATTCTTCCAGTAGCCCAATGCCACATTTGGACCATGAACCAGTATCTCACCGTCATCGGCGATGCGCACCTCAACTCCGTTGAGGGATTTACCAACCGAGTCCAATATATGTTCGCGGTAAGGAGTAGCGGAAATAATGGGAGAGCATTCTGTTGCGCCATATCCCTGTAATACGCGGAAGCCCATGTTTTCCCATCTCTGGGCGAGTTGAGGAGATAAGTATGCGCCACCACTAACAAAGAAACGGAAGTGGCCTCCAAAGCGTTTATGCACCGTTCCAAAGAGGAAACGACGCCAACCAAATGGCAGGATGGCTGCAATTCGAAGCAGTTGTTCAAATTGTTGCTCTCTCTTTTGCCGTCTTACCTCTCTTTCTATGCCATTAAGAAAAAGCTGAAGAGCCTGTGGAACGAGGACGCTACAGGTTATTTGTTGTGAAGAGAGCAGCCTGAGGAGAGTGTCAGGTACGAGTGAACGGGCATAGACGATACTGGCACCGCAGCAGATGAGAGCGATTTCAACGGTCAACTCAAACATGTGGCTAAGCGGCAAAATAGAGAGCGCACGATCTTCAGCCGTCATATTGATGAAAGCTAATGCTGCGGTCGCATTGCTGGTAATATTGCCATGACTTAACATTACGCCTTTGGGGTGGCCGGTTGTACCGGAAGTAAAGACTATTTCAGCAAGGTCGCCTTCACCGACCAGCGGTAATTTCGTGGGGTCTAATGGTTGCTGTGGCAAGGCATCAATGTCAACGAGAGGAAGCGATACTTGCTTCAATCCTGCAAACTGTTTCTGAGAAGTAATCAGCAGGCGAGCATTGGTCGTCTCTGCAACGCGTACGAGGAAATCTTCTTTGCTATTGACATCCAGGGGGACAACCACTGCACCGATTAATAGTGCGCCAAGGTAAGCGATTATCCACTCAGACCTGCTTGGTGACCAGATAAGCAGACAATCACCTTTGTTTATCTGAAGGTTCTGTAAAGAGGCGGCAAATCCTTTAGCTCGTTCTTGTAACTCGCGATATGTGAGGGTAGACATTGTTCCTACCATTGCCATCTCGACAGGCTCGATAAGCGCGACGCGATTCGCGAAGCGTTCAGCGGATGCAGCAAATAATGAATTGATAGTCTGCATGTGCTTTCCTCCCTAACCAATGATGCTGTTGTTGAGGTTGGCCGAAATAAATAAAACCGATGGATAGGATATAGTATAAGGGAAGTAGCCATTTTTTGCTAGTATAAAAAAGATGTAATGAAAATAGCGGGTATGTAGCTCTGTTACGATGTACGCAAGATGGCTTATTGGCGAAAGATGGAGGTAATTCCACTTATTTCGACGGTTAATTCGACGGTTAAAATGAACAATTCTGTCAGATTTAGGGTGTGAGAACATTATGAAGTAAACTTACGAAGAGTTTTGAACGAGCAACTGCTTCATTTTTTTCATAACTTAAATACTCTAGTAAGCTTATCCCATTTCTTTTGGCGCGGCATTTCTAGTATGATCAGGCAAGGCGGTATTTATAAGAAAGATTAGAGCTATAATCACAGCATCTATTGACATCTTCTTAATAACATGCTACTATGATAACTACTGGCATTATGTTAGCATTTCTTGTCATTAAGAGATGTATTCAAACCTTTATGAGCCACTTTCTATAGTGAAGGGGGTAATAAAGGTTATATGTGTCTTAAACATAAGATGCGCATAAAGCGTTTGTAAAATGTGTGCTGGTTTGTCTAGAATATAAAGGAGTTACAGATGATTCCTTTATAGTGCTCCATTGGATGGAAACGCTCAAGTCAAATTGAAGGGAAAAACTTGACAACTTGAAAGGAAATTTAACAATGCCACCATCCCTCGAAGCCGCAAATGTGGGTAAGGCGGTCGCAGCTAGGGTCGGTACCAACATTCGAGAAGTTCGTACCAAGCTTGGAATGACCCAGGCTCAGTTGGCTGCACCTGAATTTTCCATCTCTTATATCTCTGCGATTGAGAGAGGAAAGATTCGCCCATCCCTCAAAGCGCTCTCTATCCTTGCGCGCCGCCTGGATGTTCCCCTGACATTCTTATTGGAAGGTTCGCCTTCCGGCGCTGCTGAAGCGAGAGCAGTAGGTTATTCCCCCGCTGACTCAGGTCCTGACCAGAAAATTGATGTCGATTTACTACAGGCAAGTGTGCTCGTACAACAGGGTGCCTTTGAAGAGGCTGAGCAGTTGTTAGGGCCCATTCAACCTGAGCGTATTACAACGGATCAAGTATATCGATTATTCTTGTTGCGAGGTCAGATACATTTGGGGTCGAATGAGTTCCAGGAAGCTGTAGTGGACTTACGCCTGGCTGTGACTCAGGCTGAAAGCTTAAATGATAGTGAAGCAACAGAGAGAGCGCGTAATCTGCTTGGTAGAGCCTACTTCATGTTGTACAATTATACCCTGGCGGTAGAAAATCACCTCCGCTGCAACACTGCAATCGAAAATAGCCAGATTAATGACTCTGTTTTCGCACTTGAGGTTTACAGTAATTTAGCGAATGATTATTTCCGCATGGGCGAGTTAGAAAAAGCTGTAACTTATTATCATCGTGCGTTAGAAGTGTTCGATGATTTAAATCGTGACAGTAAGAGCTTTGCGCAGAAGTATATGGAGATCAGCCAGAGTTATAAGGCAATTGGTAAACTGACGATGGCGCGGGATTATGCTATGCGTAGCCTGGCTCTTTATGAAATGCGGGATGAACAAAGGCTCGTTGGTCTCACACACCAGCGACTGGGTAAAACGCTTGAGAAGCAGAACGACCTGGATGAGGCGGAAAAAGAGTATAGGCAGGCTATCGCGATTGAACAAGAGCTTAACGACGCAGTATCAGCCTCAACGTGTCATACATCTCTGGCAGAGCTTCTTTTAAAGCGCGGTAACCTAAACGAAGCGGAGAAAGAAGCGCAGGAAGCCCTCACTTTTGCTCGTGCAAGCGGAGATTCTCAGTCTCAGGGCCAGGCGCTTATTGCGCTTGCCCAGTTGCGTCATCAGACCAGGGACTATGCAGCTGCCGATGAGCTGTTCACCCAGGCTCTCGAATTGCTGGATTCGTCGCACGCCCATGAAATTACGGCGGGTGCGTATTTCCGCTATGCTAATTTGTTGGAGGAGCGTGGCGAAGTGCAACGCAGCTTGAACGCCATTAAAAAAGCGTACGAACATCAACGTCAAGGCAAACGCGGAGATAGCGAATAGTCGACGATACTAGTGTGGCACCTGATGTGCCTGACATGTCGCGCCCCTACGGAGTTTAACAGTAAACCGAATGAACGTAGGGGCGCAATTTATTGCGTAAAATGTAGAATTTAGGTACAATTTGTAAAGGTAGTAATTAAGCTCCCTATTTAGCAAACGACAGCCTGTTGAGGTGCGTACCGATAATTGGTTTGAAAAATTTAGTATGCGCATAAGCAGGCAGTGCGGAGGGAATTCGTATGCCCTTTACGGCACACGATCTGAGGTATAACGCGGAACAGACCTATGCGACCTTGTATGCACATTTAAAGTGGCATGCACAACGCTCTTTAGGTGAACTCAAAAATGATCAAGTTGAGGTTGATCTGGTTGTAGGACATGTTGTAGAGCAACTACTTCGTCAAGGTCTTCTCGGTTGTGGGGATAGAACGCCACTTACCGTACTAGATGGACTGAGCTATGCCCAGTTTTATGCTTTCCTCAATCGCAGTATTCGCAACAAAGCCATCGATCGGCTGCGTAGAAGACGACTGCTAATGACGTATGCCACTGATCTTGAAGGAACGGAAGGCACAGAAACTGAGGAAGATATACTGAACGAGGCGACCGAAAACCTTGGCGGAGCGCCGCCGTTTCCTACACCAGAACAAGCTGTGCTCGCGCTGGCCTCTCAACAGGAGCTGCGCAATCTACTGAAGCATTGTATCAAAGTACTAAGCGCCGCGCCCAAGCAGTTTCAGGCAATCATACTAGAGATCGAAGAGTTCGACGCAACAGATCTACTCGAGAACATTTTTGAGGAGCTACCAGACAAAGACCTGCTGGCGAGCCGTGGGGAGCCTATTGCTAATATCAGTCAACACAAGGATCACGCGCACAAAAAGTTACGCCACTGTCTCCAACAACAAAGTACTAATTTGACAGTTATCGTTGCCTTACGTTTGACAGAGTATAGAGTACAATCTACGCGTCCCGATGAGTTTGTGGTAGATATGCAGACCCTTGCGCAGCAAGATATTACTGAAAGCGATGTGCGCACAGGCCTGAATCAACTGGTGGCTGAAGGTTTACTTGATTGGCATGGCGATTCAGTCGTCCATATCACGTCGACCCAAATGAAGCAATTAACGCGCTTCTATAGGGAGGAGTAAGTTGCCTACATCATCCCCTGGATGCGCTGCCTTATTTGCTCGGGAGAGGACAAATTATGAACGATAACGAACAATTCGATAAATCATCCAATAGTCAAGACGAGTATGAAAAACTGGCGCGCTGGTTGCTGCATGTTTTAACCCATTCTCCACAGGATACAGAAAACGTTTCTACAAACGAAGAAGATACAGGCGCGTATGAAGTAGTTACTGGTGACGAATATCATCCACAATTTTACCGGCAGTTGCCGGATTTTATCATGGCTCTGCTGCGAAACGATGCGAAGGCGACGGTCCATTATGCTCCGCTGCTCTATCATTTAGCAGGGTGTGCTATTTGTCACAGCGCTTACCTGGAATTGTATGATGCTTTGCGCTATGCTGTGAAGTCTGGTGAAAAGGCGCAGAGTATCAATTACGGCAGACGCTCACTTCCTGATGGGGCGTCGGTAAAACTCTGTCAGTTGCTAATCAACCAGGCAGAAGCTGTGTTGCGCCAGGCTCGCCGCGAACATATAGATGGGGAAGCTCAGGCTCGTTCACTCTTGCAGTGGGCTATGAGGGTGAGTGCCCATATAACGCAGAGCGGTATGCGGGCCAGGGCGCTGCATGACCTCGTGCGTGTCGCAACAATTACTGATAACCTTCATACCACTGGTCAGCAAGAACTGGCGACTCATTCCTATTCACCCCTGATTGGCGCGAGTGGGACACGTCATGGAAAAGTATTGCGCAAAGCCGATACGCTGATGCGCTCGACGGGGACTCCGGCTGAGCATGCTATGATCTACCTGCAATCAAGTCACCTTGAAGGAGGTATTATTCAGCGGGAGGGTACCCTCGAGCTTCACCTGCACGACCTGGATGAGAAGTTGCGTGGGCGCTACCTGACGATCTCCGTGCCTCTGGGTTCATTGATCGAGCCTGTGCGCTGGAATGGGGGAAATCCACGGTCTATTCTTTCTGTGGAACCTGTGGATAAAGATGGCACCTTGATAACACCGCTTGGCCAGACAGACTTACGGCTCAGCAATCCAGATGAGCGTAACCTGTTAGAGGTGATGTTCTTGCTACTAGAGGTGCGTCCCGCTAGTTGAGGTGGCTGCCTTAATCATCCCCTGGAGGTGGCTGGTTGAAATTCGACCGTGCCACTTTTGCCACCGCTTTTTGAGGCAACGTATGCTTGTTCAAGTGTAATAGTTGTATCCACACCTTTGCACATATCATAGATTGTCAGTGCGGCCACTGTGACAGCCGTTAGTGCCTCGACGTCCACGCCGGTCTTATAGTTAGTGCGGGTACGTGCCTCTATCTCGATCAAGCCTCTTCCCCTATCAAGAGTGAAACGGATATCAATGTATGTCATTGGTAGCGGGTGGCAGAGGGGAATGATCGATGGTGTTTGTTTAGCTGCCATAATGCCTGCGATCTTCGCCACTTCCAAAACGCTTCCCTTGGAAACCTGGTTTGTCTCGATGAGCTGTACTGTTTGCGGCGCCATGCGTACAGTAGCTCTGGCGGTAGCTTCGCGCACCGTCTCTGGCCGATCAGTCACGTCGACCATATGGATATTGCCACTTTCGTCGAGGTGGGTGAGGTGTTTATTAGAGTCAGATGTCATGGGCGATTACACCTCCTTTCCGTTTCTTCTAATGTTCGTCTATAATCGCCGGTGTAGCTGTCAAATTGGCTGTCAATTCATTCGCCTTTGGAGAGCTAGCGGCCATGCACAAGGCCTTGGAGGGAAGTGGTTTTTGTCAATCGGCAGGGAGATTCGGATCGTCCGGTGAGCATGAGAGAGATTATATGGGTATCCGGCGATACAGCGCGTCGAAGGGAAAGCTGACGCCGATGCTTTTGAGTTCGACCAGGTCGCCCTCGCGATAGTGATACTGTCTCCAGAAGTTGCCCTCGCGTTGGTGGACCTCAATCGCCCGGTATTCGCTGCCAATCAACACGTACTCTTGCACCGACGGCAGCGCCTTATAGGTTTTGAATTTCGCCCCACGATCGCGCTTCTCGGTCGTTGGGGAGAGGACTTCGATGACCACGACCGGACTCGTCAGCATCGTCCCGGCTTGCTCGCCACAGGCGACTGTCAGATCTGGATAGAGATATTGACGATCTGCCAGCTTCATGCGTGCATCGCTCGTGTAGACCATGCAGGAGCCATCTATGAGAGCCTGGTCGAGCAAGGACGCCATGCGGGCACACAGGGCCGCATGAGCAACACTCCCACCAGCCATGTCCACGGCCTGGTCGTCATAAGCGCTAGAGGGTGGACGCAACAGGAACACATAGCCATCGAGGTATTCATACTTGGCGTCACTGCTTTCATCGAGGGCCAGGTATTGCTCGACGGTCATGTAGAGGCCATCGCTCACCTGTGATCTACCGGCTGCCATTGCTGTCTCTGCTCCTTACTCATCTGCTGGTCGCGTACGGGTCACTCTCATCCTATTGTACCATACGCTGCGTTGCTCAACCACCAGTTAGCCACTTGTTGGCAGGGCTGTTGCAAGAATGGGGGTATTGTCAGGTTATTCGTAGGAGTGGGGATAAATGACAACCTCTCCGCCGGCCATACGAAATAGAGTTACCCCCAAAAAGGAAAAAAGTCCTCCTCTGCAAATCCGGTAAAAAATGGGCGTGGTTAGTGTTAGTGGCGATACACAACGTGTACCGGTCATCCGAGGGAACAGCATTGATGAAGTGGGGATGAGGTGAGAGGCTCAGTACATGATTGTCGCCTTTTACATAGATGAGGGTTACAACGAATGGAATAGGTTACTTTGACACTGTTAGGAGGAAAGAATCCATGAAAGCTCTTCGACGTTTGGGACTGATCGCGATCACGTTGCTGCTGACCGTCTTGCTGGTAGCGTGTGGTGAGACGACCATGCAGGGAACTCCGGCGAATACTGCGAACCAGAGCATGAACAATGGGAACACCATGAATACCACAAATACTAGTGGGATGATGGACGCGACGCCTACGGCCAACAGCAATATGAACACGAACAACACCGGCAACATGATGGGAGGTATTACCATCACTCCTACCAAAGTGGGAAATATGGCTGCGTTCATTCACACGGGAAAAGCCACCATTCATGGGAATCAGGTGAATGTACTCATGACGAATAAAGGCTTTGCACTCTACTACTACAGGGCTGATACCATGTTTAAGGCCACCTGCACTGGTCAGTGTGCTCACAACTGGCCGCCTGTCCTGGCTCCTCAAGGGATGATGACGGTTTCCAGTTCAATGCCTCTGCCCAGGCAGTTGTCATTGCATCAGACACCCAATGGAGCTCAAGTGTTCTATGATGGCCATGCGTTGTATACCTACGCGGCGGATAAGCAGCCTGGCACTGCAACAGGCCGCGCTCAGGATATGCTCTGGTACCTGGTAGGTTTTACGCTTTGACCAAAGCTGGAATGGGCTTCTTTTCGTTGGAGACCGCTTGGCGAACCTTACAGAGATATGAGGCAATGAACATGATCAGGAAAGGGCAAGTGAAAACCGTGGGCAAAGGAGATATTCTCAGTCAGGTGGCTCTCGTTTCCAGCCTGTTTGGAGTGGCTGCCTAAACTGAACAAGAAGGAGCAAGCCATGTCTCGCGCGATTGGACTGTGGTATGCTTACCCTAGGGAGTTTCGGCAGTTGATGATCAACGGCATGCAACAGGATCACTCGTGGGCCAGCGCTGGGCAGCACTACCTAAACATCTACGAGTACATCCGTCACAAGTGAGAGCCGGTCCAGACCGGCGAGAGGAGCGTAACCATGGCCAACCTTGCGGAATACGTTGACGGGCTTCCCAACATCTCCGGCTCAGAGGAGCGCATCAGGCAGGCGATCCAGGCCAGCCGGACCGATCCGGTGTTCCTGCCACAGGGGGCCTCAGGTTTCGGTGAGATCAACAGCGCCTTCGCTATTGCGTTGCACATGCACCAGCCACTCATCCCGGCAGGGGGTCCTGAGCTGCGGACGGCACGGGTGATCAGCAACTTGCAGTGGATGCTGGACAACCCGGACATTGGTGACAACCACAATGCGCGGGTGTTCTTGTGGTGTTACAGACGGATGGGCGAGTTTGTCCCTCAACTCCTCGACGAGGGGTTCCAGCCTCGGGTCATGCTCGAGTACTCTGGCACGCTGCTCTATGGATTGCGCCAGATGGGCGCCAACGACGTGCTCGATGCTCTGGCGCGGATCACAGGCGACGAGCGCTACCGCCGGGCGGTGGAGTGGCTGGGCTGCCCGTGGGGCCATGCCGTGGCTCCCTCCACCCCGGTCCAGGACTACCGCCTTCACGTCGAGGCCTGGCAGCACTACTTTGCCGCCATCTTTGGCCTCGACGCCTTGAGCCGGGTCCGCGGCTTCTCGCCCTCAGAAATGGCGCTTCCCAACCAGCCCGACGTGGCCTACGAGTTCGTCAAGACCCTCATCGACTGCGGCTACCAGTGGGTCATCGTCCAAGAGCACACCATCGAACAGCCGGACGGGCAGGCTCCGCAGCAGCGCCATCTCCCGCACCGCCTCGTCTGCACGAACTCGCGGGGCGACACCGCTACCATCACTGCCGTGATCAAGACACAGGGCAGTGACACGAAGCTGATTGGCCAGATGCAGCCGTACTATGAGGCCAAGGGTCTGTCCCGGTTGGAGCTCGTCGGCAAACAGATACCCCCACTGGTCACCCAGATTGCCGACGGGGAGAACGGCGGCGTTATGATGAACGAATTCCCGGCCAAGTACTTCGAGGTAATCCGCGAGTGCTCCGGCTCTGGGACGCCGATCATGAACGTCACCGAATACCTCGAGCGGCTCCAGTCTGTGGGGGTCCATGAAAACGACCTCCCGGTAATCCAGCCTCTGTTCCAATCACGGATCTGGGAGCGCATGGTCCCAGGCGACGGACCGGACCGGCTGGCTGAGGTGATCAAGCAGCTGCGGGCCGAGGACGGGCGCTTCCACATGGAAGGGGGCAGCTGGACCAACAACATCTCCTGGGTCCAGGGCTACGACACGGTGCTCGTGCCCATGGAGAGGGCCAGTTCCCTGTTTCACGAGCAGATCCTCGCCAAGGGCATCCGCAGCGACGATCCCCGGTACCGCAATGCGCTGTTCCACTTGCTGACCGCAGAGACCAGCTGCTACCGCTACTGGGGCGCGGGAATCTGGACTGACTACGGCACCGAGCTCTCCCGGCGCGTCAGTGATGTCATGACCCACAACCAGTAGCCAGTAGAGAAGGAGGTCAGTCTGATGGCCTTTGGCGGAACGTGCACCATATATGGACATAATGGGCGAGTGAATGCACAGTTGGAGAAACCGGCTAAGCCAGAAGGGGATGTTTGATGAGCCTGAACATACCACGTCGCACGTATGCTGAAACTGGTGGTGGGTGCGAGTACGGAGGTGATTGCGGGTGAAAATATGCTGGTTACGGCGGGAGGCATCGACGGCCATATCACCATAGAGCGTCGCGTAACTGGTATACACATTCAAAATGCGATACTACTCTATGGAACAGATGCACGTTCCACGTAGAGATGATATTCGGAATGGTTGCTCCATTCCACTAGAGAAAGAAGCAAGATTATGAAACATGCAATTGTGCGTACCATACTCGTTGTACTGGAAGCCTTTATCGCTGTGACAGCTATCATCACCGGTATGGCAGTACTGATAAATGGGCCAGATGTGATACAAATGCCCCTTGAGTGGCTGCGCAATACGCCTTTCAGTGACTATACTATTCCCATGCTCATTCTGGTGATCGTGGTAGGAGGCAGTTCATTGGTAGCTGCAGCAACCGTGTTCATTCGTCGGGAATGGAGTGTTCTCCTTTCGGCGGCAGCTGGCTTCATGATGGTTGGCTTTGAGGTTGTGCAGATAGCGTTAATTCAACAGCTCTCCTGGCTTCAGGGCCTGTACCTTGTGTTTGGTGTGGCGATCTTCGCAATGGCTGTGTACCTGTGGATGACAGAGTATCGTCGTCGTCATGTTGATATCAGGCATATCATCCATGCCTGATCGCCGTTAGCCGAGGCATAAACAACCAAGAGACCTTCTGAAAACCAGGAGGTCTCTTCTTCGCTCACATTGTTGGTTGATTTACGGGCCACTGAGGACGCAGCGGGACTTGTGGTTGTCCCATTCCTTCTGGACGATGTAGGAATGTCCATTTCAGGTGACGTCCCCGCCGGAAGAGTTAAGGGTACCGAACTTCCAGGCGCATTTGTCGCCAATTTCGTTGCCGGAGTTATCGTACCAGGCATTCAGGAGCGGATCGGTTGCGGCCTCCATTTGTTCGTGAGAAGTGACATTGATCGTTTGATCGGCATCGTTGTGGTTGGGGCTGGTATTGGGATTGCAGTTGAAGCTGGCAGCATAGGGCATAGCTGCGTAGATGGTGTTTGAACCGAAGGCACCGTGGTAGGCGCAGAAGGCATTGAAAGAAGGCCGGACAACTACTGTCATCCGACCCTCACTTTGAATTTGCAAATTCACAGTCTTTCTGCCACACGTGTCTCTACAGGCCGCGTGGACAGAGGCTCAAGTTGATGTTTTGAATGCCCGCCTTCACGGGCACTCCTAATCGATCTGAAACACCATTCCCAGTAAGCGGATCGGTAACTTCATAGGTTTCATCCAACCTCCTTTCAGCTTACTTACCCAGGACTTTCGCCCTAGTATTTGCCAGGGTCTTTTTGTCTCCCTGGTGATGTATATTGTAATACGTTGTGCCAGTAATGTCAAGCTCAATCATAAGACTTTAAGACTTGTCTTTCTCTGTCATACACGCTATAGTAGAGCGAGAATAGTTCCACAGTTGCAAGCCTGAAAAAGAATTGTCCACATAGATCATAGAGTCGCCCAGAAGGGCGACTCCCGGAGAACATCATGGTAGATGTCATTGTAAACTTGCACTATTTCAACGTGTTCCTTGTCCTCACTGCCAGTCTTGTGGCCGGTATCTGGGGCCTGATCCTCTTCTTTATGAAGAAAACTGAGACTATCTACAAACCCTGGCGCATCTTGCTGATCATCACTGCCGCGGATGGGCTTCTACAGGGGCTTTTTGGCGTCACTTTGCTTCTGCTGAACCAGAGACCGGGTGGGGGTACGGGCCTTTACTATCTGCACTATGTCTATGGTGGGATCGTGGCTCTGGCTATACCCGTTGCCCTCACCTACGCCACCGGTGGCAAAAAACCGCGCCGCGACGTGCTTATCTATAGCCTTGCTGCCCTCGTTCTCTTTGCCGCCGGTTTCCGTGCCTGGATGACCGGACCGGTTCATTGGCCCTGATATTCTTAATCTACTGGAGATAGACATGCGAGCTTCTTTTATTCATATAGCAGATACACACCTTGGCTATGAACAATATGGCGTCCGCGAACGCTTCAACGACTTTAGCCGAGCCTTCTGGGACATTACGAACGAGGCTGTGAAGCGGCGGGTCGATTTTGTGGTCATCGCTGGTGACCTCTTTAACAAACGCGCCATCGACGCGCTGACGCTCATCCATGCCATCGAGGGCTTGAAGAAGCTCAAAGATCATAGCATCCCTGTGATCGCTATCGAAGGTAACCATGACCGTAGCTATTATCGTGAAGGCACCTCCTGGCTGCAATTCTTATGCTATCAAGGATACATCACCTTGCTTGCCCCAGCCATGCGTGACGGCTCTCCTGTGCTAGGAGCGTGGCAACCACAAAGCATGGTGGGCTCCCATATCGACCTGCTCGGTGGCAAATTACGTGTCTACGGCTTGCCCTGGCAGGGGGCAGCAACCACACGCAGCATGGAGGGACTGGCTCAGGCCTTAGAAGCTGCTCGTATGGACGAAGAAGCTGAGGGTATCGAATATCGCTTGCTCATGATGCATACTGGCGTCGAAGGCATAGTTCCGCGCATTCATGGTCTGCCCTCTATGAACCAGTTCCAACCTCTACGCCTGCATATCGACTACCTTGCCCTTGGTCATGTTCACAAACCCTACGAATTCGAGGGCTGGATGTACAATCCTGGCTCACCTGAAACCTGCGGTGCCGAAGAAGCGGCGTGGGAAGATCGGGGTTATTACTTCGTAGAGATCGATACCAACAACCCTGATAGCGTCGTTGATCCTAATAAACCCGCTCGTTGTCACCGGGCCAGCCGCCTCATCTGCAAACGTCGCCCCTTCATCCGTCACGAACTACGAGTAGATGGTCTTAACGAACCGGACGCTCTCTATGTTCGCCTCGAAGACTACTGCCGACGCGAAGGTCCGCGCCATCAACACGAAGAGATACGCCCTCTGGTGCAGGTCAACCTCATTGGTACGCTCAACTTCGATGCTGGCTCTCTCGATCTGCCACGTATGGAAGAAATGTTGCGTAACTATTTCCAGCCTCTCTACGTTCGTGTTGACAATAATACTAACGATCAGGACTACATTCCCGAAGGCGGCGATATCGATGGACGTGACCGCTCCGTCTGGCACGAACTGGAACGCCGGATTTTTGAAGAACTTGTCAGCCGTGATAACCGCTACCTGCCCACCAAAGAAGCTTGGGGTATTGTGCTTGCATCCCTCAAAGAAATGGCCCTGAGGAAAGACGACCCTGCCGATATCGCCCAATTTTTGCGCGAGAAACGTGCTGAGTTGTTAGGAGCCTAGTACTAGTTTGCGGTGCGAAATGGCTGAAGCGGCTTGAGAAGCCGTTGGAAACGCAACGATTTCTGATCTGAGTGCTGAGCTTTTCTGTTGTTGAGCTTTGCTTTCTCTTGTTGGGGTTTATGCCCCTTTGGCCTGGGCGATATGGCGCAGATTACTGGCGATGACCCCCAAACCCAAGCACCGCTCCATCCCGTTTTGTCCGTGATAGCGGCATTTGCGCCAGCCGTAATCGCGTCTGAGGCTCGCGATCCGGCCCTCGATGCCCGCACGCCAGCGATACCCGCGTTTCCACGTGCGTGTGTGTTCCAGTGCTTTGCGTTCCTGCGAGAGCTTGCCTGCCGCCGGGATCGCTACGTGTTTGACGCCCGCTTCCGTGAGCGTGGCCTCCGTCTCGGGCGAGTGGACGCCGCGATCCCCGGCCACGGTGCCCGGCGGATGGTCAAAGAGCGCGATGTGATGTGCCACCGCCTCTACCGCCTGCCCATGCTCATTGGGATGCTCCAAGATCTCCTAGCGCGTCACAATGCCACCCTCGACTTCATCGAGGACGACCTGTCGGCCAAACTCGACCAGCGCTCCGCCTTTGTGGCGAGGAATGGCACGCGTGTGTGGCTCGAAGAGGCGGAGCACCTTCTGGTCGGAGGAGACTTTCTTGCCCTCGAGTACCCGACTGCGCGTTTGCGCAATCACGCGCTTCACCAGCGGCAGCACCTCGGTGGCTTGGCTGAGCAGACGCCTGGCTTGCTGCCCCGTCTGCTCAGCCAAAGCCGCCATGACCTGCTGACTCTGTCGCACCATCTGCTCGGTCGTCTGGATGAGCTTCTGATACAGTTCCTTTTGCTGCGCCTCTTTCTCTTCGGTTTTGCGTCGCAGTTGCCGATGCAGGGTTTGGGCGATCTGGCGTGCCGAACGCAGACGGGAACGACAGGCCTGCTGCACATGCGAGATTTGGTCTTTGACCAGTCCTTTGGCGCGCTGCACGAAACGGGAGAGCACGCGCACGCTATCCACTAGCAAGCCGCTGTCGGTCGGATGATGGATCTCGGTTTGCACACAGGTCGCATCCAGGCGCAGCTTGCGCCCCTTGGTCACCTTGGCCTGCGCTGCCAACTCCACGACGCGGTCGTTGAGGGCATGCAGGGTTTCGGGTCGCAGGGTGTTGGCCCAGCGCAGCAGCGTGGTGTCATCAGGTCCTGGAGCCCAATACAGGCGGCAGAACCAGCGCAGGATCAAGTTCTGGTCCACCTGCTCTTGCGTTTCCTGGTAACTCCATTGATACAGATGCTTGAGGATCAGCATGCGTAGCAGCACCTCGACTGGCGTGGAGTGCCGCCCATGCAGCAAAGTGAAGCGATACCGCTGGCCGAAGTCGGCACGCACCTGTTGGTACAACTCGTCATCGTCGAGCAGCCGATCCAATTGCTTGAGCACCGGGTCGATGCGCTCTGCCATGCGCGGCACCCGCGCAAATACATCTTCGCTTTCGTAGTAGTCAACCAGCATCGCCTGTTCCTCCTCTCTTGCATGCGTGCACTTCTCTTACCTTTCTCTTTCACACGTCGCTTGCCTCGAAATGGCTTCACGGGCCCAGTTCACCATGGGTTCTGCGAGCAGGGGGCTCTGGGCCATGCAGGAAGCGTCGCTGCAAGCGGGTGGACATCATCGACCTGCACACAGAGGAGCTTGCCTGGAAAGGGGCAGGAAGCACTTGGTCAGCTTTTGCACAGGGTCATTGGCTTCTCGAGCGGGCTCAAGGGCTCCATTTCGCACCACTCACTCGTACTACTGATCTCGTGATAAGAAACTAAAGCAAGTAGCCACATTGGCGAGAGCAACTCTTAATGACCTCCTTTTTGTGTCGCAAGCGTTCTTTGGCGCGGATAATCTCACGAGACAACTGGTCGCGCGTCGGAACAACAGACATTGCCCAGTTCAACCCGCTTGAGATAATTCCAGATACCCTCATCGGGATTGAGGTCAGGGGCATAGCCAGGCAGTTGCTCGAGATGCAAGCGTTTGGCCGCTCCGCGCTTGAGAAAGTCTTTGATCTCGTGAGCGCGGTGGATGGGTGAGCCATCCCAGATGAGGATGATTTTGCCAGAAATCTTGCGGAAGAGCACCCGCAAGAAGCCCACCACGGCTTCTGCATCATAGGAGGTGGGACGCACTTGCATGAACAATCGTCCATCCAGGGTAATGCCACTGATCGCTGAGAGGTGATCGTGCGTCAGTTTCACCCGCAGCAGTGGCGTCTGCCCACGTGGGGCCCAGGTGCGCACCGCCATCGGTAGCAGATAAAACCCGGCTTCGTCTACCCAGATGATGGTTGCTTTCTCCTTGTCGGCTTTTTTTTGATCTGGGGCCAACGCTCCTGCGACCACTGCTTGAGGGCTTCTTCGTTGCGTTGACTGGCTCGCTCGACCGGTTTCTGTCGGCGAGAGCCCGCCTCACGCATCCACCTCCCGACGTGATCTGGGTGGTAACGGACTCCAAAGGTCCTTGCGATCACTTCTGTCACTCGTCTTGCCGTCCACACATCGCCCCGCGCATCCATAGCTCTCTGCTCCCTTGGCTAACAACTCGGGGATTTGAGCCTTCTGCTCCGCCGTTAACCACGGCTTCACTCCTTTGGGCGGATGTGCTTCGAGGGCTTCTACGCCTCCTTCTCGCCCTCGTGCGCATCCATTGACTGACGGCTCCTTCACTTACTCCTAATGCCACGGCTATGTCTTTCTGTTGCCAGCCTTGCTCTTTCAACTTCCAGGCGCGTTTGCGTCGTTCTTCTCGCCAATCGGCTGATCGCAGGTGCTCCCATATCTCCTATGGTATCACACTTTACTTCCTTCTGTCGGGATCAGTAGGAGCCTTATGCAAATCCCCTTTTCTGGGATGCTTCTCCCTACACTTACACCGACTTCCGTCCCGGCAACGGTCACCTTACTGTGAGCGGCGGTCGCTACGGCAAAGCTGGTGTTACCCATCATGATGCGGCTTATCACAAACGCCTTGCCGATGCAGCTCGTCACTGGCTCCCTGAATTAGCAGGCAAAGAGCCGGCCTATACCTGGGCGGTAGACCTGACCGTGACTGCTGATATGATCCCTACATTGCGTCCTTTGGGGGAGAGAGGATCAGGTTTGGCCATTGAGGGCCTGGGGGCGCTAGGGGTTTTGCCAGGGATAGTACTGGGTCAACGAGCGGGAACGACAATGGCGTAGGAGTGGGAGCCACGAGAGCTGTCCACCAGTAAGACACAGTGGGTAGCTACAAGGGCCAATACATCTCACTTAAGGCCCTCCCACGGGAAGCTCCAAAGCGAGAGGATCAAGCAGGTCGACACAATCGAGAAACTGATGCTCAAACCCTCCCGAGGTGATGCCCGCGTCCACCAGTACCAGCATCTCTGGGCCAATCTGCTCGAGCAAGCGGTGAGCCCCATGCACGCGCCGCGTCATCGTAGCGACTCATCTCCAGCCCATGCATCTTCCACAAACTCCATATGGTACTTCCTGGCGAGGGCCAGCAAGCATCTTTACTCCCTCTCCTCCATCTCCCTCTCCATGCGATCCACCGCCTCTTTAGCCTCTTGCCAACTCACCCCATACTTGGCCAGAGGATGGTGGCTCTTCCAAACTTTTGATGAATCAAGGCCCTCGCTGGCTAAGAGGGCTTTTCCCAGAGGCGGGAAATGATTTACGCGTTTTAGAGAAAAGAGCGTCTTCCAACTCTTCCACATCCCATCTATACAAATCTTG
>WNGL01009509.1_pt1 | contig 19262 bp, 24 predicted proteins | sample 5400591 | NCBI WGS metagenome assembly WNGL01 (sample SAMN13153377, study PRJNA577476) | soil metagenome | isolation source: 80 cm soil or saprolite under Garry oak tree replicate 1 | place: USA:California | collected 2016-06-15 | reverse complement strand
TCAAGAAGGAGCATTTCAACCTGCGATTCCAGCGCGCCAGCGGGCAGCTGGAGAATACCGCCCGCGTTCGGGAAGTGCGGCGCGACATTGCGCGATTGAAGACGGTTGCGCGCTCAAAGCACCAAGGTTCGGCGAAATCGGGCCCGGCGAAATCCAGCTCGACCAAGGCCGGTTCGGCCAAGTCGAGGCCGGCCAAATCGAGCCGGGCCAAGTCGAGCCGGGCCAAGTCGAGCCGGGCCAAGTCGAGGCCGGCCGAGTCGGCTGCGGCCAAGAGTTAAAAGGAAACGATATGCCGAAACGAACGCTCCAAGGCGTCGTGGTGAGCGACAAACAGAAAAAGACGTTGGTGGTGCGCGTCGAGCGCCGCTACACGCATCCGTTGTTCAAGAAGACCGTGCGCCATTCGAAGAAGTATTACGCGCACGACGAGAAGAGCGAATTCAAGGTCGGCGATATCGTGTGGATCGAAGAGCATCGCCCGATTTCCAAGCTCAAGCGCTGGGCGGTGGTGCGCGGCGAGAAGAGGCAGACCTCGCCATGATCCAGATGCAAACCAATCTCGACGTGGCGGACAATTCCGGCGCGCGGCGCGTCATGTGCATCAAAGTGCTCGGCGGCTCCAAGCGCAAATACGCCACGATCGGCGACGTGATCGTCGTGTCGGTGAAAGAGGCTATACCGCGCGGCCGCGTCAAAAAGGGCGACGTGATGAAAGCGGTGATCGTGCGAATCGCCAAGGACATCAAGCGCCCCGACGGTTCGGTCATCCGGTTCGACCGCAACGCCGCCGTGCTGATCACTCCGCAAATGGAGCCGGTCGGCACGCGGATTTTCGGACCGGTGCCGCGCGAGCTGCGGGCCAAGAACCACATGAAGATCATTTCGCTCGCGCCAGAGGTGCTGTGATGGCGGCGAAGATAAAGAAAGGCGACACGGTTATCGTGATCGCGGGCCGCGACAAAGGTCGCACCGGCGAGGTGATCGAAATGCGCCGCGAGGACGGCCGCGTGCTGGTCCGCGGCGTCAACATGGTCAAGCGTCACCAGCGCCAGACTGCCGCGCAGGAAGGCGGCATCGTCTCCAAGGAGGCGTCAATCCACGTCTCCAACGTGGCGCTCGCCGATCCCAAGGACGGCAAGCCGACGCGTGTCGGATTCAAACTCGTCGGCAAGGGCGACGACCGCAAGAAATTGCGGTTCGCCAAGCGTTCGGGAGTTGAGATCGATGGCTGACACCGACGACAAAAAGGCCAAGCGGCCCGAGCAAACGCCGGAGCAGCAGGGGCGCCCGCAGCGCCCAGCCGATGGCGGCAAGCCGGTCAAGGCGGACAAAGCCGAGCGCGGCGACAAGCCGGGCAAAGGCGAAAAGACCGACAAAGCCGAGAAAGGCGACAAGGCCGCCAAGCCCGCGAAGCCGGACAAGGCTGAGAAGGCTGACAAAACGGCGCCGCGCGAGCCGGAGCCGCGCGTCCCGGCGCGGCTGAAAGTGCAGTTCGACGAGGCGATCCGCGGCACGCTCGCCGAGCAGCTCGGTCACAAGAACCGCTTTCAGGTGCCGCGGCTCGACAAGATCGTCATCAATATGGGCATTGGCGAGGGTGTAGCCGACCGAAAGAAGGTCGACAGCGCCGCGGCCGATCTCGCCCTGATCGCCGGGCAAAAGGCCGTGGTCACCAAAGCGCGCAAGTCAATCGCGACCTATAAGGTGCGCACCGGCCAGGCGATCGGCTGCAAGGTGACGCTGCGCAAAGCGCGCATGTACGAGTTTCTCGACCGCCTCATCAACATTGCGCTGCCGCGGGTGCGCGACTTCCGTGGCCTTAGTCCGAAGAGCTTCGACGGCCGCGGCAATTACACGCTCGGCGTCAAAGAGCACATCGTGTTTCCGGAGATCGACTACGACAAAGCGGCAGATGTCTGGGGCATGGACATCACGGTTTGCACCACGGCGCGCAACGACGATGAGGCGCGCGCCTTGTTGACGGCGTTCAATTTTCCGTTCCGGCAGTGAGGCATTAAGAGAGCTTCAGACGCGGGACATTAAGGAGAAGCAATGGCGAAGAAGAGTTCAATCGAGAAGAACAACCGGCGCCGCCGGATGGCCAAGAAATATTCCGGTCGCCGGGCGCGGCTCAAGGCGATCGCTCGCGACAAATCAAAGCCGGTGGAGGAGCGCTTTGCCGCCACGCTTAAGCTCGCCGAATTGCCGCGCAATTCGTCGGCAACGCGCATTCGCAACCGCTGCGAGCTGACCGGCCGGCCGCGCGGCTTTTATCGCAAGCACAGATTATCGCGGATTGCGCTGCGTGAGCTCGGCTCGAAGGGGCTCATTCCCGGCCTGTTGAAGTCGAGCTGGTAAGGAGGTCGTACGATGTCGATGAATGATCCGCTCGGCGATCTTTTATCCCGCATTCGCAATGCGCAGATGCGTAACAAGTCGAAGGTCACTTCGCCCAATTCGCGGCTTCGCGAAAGCGTGCTCGATGTGCTCAAGAGCGAAGGCTATATCCGCGGCTATGCCGTGGTGGAGCGCGAGGGCCGCTCGGAAATCGAGATCGAGCTGAAATATTTCGACGGCGAACCGGTGATCCGCGAGATCGAACGGGTATCCAAGCCCGGCCGGCGCGTCTACACCTCGGTGAAGAGTATGCCGCGCATCAATAACGGACTCGGCGTCACCATCGTCTCGACGCCCAAGGGCGTCATGGCCGATCACGACGCGCGCGACGCCAATGTTGGCGGCGAGATCCTCTGTACGGTGTTCTGATGTCCCGTATCGGTAAAAGAGCCATCGCGGTGCCCTCGGGCGTAACCGCCAATGTCGAGGGCCAGACCGTTAAGGTCAAAGGGCCTAAAGGCGCGCTGCAAGCGGCGTTGCACGACGATGTCACGGTCAAGCTCGACGGCGGCCAGATCAAGATCGAGCCGCGCGCCGAGACCAAGCGCGCGCACGCGCAATGGGGCACCTCACGCACGCTGGTCGCCAATCTCATCTCGGGCGTCACTAAGGGCTTCGAACAGCGCCTTGAAATCAGCGGCGTCGGCTATCGCGCCGCGGTGCAAGGCAAGAATTTGCAGCTCGCGCTCGGCTATAGCCACGACATCGTCTATCCGATCCCCGAAGGCATCAGCATCGCGACGCCGCGGCCGGTCGAGATCGTCATTGCGGGCAGCGATCGGCAGAAGGTCGGCCAGGTCGCCGCCGAGATCCGCGAATACCGCCCGCCCGAGCCTTACAAGGGCAAGGGCATCAAATATGCCAACGAGCGTATCTTCCGCAAGGAAGGCAAGAAGAAGTAACGGAGCCGCGCAATGACCAAGCTCAGCGATAGGATCATGCGGCGGCGCGGCCGAGTGCGCGGCGTGTTGCGCCACGCTGCAGGCGATCGCAAGCGGCTGTCGGTGTACCGCTCGTCGAAACACATTTACGCGCAGGTGATCGATGACGATCGCGGCGTTACGCTGGCGTCGGCTTCATCGATCGAAAAAGCCACACGCGAAAGCATCAAGACCGGAGCCAGTATCGACGCAGCCAAAACTGTCGGCAAGCTGATTGCGGAGCGCGCCAAGGAGAAGGGCGTCACCGACGTGGTGTTCGATCGCGGCGCTTATCTTTATCACGGCCGCGTCAGGGCGCTCGCCGAGGCGGCGCGCGAGGGCGGACTGAATTTCTAAGAACTGATGTCAGAACTGGACGGTTGAACAAAATGGTAGAGCATCATGGCGCGTGAACCCCGCGATCGAAGAAACGAAGAGCGCGACAGCGAGTTCGTCGACAAGCTCGTGCACATCAATCGCGTCGCCAAGGTCGTCAAGGGCGGCCGGCGGTTCGGCTTTGCCGCGCTGGTCGTGGTCGGCGATCAAAAGGGCCGCGTCGGCTTCGGCCATGGCAAAGCGCGCGAAGTGCCGGAGGCGATTCGCAAGGCGACCGATGCCGCCAAGCGCGGACTCACCCGCGTGCCGTTGCGCGAGGGCCGCACGCTGCATCATGACGTTGCCGGCCGGCACGGCGCCGGCCGGGTCTATCTGCGCGCGGCGCCGCCCGGCACCGGTATCATTGCCGGCGGGCCGATGCGCGCCGTCTTCGAAACGCTGGGCATGCAGGACGTGGTGGCAAAGTCGCTCGGCACCTCTAATCCGTACAACGTCGTGCGCGCCACTTTCGATGCGCTCAAGCGTCAGGATTCGCCGCGTTCGGTCGCCGCGCGCCGCAACGTCAAGGTCTCGACGCTGCAGGCGCGCCGGCGCGACGTCGATGCCGAAGCACCCGCCGATTAAACCTGGAGCATGCGATGAGCGCCGAAAAGCCCAGCGGCAAGAACAGCGGCAAAACCGTCAAAGTTCGCCAGACCGGCAGTCCGATGCGGCGGCATTTCAGCCAGCGCCAGACGCTGGTCGGGCTCAAGCTCAACAAGATCGGCCGCGTCGCCGAACTGGTCGATACGCCGCAGACGCGCGGCATGATTGCCAAGGTCGCCCATCTCGTTGAAGTGGTGGAGAAATAGAGCATTCGTCACCCTGAGGCGCCCGCGTATCGGCGCGGGCCTCGAAGGGTCCAGGCCGGCATCCTTCGAGGCTCACCGCTTGCGCGGTTCGCACCTCAGGATGACGGTAAAAGGGAAGGAACGAGACAATGAAGCTTCACGAACTCGCCGGCCGGCCCGGCGCCCGCAAGGTGCGCAAGCGCATCGGCCGCGGCATCGGTTCGGGAACGGGCAAGACCGGCGGTCGCGGCGGCAAAGGTCAGACCGCGCGTTCCGGCGTGCGCATCAAAGGGTTCGAGGGCGGCCAGATGCCGCTGCATCGGCGCTTGCCGAAGCGCGGCTTCAAAAACACCATGTTCGCGCGCAAGCTCAATGAGGTTAATCTCGGCCGCATTCAGGCGGCGATCGACGCCGGGACGCTCGATGCCGCGGCAAAGATCGATGCGGCGGCGCTAATCAAAGCGGGGATCATTCGCCGCGCCAAGGATGGCGTACGGCTGCTCGGCGCTGGCGAGATCAAAGCCAAGCTCGCAGTTTCGGTTTATGGTGCCTCGAAATCCGCGGTCGCCGCGGTCGAAAAGGCCGGCGGCACAGTCGAAATCCTTGCACCGAAGCCGCAGGCGAGCGAGCAAGCGGCCTGATGGCAGTCGTCATGCCCGGCACTCGGGACTGGCCTTTGGCCAGCCCAAGCGTAGACCTTGTGCCGGGCATCCACGACTTATAGCTGTCGACAAAGACATGGCTGGCCGGATCAAGTTCGGCCATGACGAGTGAAGGGGTTCGGAGCGGCCGATGGTCTCTGCAGCGGAACAACTGGCAGCCAATCTCAACTTTTCGGCGCTGGCCAAGGCCGAAGAACTCAAAAAGCGCATTTGGTTCACGCTCGGCGCGCTACTGGTCTATCGGCTCGGCACCTACATCCCGTTGCCCGGCATCGATCCGGCCGCCTGGGATCAGATTTTCCAATCCCAAGCCGGCGGCATTCTGGGAATGTTCAATATGTTCGCCGGCGGTGGCATCCATCGCATGGCGATCTTCGCGCTCAACATCATGCCGTACATCTCGGCCTCGATCATCATTCAATTGATGACGACGGTGTCGCCCACCCTCGAACAGCTCAAGAAAGAGGGCGAGGCAGGGCGCAAGATGATCAATCAATATACGCGCTATCTCACCGTAGTGCTGGCCGCGTTCCAGGCTTACGGGATTGCGATCGGGCTCGAGGGCGCCGGCGGCCGCGTCGTCAGCGATCCCGGACTGTCCTTTCTGATTTCGACGGTCATTACGCTGACCGGCGGCACGATCTTTTTGATGTGGCTCGGCGAGCAGATTACCCAGCGCGGCATCGGCAATGGCACCTCGCTGATCATCATGTCGGGCATCGTCGCGGAATTGCCCTCGGCAATCGCCGGCACGCTCGAACTCGGCCGCCAGGGCGCGCTCTCGACTGGGCTCATCCTCATCGTGCTGGTGATGGTGGTCGCGGTGATCACGTTTATCGTGTTCGTGGAGCGGGCGCAGCGGCGGCTGTTGATCCAATATCCCAAGCGCCAGGTCGGCAATCGCATGTTCGAAAGCCAATCTTCGCACATGCCGCTCAAGCTCAACACCTCGGGCGTCATTCCGCCGATCTTCGCCTCGTCGCTGCTGCTATTGCCGGGGACGGTTGCCAATTTCACCTCCGGCCAGGGGCCGGGATGGCTGACCACGATTACAACCCAGCTTTCGCACGGCCGGCCGCTGTTTCTGCTGCTCTATGTCGGGCTGATCGTGTTTTTCGCGTTCTTCTACACCGCCATCGTGTTCAACCCGACCGAAACCGCCGATAACCTGAAAAAACACGGCGGCTTTATTCCAGGCATCCGGCCTGGCGAGCGGACTGCCGAGTACATCGATTACGTGTTGTCACGGATCACCGTGGTCGGCGCCGCCTATCTGGCCGTGGTTTGTTTGTTCCCGGAAATGTTGATTTCCTACGCCGCGGTGCCGTTCTATTTCGGCGGCACGTCGCTGCTTATCGTGGTAAGCGTGACCATGGATACGGTCGCGCAGGTGCAAGGCTATCTGTTGGCGCACCAATACGAGGGCTTGATCAAAAGATCGAAGCTGCGAGGGCGCCGCAGATGAGATTGATCCTGCTCGGCCCGCCGGGGGCTGGCAAAGGAACACAGGGCCAGCGTCTCGCAGCCAAATACGGAATTGTTCAGCTCTCGACCGGCGACATGCTGCGCGAAGCGGTCAAAAGCGCCACCCCGATCGGTCGCAAAGTCCAGGACATCATCGCACACGGGCGTCTTGCGCCTGACGACGTGGTCGTCGACCTCGTCGGACAGCGCATCGCCGAACCGGACGCGCGCAAAGGTTTTATCCTGGACGGCTTCCCGCGCACCGTTCCGCAAGCAGCCGCGCTCGATCACATGCTGGCGGGCAAAGGCTTGGCGCTCGATGCGGTGATCGAGCTTCGCGTCGACGAAGCGGCGCTGATCAAGCGGATCGAGAGTCGCATTCTCGAAATGAGGATGAAAGGCGAGCCGTTGCGCGACGACGACAATCCCGAAGTACTGCACATCAGGCTGCAAGCCTACAGGGAACAAACTGCGCCGCTGATCGACTATTACGACCGCAAACGCGCCTTGCGCACCGTCAACGGCATGGCGCCGATTGAAGAGGTCACAGCGGCGATCGACAAGGTGCTGACAGCGGCGGCGGGTCGGGCGGCTCAAAAAAAAGGCCAGCAGGTCAGTCCGTGAGGCTGCATAGGCGAAGCGCGGCCCGTCTCGATAGCAAAAAAGTAGCCGGTACCCCTGGGGAGGCAGGCGGAGAAGCTGCAGACAAAGGGGAAGGGAGCCGCTGCGAACGCAGTGGGTACCAGCCAAAATAGGAAAAAAATCGCTTCAGGGGCGTCCCCGGCCGCCGGAGATGGCCGGGGGCGGGCGGAAGGCCGCTTAGGACCCCCGCAACAGGGGCCGGATCGGTCCTAGCCGATTTTTGTACACGAAACCGCTAGCGGAGGTTGACGAAACGCCTGGGAATCCATTAATAAGCGTCAAATATCCAGTCGGAGATTGAGCAGCGATGCCGGGCCGCAAAGGGCAGGGCAGCCGCCGGCTTTTTACGTTTGTGGCCTTTCTCAGGTGACATTGGAACCGATGAACAGCGGCCGGGACCTCCGGGTCTGGTGCGGTCTGGCCGCCGCCAGAGGTAACTAACTTAAGGAGTAGCTGACTTGGCTCGTATCGCTGGCGTCAACCTGCCGACCAACAAGCGCATCGTGATTGCGCTACAGTACATTTACGGCATCGGCGGCGCCAAGGCGCACGAAATCCTGGGGAAAGTCTCTATCCCCGAGTCACGCCGAGTGTCGCAACTGACCGACCAGGAAGTCTTGCAACTGCGCGAAGTGATCGACCGTGACTACATGGTCGAGGGCGATCTGCGGCGTGAAGTCGCCATGAACATCAAGCGGCTGATGGATCTCGGCTGCTACAGGGGCTTGCGTCACCGACGCGGCCTGCCGGTGCGCGGTCAACGCACCCATACCAATGCGCGGACCCGCAAAGGTCCCGCCAAAGCAATCGCCGGCAAGAAGAAATAGCGCGTGACACAGCGACAGTATGACGGCAGCGGAGCAGCCGGCTCCGATCCGCGAAAGGGTGAGAATGGGTAAGGAAGCCACGCGCGTCCGCCGGCGCGAACGCAAGAACATCGCCTCGGGCGTCGCGCATGTGAACGCGAGTTTCAACAACACCATGATCACGATCACCGACGTTCAGGGCAATACGATTGCCTGGTCGTCGGCGGGGACCATGGGTTTCAAAGGCTCGCGCAAATCGACGCCCTATGCGGCGCAGGTTGCCGCCGAGGATGCGGCGAAAAAAGCGCAAGAGCATGGCATGAGGACACTTGAAGTCGAGGTGGCCGGTCCGGGCTCGGGCCGGGAGTCGGCGTTGCGCTCCTTGCAGACGGCCGGCTTCACCATCACCTCAATCCGCGACGTGACCCCGATTCCCCACAATGGCTGCCGCCCGCGTAAGCGGCGGCGTGTATAGGACATCCGGCCGATGCAACAAATGGAACATCTGCCGCCGCTCGACCTTGAACCCAATTTTGACCCCACGGAGCGGAGTGGGGTGCGCGCGCCGATCACGCCGCGCAACGCGACGGGTGATAACGTGACAATCCAGAAGAATTGGCAGGAACTGATCAGGCCCAATAAATTGCAGGTCAGCGTCGGTACCGACTCCCGGCGCTCGGCGACCGTGGTGGCCGAGCCGCTCGAACGCGGCTTCGGCGTAACGCTCGGTAATGCGCTGCGGCGCATTCTGCTGTCCTCATTGCAGGGCGCCGCCGTTCAATCGGTGCATATCGACGGCGTGCTGCACGAGTTTTCCTCGATCGCCGGCGTGCGCGAGGATGTCACCGACATCGTGCTCAACATCAAGGACATCGCCATCAAAATGCAGGGCGATGGGCCCAAGCGCATGGTGGTGAAGAAGCAGGGTCCCGGCACGGTGACCGCCGCCGACATCCAGACCGTCGGCGACATCGTCGTGCTCAACCCCGAGCTCGTGCTGTGCACGCTCGACGAGGGCGCCGAGATCCGGATGGAGTTCACGGTGAACACCGGCAAGGGCTACGTGCCGGCCGAGCGCAATCGCCCGGAGGACGCGCCGATCGGTCTCATTCCGGTCGACAGCCTGTATTCGCCGGTGCGCAAGGTTTCGTACAAAGTTGAGAACACGCGCGAAGGCCAGATCCTCGATTACGACAAGCTGACGCTGTCGATCGAGACCAACGGTGCGGTGAGCCCCGAGGACTCGCTCGCCTATGCGGCGCGCATCCTGCAGGATCAGCTCAACGTGTTCGTCAATTTCGAAGAGCCCAAGCGCGAAACCGCGCACGAGGCGATCCCCGATCTCGCCTTCAATCCGGCCTTCCTCAAGAAGGTGGACGAACTCGAACTCTCGGTGCGTTCGGCCAATTGTCTCAAGAACGACAACATCGTCTATATCGGCGATCTCGTTCAGAAGACGGAAGCCGAAATGCTCCGCACGCCGAATTTCGGCAGAAAGTCGCTCAACGAGATCAAGGAAGTGCTGGTGCAGATGGGCTTGCATCTCGGCATGGAAGTGCCGGGCTGGCCGCCTGAAAATATCGAGGAACTGGCCAAGCGCTTCGAGGATCATTACTGATCAGGGGTCAGGAAACAGGTATCAGGAATCAGGCCGAAACCTGATACCTGATTTCTGACACCTGATACCTGATACCTGTCTACGGAGTAGACGAAAGTGCGTCACGCCAAAACCCACCGCAAATTCAATCGGCGCTCGGATCACCGCCGTTCCATGCTGGCGAATCTTGCCGCCTCGCTGATCAAGCACGAGCAGATCGTTACCACACTGCCGAAGGCGAAGGATCTGCGGCCGGTGGTGGAGAAGCTCGTGACGCTCGGCAAGCGCGGCGGGCTGCATGCGCGCCGGCAGGCGATCGCGCAGATGCGCGACCTCGCCATGGTCAAGAAGCTGTTTGACGTGATCGGCCCGCGCTACAAGGACCGCAACGGCGGCTATACCCGCGTGCTCAAAGCTGGTTTCCGCTACGGTGATTCCGCGCCGGTCGCGGTGATTGAGTTTGTCGATCGCGATGTCGAAGCGAAGGGCCTGGATTCCGGCCCGGTGCAGGAGCGCGCCGCGGCGGAGGCAGCCGCACCAGCCTGAACTGGAGCATGATCCGGAAAAGTGGAAACCGGTTTTCCGATAAGATCATGCTGCATCAGGATGCTAGAGCGCCAAGCCGATCCAAACTGAAGCGGTGGCACTCTGGCGCAAAAATAAGCGGCGTCGCCGCCCTGCTACAGCCTCGGTCCGACGCCAATATGTGGGCGTGTTGAATCGAGGTTTTTATGCCATTGCTCCGCTTTCCCATTTTCTTCGCTGCGTTTTGCCTGCTGGCGCTCGGCGTGACGGATGCGCTCGCCCAGCAGCGGCAAGTGCCCGCCTCGGCCGGCCAGCTTGAACTTTCCTTTGCGCCGATCGTCAAGCGCGTCGCGCCCGCAGTCGTCAATGTCTATGCCGCGCGCATTGTCGCCAACAACAATCCGTTCCTGGCCGATCCGTTCTTCCGCCAGTTCTTCGGCGCGGTGCCGCGCGAGCAGGTCGAGCGCGCGCTCGGTTCCGGCGTCATCGTCGATCCGACTGGGCTCGTCGTCACCAACTATCATGTGATCGAGGGCGCGAGCCAAGTGAAAGTTGCGCTTGCCGACAAACGTGAATTCGAAGCCGATATCGTGCTCAAAGATCAACGCAGCGACCTTGCGGTGCTGCGCGTCAAAGGCGCGAAAGAGCGATTTCCAACGCTGCAATTCGCCGATTCCGACGAGCTGCAGGTGGGCGATGTGGTGCTGGCGATCGGCGACCCGTTCGGCGTCGGGCAGACCGTCACGCATGGGATTGTCTCGGCGGTGGCGCGCACCCAGGTCGGCATCAGCGACTACCAGTTCTTCATCCAGACTGACGCAGCGATCAACCCGGGCAATTCCGGCGGCGCCCTGGTCGATATGGCCGGCCGTCTGGTCGGCATCAATTCGGCGATCTATTCCCGCTCCGGCGGCTCGCAGGGCATCGGCTTCGCCATCCCGGCAAACATGGTTCGCGTGGTGGTCGCCTCGGCGGAGGGTGGCAACGGCGCGCCGACAGTCTCGGATTGGCGCGGCCAGCCGGCGCACTGGTCGCCAGCGTCGTGCCCGACGGCCCCGCCGCCAAAGCCGGGCTCAAACCCGGCGATCTTATCGTCAGTATTGATGGCGCGGCTGTCGATGATCCGAACGCGTTTGGTTATCGCTTCGCCACCAAGCCGCTCGGCGGCAGCGCGCAGATCGGTGTCGTTCGGCAGAGCCGTAATGTTGTGCTGCCGATCGCGCTGCAAACCTTGCCGGACACGCCGCGTCAGCAACTCCAAATCAAATCCCGTTCGCCGTTCATGGGCGCGACCGTGGCAAACCTGTCGCCCGCCTTGGCCGACGAACTGCGCCTGGATTCGCAAGCCGAGGGCGTGGTCATTACCGAGGTGGTGGACAGCTCGACCGCGCAATCGGTCGGCTTCCAGAAAGGCGACGTCGTAGTCTCGGTCAACAACGAGAAGATCAACAAGCCAGCCGATCTGGAGCGCGTTACCGCCGCCGGCGGCCGGCAATGGCGCATCACCATCATGCGCGGCGGGCAGCAGATCTCGGTGATTTTTAGTGGGTGAGTTTTCTAACCTCTTCCCCGCGTGCGGGGAGAGATCGAGTGAGCCAACGGGTCCGGCCCGAAGTGGCCGGCCCGATGACAAGCTCCGCGAACGAGGGTGAGGGGCCTTGTTAGGGTCGCGGCCCGGCGGAAAGTCCCCCTCACCCCACCCTCTTCCCGCAAGCGGAGAGAGGGAGCAGGAGAGCGCATGAGCCAGCGTCCGAAAAAGAATGCTCCGAGCCTCTTCACCGCTGCCGGCCTCGATCAGACCGCGCCGCGGCCGCTGGCCGACAAGCTTCGCCCTGACACGCTGTCCGACGTCGTCGGCCAGGATCATCTGCTTGGCCCGGACGGCACGCTCACCCGCATGTTGCAGACGCGCTCGCTTGGCTCGCTCATCTTCTGGGGGCCGCCCGGCACCGGCAAAACGACGGTAGCGCGCCTGCTCGCGCGCGCGACCGAACTCTATTTCGAGCAGATTTCGGCGATCTTTTCTGGCATTGCCGACCTGAAAAAAGTCTTCGACGCGGCACGGCTGCGGCGCGAGACCGGGCAGGGCACGCTGCTGTTTGTCGATGAGATTCACCGCTTCAATCGTGCGCAGCAGGATTCGTTTCTGCCGGTGATGGAGGATGGCACCATCGTGCTGGTCGGCGCGACCACCGAGAATCCGTCCTTCGAGTTGATCGCACCGCTGTTGTCGCGCGCGCGCGTTCTCGTCTTCAGGCCGCTCGATGCGGCGGCGATCGAGAAACTCCTCGCGCGGGCCGAAGCGATCGAACACAAGACCTTGCCGCTTGACGACGAGGCGCGCGCTTCGCTCGTGCGGATGGCCGACGGCGACGGCCGCGCCGCGCTGACCCTCGCCGAGGAAGTCTGGCGCGCCGCGCGCAAGGCTGAAATCTTCGATGCGACGGCGCTGCAGGAAATCGTTCAGCGCCGCGCGCCGATCTACGATAAATCGCAGGATGGCCACTACAATCTCATCAGCGCGCTGCACAAATCGGTGCGTGGCTCCGATCCGGATGCGGCGCTGTATTATCTGTGCCGCATGCTCGATGCCGGCGAAGATCCGCTTTATCTGGCGCGTCGCGTCGTGCGCATGGCGGTCGAAGACGTCGGGCTCGCCGATCCGCAGGCGCTCGTGGTCGCCAATGCGGCGAAGGACGCGTACGATTTTCTCGGCAGTCCGGAAGGCGAGCTCGCCATCGCCCAAGCGGTGATCTATATCGCCACCGCGCCGAAATCGAACGCCGCCTATGCCGCTTTCGGCGCGGCAATGCGCACCGCGAAAGAGGCTGGCTCGTTGCTGCCGCCCAAGCACGTCCTCAACGCGCCGACCGGGTTGATGCGAAGCGAAGGCTATGGCGCGGGCTACGCATACGACCACGACGCGCCGGAGGCATTTTCCGGCCAGGATTATTTCCCGGAAGCGCTTGGCCGCCGCCAGTTCTACGATCCGCCGGAGCGCGGTTTCGAGCGCGAGATCAGAAAGCGGCTCGAATATTGGGCCAAGCTGCGCAAAGAGCGGGGCGGGTCTTGAGAGGCAGCCGCGGACCGCGCCAGCCCGGCGGCGGCAAACAGGTTCCTGGGCCACGGCATTCTTTCCCTCCCCCCACGGGCAAAGCACGTGGTGGGGAGGGTCGGCGAGCAAAGCGAGCCGGGGTGGGGGGCAGGTTCGCACCACGCGTGCCCCCCACCCCCAACCCCTCCCCACCGCTTCGCTCCGCTCCGCGGGGGGAGGGGAGCGAGCACACCAAAGTCCAAAACGTCGCCGTCACGAGCGACGAATCCGGCATGCGCGTCGACCGCTTTCTGGAAGCAAAATTCCCGACGCTGAGCTTCTCCCACATCCAACGCGTCATCCGCAAAGGCGAGGTGCGGGTCGACGGCAAGCGCACCCAGCCGAAGAACCGGCTGGAAGCCGGACAGACGGTGCGCATTCCGCCGCTGCGGCTCGAGCCGCCGAAACCACATACGGCTGGCAACGCCGCCGATCAGAAAACCACCGCGTTTCTCAAATCGATCACGCTCTACGAGGACGCTGACGTGCTGGTGCTCAACAAGCCGATGGGCCTGGCGGTGCAAGGCGGCTCCGGCACGACGCGACACCTCGATGGCATGCTGGAGGCGCTGCGCGATGCGCACGGCCAGCGCCCGCGGCTCGTCCATCGGCTCGACAAAGACACCGCCGGCTGCCTGCTCGTCGCCAAAACGCGGTTCGCCGCCGCCGCCTTGGCGAAATCGTTTCGCTCGCGCTCGGCGCGAAAGATCTACTGGGCGCTGGTCGCCGGCGTGCCCAAGCCGCGGCAGGGCCGGATTTCGACTTTCCTCGCCAAGGAGCAGCGCGAAGAAGAATCGATGATGCGCATCGCCCGTCACGGCGAGGAAGGCGCGAGCCATGCCGTGACGTATTATGCTGTCGTGGAAACGGCGGGCCCGGCGCTCGCCTGGCTATCGCTCAAACCAGTGACTGGGCGCACCCATCAGTTGCGCGCGCATATGGCGCATATCGGCCATCCGATCGTCGGCGACGCCAAATATTTCGCGCGCGAGAACTGGCAGCTCCCCGGCGGCATGCAGAACCGGCTGCATCTTTTGGCGCGCCGCATCGCCGTGCCGCATCCGCGCGGCGGCACGATCGACATCACCGCGCCGCTGCCGCCGCACATGCAGCAGTCATGGAATCTCCTTGGCCTTGATGCGAGCCGTTACGATCCGATCGAGGATGCGCCGGAAGGTTAAGTCGGATCGGTCAGGAACAACGGCGGCGTTCCGCGGTTCAAAAAGAAGGCGGGCGTAGGATTGAAACCCTATGGCAATTCGCTTTCACGAAATTTGCGTCGCCATGATGGTCGCCGCCATCGCGCCTGGCGCGGCGTTGGCTCAAGGTTACCAGGGTTATCCGTACACGATCATGACTCCCGACCGCGGCGCCGCGATCGATCATCGCGCGGCACCGACGCGTCACGGCGACAGGGTGGCACAGACGGCAGCTACGGCCCCGCATCATCCGAGCCTCCTTGGCCGCGAAAAGTTCATAAGCAAGCTGCACCGGCGCGGGCTCTACGCGGCGCGCGGCTCTTCCGGCTCGGTCCTGCCGACGCCGTTGCCGCGCACGCAGCTCATTCCACCGGAGGGCGGCGGCATGCTGACAACGCCGTCGCTGCCGCAGGAGCAAGGCCCGACCATCATTCCCGGCAGGACGAGAGCCATACCCAATATTCCGCACGGTCCCGAGACGTTTCAGGACCGCGCCTCACGCTGCGCCTTCCAGTCCGGGCTTTACGGCGTGCCGGGAACGCTGCGCAACCGGTATATGGGCGCCTGCGTGCAGTGACGGCACTATATCCGCTCGTCCCCGCGAAAGCGGGGATCCAGCAGAATGCTGCAAGTTGGAATGTCGTTCTGGATTCCCGCTACGCGGGGATGAGCAACGAATGTGAAGGCGCTACTTTAACTTACCGCAAACTGGCGTTGATCTTATCGAGCGTCGTCGAACCGGGACACAGCTCTTTCTCGCCGAGCGAATTAAGCGGCGCGTCGACGGTATTGAGATGGTTGTGCAGGTCCGCGGAGTCCTGCTCGACATAAAGCAAGCCGGTCACGATCTGGCCTTGCGCGGCGTGATGCGCGATGAAATGCATCGCCGCCAGCCGGTCGTGGACGTCGTATTCGGCGTTGAGCTTGCGCAGCGCCAGCACCGTGCCGTCGTGCTGCTCGACCATCTCGACGGTGCCCGGGGCATAATCGACATGGATCGGCGCGCGGCCGGTCATGAAATCGAGGAAATTGACGGCCTCATTGTGCTCGCGCACGTAATCGAAGCTCTTGGTCGAGCCGGCGTGATTGTTGAAGGCGACGCACGGCGAGATCACGTCGATGAAGGCGGCGCCGCGATGCTCGATCGCCGCTTTGACGATCGGCACGAGCTGCTTTTTGTCGCCGGAGAACGAGCGCGCCACAAAACTCGCGCCGAGCTGCAGCGCGATGCCGACCATATCGATGGCATTGTCGGTGTTGGTGACGCCGCGCTTCGATTTCGAGCCGCGGTCGGCAGTGGCCGAGAATTGGCCCTTGGTTAGTCCATAAACACCATTGTTTTCAACGATATAGACCATATTGACGCCGCGGCGCATGCAGTGCGCGAACTGGCCAAGTCCGATCGAGGCGGAATCGCCGTCGCCGGATACGCCGAGATAGATCAAATCGCGGTTGGCGAGATTGGCGCCGGTGAGCACCGATGGCATGCGGCCATGCACCGAATTGAAGCCATGCGAATTGCCGAGGAAATAATCCGGCGTCTTCGACGAGCAGCCGATGCCGGAAATCTTGGCCACGCGGTGCGGTTCGATCGAGAGTTCGAAGCACGCCTCGATGATCGCCGCCGTGATCGAATCGTGCCCGCAGCCGGCACACAGCGTCGAGATTTTGCCCTCGTAATCGCGGCGCGTATAGCCGAGCTTGTTCTTCGGCAGTTCGGGATGATGGAATTTCGGCTTGACGACGTAGGTCATGACACGACTTTCCGCAGCGGCGTTATCTTCAAGGCATCGAGGTGCTCGCCGATCGCGCGGGCGATAAAGCGCGCCGTGATCGGCGTGCCGTCGTAATGCAGGATCGGCACTAGCCGCACCGGGTCGATGCCGCATTCATTGACGATCAGCGAGCGCAGCTGCGCATCGCGGTTCTGCTCGACCACGAAAATGAAATCGTGCTCGGCGATGAAGCTCGTGACGCTCGAATGGAACGGGAAGGCGCGCACGCGCAGCCGGTCGAGATGTTGCCCTTTGGCCTCGAGCATCTCGATCGCCTCGTCCATGGCCGGCGAGGTCGAGCCGAAATAGATCACACCATATTTGGTCGGCTGGTCGGCATCGGCGTGCAGCGGCCGCGGCACCAAATCCTTGGCGGTGTCGAACTTGCGTAGGAGCCGTTGCATGTTGTCGGCATAGGCCGGGCCCTCCTCGGTATAGCGCGCATAGCGGTCGCGCGACGTGCCGCGGGTGAAGAACGAGCCCTTGGTCGGATGGGTGCCGGGATAGGTGCGGTAGGGAATACCGTCGCCGTCGACATCGAGATAACGGCCAAAGTCCTTGCCGGCTTCGAGTGCGGCAGCGGTCATCAGCTTGCCGCGGTCGTATTTACGGCTGTCATCCCAAGCGAGCGGCCGGGCCAGCCGGTGATTCATTCCGATGTCGAGATCGATCATGACGAAGACCGGCGTCTGCAAGCGGTCGGCGAGATCGAAGGCGGTCGCGGCGAATTCGAAGGTTTCGGTCGGGTCTTCGGGGAACAGCAGTACGTGCTTGGTGTCGCCGTGCGAAGCATAGGCGCAGGAGATGATGTCGGTCTGCTGGGTGCGGGTCGGCATGCCGGTGGACGGTCCGGCGCGCTGCACGTCGAACACCACTGCCGGGATTTCGGCGAAATAAGCCAGCCCGAGAAATTCCTGCATCAGCGAAATCCCCGGACCGGACGTCGCGGTGAACGCCCGCGCGCCGTTCCACGAGGCGCCGATCACGATACCGATCGAAGCGAGTTCGTCCTCGGCCTGGACGATGGCGTATTTGTTCTGCTTGCTGCCGGTATCGACACGCAGCCGGCTGCAATGGCGGGTAAAGGCTTCGGCGAGCGAGGAGGACGGCGTGATCGGATACCAGGCGCACACCGTGGCGCCGCCATAGACGGCGCCGAGTGCGGCCGCGGAATTGCCTTCGATGAAGATCCGATCGCCGACCCCGTCGGCGCGCTGCAGACGCAGCCCGATCGGGTGCTCCATGTTCATCATCACCCAGTCGCGGCCGAGGTGCAGCGCGTGCTTGTTGGCGTCGAACAGCTTTTCCTTGCCTTTGTACTGCTCGGCGATGAGCTTCTCTATTTCGCCGACATCCATGTCGAGCAGCGCCGACAGCGCACCGACATAAATGATGTTCTTGAACAATTGGCGCTGCCGCGGATCGCTATATTCGCGATTGCAGATCGCGGTGAGCGGCACGCCGATGACGGTGATGTCGTCCCGGAACTTGGTCTTCGGCATCGGCTTGGTGGAATCGTAGAGCAGATAGCCGCCCGGCTCGATGCCAGCCACGTCCTTATCCCAGGTCTGCGGGTTCATGGCCACCATGAGATCGGTACCGCCGCGCGCGCCGAGATAGCCGGTCTGCGAAATGCGTACTTCATACCAGGTCGGCAGGCCTTGGATGTTCGACGGAAAGATATTGCGCGGTGCGACCGGCACGCCCATGCGCAGCACGGCGCGGGCAAACAATTCGTTGGCGCTCGCGGAGCCCGATCCGTTGACGTTGGCAAACCGGACGACGAAGTCGTTTACGCTTTGGATTGGCATGCGTGTTCTGCGTGAGTCATGTCGATCAGGTATTTCTGCATGTCCCACGCGCCGGTGGGACAGCGCTCCGCGCACAGGCCGCAGTGCAGGCAGACGTCTTCGTCCTTCACCATGACGCGGCCGGTTTTGAGGCTATTGCCGATATAGAGATCCTGGGTGAGATTTTTGGCCGGCGCCTGCAGCCGGCCCCGCAGATCGGCTTCCTCGCCGTTCGCGGTGAAGGTGATGCAATCCATCGGGCAAATGTCGACGCAGGCGTCGCATTCGATGCAGAGCTGCCCGGTGAACACGGTCTGCACGTCGCAATTGAGGCAGCGTTCGGCCTCTTTGAGCGCCAAGTCCGGATCGTAGCCGAGCTCGACCTCGGTCTTGATGTCGCGCAGCGAGATCACCTTGTCGCGATGCGGCACGCGGTAGCGCTTATCGAGCGTGATCTCGTTGTCGTAGCTCCATTCGTGGATGCCCATCTTCTGGCTCGACACCGCGAGCTGCGGCGGCGGGCGCACATTGATGTCCTCGCCGCGGCACAGCCGATCGATCGAGATCGCGGCCTTATGGCCGTGCGCGACTGCCCAGATGATGTTTTTCGGACCGAATGCGGCATCGCCGCCGAAGAATACTTTGGGATGGGTCGAGGCCATGGTGCGCGTATCGACCTTGGGCATGTGCCATTTGTCGAATTCGATGCCGCAATCGCGCTCGATCCAGGGGAACGCGTTCTCCTGGCCGACGGCGACCAGAACGTCGTCGCAGGGAAAATGCTGATCGGGTTCGCCGGTCGGAACGAGCTCGCGGCGCCCCTTGGCGTCGCGCACGGCTTTGACCTTCTCGAAAGTGACTCCGGTCAGTTTGCCGTTGTCGTGGGTGAATTCCTTCGGCACCAGATAATTGAAGATCGGAATGTCTTCATGCATCGCGTCCTCCTTTTCCCAGGGGGACGCTTTCATCTCCTCGAAGCCGGAGCGCACGACCACTTTGACATCCTCGCCGCCGAGCCGGCGCGACGAGCGGCAGCAATCCATCGCGGTATTGCCGCCGCCGAGCACGATCACCCGCTTACCGATGCGATCGATATGGCCGAACGACACGCTTGAGAGCCAATCGATGCCGATGTGGACATGCTTGGCGGCTTCCTTGCGGCCGGGAATTTCCAGATCGCGGCCGCGCGGCGCGCCGCAACCGACGAAGATCGCGTCATAATTTT
>WNGL01011671.1_pt1 | contig 19263 bp, 20 predicted proteins | sample 5400591 | NCBI WGS metagenome assembly WNGL01 (sample SAMN13153377, study PRJNA577476) | soil metagenome | isolation source: 80 cm soil or saprolite under Garry oak tree replicate 1 | place: USA:California | collected 2016-06-15 | reverse complement strand
ACCCTGCGACACCTTGGCTATGTAGCTGCGCAGGGCCGACACTTTTTTCTGACACCGCGAGTGCTTGAGCTGGGCCACAGCTACCTTTCTTCGCTGGACCTGACTGAATTGGCGCATGAAGCGATGGAACAGTTGTCGCAGCGGGTAGGCGAGTCGTGTTCAATGTCGGTGTTGGATGGCACTGAGATCATTTATGTAGCTCGCGTGGCAGTCCGACGCCTGATGAGTGTCGCGCTCGGTGTGGGCGCGCGGTTGCCGGCATTTGCCACCTCGATGGGTCGGGTCCTGTTGGCGGACAAATCGGACAGCGAGCTCAGCGCCTGGTTGCGCGAAAATAGGTTCTACCCGATTACCGCGCACACCACGTATAAGATCCGCGCGCTTCAAGCGGAAATCCTCAAGGTGCGCCGCCAAGGCTACGCGTTCGTTTCCCAGGAACTGGAGTTGGGACTGTGCTCGATTGCCGTTCCGATTCGTTCCACCACAGGACTGGCCGTGTGCGGCCTCAACGTCAGCATGCGTTATAGCGACGACGTGCATGCTGTGGCACGGAAGAAAATGTTGCCTGCTTTGCATAGCGCTCGTCAGGCGATTGAACACGCGATCGCACGCAATGGTTGGCAGCCGCTGGTTTCCCGAAGCGCATATGGCTAATGTTTTCATTGCGGCAGCAACCCGAACACCGTTTGGCCGCTACGGTGGACGGCTGGCAGCGGTGCGCTGCGACGATTTGGCTGCGGCGCCACTTACGTCGTTGATTGTCAATTATCCTGCCGTCGACTGGGGCGCTGTGGATGACGTTATTCTCGGTTGCGCCAATCAGGCCGGTGAAGACAATCGCAATGTCGCTCGCATGGCCGCGCTGCTGTGCGGCCTCCCGGCAACAGTTCCCGCGATGACAGTAAATCGACTGTGCGCTTCCGGCTTAGAAGCGGTTGGTCTCGCGGCTCGCGCAATCGCGGGCGGCGATGCACAGTTGGTGATTGCTGGTGGTGTCGAAAGCATGTCACGGGCGCCACTCGTCATCCCCAAGGCGGATGTTGCTTTTAGTCGCGAGCAAAAGCTGGAGGACAGTACGCTCGGATGGCGTTGCATTAACGCGGTGATGCAGGCGCGCTATGGCGTCGATTCGATGACGCAGACCGCGGACAATCTTGCGCGCGAGCTTCACATTGCGCGCGCGTGCCAGGACGCATACGCCTGGCGCAGCCAACAGCGCACTGCGCACGCGCAGGCGCGAGGCTGCTTGGGAGAGGAGATAACGCCAGTGCCCGTGCGGCACGGCAATGAAACAGTCATGGTCAGTGAAGACGAACATCCGCGCCCCAACATCACGCCAGAGCACCTAGCCAAACTCAAGCCGCTGCTAGGCGCCGACAGCACCATTACCGCAGGCAATGCCTCCGGGGTAAATGACGGTGCTTGCGCTCTTTTGGTCGCGTCGGCGGCAGCGCTAGAGAAATACGGATTACAGCCGTTGGCCCGCGTTGTCAGCATGGCAGCGGCAGGCGTTGCGCCGCGAATCATGGGCATTGGACCAGTCCCAGCGATCAACAAATTGCTAGCGAAAATCGGCCTGCGCCTCGACGACTTCGACCGTATCGAAATCAATGAAGCATTCGCGGCCCAGGTACTCGCGTGTACGCGCAGCCTTGGACTGCCCGACGATGCTGAACATGTCAACGGCAACGGCGGCGCGATCGCGCTCGGACATCCGCTTGGCGCTACTGGCGCGCGTTTAGTGATGACTGCAGCCTACGCTTTGCGCAGGCACCAGCAGTCCCGCGCCTTGGTGAGCCTGTGCGTCGGTGTTGGCCAAGGGGTTGCTTTAGCGCTTGAGCGGGTGTGAGGAGTCCCGAGTCACCGTGGGCGTAATTTTAGATTATCAATTACCAATTTTAGCAGAACTTCGATCAGCAGAAAAATCGATCAAGCCTGGGTGTGACGGACGTAATGTCGCTCGACGCCTTTCGGGAGCAGGCGTTTGCGACCGCGCTGTCGCCGGCGTGCGAGGGTTGCGCGCCCGCCTTTGGTACGCATCCGGGCACGGAAACCGTGCTGACGTTTGCGTGTTCGCTTGGATGGCTGGTAAGTGCGTTTCATAAAACCGGGAAATAGCTCCGGCCCGATTTGAGAGCGGTTACACTAGGAGTGAGGAAGCCATTGTCAATTGCGCCGCGCGCCGCAACCGTCGATCTTTGATTCGGAGATTGCCACCGAGTCCGACTTTGAGATAAACAATAAAACCGATGAGCGAACATATCGTAATCGAACCAGCGACCGAGGCCGACTTGGACGAGCTGTCGGAAATGCTGGGCGGATTGTTCGCTCAGGAAAGCGATTTTCGGCCGGACAAGGACAAACAGCTTCGTGGTTTGCGGCTCATTTTCGAACAGCCGAGCCGCGGGCGCGTCTTCGTGCTGCGACGCGACGGCGCGATTGTGGGAATGATCAATCTGCTTTTCACAATCAGCACGGCCGAAGGCGGCTTCGTCATTCTGTTGGAGGACCTGGTGATTCATAAGGAATACCAGGGCAAGGGCTACGGCTCGAAACTTCTCCAGTACGCCATCGATTTCGCGAAACAGAAAAACTTTCTCCGCATCACATTGCTGACCGATCGCCCGGAAAACGTGGCCCAGGCATTTTTCCGAAAACACGGTTTCGTTGAGTCTTCGATGATTCCAATGCGCCTGTTGATCACGCCGCAACGGAATAGTGATCAGTGATCGGTGATCAGTGTAGCCACCGGCCTATGGCCGGTTTCCACTGCGAGACGGCCCACAGGGGCGTGGCTACAGCCATTAACGGTGTTCTTTCCCGTCGATCCAACTATTCACTTGAGGCCCGATGCGTCTTTTGAATTCCGCGCGGAACTGAACTTCGTCCACAACCTTTGCTACTTCCCTCGCGCTGGCGGCCGACAAATTATTTTTGGCGTAGCTCTTTAATTCATTGGCACGCAAGTCATCGGAAAAAAAGGTGAACAGACCGGGCGCATACCGATTCGCGCCAGCCGCATCGATCTTGGCGAGCAGCGTTTTCATATTTGCCTTCGCAAACTCCCAGGCAATATCCGGATGACCGCTGTCGCGCGCGACCGCCGGGACCAGAAATACCGCGCGACTCGTCGGCAGCTCATCGGTGAGCGCAATGGGAAGCGTCTTCTTCACCAGCTTGGGGTCGATTGCTTCGGCCAGCGCGTTGTAGTAATTCTGTTTTTCCTCAATGCTCGTCGTTTTCAGCCCCAGCTCGTGAAGTTTGCTCCAGGTCTTTTCGTCTGCGTATCGGCCAACGACCGCAAGAACCGACGGACGCAGATCAGGCGCGAGTGATGCGGGATTTGCGAGGTATTTTTCGAAACGCTCGCGACAGCCCGCGGTGATCTCTGGATCATTCAAATCTCCCAGAGCGTTGATCAGGCTCGCGCGCAAGTTCCCCACGGTGGGCGGCTCGCCCTTTTTCGGTTCCCAGCCCAGCGTCTCAAACGTTGGACGCAAAAGCGATCGGGAGTAGCGCTGAAATTTTTCGCGCTCCGGACTACCAATAAGGAGCCGATTGATGAAATCCAGCACATTGATGATCTGTTCGCGTTCAGCCAGTTCAGTGGAAGCAGGCAACTTTTCCACCAACCCAAAATAGCGTGAGACAGGCACGCGGCCAGCCTGCACAAGCGCCCACGCATCGCTCAAGAGATTGACGCGATCTTCAACACCCAGCTTCGGCAGAGCTTCGAGTAGTAACTTCCAGGAGGGCTCATCGTATTCGACCCGATAATTCCCCGCTCCGTTTACATTCAATTTAAGCGCGCGATCTGCGGGAATGTTTTGCAGGCTTTCGAGTTTGCTGGTCATCAGCAAAGTCCCAGGCTCTTCTCTGACGACTGAGTATGTCAGCGGCATTTTCCACTCAAGCGGCGGCGCGTTTTTGAAATTCACCGTGAAGCGCTCTTGTCTGAGCGAGACTTTGCCGCCTGCTTCGCGCTCAACTTTCACGACTGGAAATCCTGGCTGCTCCGTCCAGCCAGCCGCGATCTCGCCGATCGGTTTCTTCGAAGCTTCTGAAAGCGCGTTCCACAAATCCGCAGTGGTCGCGTTCGAATATTGATGCTCGGCGATGTAACGGCGAATGCCATCGCGGAAAACCTCTTCGCCGAGAAAACTTTCCAGCATTCGAAGAAACGACTGGCCCTTTTTGTAAGTGATATCATCGAAAGCGCTGTTGGCCTCCGCCTCGGTTGCGACGGGCTGCTGAATTGGATGCGTAGTTGATCGCGCGTCGCCCTCCATCGCGGCCTCCTTGGCGATTCCGACACGCCGGGTCGGGTCCCGCGGTGTTTCCCGTCGCATCCAGACCTCCCATTGCGGATTAAAATGCGCCGTGCACTTGGTGCCCATCCATGAAGCGAACCCTTCGTTGAGCCAGAGGTTGTCCCACCAGGCCATCGTCACGAGATCGCCAAACCACATGTGCGCCATCTCGTGCGCGATAACTTCGTAGATAATTTGCTTGGTCTCCGCAGAGGAGTTTTTCGGATCAAACAAAAGCGCGGACTCGTAATAAGTGATTCCACCCCAGTTTTCCATCGCGCCGCCGAAACCGCCGGGCAGAGCGATTTGGTCGAGTTTCGGCAAGGGATAGGGCACGCCGAAATAATCGTTGTAGTATTGCAAGATCTGCGCCGTAGCTTCGAGCGCGTATCGGCCCAGTTCCGCTTTGCCTTTCGTTGCGATGACACGAATCTGCGTCGGACCGCTCCGCGATTCGATGAGATCGAACTCGCCAGCAACGAACACATTCAAATAACTCGACATCGGCGGGGTCGCGGCAAAGCGCACCTCTTTTCCGCCAGCGATTTTTTTCTCGCTCTCAATCGGCATGTTCGAGACGGCGACCCAATTTCCCGGAACGACGGTCGTCAATTGAAAGCGCGCGCGAAAGGCCGGTTCGTCCCAACAAGGGAAAAATCGGCGAGCGTCAGTTGCTTCAAACTGCGTCCCAAGCATGAATTTTTTTTCGGCAACTGCCGGACTCCCCTGCTCCTGATAACGCATGTAAAAAAGGCCCTGCCCTTGCTGATTGATTTTGCCAGAAAAACTAAGCGCAAGCCTGTGATTTCCGGCCGCGAGTTCCGACGGCAATGCGAGGATGATCAGTTCGTTTTCGCGGTCGATCTGAATTGCAGACTTGGGCAGCACTTTGCCATCCAGAGACGCGTCGCTGATTTCCATCTCCAGCGCATTGAGCACCAACCGATGAACCGGGTTGCGCACGTCGAGCTTTACCGTTTCTGTTCCGCTGAACTCTAAAGCATCGATGTTCGGAACGATGCGAATGGAGTAATCCGTCGGAACGACCTCTTTCGGCAATTTTCCCGGGGTGTCTTTAAAACTGAATGGTTTTTCCGCAGACATGATGGCGGGGAAGGTAATGGACAACACCGCGGCGAGAAAAGGAAACAGAGGGCGCATTTCTCGCATTAAGACAATGGACATAACTATTCGCGTCAACACATGGCAGGTGGCGGTGCGTCCGGTGGTCGCTCGCTACCTTTACTGCACAACCAAAACCAGAAGCAATTGTCCGCCGCCGACCTGCGGGCCTTTGATTACCAAGGGGCTGCGTTTGCTCAGCTTGGTGTCGGTCTCGAGCAAGAGCTCTTTCTCCTTGTAAAGTTTCAGGTTCAAAACGTAACCTGCCTCCGTCTCGCCTCGCGCATCAACATGCAGCCCGAAGAATTTGCTCGTTGCAAGCCAGTCTTCCTGGCCGGTCTTGAGTGTCTTTTGCGACTGGCCAATCACCTCAAATTGGTTGTAGCCGAAAAATTTTTTTAGTGACCCCTCGATCCGAGTCAATTCCGGTGGCATCGGTTGTGGCTGGGCGACGTTCTCCGCGATGACAAGTCCGCTCCAGACCGTCTCCGCTCCCTGCAGCGCATGCGTCGCGCCTATCGTCAGGGCGATAAAAGAGATTAAGAACGCCGGCGAGCGACCCATGAGCGGCTATTTTGCTGCGTAGTCGGCCGGCAAACTTTGCAATCCCTCTGTCCAAAGGACCGTTACGCGGTCTTGTTTTACCTCAAAGATCGACACGGTCGCATTTGGGCTGACGACCGGATCAACGCGGGCGTTTAGAATTTGGGTAAGGTATTGCGACTCCTCAGCCGGATTTTTCTCACGCATGACAAGGACCGTGAAAACCAAAAAGACAGCAAGCGACAGAGCGCCTGTCCACAACAGGCGAGGAATTGTCCACCACGTCGATCTTGTCTCGCGTGCCTGCCGCGCCGGAGCCTCGCGAAGGCGGGCGATTTTTTCGCGAAGTTGATGACTGAAAAACTCTTCGTTCGTCAGTGTCCGGGCGCTTAGCTCCCGCTTCAAAAGCTCGCCAAGTTTTCGCGCGCCCGCTTTTTCAGCTTCGGCGGCAGCTTTGTCGGGCAGCGAGGCCTCAAATTCTAAGAGTTCTCGCCCGCTGAGCTGTCCGTCCACCCACGCTGTCCATTTTTCTTCAAATGTTTTCATAAACGTCCCTCAATAAATTTTGCAATTTCTTGCGCGCATAAAACAGGCGCGACATGACCGTGCCGATGGAGCATCCCAGCGCTTCTGCAATTTCGTGATACTGCATGCCTTCGATCTCTTTCATCAAAATGACGGCGCGCTGTTCGGGCGAGAGTTGAGCAATTGCCTTATCGATCCGGGTGCGGATTTCGTCTCGTTCCATCATCTCGTACGGCAACGCTTCCGTTTGGGGAACGGTCTTGGATGCTGGATCAACTTCTCTTAACTGCGTTGCGTCATCGAACTCGGCGCCTACGCCTTTGACATGCTTTTTGCGCAACCAATCGATCGTCACGTTCATAACGATCCGATAAATCCAAGTGTAAAATGACGAGCGCCCGCGAAAGCGTTTGATCGACTTCCAAGCTTTGAGAAAGCTGTCCTGAGCCAGGTCCCAGGCGTCCTGCTCGTTATGCACCATGTTGTAAATCATGCTAAATACTCGTGTTCGGTAGCGGGTTACCAACTCGTCGAATGCTTCGGTGTCGCCGGCCTGGCATCGTCTCACCAAGTCCAATTCCGATACATCGGCGTGAGCCAGAGTCGCTTCCGTTTGCATGATTGGACGGAACCCGCCCTTATTTCATTCAACGGCACTAACCTTCGGAACCGAACCGGCGACGCCACTCAGCGCGGTATTCGCCCATCAGGGTAATGATGCCGTCCCGCACTTGAAAGAGTCGCTGCTGGAGGATCGAGTGCTGTGTGCCAGTGATCAGCTTTTCCGATAAGAGCTGCGCCGCTGCGTTCATGGAAATCGTGATCGCCTTCAGCGCTCTCTTTAAGTAGGCAATCGTCATCCCAATTTCATCGACATCGTCGCCGCTCAGAGCGGCCGCCAGCTTGGCACTGGCCAATGCAGAGTGCGTAGCCAATTTTATCGCGGCCGGCTCGTTTTGCAGTAACGGTGTTTGATCGAAGAGTTGGTCGATCCAAATTGTGAGAGCAAACGCAGCTTGATACAGGCCGTGCTCCTCAAATGTCTCGGCTACTTCCCCCGCCTCGTCCGGGTCGAGATCACCATCTTCCTCTACACCTTCACCGAGCAGCGCATCGACTTCCGCGCTCCAATCTTTCGCTTCCAGCAATTGCGTCCAGCCCATTTCGCGCGCGATGATTTCGTCCCGTTGTGGATCATCGAGATAAGTCTCCACCAGCTGCATGTACTTCTCGGTTTTTTGATCCTGTTCCTGGAGAAAACGTTCCCAGTCGTACTCGTCCCACATGCGCTCGGACCCGCCCTCGTAACCTGCCATATTTGACTAAACGTCAGCTTCGCCGTGTACGCAAAAAATTTGTGGCACCTAAAAGCGCGGAAAGGAAGGAGCTGGTGTCGATCTTCCTGGCGACGGTCCCAGCGACGGTTACCGGACGGCAAAACTTGCATCAAATAAGTGCGTGGTTACGTTCGCCTGCTGTGATCAAACGCATTGCATTTCCAGCGGTTTTGCTTCTGGCGATCGCATTCCTCATCTCGGCTTGTGTTTCGCGTGATGAGGAGGTCAGCGAGCGATCCGGCTCTCAATCTGCTGCACCAGTTCCCGGCGAGAAAATTCCGGACGAGGGCGCCTATGCTCCTGGCCCTCCCGGGTCTAGCGGAAGCGTCCGCTGGTGATCTTGTGCCTCAATCCGCCGTTAGTCCTCGAGGTGGCCACGCTGTAGCGGCGGTCTGCCTGCCGCACCGAAGCGCCGCAAAGGCGGGTGACCGCCGTCTCGCGTTTTGTCGAATTTGCCGATGACCGGATCACCGATCACATTCCTATCTTGCCATCTTCGACTGCGCGTCCATCAATTTGTCATACAAGGCGCGCAACCCTTCCGAGAGCATGCGCGTGCCGGCGAGGATCGGCATGAAATTAGTGTCGCCGCTCCAGCGCGGCACGACGTGGATATGCAAATGATCAGGCACACCCGCGCCTGCGCATTCACCAAGATTAAAACCGATGTTAAATCCCTGCGCCTTCGTCGCGGCTCGCAAAAGCGCGTGCGCATGCACGACCAAATTCCAAAGTTCGACAACTTCATTGTCTCCCAATGCCGAAAGCTCCGCGACCTTGCGATACGGCACCGCCATAAGGTGACCGACCGCGTACGGATAGCGGTTCATCATGAGGAATGCGTTCTTTCGCCGAGTGATCACCAAATGCCCAGCGTCATCGCTCGCCTGTGCCGCCTCGGAAAGAAAATTGAGATTACGCGGTTCTTTTTCAAAATACTCCACCCGCCATGGAGCCCAGAGCGTCTCTAATTCTTTCCTTGGAAATTCTTCTGTCGCCATTCTTACCCGCCAATCAGGGTAGGATTACGAACTGAAAAGTCGAGTCAGCATTTCGACCAATGAAATCAAGAATTAGACTGCGAAATGCAGCCGAAATATAGTTCGGCCGCTCAAACACGATACGGAGGTAGCATCATGCGACGCATTATTTTCATACTTCTAATGTCCCTTGTGGCCGCTCGCCTTCTTGCTGGCGAGAAGCCGGTAGCCGAAGACGAACTCACGACATTCAAACGTGAGTACGCCGACGTTCTGGCCCTTCAGGGCACGCCGAAAGACGAGATTCTTGCCATCGCCAGGATTCTGCGCGCGAAGCCTGAGATCGCGATCGATCGTACGGCAGCCAGTGGCGAATACTGTTTGAACAGCGGCCTTGGCACACGAGTTCGACGCCTCTGGTCTGATCGCGGCAGGCTTGGATCCGTCGCGCCTGCAACACCTACCTGAACAAGGCCGAATGACGCCTGGTGTGTGGTATTTCCTTCCAAAGGGCCAGCAAGATCCGCATCATGGCCATGCGATGGCCAGCCCCACGATAGCAATCGCTGTAAACATCAAGTGAGTCGGAGAGAATTCATGCTTTCGTTTTATCCGGAGTCTCCCCTCAATAAGAGCCGAAATAGGCGAAACAAACTTTCGTCGAATTGTAGTTAGGTCTATGACCGCACTGTCGGAGCACACCGGCGGAGTTCGCTGGGGCGATTCTTTCTGGTTGGCCAGTTACGCCAGTTGGCCGTTTGCACACCTGCTTATCTGCGACGATCGCCTCATTCTTACTTACCCCGAGGGCGCCTATGACTTTCCCCGTGCGAGCGTCGTTCGCCTATCACGCCGCGACGGTTGGGTTTCACGAGCGCTCCGGCTCGGCTGGGGAGGATTGCGTATCGAGCATGCATCTCCGATTACCCTCCATTCGTGCTATTCTCCACGCTCGATATCAGGTCATTATGTGAGAGACTTCCAGCTGCCGGATATCCCGTGAAGACCTAACCAATCGCTGGAGCCAACCGCTGGCCGCTATGAAGTCCACGTTTGATTTTATGAAACAGTTTTCGATGTTTGCCGCGCTCGCCGCCGCCAGCGGTGGCTCAGCTCCCTCTCGTTAGGCCTTTCGCGCCTGTGACACGCCTGATTCTTATACTCTTTGCGGTGGGGCTTCTGCCGTATCTGGTCTCTGCCAAACGTATCGCACCTGCAAAGGTTGAGCCCGTCATTCACAAAGGCCTACGGTACGTCGCGCCGAATAACGATGGTCGCCGCGCATACATCGAAGCGTGGGACGGCCAGACCAACAGAAAGCTTTGGGACTTAACTGTGTTTACTAATCGCATCGATCCGACGCTCGAGGAAGACGTTCAGTGGGTCTTCATTACCTCACTGAGTCTTCGAAATAACATGCTCGTCGTTACGTCTGAGCGCGGGAAGACATACCAACTTGATTTAAAGACGAGATCTGTGACACAATCCGATCCTGTTTCGTCGCCATCGCCGGAGGCGGTTCATGAGATTCCTGAACCGGTCCAGAGGGCAATCACGAATGGTTCGCTCGCGAAGAAGTACGAGGTCGCCTTTCGCCTGAATCCATTTTATCTGCGTGGAGACTTCAATGGCGATGGCGAGATTGACGTGGCTGTGCTGGTGAAGCAACGCTCGACCGGAAAGGTGGGAATCGCGATTGTTTATGGAGGGACCAACAAGGTAACAATTCTCGGCGCAGGGACTGCAATCGGCAATGGTGGCGATGACTTCGAGTGGATGGATACGTGGCAGATTTATTCGAAAACCCGCGTGGCACCAGGAGGCGATGTAACAAACGTTCCGCATTTTCGCGGAGACGCACTTGTCGTGGGCAAGAGCGAAGCAGCCAGCGCGCTAATCTACTGGAACGGCGAGCGCTACGTCTGGCTACAGGAGGGAGACTAGCAACAGCTGGCGTCAAAAGACGGGAGCAGCCTAACGCGTAATTAAAACGTAGTCCCTCCCCTGCTCTTTCTTTTTCTCATTTGATTTCAAACTGGAAAGAGAAGCGTCTGGAAGCTCGCCCACTAAAGCCGGCGCCTTCTCGGTTGATGCAACGAGCGCATCGAGGTTGCCACGATTCCATTCAATGACCGCGCGATCTGGTTCGATGAAATTCGTTTTCCGCACATAGAGGAGCAGCCCTTCGTCTTTCGCGGAAATGACTTCGTAACGCCAGCGATGAACTTCCGCTTCGTGTCGCACTTTTTTTCCAAAAGCGGCAAGCGCGTCGCGATGATCCCGATAGCCAGAGAACACCTTGGAAATCGTGTAGCCGCCAGTGAAGATGATTGCTAAGAGCAACGCGGCTGCGATCCATCGATAAATACGCGTCGCCTGCTTTTCTATAGCCACCGGCCTGTAGCCCGTCGAATTGAAATCGACGCTTTCTAAAGGACGGCTCACAGAGCCGTGGCTACAGGAATTGCGTTTTGCAATCTGCGCGGCCAGCAGCAAACACAGCGGTGGCACAATCGGGAAAATTCTGTCCACGCGTTTTGATGGAATCAGCGACATCGCGACCAGTCCGCCCAAGCTCCAGCAAAGGAGCCAGAAAGTTCCAGGCGACATTTCCCGAAACGCGGCGCCAATCCTCCATCGGCGCGACGCTAGATCGAAAACGGCGATGCCCATTATCAGCACGCTCCAGGGAGCAAACTTGTGCAGAAGATGCGGCAAATAAAAATAAAGCGGTTGCGGCCGATGAATCGTTTCGCCAAAGCGCGCAACAAATTCACGCATCACGACTTGATCAAAGAAGCCAGGCGTAAACAAAATCCCGCCGATCACCCAGAAGAGGAAGACTGCCAGCGAAGCGATCCATGGCCACCAGCCGGGCCAGGCCTGTAGCCGCCTCGCTGTGCGAGGCGCGCGTGTCGCCCACAGGGCAACGGCTACAGCATTGATCGCGATTCCCGGCAGCAGAAACGCATAAACAATCGGGCCCTTGATCAACATTGCGACAGTGAGCAATGCGAAGATGTAAACTTGGTCTCGCAATCCCCACCCAGTTTCGGATCGGATTTTTTGCCAGATCACCAAGCCGATCAGAAAAATCACGAGCGCGAGCTGCATGTCGGTACGCACGAGTGTCGCAAGCCGCGGGCTCAGCAGATTCAATCCAAACGCGCCGAGCGCGATCAAGCCGGGAATCGTTCCGTAAGCCGACGTCGCAGCACGAAATAGCAACATCGCTATGGCAATCGCAGCCAGAAAGGAGGGCAGCCGCCATGCCGTATCCCACGAGCGCGTTACCGCAAAGAGACCGGCAGAAATCCATCCCACGAGCGGCGGCTTGGTCGCCACATGCTCATGTGGCGTCTGCTGATAAAACCAGCGACCTTCCTTGATCATTTGGAAGGAAGTAAAAGCCTGCTTGGCCTGATCGTAGTCGTCGAGCTGCCACGGCAGGTTGGCGACCGCGAAAAGGAGTACCGTTAAGCCGGCGACAAACCAAAGAGTGCGCCGGTCTTCGAGCAGGGTTTCTGTCATGTCGAGCGGAGTCGAGACATCTCTAATTTCAATAGCCAAAGATTTGATCCGCTCACTTCCCGTTCGCTCAACCTCCGGTCTTCCCGTCTATGTCGCGGCTTCCCCAGCCGCTCCATTCTCGACTACGCTGCGCTTCGCTCGGAATGACAATCATGTGGTCTTAGTCGCGCCACAGGATCGCGCGCATAGGCGCGCCGTCGCCTCCGGCAATTTTCAGAGGCAGCGCCGCCAAATTATAAATACCGGGAGCAACCTCGCTCAGATCCAGAGATTCAACGATGGCGATGCCGGCGTCTGCCAGCGCGTGATGGTTCTGCAACGATTTCGAATCGATCTCATCCATTGACGGCAGATCCAATCCCAACAGTTTGACGCCATTTTTCTGCAGCCACGCGGGGATATCGGCTGCGATCACGGGAATTTGATTTGGAAAAATTGTAGAATCGCTCCATCGGCCCGTCTTTACGAGAAGTCGCGAGGTCGCTGCGATCTCTTCGGCATACGGTTGCAGATCTTCGGTGGTGATCAGATGTTTTTCCTTCGACTGCAAAAAAGTTTGCGTGAGATCGACCACGGTTGCGCAACCCACATAAATGTCGAGCGGCGCTTTCTCGATCGATTCGCCCTTTGGATCGAAATGCAATTGCGCATCGGCGTGCGTGCCGTTGTGCACACTCATCGTGATCGCGCCCAGATTTACGCTCTGGCCTCCCGCTATCTCTCTCGTCAATCGATAATGAAACGGCTCGTCACCCGGCCATTCCGCGAAGTCATTTGAAAGCGTCCGTGAAATATCCCAAATCTTCATCGCGTGATCACTTAATTCGTCTCATGCCAATCTTCCAATCTCTTTGAGAATTGCTCGCGCGGCTCTTTCGCTGGCGCCACTGCCGCCCAATTTGCTAACGATCGCATCAAACTCCGAAATCATTCGCTCGCGCGTGCGCGCATTTTCCATCAACGGCTGTGCGGCCTTGGCGATCGCGCCCGGTTTTGCCTGTTGCTGAATAAATTCCGGAACGACTTCTCTGTCTGCAAGCAAATTGGGCATGCCAAGATGCTTCACGTTTACCACCAGGCGCGCTGCCAGGTAGGTCGGCCAGGCCACCTTGTAAACGAGCACAAACGGCATCCGGAAATAAGCAGCCTCCAGCGTGGCGCTTCCCGAGGCGACAATTCCCGTCCACGCGCGCTGCATGATCTGTGCTGTCTCGCCGACTTTGATTTGAATCGGCTGTCGATCATGCAACGGAGCCAGTGCGCCAGTTGCCGTACTCATTTCGCGCGCCAGCTCCTCGGATGCAGCTGCAACTTGAAAGTGCAAAGTAGGCCTGGCTTGCAAAAGCAGACGCGCTGTTTCGATCATCACCGGAAAGATTTTCCGCACCTCGCGCAAGCGACTTCCCGGGAAAAGCCCGATTAAGTCCGAATCGCGCTCAACATCGATTTTCCGGGCCTGCAATCTTTCGATCATAGGGTGACCGACGAATACCGCAGGTATGCCAGATTTCTTATATAGATCAGCCTCAAAAGGAAAAATGCAGAGCACCAGATCGACAGAGCGCGCCATTCTTTTGATGCGGCCCGGATTCCAAGCCCAAACCTGCGGGCTGACGTAGTAAATTACCTTCTGCTGTGGCAATTGCCTTTGCAGGGCATGGGCCAGCCGCAAATTGAATCCCGGATAGTCGATCAACACGACTGCCTCCGGTTTGGTCTCCAGAATTTCTTTGAGCGTTTCGCGAAATTGTTTTCGAAAATAACCATATTTCCTGAGCACTTCCCACAAACCAAGAACGGCTGCGTCGCCGATCCAGTTTTTGAATTGGTTGCCGGCGACCTGCTGCATTTGTGGACCGCCGCGCCCGATGAACTTCAGTTCGGGATCCAACTCGCGCAGAGAACGCATCAACGCGGCGCCGTGATTGTCAGCGCTCACTTCGCCCGCGACGAAGTAGATGGTTTTCATGGGGAGCGCAGGCCGCGTCGGCAGCAAAACAGGAGCAAGTTCACGGTGCTTCTACGCACTCGACGCGATCTGCTTCGTTATCTTGACTGCCAACTCCAAAGCCGCGGTCGCTTGAGAACCCGAAACGCGCGGCTGGCGTCCCGTGTTTGCGCATTCGATGAATGAAGTGAGCTGAAGCTTCAACGGTTCTTCGTGTTCGATCTCGACTCTGTCACGCCAAATTTGTCTTCCAACGCGACGATAGATGTCGCCGCTTTGATTTTGATAATCGAGCGAGAGATACGCGTCTTCCTGAAAAATACGGATCTTGCGGACCCGCTCGGGACTGATCCGGCTCGCGGTCACATTTGCCACGCAACCGTCTTCAAAATGCAGTCGCGCGTTGGCGATATCTTCGCTCCGGCTAAGCACGGGCACGCCCACCGCGTCAATACTCCACAAAGGCGAGCGCACGAAATGCAAAATGACTTCCAAATCATGGATCATTAAATCGAGAACGACACCGATGTCGGAGCCGCGTTCCGAGTACGGTCTGAGCCGATGCGCTTCGATGAACCGCGGATGGGTCAGATGTTTTTCAAAAGCGCCCAACACCGGGTTGAAACGTTCCACGTGGCCGACCTGCAAGATCAGGCCGTTGCGCGCGGCCAAGTCAGCGAGTTCGGCGGCATGCACAGTGTTGTCGGTGATCGGCTTCTCGACCAGTACATGTTTGCCTTTCGCTAGCAGAGCACGCGCAATTGTGTAGTGCGTGTTGGTGGGCGTCGCGACGGAGGCCGCATCAACCATCTCAATGAATTCATCGAGCGACTTTGCGGCGGTCGCGCCGAACTTGGTGCCAATTGTGCGATTCGTGATCGGGTCCACATCGTACACAGCAGTGAACTCAGCGGACGGAATCTCCGCATACAGCCGCGCGTGATTGCTTCCGATATGACCAACCCCAACAACACCAATGCGCAAATTTTTCATCCCTTAAGAGCAGTCAACGCCGGAAAATTTCGCGGTCAAACCGCAGATGACTCGTATTGGTTTTGCTCCGATTCCTAATACTACACGCAATTCGCGCGGAACCAGTCATACGTTCGAACAATGCCGTCCCGCAGTGGGACCGCCGGTTTCCAACCAAGCGCGCGAATCTTGGAGACGTCCAAAAGCTTGCGCGGCGTGCCGTCCGGTTTGGTCGTGTCCCAGGCGAGTTCACCGTCGAAACCAACCACGTCGCAGATTAATTCCGCCAGTTCGCGAATCGAAATGTCCTCGCCACAACCGACATTGATGATCTCTGGGGAGTCATATTTCTCCAGCAGTAAAAGACATGCCGAGGCCAGATCGTCCACGTGTAAAAATTCGCGGCGCGGTTTTCCAGTTCCCCACACGATCAGTTCGCGTGCCTTCCGCGTTTTAGCTTCATGCGCTTTGCGCATGAGCGCAGCCAGCACGTGAGATGTCTCCAGATCGAAATTGTCGTTCGGGCCGTAAAGGTTCGTCGGCATAGCCGAGATAAAATTCGCCCCGTATTCGCTGCAGTACGCCTGGCAAAGCTTGACGCCGGCAATCTTCGCAATTGCGTAAGCTTCGTTGGTCTGCTCCAGCGGTCCGCTGAGCAACGCTGTTTCGGGGATCGGCTGCGGCGCGAACTTCGGATAAATACAGGAGCTTCCAAGAAATAGCAGTTTGCGCACGCCGTTCTCCTGGGCCGCGCGGATGACGTTGTTCTGAATCCGTAAATTCTCGACGAGAAATTCGACGGGATAATCGTTGTTTGCCTTGATGCCTCCAACTTTTGCGGCCGCAACAATGACGATGGCCGGTCGCTCCTCGGCAAAAAATTTCGCAACCGCAGATTCATCCGCGAGATCAAGCTGCGCGCGCTCGCGCGTCAGCAAGTTGGAAAACGCTTCCGCTTCAAGCCGACGCACCAGCGCGCTGCCGACCATCCCGCGATGTCCTGCGACGAAAATCTTGTCCGTTTTATCCATGAACTGCATTAGCAAGTCCTTCTAGCATTTTCCGTTTTTACACATCGCGCAATCTTGCTCGCAATCGCGAGCATATTGCGGATACGCGTTTCGCGCCCAAGGTGCGCATTCACTGCCAGCCTGGGGCAGCGCCCCAGGATTGACGGCACCCAAAAAAAATGCCAACGCTGAAAGCGCGATTCATTTCCGGCCCGAGTCCGGACCCACTCGCCCGGCCGAATCGCACTTTCAGTGCTTGGCTAAACAACCTCTTGAATTCCTGGGGCGATGCCCAGGCTTATATTAAGAAAGCGCCTTTGGCGCTAAGCCCTCGCCGAAGCTTCACAAAGCGAAATTGGTCCCTCTCCTTTTCAGTTAGAGTTGCTCAGAGCAGCTCTGGACGTAATGGTATTGTTGCGATGATTGCAAAGGCAGCGGAAACATTTCAGTTCGACGCAATTGACGATGTGCTGAGCGACATCGCCAAAGGGCGGATGGTTATCGTCACCGACGATGCCGATCGCGAGAACGAAGGCGATCTGGTAATGGCAGCGGAGAAGGTGACGCCTGAAGCCGTTAACTTCATGGCGACGCACGGGCGCGGCCTGGTTTGCGTGCCTATTTCAAATGAGCGCGCCGAGCAACTTGGCTTGCAACGAATGGTGGTACAAAACCGCGAAAAGCATCGGACTGATTTCACTGTCTCCGTGGACGCGGCGCGTGGCGTGACTACTGGCATCAGCGCGTACGATCGCGCGACAACCATCCTGGCGATCGCCAATCCGAAATCGTCGCCAGAGGACCTCAACCAACCCGGGCATGTTTTCCCGTTGCGCGCGAAGGACGGCGGCGTGTTGCGGCGCGCAGGTCACACCGAAGCCGCCGTCGATCTGGCGAGAATGGCGGGCCTGCAACCCGCCGGCGTGCTTTGCGAAATTTTGCACGATGACGGCACCATGGCGCGGTTGCCCGAGCTAATGGAATTCCACAAGAAACACGGGCTGCGCATTTGCACGATCCAAAGTTTGATCGCCTATCGCCGTCTTCGGGAGAAGCTGGTGGAGCTGGAGCAAATTGTGAAAATGCCGACTGACTACGGCGATTTCGATTTACACTTGTATCGGTCGAAACTCGATGGGCAGCATCACCTCGCGCTTGTGAAAGGCACGATCGACAAAAACAAGCCGGCACTGGTGCGCGTGCACAGTCAATGTCTCACCGGCGATGTTTTCGCATCGCGCCGGTGCGACTGTGGAAACCAACTGCATGCCGCACTCCGGCAAATTCAGGAGGAAGGCAACGGCATTTTGGTTTACATGCGTCAGGAAGGCCGCGGCATTGGACTCGCGGCAAAAATCCACGCTTACAAATTGCAGGAGGAAGGTCTCGATACCGTGGAGGCTAACGCCAAGCTCGGCTATCCGAGCGACCTGCGCGATTACGGACTGGGCGCGCAGATTCTGTTCGATCTCGGTGTGCGGCAGTTCCGGTTTCTGACAAATAACCCGAAGAAAGTTGTCGGCATCGAGGGGTACGGTCTGGAAATGATCGAGCAAGTGCCGATCCGCACCGAGGCGAATCCGCACAACGCCAAATACCTCGAGACAAAGAGAACGAAGCTGGGCCACCTGCTTTAGGCATTGGCGAATGACGAAATCCGAATGACGAAGGAATCGCCGCCTCGTTCGGGAATTACCAAAGCCAGGCGCACATTCTGTATCGTCGCGAGCCGGTTTAACGCGCAATACGTGCAGGGGCTTGTCGATCACGCTACGGAAGAACTGCGAGCCCTGGCACCGGAGGCCGCGATTTCTCTGCACCGCGTGCCGGGAGCGTTCGAAATTCCTGTGGTCGTGCGTGAGTTGGCGTCACGGGAAACTACTGACGGCGTCATCGCCTGCGGCGTAATTTTGCGTGGCGAAACGAATCACGCACAAAATCTGAGCCGGTCCGTGACCGATGCGCTTCAACGCATTGCCGTTGAACACGCCGTGCCGGTGATCAACGTGGTGCTCAGTTTCGATAACGAAACCCAAGCGCGTGCGCGCTGTCTCGAAAACAAAATCAACCGCGGCACCGAAGCTGCGCGGGCAGCGGTCGAAATCGCCAACGTCATGTCGGACCTTCGCAACAAACAAGGAGCGGCGGTTTCCAAACCGGCGAGGGACCATGGGTAAACGAAGACGCGCACGCGAAGCGGCAATCCAATATCATTTCTGGCGCGACCTCCAGCGTGGCGAAGGCCCGGAGAAGATCGACGATTTTTGGGAGTTTTGCCCGGCCAAGCCGCGCGTGCGCGAGTTTGCGCAGCCGCTCATCGAAGGAATGGTGGCGCATCTTCCGGAGATCGACGAGCGCATTCGGCGCTACTGTGAGAATTACGAATTCCGGCGCATCTCCGCTGTGGATCGCAATGTCCTCCGGCTCGCGATCTACGAGATGCTTTATCGCGACGATATTCCCCCAGTTGTCTCGATCAACGAAGCGATCGAGCTGGCGAAAACTTTCGGCGGCGCGGAATCCGGCCGTTTCGTGAACGGGATTCTCGATCGAGTGCGAAAAGATTTGGATCGGCCAGCGCGCGAAGCGGTGAAAAAAGAATTGTAGGGCAACCGCTCCGGTTGCCGAGATTGGCAGGCGATGCGCCTGCCCTACAATAAAAGATCGACATGAACTTCCTCCAGTCCCTCGCCCAGCAATTCACCGGCAAGCCGATCGATTGGGACGAGCTCGAAGAAGCATTAATCCGAGCCGACCTCGGTGTGCCTATGACCATGCGAATCATCAAGACACTCCAGGAACGCGAGGCTTGGGCTTTGCTTGGAATTGGCGACGTGATCAAAGCGGTGCGCGAGGAGATCGCGCGCATTTTGCCGCCGCGTCCAACGCCAATTCATCGAGCGAACGCCAAGCCGACCGTGATCTTGATCGTCGGCGTGAACGGAACCGGTAAAACAACATCAACGGCGAAACTCGCGCATTACC
>WNGL01009302.1_pt1 | contig 19266 bp, 19 predicted proteins | sample 5400591 | NCBI WGS metagenome assembly WNGL01 (sample SAMN13153377, study PRJNA577476) | soil metagenome | isolation source: 80 cm soil or saprolite under Garry oak tree replicate 1 | place: USA:California | collected 2016-06-15 | reverse complement strand
CCAATCCTAACCCGAAGACCGGGGTCGGGATCCTAAATACGACGTTATTGCGAGCGAGCTCGGCCGCAAAATTGGGCTGAGCGATGTTGCAGCCGGCCGCATCGGAACGCCCCGTGATCACAAACAGACTATGCACGCCACCATCCGGCGATCCATCGCGATTGCGCACGAAACGCGCCTCACGGACCGGCCCGTTGGCCGTGACGAATGGTGGCACGACGTTCTTCGCGCCCATCAAGGTCGCGACCGTTACTTGCGGATTTGTGGCCGGACTCGTGCCTCCGATCGTCGGCTGGGAATGGCACCCCGAACAGCTATCGAGATTGAACCTCGGACCCAGGCCGTCCGGGCCAGCGTCGACTTCCTGGAAGACTTCCTTCGCGACATTGAAATACTGGCGCTCCACATCGTTGAGGCCCGGCAGCGCCCCTCCCGCTCCGGGATCTCCGCCTCGCACACCCGGGTCGGTGGGCGCGCCACGCGACGACGCGCCACCAGAGTTATTGTTCTGCGCGGCGGCTGCATTGACGGTCACCGCATTGTTCGTCATCGCGTTGGTCGTCGCCGCATCGGTGGTCGCCGCATTGGTAGTCGTGGTGCTAGTGGTCACCGCGGTCGGGTTCGTATTCGAAACATTCTGGGCTAACGCCCCTCCCGACCATGCGACTGATCCCAACAACATGGCGGCTACGGCCGCGTGCGTGCGCGCGCGCGTCAACTTGATCGTTTCCATTTTTCGCTCCCCGAAGTTCTACGGTGCATCGAGGAAAGCCTTTGTTCCCGACATTTATTGGACGCGGGCCGCACGAAAATATGAAGTCATTATGTTTCTGCGGCGACGAAGCACCGCAACCAAGCAAGGGTCTGTCGCTTCTCGGTAGGATTCTTCTTTCAATTCCTGAAATGCTCTTCGTCATGATAAGCTCTGCTGACGATATGTCGTGGATGTTGTGGCTCATCACCAAGCGCGTGTTTTCACGGCGCAAACGAAACCGCTGCGCCAATCCGATTTGGACGCTGGGACACAAATATCATCCGCAGCGGACGCCGAGCATCGTTTTCACTCGGCGTCGCGCTTATTTTTTCATTAGCCGTCAATGAATTCAGATACCGCTCTGAATCTCCCTCTCTCTTGGTCCTGATTATCGCGTCACACTGTCCGCGTAAAATACAATCCACAGCGCCGGACACAGAAACGCACCGAAGGGTATCTTCGTCGTCCGCATGACAGCTTGGCCGCTCAAGCGTGCCAACATCACCGTCACCAGCGCGCCACTCGTCGCAAGCCCAAAACACAATGGAATCGCCTCAACTGGCAGCCACGCCCCGATCGCCGCCGCCAGTTTGACATCGCCCAAGCCCAGACCCTCGGTTTGCCTGCTCCAGGCGTAGCCGCTGCGAAACAGCGCCAGCGCGCCTGCGACGCAACTGGCGCGCGCGATCGCTTGCCCCGCGGCCGCCCACGGGTCCGCTGTATCCAGCAACGGCGCTGCAAGAATGCCGCAAAAGACGGCGCCAAACGTAATCAGATTTGGCAGCAGAAATGTTCTCGCGTCGACGTCAGCTCCGGCGATCATCAAAGTCCCAAGCACGGTCGAAGCAATGGCGGCCGGCCACGGCAACGATAGCGTGGAGATCAGGCCGATGACACAGGCCCCGCCGATCAGTAACGCCAGGCTGGGACGAAGGTCATGCTCCGATCCAACTGTCTCGCCTGCTTCGACCTCGATCATCAATCCAGCTTCTGCACCCTGGTGCCGTCAATGACGCTGCGGCCGCCACGCATCGATTGCAGCCGTTCCCGGAATTCTTCGGTGACCGCGCCGGCATCGACACTGTTCCGAATGAGCCTTGTTTTGATGAAGACAATGATCTCGGACCGCGTCTTGGTGTTCGATGTGTTTCCAAACAGGTCGCCGAGAAACTTGATTTCGCGAAGTCCCGGAATGCCCGATTGTGTCTTCTGATTGCGTTCGCTGATGAGGCCGGCGAGCAGCACGGTCTGACCGCTGATCACCGAAACAGTCGAGTGAACGCGGCGCTGGGCAATCGTCGGCGTCAACGTCTGTTGATCTGGGTTGACGACGTTGGAAATTTCCTGATCGACTTCGAGCTGAACCGAGCCGTTACTGTGAACGTGGGGCAGCACTTTCAGGATGACGCCAGTATTCCGCATCTGGATCGTGTTGACGATCGGCGTGGCCGTATTGGAAAGAACCGCGGCGGAACTGGTCGTAATCGGAATTTCGTCGCCCACCTGGAGCAGAGCCGGCTGATTGTCGAGCGCAACGATCGATGGCGACGATAGCACCTTGACGTCCGTGATGTTGGATAGGGCATTGAGAATGAAGCGCGGCTGTGATTCCGATCCCAGCAGGAGATTCAAGCCGGGCGCCACACGCTGCAGCAGCGCTGATTGCGCCGCCGCCTGGCCCGCGCCCAACAGACCGACCGAGCCCTTGTCGTTGCCGAGCCCGACGTCCTTGCTGGTGAGGAAGGCCTGGACGCCGAACTGCAGAGCGTCCGTCAGCGTGACTTCGGCAACCGTCGCATCGATCGATACCTGCAGTTGCGGCCGGTCGAAGTCGCGTACCGCACGCTCGACGACCCGATAGTCCTCCTGGTTGGAATAGACCACGATCGAATTATTGGCGGCATCTGCTGTAATCCGCATGTTCTGAAACGTTCCGCGCGGGACATTGCCGCCGGAGGCGGCGGACGAGCTGCCGGAGGAGTCCGCCTCGCTGCCCTTGCGATCCGAGAACGATTCGAAAGCGGCGGCAATCGGACTGGTGCCGCGATTGTCGGAGCTGCCGCCTGCTGTTGTCGCCGCGCTCCCGCTTGACGAGCCGCGATCGAGAGAATCGAGGCGCGACTGGGCACTCTCGACCCCCGGTGCAATCTGCTTCGTAGCGGCATCGGCGCCCGCCCCGGATCGTTGACCGACGAAAATATCGTTCAATATCTTCGCCACCTGCGTTGCATTGCCGTTTTTCAGACGGAAGGTTCGCAGCGTTGTCCCCGTCGTATCGGACCTGTCGAGACGATGAACCCATTGCGTGGTCTGGGCCAGCAGCTTCGGATTTTTTGTTACCACCATCACCGCATTCATCCGCGAGATCGGCTGGAAGCGGACCACTCCCTGTCCCAATCCGCCCTCGTTCGTTTCGAATACCCGCTCAAGCTCTCCGATCATCGTCTCCGGCGAGGTCGATTTGAGCGGATAGACGCCGACCGACTGGTTTTGCAGCCATTCCACGTCGAAGGTCGCGACCACGTCGAGCGCGGCCTGACGCTCTGCGGTCGTACCCTGGATCAGCAACAGATTACGGGACTGGACCACACGAATGGCGCCCGGACGTGACAGAAAGCTCTCGGCCGTCTTCGCCACCGTCGAAGCGGAGGTGTAGCGCAGAGGCACCAGCGAAACGCCGAAGCCTGGCTCCCCTGCCCCGACGCTGATCGCGCCACCGGCGCCGGCTTCGGGAATTGGAACGATCTTCACCAGATTGCCGGAGTGCACGATCGCGGCGTTCGACATTCGCAAGACGCTTTCGAATGCCGGCAGCACGTCCTTGCGAGGAATTGGACCGGCAGAGGCCAGCGTTACATTGCCCTGGACACGTGGATCGACGACGAAATTAAGCTGGAGAATATCTCCGAGCAGGGTCTTCGCGACCGTCTGCACGTCGGCCCCGTCGAAATTCATCTCAACGCCGTCGCCCTTGAGAAATGCGGCAGGCTGCAGCGAGGCAGACCGCATATCCGGATCGCGATCGCGCTGCGGATCTGGTGCCACGTCCGAGCCCGGAAACAAGAATGGCTGAGAAGATCCCTTCGTCCTGCCGGAATCTCCCTCGTCCGCGATTGGAAAGCGCGCGCTGAAATCAGTGTTGCGAACAGAATCCATCGCATCGCCCGGCGCAACGCCCGCCGTGGGAGTTACATTCGACGTTACACAGCCGCCCAATGCGAGGAAGATCGAGGCTACGACGCAAGCCCGTGGAAGCTCAACCAGACCCCACCCATGCAAGCTACTCACTACACTACTCCTCGCCGTGGCGCCCCATGACCACATCGACGGCGAACGCCCGCGTACTTCAGATAGCGAGTCAAGAAAGCCGATCGGCAGGCGAACCATCAGGTGCCTGCTGATCAAATCCAAAATGATTATCATCGACAACAATGGGCATTCTGCGAGCATTGTGCGGCGAGCGCCGCGATATATGCGGCAAAGCAAAGACCATTTTGCGTACGAGCGCTAATTTTTTGGTGTAAGAAATACTCTGTGCAACCAGCATGAAGCTGAACTTATTCTCGGCTCCGTCGATGTTTTCTCGGCTGACCGGGTTGCGGCGCGCCGGCCTGCGGTGGAGTTTGCTGCGCCTGAATCCGTCGCTGCGAATCTTTCGGTTCGCCCGATGCGGCTGGCCCGCCGGCAGACTCCGATCTCCCGCGATCATCGTTGAAAAGCTTGAAGGTGGCGAAGCGGCCGTCAAGCGACAACACCACCTTGCGTCCTTCGATCTGACTGACCTTCCATCCGTCGATGTCGTCGCCGATCTGCGCGCGCAATATTTTCTTGTCCGCCCCGGCGCGAACGACGGCGCGGGCGCCGTCCCCGTCCATCACAACACCGAAAAGAACGAGGTCCGGCGGCGGAGGCGGCGGTGTGGGCGGCGGAGGCGCCTGCACGACCGGCGGAGGCGGCGGCGCAGGCGGACGACGACTCGGCGAAAACAGCGGGCGGTCGAGGATCGTTGACAGCTGATCCAGGGGCTGCGCCGCAACGGGATTGGCGGCCGCAGCGGCGGACCGTTCCTGCTCTTCGGTCCTCGCGGCGGTGCTAAACGCCGAGGCCGACAGGTACAAGAGAAGGATAAATGCCGCCGACGGCCGGGAATATCTCACGGCGCACCTCGCCGCCAAAACGCACGCAAGCTTAAAGTAGTCCGCAACAGCGGATCTTCGGCGGCACGACCGGCTGTTGCGCCGATCGGCTGCACCGCCAGCGCATCCACAAATACGTACGGCGTTCCGCTTTCCAGCTGATACAGCACCGCGCGCAACGACTGCAGGTTCATGTCAAGCGTGGCCTGCAGCCGGATCGTATCAGGTGCGTCATCGCGCTTGGCAGCTTCTCCGCCGGACGAAACAAGGCTGGCACGTTGATCGCCGGCCAGTTGCGCGAGATAGGACTGCAGTTGCGCGCTCGCCAGGCCCGGGGTCGACGCATCGAGGAATGCGGTGGGCGGCGCCGCTGCGGTCGGCCGACTCGCGTTTGCTCGCAGCTTGGCTTCGAGGCGCGAGAGTATCTCGCGACGTTCGAAACTTTCCTGCACCGCGTCGGCGCGCGTCTGAAACAACACCCCCACCACGGACGCGGACACCAGAAGCAGCAGAACAAGAACCGCGACGGAAATTGCCTGCTCACGGTCGAGTCGCGGCATGCCTCAATCCTCCCCAATCCTGATGCGCGGTTCGACGCGCGCCTCGATCGAAAACCTGAAAAGTTTGCCGTCCGGCCCTCGCGCCGTCGGAGCAAAGAAATGCACGTCGGTCATATGCTCGGATCGCTCCAATGGTGCGAGCAATCCCGGAGCGTCATCGGCCAGCCCCATAATCCGGAGGTTTTCCTTTTCCAGGCGAATTTCGGTGACATAGGCGGACTCGGGCAGAGCCCGAGACAACGCCTCCATCACGATCACGCTGGATATGGACATCTCTTTTGAGAGCCACGCCCGCTCTGCCGGTGGCATTGATGCCGTCGAAGATGCCGAGCGACCGGTTTGAACCTGTCGCTGCAAGACCTTGGAGCGGGCGGCCATGTCCTCACTCTCATTTCGAATCGAGGCGGCTGACGCCAACGCCCACAAACTCAGAACGACACTCGCCGTCACTGAGGCGGCAATCCCGATACCAATGGTCCGGGCCGCGTCGCCAAGGTTGTCACGCGACGTGTCCGTAAGCCGCGACCACAACGTTACCGAACCCGTGACCTCATCGGTGGCTTCGCTATCCGAGTCACGCGCCACGACCCGATCGACCGGTATGCCGAGCGCGGCCAGATCCTGCCGCGCCGCGTCGACGTCGCTGCGCGCCGCCATGAGAATTCGTACCTCGACCGCCGCGGCATCTGCTGCGCCCGCATCGGCCGCGAACCCATACACAACGTCATTGGCTGGCCAAGGCGACAGGCGCTCGATCTGGTTGCGGATGACTCCGGACAGGAACTTGCGCGCCTGCGCCGGCACGGCGATTCGCCGCACCACAACTTTGTCGGCGGGGAATTCGAGAACGACAAAATTGTTGTTAACCGCGCGCGACACATCCGCCGAAACTCCCGTTCCAAGGGTCAAGGTCGCGAGGATCTTTCCTGCCTGAGCGTCCCGCAGCATTGCGTCTCGGTTCGGCTCCGCTCGCCGAACGAAGACATGCTGATTCTCGCGCGTGACGATCAGCGAGCGATGTTCACGCCGGCTTTCACACCAAGCCAGATACAACGTCGCAAGGATTTCGATCCATCGTCTCAAGATAGCGCCGATACGCATGACTCTGCCTTTGCGCTTTCGGACGACCCTCTAAAGGAGCCTGGGGGACGGCACCGGGGTCCAGACAAGTACGCGATAAGGTTGGCTATCCTGAGGCAGGACAGCGATCACCGACCGAGCGGCAACGGCATAGCCATTCGCGAGTTCGGCCACGAGCTCCACCGACGCGACGCGCGGCGGCTTGACCGCCAGATATCGTTGCGCCGGCCCGACAAGCCGCACGAGCCGATCGACATCCGCCGGAAAACTGCGGCGTGCCTTGAGAAACGCGGCGACCTGATCTCTCTCGACTCCAGGGAGTGCCGCGATTACGCCCGGTGGCGCGGTGAGCGGATTTACGGTTTCGCCGCCGAATACAGTCGCAAGCGGCGCAATTGCGGCCACCCAGCCCGGGAGCATTCCGGGAATGAGCTGGAGCTGCCGCACGTCGGAAAATGGCTGCCCCGTTCCCGGCGGCCTGGTCGCGACATTGGTCGAACGAAGCGCGGTATTCGAACGAGCCGCATTGCCGGGATAGCGTCGTTCAACGATTCGCTGCGCGACATCGTTCGCCGCGGCCTCCGTAGCACCGACGGAGCGCAACAGCGCAGCGAGAACTACGGCGGGCGCTTTTCCAACGTCGATGCGGCCACCCTCATCGCTGAGGCGCGAGCGTACCGAACCGGTGGCAAGGTTGACCTTCGCCTCGATATCCAGGAGCGGGGCGTCGCCCAACGTGTCGATGATGCCGGCAGCCGTCTCGAGCCCCGCCGACAGAAGCGCGTCGCCCTGCACGCGATCGCGCTCGACCGCCATAACGCCCGCGAACCCGCGGAAGGTGACCGACGCCGCCATCGCAAGCGCCGACAGCAGCGCGATCGACCACAGCACGGTCACCAAAATCACGCCGCGGCGCGGATCGCTGCGTTTCATCGCACTTGCCTTTCCGGCTCGGATGCGTCGCTCTGCACCGAAGGCGCGACGGACAGGCAAGCGACCGCCGCGTCGGATCGCCCGCAGGCCGCGGGAGCATTGGCGCGAATGACGAAATCGGCTTCGCCGAGCAGATCGGCGCCAGTGGCCCGGTCCCGCAGAATCAACCGCACATAGCGGGGCAACACCCATTCTCCAGCCCAGCTGGCGTACCACGCAAGCGTGCCATCCGGCGTGACACGCCCGAACACGAATGAAATGTCCAACTTGCCCTCGATCAGAACGACCGGATCTTGCGGCGTCACGTCCTCGAAGCGCGCGCGCGGTCCGGGCCAGGTCGCACGACGTCTGACCAGGCGCCTGACTTCACCGTCCTCCTCGACCATCAAACTGATGAGGTCGTCGTCGCGCGACCCCGACGCAGCGCGGCCGGCCCCGACAAAGATGATGCTCGCCGGCCGTTCACTGCTGGCTGGTTCGCCGGCGAAGGCAGCGGCGGCGGCGCCGTCCTCCGTTCTTCGCGAAATGAAGCGGGCCGAGCTGAAATCGCCAGCCAGACGCTCGACAGCGAGCATCAGGCGCTCCGCTTCGGTCACACCCCGGGTTCCGCGGTCGAAAAAAAGCGCCACGTTGTGAATCAGTGCAGTGCTGGCCATGATGATCACGGAGGCGATCGCAAGCGCGGCGAGGACCTCCACCAAGGTGAAGCCATCACATCCGGCACACGTTTGGTCCCGCTGCATTTTCATTGCTCCGGCGGCGGCCTGCCGAGCCGTATTGTTTCCGCCGTAATGGCCTGACCGGAGCCCCACGCCACGCTTGCCATCACGCGAAACGCCAGCCAATTCGGTCGGTCCGGTGCACCGGGCGCGGCGGCGACAACCGGTTCGGCGACGATACGCCATCGCAGTCCACCGGTTTCGCCGTCCCGCGAGGCCTTCACCAGGCCGGAGCGGTCGAAAGGAGCATCGAGCAGCGAACGCAGCAGGACTTGCGCCGCGACCCGGCCGTCGGCCTGGTCCATGATGCGGCGCGCCTGAGACAGGTGCGGACCAAGCACGGCTGCAAAAGCGAGAACCAGAGCCAGTGCAACGAGGGCCTCGAGCAGGGTGAAACCCGCCTGCCCGTTGCTGCCGCTGTCACGGTACGATCGCGACGCCGCCGGTGTACCAATTGACGCGAATTTCATATTCGGCCTTTTCACGTGACAGTTTCAGCACCGCTCCGGTCGAGGCTCCGTCCGGATTAAAACGCACGACAGCCTGGCGCCCCGACCACAATGCGTCGACGCCGAGGATGTCGAGGACGACGTCGCGCGGGATTGCGACGACATCGCCACCGTCGCCGACCAGAACACGACGCTCGCCATCGATAGACACCTGACGGTCTCGCCCCGTCAGAACTGCACCGAGACGCTCGCGCCGAAGCAGCGCGGCAGTTTCGAGCGTCAGGGCCTTGAGCCGGCCTCGTCCAGTGCCGGGCATCATCGTGACCGCAAGCGACGCGACCAACGCAATAATGAGCATCACGGCCACGACCTCGATGAGCGTGAAGCCGGCGCGGCGATCGGCGGTCCGCGTTCGAGGTTTCGACCGCAGAACCCGATCTATCCCCGCGACCCTGATCATTGCGCAAGCTCCGTGATGCTGAGGAGCGCGCTCATGATCGATACGATCAGCGTACCAATGACAATACTGACAACAACAATCGTGGCGGGCCCGATCGCGCCCATCAACCTGTCGAGGCCCATGCCGAGCTTGTGCTCATAGAAATGCGACGCCTGACGCACGATGGAGGCAAGATCCCCCACTTCATCCCCGACCCTCAGCATCCTTACCGCAAGCGGCGGAAGCAGATCGGTTTCCGTCAGGGCGTCAGCGAAACGTCGACCATTTCGCACCTGCTCGTGCACACGGTCGACCGCGGCAACGTAGTCCGGCTCGGTCAGGACATCGCGTAGAATTTTCAGCGCGGTCGGAAGCGCCACGCCATTTTCGAGCAAAAGGCCGAGCGTTCCGACGATCCGCGCGGTACGTCGGTCGCCCATCGGCCCCGAAATTCCCGGAAGCTTTGCGATCGCGGCGACCATCCGCGCCCGCCATTCGCGCCTGCTCAACAATAGCCAGGCGCCGAGCACCAAAGACAAACACATCCCCAGAAACAAGTCGACATTGCTACGCAGCCAAATGGAGGCGGCCACGATCAACGCCGCCCCCGAATTAAGACGCCCTCCAAGGTCCTTGAACACCGGCTCGAACTGCGGGACGACGTAGATCAGAAAAAACAAGAGAATGATCGTGGCCGTGCCGATAAGAAACAAGGGATAGCGGATCGCCGAGTTGATCCTGTCAGTCATCAGCTCCCGGCGCGTTCGATCTTCGACGATCGCGCGCAACACCGCCTCGAGCTTGCCCGACGCCTCCCCCACCCGCACCATGGCGACATAGGCGGGATCGATGATCGAGGAATGGTGTTCGAGGGCCTCCGCGAAGCTTTCGCCCGCCGAGATCGATGCGCGCAGCCCATTGGAGAAGCCGGCCAATGCCTTGCTGGTGTCTTCGCCGAGCGTTTGGAGCGCCGCTTCGAGCGTCAATCCGGCGCCGATCAGCAGTGCCAGCTGGCGCAAAAAAATGGAAACGTCGCGAGATCGCGGCGGCTTTCCGCCGCGTCGGTGGCTGCGGGTCAGGATTCCCGTTGCCGCAACCTCGGCATCAATCGTCAGGTGTCCCAGATACTCGATGCGCCGCACAACCTCCTCGCGCGACGACGCGTCGACTTCGCCGACGATGATTTCTCCTGCGTGCGTGACGGCTCGATAACGGAACTGTGGCATTGGACCGCCTGCAGGCTGCGGTTACTTCGACGACAGCCTCGAAACCGCCAGCGCCTCTCGATCATGTCGTCATCAAGATGTTTTTGAATATCCCCGTCCCGTCATCGATGCATGGCAATCGATGACGATGACGGAAGCGGTAGGCCGGGTGAGCGGCAAAAATCGGACCTGTCGCGCGGCAAACCTGTGTCGGTTTGACGCCTGAAATATGATGGCAGACCAGATCCCTGTTCGCCGTCGATGATCTTGCGCGAGTCGATTTTGCGATCTTCACAATCTGAACTTCGACAGAGACCGTCAATTGCTGCTCCATGCAACAAACCAAAAGCGCGCAAGGCCGTCGTACGAAAGCATGCGAAGCGTGCGCGCGACTCGGTCGTCAACAAATCCGAAGAGCCCAACAAATCTGAAGAACCCCTATATCTCCAGGTCGTGCGCGCGTTGAAGGATGAGATCGTGAAAGGCGTCCATCCGGTCGGGTCGCGGCTTCCGACCGAAGAAGAGCTCTGCCAAAGGTTTTCGGTTAGCCGGTACACGGTCCGCGAGGCGCTGCGGCTACTCCGCGAGGACCATCTGGTATCTTCGCGTAAAGGAGCCGGCACGACCGTCGTTCCTCCCCGCGCCTCGGACTCCTACGTGCACGAGGTTGGTTGGCGAAAGGACTCCAGGTTCAGGCGGGAGCGACGGCGCTGGAAGTACAGCGCAGCTACCGACTGGCTGACGGCAGAATCGCGCAGGTTGCCATCAACACCCATCCGGCATCCCGATTTCGTCATTCGATGACGATGAGGCGGGTGAAAGGATGATTGCCGGGAGACACATTGCTTGCGTTAGATTTTTTTTGATTTCGCTGTGCGCACGCGGTGCACAGGCCGATTGGTAGGCTCGTCAGGAACGCCCAGAGGCTCCTTCATCCAGCGCACAATCCTCGGCCAATATTCTTCGAGCGTCTGTCTGCCCATGAACAAGCCTAGATGATTAGATGATTGCACGGCGCGACCTCCTGGCGGAGGTGCTGCGGCGGCGTTCCAACCAGCCGCTCCACCGCAAACAATTGTTCCGGGGTAACCACTTCGTCGGCGCTTCCAGCAAGAAGGTACATTGGAAGCCGCAGGCGCGCGAGATCGATGTTTTGTCCCAGGGCGACGAAGCTCCCGGTGGCAAGTTCATTGAGCTTGTATAGTTTTTCGACGACTTCGAGATAGTATGTTCCGGGAACATCGATTGTCCAGGAGTTCCAGTTCTTGAAGATGGTTTCGATCTGCGTGAATTCCGGCGAGCCGATCGGCTGAAGCGTCTGCAGCGATTCGCGGATCTCGTCGGCTTCAACGGTGTCGTTTCCCCAGAGCTTCGCGACGTTGCGGCCGATCACGCGACCATCGCCGCGATTAACCAGGCTTTCAAACACGGTCAGGGGAGTAGCCTCGGCGATGGCCGACAATTCGGATTGCCGCGCAGCCGTATCAACCGGCGTCCCGGCCATCACGAGCTTGCGTACCTTGGCTGGGAATCGCCCGGCATAGACCAGTGACAACCAGCCTCCCTGGCAGAGCCCGACGAGATCGACCAAGCCACCGAGATGATCGACCAGGACATTGAGATCGGCAAGATAGTCGTCAATGCCGAGAAATCGCATCTGGACGCTGGCCGAGCGCCAATCGACCATGAACAGTCGTTCGATTCCGGCACCACGGAGCGCGGCAACAAGACTGTGCCCGACGGCAAGGTCGGCAACGGCAGCGCCATGCAGCGCGAGCGGCGTGCACAGCAGGGTGGGAACGCCGCTTTTGACCATGGTAAAGTCACGGAGCTGGACGGTATGGAGCCCGAGCGCAATCTTGCTCGACGTGGCTCCTTCCGGCTCTTGCCGGGTGTGGTCGTCATCGGCGTCGCCCGACAATCCCAGAAACTGCGCCGCCATGGACGATGCCGTTTCACCAGCTGACGCAGCGACGAGCGCCGGCCAGAAGAACGCCGCGTACGGGAACTGACCTGCAGTATACCGATCCATTTGATATAGGAACGCCGGTTAATCGTTGTCTGCTTGAGCTAGATCAATTTTGGTCGGTCATTCCTTCATCCCGGACGCAGCGTCGCCCTGGGATCGGTCTTTCGCTTAACGCTTTGCCACGGTCGAAAAGACCAGCGACATATCCTCGAAGTTCTCGGTCGGGAGCTTGTTTGAGCCGGTCGCGATGCGCGATTGCTGCAACGAGGCCATGTCTGCGGCCCCGACAGAACGGTCGGTCGAAGGTGAGTGCGACCGCAGCATGGTGGTTGCGGCAGCGAGCAGAGCGACCGCCGCTAATCCCGAGATCATCAGGCGCTTCATCGAAAATCTCCGTTCGGTTCGACACGCGGGATAGTTGCGCCATTTCACGTAGCTCGAACCGCACCGCACGAATGTGAGCTGCCTCACACCTCACGCTTACCTGATGTGAACCGTTTCCCCCGGGGAGATGGCTCCCAACCTAAAATATCGAAAACAACCCCATGCAAGGTAGCAGGCAGTCGCCGGCACGGATGCGCTTTGGGCAAATACTTGACACGTCGGGCAAATCAGCGGCACTCCTTCATCATCGCACAATCCGTCAAACGCACACCTGGCCGCGCAATGGCGGCGACCGCCGTAAATGTCAAACTAATGCTGCCTCCCCGGCAGAGCCGGGGGTCTCCCGGTTATACTAGCGCGATGGAATATGAGGGGCTGAACGGGTCGCCGCCGGTTCGCCGAGCATCTACCGCCTTGTTGCGCGCTCAAGAAATTGCACCAGCGCGGCGCGGTCCTGTTCCGAACCGATACGCTGCTCAGGCATCTTGGTACCCGGGGTGTAGGCTGAAGGTCCAATCTCGAACAACCTTGAAACTGTCTCCGGCGTCCAGACGATATCGAGACGCTTGAGGCTTTCGGAAAAATTGTAGCCCGGCACGGTTGCGATCCGTCGGCCGAAGATGCCGGCCAAGGTCGGGCCCGCCCTGTTGGCTTGCTCGGCGCCAAGGGTATGGCAGGCGACACAGGCACGAAAGATATCCGCGCCCCGGTCGCCGACATAGGCGGCCAACGGATCTCCCGTCGTTTCCAGAAGCAGCGGATCGATTGATTCTCCGGTCACCGCGTTCCAGCGACGGATGATGTTGTCGGCACCGCCGGTGAGCAGCGTGCGGCTGTCCGGCAGAAACGCGGCTGACCAGACTGGCAGTCCGGGGCCAACCAGCGTGCGCGCCAGACCCCGCGTCTTGCGATCGATCACCGCTACCGACCCGCCAATGCTCGCGGCGGCCACCAGCGCGCCGTCCGGCGAGATCGTAATCGAGATCACCGGTCTCGGTCCGGCCGCAACCTCACCTGCGGCCGCGCCGGCTCCCGTCAGAAAATAGAGCTTGCCGTCAGCGCCACCGGTCACGATCTCGCCGTCGCTGCCGACTGCTACGGCGTTGAGCGGGGTCGGCATCGCGATAACGGTCGCGGCGGGCGAGTCCGAGAGCGGCCAGATCCGCACGCTCTGATCGTAGCTGACGCTGACCAGCGTGCGACCGTCCGGAGCGAACGCCAAGCCGTTGACGTTTTGTGCATGCCCGTCAAGTACGCGCGGCACGCCACCCGCGAGCGGCCACAACCGCACCGTATGATCCCACGACGCTGAAGCCAATGTTGCGCCGTCGGGCGACACCGCGAGCGCAACGATCGGCGCTGTATGACCTTCCAGCACGGCATCGGGCTCGGCGCGGCCTGAAGTCCAGATGGCAACGCGCCCGTCGGCACCCGCGGTCGCGGCGCGGCCATCCTTCAGCAGGACGACCGCGTTAACGGCGTCGGCATGGAAACGGAGCACCTGCTCGGCCGCATTGCGCGTCAGCGACCAGCGGATCGCGGTGGAATCAAAGCTTCCGGAGATCGCGGTTTGTCCGTCGGACGAAATCGCCAATGCCCGCACGGGCCCGCCATGGCCCCGCAACTGCGCGAAGGCGGCAGTCATCCCAGGTGACAGAATTATCAGCAAGGCTGTACATGTCGGAAATGCAAAGCGGAGTCTTTTGCGAGGTGGAGCATTCGCAGTTATCGTTTGCTCCATCCGCATCGCCCTTAGCGCGCGCCCGGTCTGTCGCGGTCCAGGCCCTTGGCCTGGAGATCGTCGAGGTAATCCTGAAAACGCCGCTCGGCGTTCACACCGAGATCGTTCAGGAACGCCCAGGAGTAGATGCCGGTAGAGTGCATATCGTCGAACCCTAATCGCACCGCATAATTGCCGACCGGATCAACGGAGAGAATCGTCACGTTGCGCTTTCCGCCAACTGTTTTGCGTTGCGCTTCGGAATGACCCTGCACTTCGGCGGAGGGGCTGGTCACACGGAGTAATTCCGCCGAGAGCGTGAAGGTGTTGCCATCCTCGAATGTGACATGCAGCGCGCGGCGGTCCTTCACGAGCCGGATTTCAACCGGCCATGCCGGGGTAACGTTAGGCATGCTCGACATTCCAACCGGGATCAGCCCGGCCCGACCAAATTATTGCCGGGATCGCCGACCCTGGCGCCGCCGGTCGTGAATGCAGCGTAGCTCGGCTGCTGGATGGTGTTGAGCACGATCGACACGCCAACCGCGGCGACCGCCGCAAATAACAAGGCCGCAAGAAAGACTTTCATGGCGCTCCCCCAACATGGACTTTGTCCGAACCGAATTATTCGGCCGGTACGGCTCGCGGAGTGCTACCCGACGGCGCATGGCCCTTGGCCTGCTCTTCCTCGACCCAAAGCGAGTGATGCTCCTTGGCCCAGTTGAGATCAACCTCACCCGTTCCCATCGCATCGAATGCGCCCTCCATGCCGACCGTGCCGATATAGATGTGAGCCATCATCGCGGCAATGAAGAGCATGGCGATCACGGCATGGATGACGGTCCAGAACTGAAGTGCCGTGACGTTGGCCGGAAGGTATGGGAACAGCAGGAACCAGCCGGACACCGACATCAGCGATCCGCCGATGATCACGATCCAGAAAATGCCCTTCTGGCCAGCATTGAAGCGCCTGGCAGGTGGATGTTGGCCTTTGGACAAGATGCCACCGCCCTGCTTGAGCCATTGCAGATCGATCTTCCCGGGAATGTTATCCTTGATCCAGATCAGGAACATGATGACGAGGCCGAGCATGAACGGGAACGCCAGATAGTCGTGCGCGAATTTGGCGTAGGTCGACATGGTCGCGAAAGCTTCCGCACCGAACAGCGGCAGAATCAGGACGCGACCGAAGCTGATGTTCAGGCCTGACAGCGCAAGAACAATGAAGCAGCTTGCCGTCAGCCAGTGGGTGAAGCGTTCGAGGCTGGCGAAACGCAGGATCTTCGTTCCTGAGAACCCGTGATCGACGCGAATTCGTCCGCGCACCATCAAGAAAATCGCCAGCAGGGCAAGCATGCCGATGATCGCAACGCCGCCGATGATCGGCAGCTTGCTGCGGTGAAAATCGCGCCAGTCGCGGCCGGCGGGCTGAATCAGGCTGGCGGCCATCGCATCCGGAATGGTGATGCGGCCGGTGATCTTGTCGCCTTCCTTCAGCGCATTCAGGAGCTTGTCTTCCTGCACGGCTTCGGCCGTGGGCTTGAACGAAAGCTGCGCCGCCGCGGGATGCGCAACGACGAACAGCAGCGCGAATGCGGCGCACAAGGCCTTGAGAATTGAGGCCTTATGCGCTGCGGCCTTGGGAATGGAGGCCTTGCGGGTCGAATGTGAGCTTGCCATCGCAGAACGCCCTTCGGTTTCCAGGTTACGCGAGCGCCGCCGCACAAGGGCGACGACAGTTGCATCAGCCGGTCGGCGAATCGCTATAGGCCGTTTTCCAGCCCCACATCCCCGAACCGTAACCGCGCTTCATCACGCGCTCCTTGTAGATTTCAGCGATGATCGCGCCATCGCCCGCGAGCAACGACTTGGTCGAGCACATCTCGGCGCAAATCGGCAGCTTGCCCTCGGCGAGACGGTTGGCGCCGTATTTGGCGTACTCCGCCGGAGTGGAGTCTGCCTCCGGCCCGCCCGCGCAATAGGTGCACTTGTCCATCTTGCCGCGCGACCCGAAGTTTCCAACCTTCGGGTACTGCGGCGCGCCGAACGGACATGCATAAAAGCAGTATCCGCAACCGATGCAGAGGTCCTTGGAGTGAAGCACCACACCGTCAGCGGTGGTGTAGAAGCACGACACCGGGCAGACCGCGGCGCAAGGCGCATCCGTACAGTGCATACAGGCCATCGACACCGAGCGCTCGCCGGGCTTGCCGTCGTTGATGGTGACGACGCGGCGGCGATTGATGCCCCACGGCACTTCATGTTCGTTCTTGCAGGCCGTCACGCAGGCGTTGCACTCGATGCAACGGTCGGCATCACACAGAAATTTGACGCGAGCCATGATTTATTCTCCCCTCACGCCGATTGGATCTGGCACAGGGTCACCTTGCCCTCGTGCATACCGGTGACCGGATCGTAGCCGTAGGACGTCAGCGTGTTCACGCTTTCGCCAAGCACGATCGGATCGTTGCCCTTCGGATATTTGTCGCGCTGATCGACACCCTGGAACCAGCCGGCGAAGTGGAACGGCATGAACGCCACGCCCTTGCCCACTCGGTCGGTGACGAGCGCCTTGACGCGCGTCTTCGAGCCGTTTTCAGGGCCGAACACCCAGACCCAGCCGCCATCCTTGATGCCGCGTTCGCTCGCGTCCGACGTGTTGACCTCGACGAACATGTCCTGCTGCAATTCGGCAAGCCAGCGGTTCGACCGCGTTTCCTCACCGCCGCCTTCGTATTCCACCAGACGCCCAGAAGTCAGGATGATCGGGAATTGCTTGGCGAACCCCTTGTCCACCGCCGCCTTCTGAATCGAGAAGCCGAGGTTGGCCATGCGGAACTGGCGTCCGTCCGGTCGCGTCGGATATTTGGCGACGAGTTCGGGACGCGCGGTGTAGATCGGCTCACGGTGAACCGGCACGGGATCGGGCAGATTCCATGCCACCGCGCGGGCCTTGCCGTTGCCATAGGCCATCACGCCATGTTCCAGCGTGACGCGAATGATACCGCCCGACAGATCGATCGCCCAGCCGACGTTGTCGGGATTGTTGCCGCCGATCTTATTGATCGTTGCAAGCTCGGCTTCCGTGAGATCCTTGTCCCAGCCGAGTTTCTTGAGCACGCCATAGGTAAATTCGGGATAGCCGTCGGTCAGTTCCGAGCCCTTGCTGTAGGAACCTTCGGCCAGCAAATTGACGTTCTTCACCGAACCGTCCGGCTGCTTCTCCTCATACACGACGCCGAAGCGCGCCCGGAAGGTGCCGCCGCCATCCTTGGCGTGAAGGTTGGTGTTGTAGAGCGTATGCGTTCCCGGATGCCTGATCTCCGGCGTGCCCCAGCACGGCCACGGCAGACCATAATAATCGCCGCCGATATCGGGCTCGTCGGCCTTGGCGCGCAGGGTCACCAGGTCGAACTTGCCCTGGTTCTTCATGTGCGCTTTCAGGCGCTCCGGCGACTGGCCGGAATAGCCGGTCGAGAACCCGCCCCGGTTGATTTCACGCAGCAGGTCTTCGGATGATGGATGATTGTCTTCCACCTTGATGTTCTTGAACATCGGCTCGGCAAAACCGAGCTTCGCCGAAAGCCGGTAGATGATCTCGTAATCGTCCTTCGACTCGAAGATCGGCTTGACGATCTGCTCGCCCCACTGCAGCGAACGGTTGGACGCGGTGCGCGAGCCCGAGGTCTCGAATTGGGTGCAGGCTGGCAGCAGATAGGTGCCATTCTTGCGCTCCGAGATCGCGGCGAATGTCGTCGGATGCGGATCGGCGACCACGAGCAATTCGAGCTTCTCGAGGCCCTTCACCATTTCGGTCATACGCGGCACGGTATTGCCCCCATGCCCCATGATCACCATGCCCTTCAGGCTGTCGCGCTGATCGACTTCGTCGGGATTGGCGAGCGTCGCATCGAACCAGCGGGTTGACGGGATACCCGGCAACTCCATGTTCTGTTTGCGGGTGCGCGCCGGACGGCCTGCCTTGGCCGGCACCTCGTCAAAGCGCGACTGGAGATAATCGTATTCGACTTCCCAAACCCGTGCCCAGTGCTTCCAGGCGCCTTCGACCAGACCGTAATAGAGCGGCAGTGTCACGATATCGAGACCGATATCGGTCGCGCCCTGCACATTGCAATGGCCGCGGAAGATGTTGGCGCCATTGCCGAAGCTGCCGACATTGCCTGTCGCCAGCAGGAGATTGCAATACGCCCGGACGTTGGCGGTACCGACGGTGTGCTGGGTGCCGCCCATGCACCAGATGAAGGTGGAGGGCCGCTGCTTGGCGAAGGTCTCGGCGACCTTCTTCAATTGTTCGCCGGGAATGCCCGAGACACGCTCGACCTCGTCCGGCGTCCACTTTGCGACTTCGGCGCGGATCTGGTCCATCCCGTAGACGCGTTGCGCGATGAATTCCTTGTCTTCCCAGCCATTGTTAAAGATGTGGTGCAGCATACCCCAGATCACCGCGATGTCGGTGCCGCTGCGAAACCGCACATATTCGGTGGCGTGGGCGGCGGTGCGGGTGAAACGCGGGTCGAGCACGAACACATTGGCGCGGTTGATCTCCTTGCCGGTCAGGACGTGCTGCAGGGATACCGGGTGCGCTTCGGCGGCATTCGATCCCATGAAGACAATGGTCTTCGAGTTTCTGATGTCGTTGTAGGAGTTGGTCATCGCGCCGTAGCCCCAGGTATTCGCGACGCCGGCGACCGTGGTCGAATGGCAGATGCGGGCCTGATGATCGATCGAGTTGGTGCCCCAGAACGCCGCGAACTTGCGGAACAGATAGCCGCCCTCATTGGAGAATTTCGCGGACCCGAGCAGATAGACGGAGTCGGCACCGGACTTGGCGCGGATCTCGAGCATCTTGTCGCCGATCTCGTTGATGGCCTGATCCCACGACAGGCGCTGCCACTCA
>WNGL01003344.1_pt1 | contig 19272 bp, 15 predicted proteins | sample 5400591 | NCBI WGS metagenome assembly WNGL01 (sample SAMN13153377, study PRJNA577476) | soil metagenome | isolation source: 80 cm soil or saprolite under Garry oak tree replicate 1 | place: USA:California | collected 2016-06-15 | reverse complement strand
CAGGTCCTGACGCTGGATCCGGCCCTATCCGTACCGAACGGGCTGGCTATCCGCGGCGCGAACACCTCGGCGCTGCCCGACGACGACGCGACCGACACCGAGACCGGCCTCGACGACGGCCACCAGCGACTGCGGCCCGGCATCCCCGAGGTCACGCTCACGCCGGTGCCGGCCCAGCTGCCGCTCGACGCGCCCGGCTTTTCCGGCCGTCACGAGGAACTCGGCCTGCTGCGGGAGATGCTGCCGGAAGACTCCGGCGCGGCCGAACCCGGCCAGACCGTGCCGATCGTGATCCTGTCCGGCACGGCGGGGACCGGGAAGACCGCGCTCGCGGTCCGGTTCGGCCGCCAGGTGGCCAAGGGCTTCCCGGACGGGCAGCTGTACGTGAACCTGCGCGGCCTGGATCCGGCCACCCCGCCGACCGAGCCGGCCGAGGCGCTGCGGTTCTTCCTCGACGCGCTGGGCGCGCCGCCGCACCGGATCCCGGCCGACGCCGAGGGCAGGTCCGCCCTGTTCCGCAGCCTGCTCGACGGCAAGCGGATGCTGATCGTCCTGGACAACGCGCGCCACGAGGCCCAGGTGCGCCCGCTGCTGCCCGGTTCGCCGGGCTGCCTGGTGGTGGTGACCAGCCGCAACGAGCTGACCGGTCTGGTGGCCGCGGAGGGCGCGGTGCCGCTCACGCTCGACGTGCTCGGCTACGCCGAAGCCCACGAGATGCTCGCCCGCAGGCTCGGCCCCGGCCGGGCCGTGGCCGAGCCCGAGGCGGCCGACGAGATCATCGAATCCTGCGCCCGCCTTCCGCTGGCCCTGGGCATCGCGGTCGGCCGCGCGGCCGCCCGCCCCAAGCGGGCGCTGGCCGCGCTCGCCGCCGAGCTGCGCGACGCCCGCGGCCGCCTGGACGCGCTCGAGGCCGGCGACGCGGTGACCAACGTGCGGGCGGTGCTGTCCTGGTCCTACGACCAGCTCTCCGAGCCCGCGGCGCGGGTGTTCCGCCTGCTCGGCGTGCACCCGGGCCCGGACATCTCGCTGTCGGCGGCGGCCAGCCTGGCCGGGATGCCCCGGGCCGCCGCGGGCGACGCGCTGCGCGAGCTGGCCACCACCCACATGGTGGCCGAGTACCTGCCCGGCCGGTTCACCTTCCACGACCTGCTCCGCGCCTACGCCGCCGACCAGGCCGAGCGGCACGACCCCGAATCCGAGCGCCGCGCCGCCGAACACCGGGTGCTCGACCACTACCTGCACACGGCGATGGCGGCCTCGCTCCGGTTCAGCCCGCACCGGGCGCCGCTGCCGCTGGCCGTCCCGCAGCCGGGCGTGCTGCCGGCTGACGTGGCGGACAAGGACCAGGCCATGGCCTGGTTCGACGCCGAGGTGCCGGTGCTGCTCGCGCTGATCGCCTTCGCCGACGCCCGCGGCTTCGACACCCACGCCTGGCAGATCCCCTGGGCGCTCGGACCGTTCTTCAACCGGCGCGGCCGGTGGCAGGATTACACCGCGACCCAGCAGACCGCGCTGGCCGCGGCCGGGCGCCTCGGCGACACGCTGGCCCTGGCGCACGCCCACTACCTGCTCGGCAACGCGCAGGCGCACATGGGCGACTTCGACGCGGCCGACCCGAACGTGCGGCGGGCGCTGGACATGTTCCGTGAACTCGGCGACCGGGCCAACGAGGGGATGGTGATGAACGGCCTGGCTAGCATGCTGGAAACGGAGGGGCGTTACCCGGAGGCGCTGGCCGTCGCGCTGGACGCGCTGCGGATGCTCAAGGCCGCCGGGCACTGGTGGACGCAGGCGAACCTGGAGAACGGGGTCGGCTGGCTGTACGCCCACCTGGGCCAGTACGACCACGCGCTGACCCACTGCCAGCGGGCGCTGAGCCTGCACCGCGACTCAGGCCACCGCGGCGGCACCGCCGACACCCTGGACAGCCTCGGCTTCGTCTACCTGCACCTGGGCGACGTCACGCAGGCCAAGACCCACTACCGCAAGGCCATCGAGGCCTACCGCGAGATCGGCGCGCCGTTCGGCGAGGGCAACTCGCTGGCCGGCCTGGGCGACGCCCTGCTGGCCGAGGCCGACCCCGCCGCCGCCGGGGCGGCCTGGCGCGAGTCGATCGCCATCCTCGACCGGCTCCCGCACCCGCGTGCCGACGACGTCCGGGCCAAGCTCCGTGCCCTGCCCGCGGACGCAGGCCCGGTGACCGGGGCCGCCACCGCGGCCCGTTAGGTATAAAAGAAGCGGGGGTAACGGGGGATGAACCCTGTCCGCCCGCGGGACCTGGATAGATCAGGCGAAAGGTGCAGACTGCGGTGACCACGAGCGTGCTGCTGCTCGAGAACATCCACCCTGACGCGTCGGCGCGGCTGGCCAAGGAGGGTTTTCAGGTCGAGACGCAGCCGCGCGCGCTCGGCGAAGACGAGCTCATCGAGGCCATCGGCGAGGTCAACCTACTCGGCATCAGGTCGGGCACGCAGATCACCGAGCGCGTGCTGGCCGCCGCGCCGAACCTGGTCGCGATCGGCGCCTTCTGCATCGGCGTCAACCAGATCGACCTGGCCGCCGCGAGCAGGCGCGGCGTCGCGGTCTTCAACGCGCCGTTCTCCAACACCCGCAGCGTGGTCGAGCTCGCGCTGGCCGAGATCATCGCCATGGCCCGGCGGCTGCCGGAGAAGAACACGCAGATGCACGCCGGCCGCTGGGACAAGTCCGCGGCCGGGGCCCACGAGGTACGCGGCCGCAAGCTCGGCATCGTGGGCTACGGCAACATCGGCACCCAGCTGTCGGTGCTGGCCGAGAACGTCGGCATGTCCGTCTGCTTCTACGACATCGCGGACAAGCTGGCCCTGGGCAACGCGCGGCGCTGCTCCACGCTGACCGAGCTGCTCGAGTCGGTGGAGACCGTCACCCTGCACGTGGACGGGCGGGACGGCAACCGCGGCTTCTTCGGCGAGGCCGAGTTCGCCGCGATGCGGCCCCGGTCGCTGTTCCTGAACCTGTCCCGCGGCTTCGTGGTCGACCACGCCGCGCTGCGCAGGCACATCGAGTCCGGGCACATCGCCGGGGCGTCCATCGACGTCTTCCCGGACGAGCCGAAGGGCCGGGGCGACGAGTTCGTCTCCGAGCTGCGCGGGCTGCCGAACGTCATCCTCACCCCGCACATCGGCGGCTCGACCGAGGAGGCCCAGCAGGACATCGGCGAGTTCGTCGCGAACAAGCTGGCCGAGTACATGACGTCGGGGGCCACCTCGCTCAGCGTGAACCTGCCGGGCATCACGCTGCCGGTGACCAGCGGCACGCACCGCCTCGTCCACCTGCACCAGAACGTGCCCGGCGTGCTCGCCTCGATCAACCGGGTGCTGGCCGAGCACGGCGTCAACGTCGAGGGCCAGCTGCTGCGGACCAGGGAGGAGTTCGGCTACGTGCTGACCGACATCGGCTGCCAGTACAGCCCGGACGTCCTGGCCGAACTGCGCGCCATGCCGGTCACCATCCGCCTGCGCACCGTTCCTACTTAACTAGCAAGACGTGGTCCTGTCTAGCCGGCGGCCCCGGACGGTCGTGGGCTGCCTGGTTGCCTGCCGTGGTCCGATGAGGCCGTCTGGTCTTGGTGCCGAGTGGGTGCCGGGGGCCTGGTGGGGCGGCGGGTTTCCTGGGTGTGGTGACCGGGCGCTTCGGGGTGGTGCTCCCGCAACGGCCGCAGCCAGTGCTCGGCTGCCCAGCGGGAGGTGTAGGCGGGATCGACGACGATGACCGATAGCCCGGCGTTGGCGGCCATCTGGACCAGCCGGTCGCGGAGTTTCCCGGTTGGGATTCCGGCGATGGCGCGCCGGAAGGCCCTGCCGCGCCGGCCGCGGGCGGGCCTGCTGCCCGTCCGTTCCTGTCCCTCGGCGCGCGCGGCGGCGAAATCGAGGTCCTCGATTACGAGGGCGCGGGCGCCCTGAGCCTTCGCGGTGGCGATCAGCGCGCTGATCGCCGCGCGCAGGTGCCCGTCGCGGGTGGCCGACGACAGCCCGGCCAGAACCAGGCCGATGGTGGCCGGGGCGCCGAGGACGTTGCCGTCGGGCGCGATGACGGCGGCGGCGAGGTGGCCGTGGTTGACGTCGACGGCCACCACCGGGCCTGCCCGCAGCTCGCCCAAGGGGGGCGCGGGGGCCGGGACGGCCGTCCACGAGGCGTCGATGTACCAGCGGCCGCGTGCCGGTTCGTGGCTGATGTCATAGCGGACCGGGCCGCTGGCTGCCTGGGCGGCGACCTCATCGCCCCGGTAGGAGAACCCGACCGGGGCCGACAGCCGGTAGCGGCCGTGCGGCCGGTTGGCGAGATGGGCGAGCGGGGCGGGCAGCTTGATCTCCAGCCAGCCCTGGTCCGGATGCCAGCGGATCGTCTCATTCCCCCACGCCTTGTCTTTCTCCCCGTCAGCGGTCAAGAACAGCCGGGCCGATTCCCACTCCTGCCGCCACCCGTCCTCGGTAAGCCCGGCGGCGGCCAGGTTGGTCCTTTTGCGCAGCAGGCCCTTCCCGCCCCGGACCACCGACACCGTGCCGCTGTCTAGCTGCCGTTCCACCCTCGCGAGCCGGGCCGTCAGCGCCTGAAGCCGGACCATCTTGGCGTACCGCTCGGCGGCGGTCGCATACCCGCGCACCCGGCCGGACCTGCTGCCCGCCGGGATCGCCAGCCGCGCCTCGATCCGGTCGATACGGGCCTGCAGGCTGGCCCTGTCGGCGCGCAGGTTATGCCCGGCCAGCCGGACCTGGTCCTCGCTGGTGCGGGTGATCGCCCCGGCCCACCGCGACGACGACTGCGCCGTCAGCGCCCGCTTCCGCACCGCCCGGGACCGCGCCCGGCCCCGCGCGTCCAGCCGCCCCTCAGCGCACCGGGCGGCCAGGTCCCTCCCGGCCAGCGATCCCAGGTGCGCGCCCACCGCCCGCAGCACCGCCTCATCCTGCGATGACACGCGCAACCGGGCCCGCACCCGCGCGCCTGCCGGCGCGGCCGCCACGAACGGCGCGGCAATCGGGCGCAGGCAACCAGTCACGAGCCCGCCACCCCGCCCTCCCTGGCGGCCCGCAGGCTAATGTATGCATGTTCGAAAGCGACCATTCATTTAGGATAAGCGCTAGTACGTGCTTTCGTTATCTACGACACGCTCGATGGGCGAACAGGGCCATGGCGTGCATCAGGTGGACGGCGTAGATCCGTCTTTAGTGTCTTGCCTAGGCTTCGGGGGACCAGTCTTCGGCGAAGGTTTCCATCTGATCGAGGACCCGCTTGATCGCGTCGGCCTCGGCGTCTGGGGGGTAGCCATACTTGGCCAGCAGGCGCTTGATGGTGGAGCGGATCTTGGCGCGGACGTCGTCGCGGGCAACCCAGTCGGTGGTGACATCGCGGCGCAGGGTGTGGACCAGGTCGCGGGCGATGTCGGCCAAAACGCTGGTGCCCATCTCGGTGATGGCGGATTCGTTCTGGGCCACCGCGTCGTAGAAGGCCAACTCGTCGGTGTTGAGCGGCGGGGCGAAGCTGGCTCCGCGGTTGACGTCGGCGGAGACCTCCTTGGCCAGGGCGACCAGTTCAGCGATGATCTGGGCGGCCGTGAGGTTCTGGTTGGTGTACTTGCGCATCAGGTCTTCGAGGCGCTCGGCGAAGGACTTCTGCTTGACGATGTTGTGCTTGGTGACGGTGCGCATCTCCTGCTCGACCAGGCGGCGGAGTGCCTCGATGGCCAGATGGGGATTGCGCTGCTCCCGCATCCGGGCGATAAACGCGTCGTCTAGATGCGATAGGTCGGGGCGGCCGATGCCGGCGGCCGCGTAGATGTCGGTGACTCCGCCGGCCTCGATGGCGCTCGCGGTGAGAGACTTCAGGTACAGCTCGACATCCGGCGGGACGGTCTCGCCGCGGGCCTTGCGCTCCTCGGCGTCGAACCGGGCGTTCAGCATCCGGATTTCCTCGAAGAACGCGATGTCGTCGCGGAAATCGGCGAGATCACGGTGCGTCCGGGCGATGGCGTACATCCGGGCAAGCTGGGCTGCTGCGCGGCGGAACCGCTCGGAGAGGTTCGGCTCGCCCGCATCGACCTGGTTGCCGGGCGTGGTCGGGTCGCGGAGGTAGTCCACCGCGCCGGTCACGGTGTTCCAATATGCTTTCGGCCCCTTGGCCGCGCGGCGGGTCCGCCAGTCGTACCCGGCGAGGATCTCGTCGCCGATCACGGCCAGCATGTCCTTGACCTTGGCGACCGCGTCCTCGATGTCCTTGCCCATGGGCTTGGTGTTCTGGTCACGGGCGGTGTACTCCGCTAGGGCCTCGTAGAGCTTGTCGGCCAGCGGGGCGTAGCCGACCAGCAGGCCGTCCTGCTTGTTGCGGAAGGTCCGGTTCACTCGCGCGAGGGCCTGCATGAGCGCCGCGCCGCGCATCGGCTTGTCGGCGTACATCGTGTGCAACGGCGGGGAGTCAAAGCCGGTGAGCAGCATCGACTGGACGATGATCAGCTCTAGCTCGTCGTCTGGGTCCTTGGCACGCTGCTGGATGACCTTGTTCTGCGCGGGGCGGCGGACGTGCTTGCGGATCTTCGCGTCATCCGTCGCGTCGCCGGTGTAAACGACCTTGATCGTGCCCTTGTCGATGTCGCCGCTGTGCCAGTCCGGCTTTATGGCGATAATTCGCTCGTATAGGTCGGCGCATATCTCCCGGGTGGCGCAGACGATCATGCCCTTGCCGGGGACGCCGATGAACTTGCGCATCTCGGCGCTGCGAGCCGCCCAGTGCTGAACCACGTCCTCGCTGAGCTTGCGGACTCGGTCGGGGGCGCCGTAGACGGCGTTCATCGCGGCCACCCGCTGCTGGAGGCGCTCGCGCTCGGAGTCGTCCAGGCCCGCGGTGACCTCGTCCGCGGCCTCGTCGAGCTGCTCCGGATCCATCCCCTTAGGCAGGTTCAGCTCGATCAGCCGGGACTCGTAGTAGACAGGGACGGTCGCGCCATCCTCGACGGCCTGAGTGAGGTCGTAGATCAGCTCGATGTACTCGCCGAAGACGTCGCGGGTGTTCCGGTCGGCGAAGGAGATCGGGGTGCCGGTGAACGCGATGAACGTGGCGTGCGGCAGCGCGTCGCGCAGGTGGCGGGCGTAGCCGTTGAGGTCGTCGTAGTGGGAGCGGTGAGCCTCGTCAACGATGACGATGACGTTGCGGCGTCCGGAAAGCCGGGGGTGGGGCCAGCCGTTCTCACGCTCTTCCTTAGTGCGGCCGAACTTCTGCAGCGTCGTGAAGATGATGCCGCCCATTCGGCGGTTGACCAGCTCGGTGCGGAGCTCGTCACGGGTGACGGCCTGGAGGGGCTTTTCCGGGAGCAGGTCGCTGGCCTGGAAGGTGACGTAGAGCTGGTCGTCTAGGTCGGTCCGGTCGGTGAGGACGACGACCGTCGGGTTGCCAAGGGAGGGGTGGGTGAGGATCTGGTTGGCGTACAGCTCCATTTCCATGGACTTGCCGGAGCCCTGGGTGTGCCAGACGACACCGGCCCGGCCGTCGCCGCGGACCGCCTCGATGGTCTTGCGGACCGCCTCGGCGACCGCAAAGTACTGGTGCGGCTTGGCCAGACGCTTGAGCAGGGTGCCCTCAGTGCGGGCGAACGCCACGTAGCCGGTGATCAGGTCCAGGAAGCGGGCGTGGCCGAACATGCCGTGCAACAGGAGCATGATCGGCTGGTTCACATCTTCGACGGCGGGCTGCTTGACCGACCGGCCTTCGTCGTCGACATTCCACGGGGCGAAGTGCTCGAACGGGGTGAACGCTGTACCGCAGAGCGCGCCGGGGCCGTCGGAGACCACGCAGATCTCGTTGCAGCGGAACGCCAGGGGTAGCTCATCCACGTAGGTTGTGAGCTGGGCATGCGCCTCCTTGAGCGCGCCGCCGTCGGCCGTGGCCTTCTTCAGCTCGATGAACCCAAGGGGCATCCCGTTGACATAGAGCACGACATCGAAGCGGCGGCGGCGATCCCCCTCCACCACCGTCACCTGGTGCGCGGCCATGAAGTCGTTGTTCTCCGGATCCCGCCGGTCTAGGAGCCGGATCGTCGGGTTCTGTACTGCGCCGTACTGATCAGTAAAGGTGACAGAGCGGATGCCTCGGGTCAGGAACTCGTGCATCCGCAGGTTCTCGGCCCGCGCGTCCCGCGAGGTTGCGGTGAGCACGATCGCGACGGCATCCTCGACCGCCGACGCGGGCAGGGCCGGATTGATCGCCGCGATCGCTTCCTGCAGCCGTTGCGGAATGATCAGCTCACTCCACGACTCTCGTTCCCCCGACCACGGCGCGATCTGCTTACCGTCTTTCGGTTCCCAGGCAAGATCAGCCAGTTCGTCCATTACGAGGTGCTCCCACGCCGCCTCCGACATCCCCGACATCCCCGACATCCCCGCCATCACGTCACATCCTCGACAACCTTCTCCGCGTCCCGCACGCGGATCTCACCCGACATAAGCTTCGGCAGCAGCGTGTCCCGCAACTCTGCAAGGACCCCATTCTCACTTTCACGCGATTCGGCTATCTCATTGAGATGGCCTAGCGTATTTTCCAACTGGCAGGTTTTTTTCGCAGGAAGGTTGATATTCCATGACGGGAATTCCGACAATGGAATCCGGTCAACAGTAGCGCCGTGAACGGAATATTGTCTAATGGTCTCCTGGAACGAAGGGTTCAGGAACGCTTGAAGCAAGGTAACTGACCCGACGCCATGAGGCCGAAGCAACGCCATACGGCGTCCGAGGCATGCACGTATGCCGACCGGCATCAGGGCTGCTTCGCCCAAACGAGTTTCATAAGAAAATAGAACGTCGCCAACCTTTGGTGTGACCCGTCGAGTCCACTTCTCAAAGTCATCCTCTGACAGGTGAGCGGACTCTCCCAGTTCCAGTCGACCACCGTTAAGACTGCTGATGCTAAGAAACCACGGCCCCGAGTCGGTCTTCTTAGGCGTGGCATGAGGGCCGTCGAATAGGCTGGCGATTTCGCCTATCGCAACAGAATGCACACCTGAGTTGATAGCGTAGGCATACTTGAGTGCTATCAACTTTCGAGACGCCCGTACTATACGGTCGTTGACGGCGATCTTGTCATCGAGTGCACCAAGGATCTCGCCAATAGCAAGCTGATCACAGAAATCTGGCAAGATGAATTCGAAGTCTTGAATCTGCTTGCTGCTAATGTGCGGGACAGCCGTTCCCGTCTGAACGCCTAGTATGTAGTAGGTGAATCCTGGGCTACCAATCAGGTACGCCAGATACCTCTGGTTCACGCTTGGCAAGGCGCGCAGGCAGGCAACTCGCTGAACGAGAAGACTGGGAGTATCATCGCGTCGAAGTTCAGCATATTTAAGTCCTGCTTCAATCCATGGGCGATCCATAGCGAGGATAACATCGCCTGCATGGAGTTCGTAGCGCTCATAAAGCGGAATATCTGCGCTCGGCCAATGCTTCACTCCGTCCCAGCGAATTCTCCCTTGTGCTACGTTATCACCTCGGAGCAGCCGGACCCCACTACCAGGATCTGTGTAGCCGGAACTGCTAAATGGGTTTCCAGTTATTAGTTCTACATGGTCACCCAGCCTTACATTTTTAGGCATCGAGGCGCTCCAATTGCTGGCGGACGATTCGCTCTAGGCCGGCGGACTCGTCGAAGTGGGCGAAGAGTTCCCTGGTGAGGCGGTTGATCTTTCCCGCGATTGGCTCGTCGTCATTGTCGTCGATTTCCGGTGCGCCGACGTAGCGGCCAGGGGTGAGGATATGTTCGTGCTCGCGGACATCTTCAAGGGTTGCTGAGTAGCAGAAGCCTGGGATGTCTTCGTATTTCAAGCCTGCGTTGCGGGCGGAGGCGGTGCCGCGCCAAGCATGATAGGTCCCGGCGATCCCGGCAACGTCGTCGTCCGTCAGGACGCGCTCGGTGCGATCCAGCATCGTGCCCATGTTCCGCGCGTCGATAAAGAGGATGTCGCCGCGGCGGTCGTTCAAGTGTCTGGCCGCTTGAGGGCCCTTGTTGTTCGAGAAAAACCACAGGCAGGCGGGGATCTGTGTGGTGCGGAAGAGTTGCGGAGGCAGTGCGATCATGCAGGTGACCAAGTCCGTCTCGATGAGCGCCTTGCGGATCTCGCCTTCGCCGGATTGCTTCGAGGACATCGAGCCGTTGGCGAGGACCACGCCGGCCGAGCCGTTGGAGCTGAGTTTGTAGACGATGTGCTGGAGCCAGGCGAAGTTCGCGTTGCCCGCCGGGGGAACGCCGTAGCGCCATCTTGGGTCGTCCGTTTTGCGTGCCCAGTCGGACATGTTGAACGGCGGGTTGGCGAGGATGAAGTCGGCCTTCTTGTCCGGGTGCTTGTCGGCGTAGAAGGTGTCCTCCCAGCGGTTGGCCAGGTCGCCGTTGATGCCGTGGATGGCCAGGTTCATCTTGGCCAGGCGCCAGGTCCGCTCATTGGACTCCTGGCCGTAGACGGCGATGTCGTCGCGGCGGCCCTGGTGGGCGAGGACGAACTTCTCGGCCTGGACGAACATGCCGCCAGACCCGCAGGCCGGGTCATAGACCCGGCCTGAGTACGGTTCAAGGACTTCGACCAGGACCTTGACGACGCTGGCGGGGGTGTAGAATTCGCCGCCGCGCTTGCCCTCGGCGCGGGCGAACATCTCAAGGAAGTACTCATAGACCTCGCCGAGGACGTCGCGGGCCTTCTTCTCCCCGTGGCCGGTGAAGCGGGCGTCGCTGATCAGGTCAACCAGTTCGCCGAGGCGGCGCTGGTCGACGTTGTCGCGGTTGAAGATCTTCGGCAGGACGCCGGTGAGCGCCGAGTTCGTCTTCATGATCGCGTCCATCGCGTTGTCGATCAGCTCGCCGATGCCCGCGCTCTTCGCCTGGGCCGCGAGATTGTCCCAGCGGGCACCCTCGGGTACCCAGAAGACGCCTTCGCGGGTGTACTCGTCGATGTCATCGAGAAACTCGTCAAGCCGGGACTCGGGTACACCGTCGGCGATGAGCTCGGCGCGGATCTGGTCGCGGCGCTCGGTGAACGCGTCGGAGACGTACTTGACGAAGACCAGGCCGAGGACGAAGTCCTTGTACTGGGCGGCGTCCATCGAGCCGCGGAGCTTGTCGGCTGCCTTCCAGAGCACGGCGTGCAGCTCGGCCGTGGTCTGGGTGCCCGGCAGCGCCGGCTGGTCCTTCTTGTTCCGCGCTGGCATTACTCTTCCTGTCCGCTGAGTTCGTCGCTGGTGAGGGTCAGTGTTCCATCGATGAGGCCGCCGATGGTGGCCGCCTGCAGTTCGCCGAGTACATCGAGTTCGCTCCTGGCCAGGTCGCGGCGGGCTTCGATTCCGGTGAGGAGCTGGTCGAGGCGGCGGACTTGGTCCGGCGGGAGCAGGAGCACCCGCTGGTCCTCCAGGGTGCGGCCCGCGCGGACCGCGCCAGCCGCGCGGGTGCCCGAGCCGTCAGCAAAGAGCAGCGCGGCCAGGACGCGCGGGGTGAACTGCTCGGCCTCGGCAGCGGGGACGCGAAGGATGCGGACCGGGAACTCGGCGATCGAGAAGCCGTCCCGGTCAACCATGGCGGCCGGCCGGGGGGTCATGGTGACCAGGATGTCGCCTGGCTCGGTGAGCCGCGCGTTCGGGTGGGTCTGGGCGAACGTCTCGCGGTCGATCCGGCGCAGGCCCGGTCGGCGGATACCAGCCACCTCTTCCGTACCGAGGACGACGTGATGGCCGGGCGTAATGAGGTGCGCCTGCTTGATCCTGGTGCCCTGGCGAAGAACAAGCCGGCGGGCGCGCAGCAGGGCACCGAGGGACTGCGCGGCCGGGCGCAGGAGGCGAGCGCTTCGGTGGGTACGTGGCGGCGGTCGGCGGTGGCGTGCGCGCCGATCCGGTCCAGTTCCGCGCCGTACCCGGTGATGTCAGTGATCCGCCGGTTCCCTTCCGTTGCGCGCTCATGGAGGCCGGTCGGCCGTCCGCTGACCACGAGCGGCCTCGGCCGGTCAATCAGGTCACGAACCGCCATCTGCTGGCCGTAACGTCGGCGGTGCGCGCCCGGCTGGTAGCCGTCCCGCCGCCAGGTGACCACGTCTTCCACGAGGTCGCCGAGCACCGCGTGGCTGAGCGGCTGGGCGGAGACGTCAGCGAGCAGGACGCGGCCCTGCCACCGGCTGCCGCGCGCCTGCGTTAGCACCCACAGCGCGGTCTCGTATCCCGGACGGAAGGGAAGCATGCCGCCGGGCAGCCGGATCACCGCTTCGACCACGTCGTCGGTAAGGAGCTTGGCCCGGGCATCCTGGGCGGCCGAGTACGGGAGCTCGTCGGTGAGGGCGGCCGCCGGGCCGAGGACGACGGCGAACCGGCCGGGAGACAGCCGGAGCGTCACGTTGTCCACTGCGTTGAGGGCGGCCGCCAGGTCGCGCGCCTCTCCGGGCTGGTATGGGAGCTGGGTGACGATCACGTCCGGGTTGCCGAGCGTGTCAGGCAGTTCCCCGCCGATCCGGATGTCCAGGTCACGCCGCTGGACGCCGTGGACGAGCATTCGGCGGCGCGCCAGCCGCGCCAGCGCCGGGTCCGGCTCGGCGGCGGCGATCCTCGGCGGGTTGTCCACGCTGAGGAGTCGCACGACCTCGGCGAGCAGGTCGCCCAGCCCTGCGGCCGGGTCAGCCACGACGAGCTGGCCGCGTCGGCCCCTCTCGCCGGCCCCGCTCAGCTCGGCGATCAGCCGGGCCAGCGGCGGGGTCAGCGCGCTGGTGATCAACGCGCTCGGCACCTGAGCGGCCGGGCCGAACCGCTGGCGAACCTCCATCACCCGCTCGAACGCGTCGCGGCAGTTCCATGACGCCTCGATGAGGTCATCGACCAGGCCGATCAGCCACCCCGCATCAGGAGGAATGGAGTGGATCTCGGCGAGAACCACGCAATCGTCCGGATCGAAGTCGAGAGCCAGCGTGCGAGCCGCGGCGACCGGATCACTCGCGCCATCGGCGAGCGGGTCGTTCTCTCCCGCCAGGTAGCGCAGGCAGATCAGCGCGGTAACCGCGGCGACGGCGTCCCGGCCTGGGTAGCTCGCGGCGAGACCGGTGAGCATGAAAAGGGCTAGCTCCTGCTCGGCGCGGTCACGCTCGATGCGGCCGGTGGTCAGCAGCCAGTCGGCTACTTCGTGCGGGTCGAACTGCGGGTGCGCCTCATCGCCGCCCGCAGGAGCGGGGAAGGAGTCCGGGTAGCGGCGGCGCCAGGTGGTAACAACGGGGCGCTGTTTGTTAGCGAACTCGGCGATGTCTGTCATCGTCATAAGCAGAGCGGACGGGGCCAAGACTCTCGGTGGCATCACATCTCCGCTCTGACGTGCCGGGGTTTACGGGATAACGCTAACGTGCGATGGTAAATCTCAATGCGAAAGTGTTGATAACCCGGGTTATCAACATACTGACTGGCTATAACGCTAGGAACCTCTATCTTGATTCCGTGAACCGACCCAAGACGCGGCTCGCGACGCTGTACCGGTTTGTTCCCGGGGTGAGCGACAGCCACGAAGATATGTTCGATGCTTACGCGTATTATGTTAGCGAACAGTCACTCGATGAACAGCACGCTGACGCCGAGTTCATCGAGGTTGCCGGAGTTCCGGCCATCTGGATCGGAATCCAGGAACCCGAGAAGAAGGCCGAGTGGGCCGAGGAGTTCGCCACCACGACGAGCCTTGACCTGGCCTACAGCGAACGCCGCTGCGGCGAGGTGCTGCTACTCGGCGTCGACGGGACCGCGTACGCGCTGAGCTACGGGAATGGCTACCGGCTGATACCCGATGAGCTGAAAGACCAGCGGTTCGGGTTGAGCTTTCTGATCCGCCGCCTCGATGGCGACCAGGTGAAGGACCTCGTGCGGCGGAGAGCCAACGCCTGCGGCCGGATCGACTCCACGGTAGTCGCCGCAGGTGCGCCCGTCTGGATGCTCGGAGTCGCGGAGAACGTTGAGATTATCCGCCGGATCGGCGGACGCGCCAAGGACCTCAAGGTCACCTTCTCGTCGGCAGACGACCGCGCGGTCAACGTCGAAGGGTCTGTCGGCCTGCGGATGCGGTTTGGAGTCAAGCCGGACGCGCTCGTCGGGGACATCCGCGAGTGCGCGCGGGTCTGCCGGGAGGAAGAGCCGGACCCGGCGCTCGAATTCATCGAGTACGTCCAGCCGGTGACCGACGCCGACACGAAGGCGGTACTCGACGATGAGCTGGAGAAGCTTCTCGCCACGACTGGGACCGATGCCTGCGAGCGGTTGATCCCTGTCGTTCCGACGTCAGTGCTCCAGCACTTCGGGCAGGCGCACACCTTCACGATCAAGATTGGCCACGGGAGGGCCGACCTTTCGCCGTCGCTGCAACTGGAGGACATCATCCGCCGCACGCGCGTGCAGCGCGATGGTGAGCGGGTCAGGACGCTGCGCCGCGGGCAGGTGTCCCTTAACGGTGACGAAGCCGGGAAGGAAGTACTAGCCTCCGCGAACGCCGACAAGTGGCTCGAGGCTAACGTGTCCGTCGACGCGCGCCGGTTCTTCCTCATGGACGGCGACTGGTTCGAGATCGGCGCCGACTACGCCCGCGCCTCGCGCGACGCGATCAGCCGCCTCTTCCCCGCCACGCCGGCGATAAGCCTTCCGCCGTGGTCGCTGCCGGAAAGGCGGACCGAGTACGACTACAACTGCTATGTCGCTGCGCGGTCCCGGGGCCAGTACCTATGCCTGGACAAGAACCGGGCGGTGCGCGATCCACTGGGAGCGCGCAGCCCGCTGGAGATCTGCGACTTGCTCGGCCCGGGCAACGAGCTTATCCACGTAAAGCGCGCCAAAGGGTCCGCGCCGCTCAGCCACCTGTTCTCTCAGGGCCTCATCTCGGCGCAGAGCCTGGTCGCCGGGCCGCCGACGGTACTGGAGCGCTTCGTCAGCACGGTCGCCGCACTCCCTCACGGCCGGATCGTGCCCGCCAACTTCAAGCCCACGAAGGTCGTGTTCGCTATCTTGCTGCCGAAGGGCAAGCCGCTCACGCCCGACACGCTGTTCCCGTTCTCTCAGGCCACCCTGGCCCACGCCGCCAGGATCCTCGGCACGTATGGCATCGACGTGGAGGTCGTCGGTATCCCGGCCGCGTAGACCTGCCCGCAGTCTCCGGTGACCGTAACCCTGACAGCGCAATGGAGAAAGGGGAGAGCCCGGTGACCGCCGTGCCTCAGGATCCGGCGACTGCCTTGCCCGGCTGGATGGACCTGCCTGACGGCCTGAGCGCCGCGGAATACGAGGCGCTCCCGGAGGACATATGCCGCCGAATCGAGGTCGTTGACGGAGCCATCATCGTGAACGCTGCCCGGCGTCGCCTGCACCAGGACATTTGCCGTCGTCTCGCCAACGCCTTGGAGACGGCATGCGGAACCGGCCTCGCGGTATCCACCGACGTGGACCTGCGCTGCGCGACATCCCGCTGCTTAACCGTCGGCCCGACGCCGTGATCTATGACGCCTCTCTTCCTGATGACGCGGTGCTCCGCCCGGAGCACTGCAGGCTCGTGGTGGAAGTCATGTCGCCCGGCTCGGTGACCGCCGACCAGACTGACAAGCCAGCCGAGTACGCCGCGTCCCGTATCCCGCACTACTGGCGCGTCGAGCACGACCCCGCAGGAAGAATCCTGTCCGTTTTCTGCTACCGGCTCGACCCCACCGCGGGCACCTACGCATCAGCCGGAGTCCATACCGGAAAGATGACCGTCACTGAACCGGTCACCATAACGATCGACCTCACCACGCTGCTCTGAGCACACGACTCTTAGCGAGGCGGTCGAGGGCTGGCGGGCTGCGTGCGAAGGACAGGAACTCTTGACATGCCTGCGCGTCAGCACGACTCTTGTAGAGCGCAATATTCCGCAACTGTCAGGACAGGGAGACGGCCATGCGCCTAACGTTCATCGGCAAGGATCCGGACTCCAACCCGACCGGGTCGCCCACGGTGTACCGCACTGACCGGGACACCTGGATCGTGCAGGGCTGGGCGGTTACCGATCCCGACGCCCTCACGCAGATGGACATTCCTGGCGGGGAGGCCGCCGTGGAGATCCCGGACAGGATGATTGCGTTCTTCAGGCAGGAGGACCGTGACGCCGGTAACGGATGAGGAGTTCGAGCAGCTGCTGGCCAGCTTCGACCAGGAGGCTATCCACCTGGAGACACGCGATGCATACGGGACGGCAGTCGAGCTGCCGCACATGGCCCGGTGGGCGGCTGGAGAGCCCGATGACCTGGAGTGGCTCCAGGGGTGGTGCTCTACGCTCCGCGAACACGTGAAGGCAGGGAAGTCTGTCCGCCGGGCCCGGATCGTGTCGGAGCCGCTGAGCGACTATCAGCGCTGGTCGTACAGCATCGCGTATCCGATGGTGGAGGCCGGGGAGGATATCCGGTGGGTCCCCCGCAGGCTGGTCTCGGCCGTCGCCCTGCCCGGAAACGACTATTACCTGTTCGATGACCGGCTGGCCGTGTTCCTGTTGTACTCGGGAAACGGCCTGGCCGCGGGCAGGCTCGGCTCGGATGATCCAGCTGTTATCCGGCTGTGCCGGTCTGCGTTCGAGGCTGTATGGAAACTGTCCGTACCGCACCGTGAATACGCCCCCGTCTAGCTCGGCCAGGCAGGCGCAAGAGGCGCTCGGCGCCCGGCTCCGCGAGATCCGCAAGGACGCGGGTCTGTCGGCCCGGGCGCTGGCGACGGCGACCGGTCAGCATTTCACCAGGGTGAGCAAGATCGAGCACGGGGTGCAGGCGCCGTCCGACCAGGACATCCGCGACTGGTGCCGGGCCTGCGGCGCGGAGGGGCAGGTCCTTGACCTGATCGCTACCGCCCGCGCGGTTCAGTCTGCCTATCTGGAATTCCGGCGGCAGGCCCGCGCCGGGATGAAACGGGTTCTGGGGGCACACACGGTATCGCTGTACGAGCGGATCAGCCTGTTCCGGATCTATGAGCACAACGTCATACCGGGCCTGTTCCAGACCGCCGCCTACTGCTCCGCCATGCTGTCGTTCTGGATCGATTTCCTGGATGTGCCCGACGATCTTGATGCCGCCGTCGCCGCCCGCACGGAACGGCAGCGAGTCATCTACCAAGGCGGCAAACGGTTCGTTGTCGTCCTGGAAGAGCAGGCGCTGCGGACCTGGTTCGGCACCGCCGAGGTACAGGCCGGGCAGCTCGGCCGGCTACTTGAGGCGATGTCGATACCGACTGTTTCGCTCGGGATCATCCCGATGATGACCGAGCGGGGCGGTGTTGCCTCGACAGGCTTCTGGATTTTTGACGATTCCTTGGTCGCGCTGGAGACACCCACGGCGAGCATCGAAGTGACCCGGCCGCAGGAGGTCGAGCTGTACGCCAGGATGTTCGAGCATCTCCAGGGCGCCGCCGTCTACGGAGCGGCGGCCCGAGCGCTGATTGTCAGAGCGCTGGGTGAGCTGAATTAGCGCAACAAATCGCAACACCGTAGACCGCGTGCCGACGCCCTCCTACCATCGCAGGCATGGGTAACCCGGAGGCTGACAACCGTCGCGAGCAGAGGTCGGCTGCGCTGACATCGACGACAGGTGGTGGGCCTTCTTTCCGGCCGGACGATCTCGCGGCTTGCGCCCAAGATGCAGACTCGGCAAGGCGGCCGGAGGCGCGGGCACCTGCGTTGCGATGGCGACGGGCCTTCCCGGGTGACGATGCTCAGATCAGTGCGCTGCGGCGCTGGCTGGAATGCCTGCTGCCACCATGCCCGTCACGCGATGACCTCATGAGTGTTGCCGTCGAACTCGGCACCAATGCCGTTCGGCACACAGCCAGCGGGAGCGGCGGTCAGTTCGTAGTCGAGGTCACTTGGTCGCTGCAGATGACCCGTGTCGCCGTCTACGATGACGGCAGCCCGAACAGCCCGCGGGTCACGGAAGACCTGCTGTGCGAAGACGGGCGTGGTCTGCTGATGGTGAACACGCTTTCGGTGCGCATGGGCGTCGGGGGTAATGCGCAGGGCAGGGTGGTATGGGCCGACATCCTGTGGACTGGCCAGGACATACCAAACCATCTGGAGTTCCCTGAGGGGTTTACGTCCGCTGTCCGCGAGGCCGAGACTGACCTGGCATGCCGGTATCCCGGCGTACTCATCTGGTTCGGCCCCGAGACCCGGCAATGGTGGGCGCTGCCACCGTGGCGCGGCCCGAGCGAACTGGTGAGTGCTTCCTCTCCTCAGGAGCTGGCGCGATCACTGGATCGCATCAGAGCGGCCCGTCGGCCGCCACCGATCGGCGCCAGTGACCCACTGCACGCCAGTTCCCGCCATGGACAGCGCCAAGTCGGCGACATGGCTGCGGTTCGGGCCGGCCCTGACCGGTCCGAAGCTCCGTTGAGCCAGTTCCGGCCGAGCGCGTGTGTTGAGCCAGCCTGCCGAACGTGACCGGACGCGACACTAGAGCGGCGTCACGTAGGCGCCGGAGATTCCGCCGTCGACCAGGAACGTCGAGGCGGTGATGAACGAGGCGTCGTCGCTGGCCAGGAACGCGACCGCGGCGGCGATCTCCTCCGCCTCGGCGAACCGGCCCATCGGCACGTGCACCAGGCGGCGCTGGGCCCGCTCCGGGTCGGCCGCGAACAGCTCGCGCAGCAGCGGCGTGTTCACCGGACCGGGGCACAGGGCGTTGACCCGGATGCCCTCGCGGGCGAACTGCACGCCGAGCTCGCGGGAGAGCGCGAGCACGCCGCCCTTGGACGCGGTGTAGGAGATCTGCGAGGTCGCCGAGCCCAGCACCGCGACGAACGAGGCGGTGTTCACGATCGCGCCCTTGCCCTGCGCCCGCATGTAGCCGATCGCTTCCTTGCAGCACAGGTAGACCGAGGTCAGGTTGACCTCCTGGACGCGACGCCAGGCCTCGAGCGAGGTGTCCAGGATCGAGTCGTCCTCAGGCGGGGAGATGCCCGCGTTGTTGAACGCCACGTCGACCGAGCCGTAGGTGTCGTGCGCCGCGCGGAACGCCGCGGCCACGTCGGCCTGGGCGGTCACGTCGGCGTGCACGTACAGCCCGCCGGTTTCCGCCGCCGCCTTCTCGCCGGCCGCGTCGTCGATGTCGACCGCGACCACGTGCGCGCCGTCCGCCGCGAACCGCCGCGCGGCGGCCAGCCCGATCCCGCTGCCCGCGCCCGTGATGACAACCGTCCTGCCCTCGAACCTCATGATCCCTCCGTGGATATGAAGACGTTCTTGGTCTCGGTGAACGCGTCG
>WNGL01003340.1_pt1 | contig 19274 bp, 17 predicted proteins | sample 5400591 | NCBI WGS metagenome assembly WNGL01 (sample SAMN13153377, study PRJNA577476) | soil metagenome | isolation source: 80 cm soil or saprolite under Garry oak tree replicate 1 | place: USA:California | collected 2016-06-15 | reverse complement strand
GCGAGGAGGACGCCCGCGTAGCCGCCGTAGAGCAGGGCGGGGAGGAGCGCGATGGCGAGGAAGGCGGCGAGGCCGACGGCGGCACCGATGAGCGTGTAGGACTTGCGGTTCATGGGATTTCTCCGTTGTTGCGAAAGGTTTTGGTGGTTGCGTCCGGTGGCTTTTCCGTCGCCGCCACCCGAGCTGGACAGACTGCACGGCGCTTGCCAGCTTGCCCGGCACCGGGTTCCGGGGGGTTACCGCGGCGGCTGTCGGGAACGGGCGACTGGGCGCTGGGAGGGGGCGACAACCCCGACCCCGACCCCGACCCCGACCGCGAAAAACACGACGGCCCCGGTCCGCTTGGACCGGGGCCGCCGAATGCGACCTACCCTGCGATCGGCTCTCTCCTACCGCTTCGCGGCCACCTTGGCCTCGACCGGCTTGCCCATCCGGGCAGGGCCGACCAGGACGGAGACCGCCGCGCCGGCGGCGGCGCCGGCCACCGTGAAGAGCGACGCGACCGAAGTGACGCCGAGGACCATCGTGAGGACGATGATGGCCCGCACGGCCAGGGTCACCTTGACCGGCGCACCGAAGATGCCGCTCGCCAGGAGGACGCCCGCGTACCCGCCGTAGAGCAGCGCGGGCAGGAGCGCGATGGCGAGGAAGAGGGCCAGCCCGACACCAGCGCCGATGAGGGTGAGAGTCTTGCGGGTCATGGTCGACTCCTCGTCTGCGGGGGAGCGCGCTCGTGCGCTCCGTCGGACGTGAACAGGTACTGCATCTCGCCTGCCACAAGCCCGCTCCGGTGTAATCGGGGGTTTGCGGAGCGTCATGTCGGAGTTCTCGGACGCGGCGCTCTGGGCGACCGACAATTGCCCGCTCCGGCGCGGCATCCTGATGCACCCCGGGTGAGCATCGACCTCGCGAAAACGCTCATCAGTGGATGCGCGGCAGGAGCGGCAGCCCCGCGACGATCCGGGCCTCCTCGACCGCGAGCACCTCGAGACGCGTGTGCGCTTCCGCCGCACCCACTCGCTGGACGGCGAGCTCCACGAAGAGCCGTTCGTGCCCCGCTTCGGCGGCGGCGAGCTTTCGGTACAGTTCGCGCAATCGCCCTGCCGGCAAGGCCTCGCCGAGAAGCCCCAGCCGCTCGCAGCTCCGCGCCTCGATGAGGGCGCAGACGAGGAGCCGGTCCACGAGGCGCCCCGGCCCGGAGCGAACCATGCGCAAGAGCTCCTGAGCGTACGGATCCCCCTCGTCGGAAGGCAGGGGCGCTCCACGTCGCCCGAGCTCGACCAGCACCGCCATGAGATGTTGCTGCTCTTCCTGCGCCAGCCGCGCCAGCGGCCGCACCAGATCCGGAAGGTTCGGGTGGTCGGCCACGAGCTTCAGCGCCGAGGCGGCCGCCTTCTTCTCGCAGTGCGCGTGGTCCCCCAGCGTCCGGTCCAGGTCGGAGAGCGCGACGGCCGCCCAGCGGGGGTCCGTGGTCGAGCGAAGGATGGTCACGGCCCCCTCCTAACGAGCGCCTCGACGGCGGGCCCCCGCAGCACGGCCGGGGAGGCCGTCAGCCGCGAGAGCGCGAAGCCGGCCACGAGGTCGCGTGGCGCGGCGCGCTCACCCTCCGGCGTGAGCCCCGAGAGCGCGGCGAGGAACCCGACCACCGCCCGAGGGTGGGCGCCGCGCTCGCGCAGCTCTCCGAGCGAGAGCGCGCCGTGACGCTTCGCGAGGCGCGCTCCGTCCTCGCCGGTGACGAGCGGCACGTGGGCAAAGCGCGGGGAAGCGAGCCCGAGCGCGCGGTACAGCAGGAGCTGCCGCGCCGTCGAGGGGAGCAGGTCGTCGCCGCGCACCACCTCCTCGATCCGCATGGCCGCGTCGTCCACCACCACCGCCAGCTGGTAGGACGGCACCCCGTCGGCGCGCGCCACGACGAAGTCTCCCACCTCGGCCGCCACGTCGAAGGACCGTGGTCCGTGGACGCCGTCATCGAAGGCGACCTCACCCGGAGCGACTCGCAGTCGCCACGCCGGGGCGCGGCGCAGGCTGCGCTGGGCCGCCTCAGCCGGGTCCAGCTGGCGGCAGGTGCCCGGGTAGCGCGGGCCCTCGTCCGACGGCCCGTGCGGCGCCTGGGAAGCCCGTGTGATCTCGGCGCGGGAGCAGAAGCACGGATAGACGAGACCGCGGCCGCGCAGCTCGGCGAGCGCGGCGTGGTAGCGCTCACCTCGCTCCGACTGCCGGTAGGGGCCCATCCCGCCGCCCACGTCGGGGCCTTCGTCCCAGTCCAGGCCGAGCCACGAGAGCTCACGAAGAATGCTCGCCTCGAGTCCGGGACGGACGCGGGGACCGTCGAGATCTTCTACGCGCAGGACGAAGGAGGACGCCTGGGCCCGCGCCGCCAGCCAGGCGAGGAGCGCCGTGCGGGCGTTGCCGAGATGGAGCGGCCCGGTCGGGCTCGGCGCGAAGCGGCCGCGGGCGGCGCGGACGGGCGGTGACACCTGCATGTCCGCAAAATACCCTTGTCTCTCGCTGCGCGGCGCCACAAGGTCACGGCGCATGCGACAGGCAGGCTGCCTCATCCCGCTCTTCTCGATCCGGACCCCCAGCGGCTGGGGTCTGGGAGAGATCCCCGACATCGTCCCCTTCGCCCGCTGGGCTGCCCAGGCTGGCTTCTCGGTGGTGCAGCTCCTCCCCACCCATGAGGCGTCCCGCGGCCAGTCGAGCCCCTACGGCGCGATCTCCGCCTTCGCCCTCGACCCGGTCTATGCCGCGCTGGAGGCGATGCCCGACTTCGAGGCGGCCGGCGGCATCGCCGCGCTGTCCGAGCCGGAGCAGCGGGAGCTCGCTGCGCTGCGCGCCGGGCCGGCGGTCGCCTGGCCGCGCGTGCACGCGCTGAAGCGGCGCGCGTTCGAGCTCGCCTTCCGGAGCTTCCTCGACCGTGAGTGGAAGCGCCGCAGCGCGCGGGCGCAGCAGCTCGAGGCGTATCAGCGCGAGCACGCCGCCTGGCTCGACCCCTACGCGCTCTTCGTGGCGCTCCACGACGACGTCTTCGGCGGCGCGCCCTGGATGGCCTGGGACGCGCCCCTGCGCGACCGAAACCCCGAGGCGCTGGCCGCCATGCGAGCCGAGCTGTCGGAGCGCATCCTCTACTACGGCTGGCTCCAGTGGCAGCTCGATGATCAGTGGCACACCGCCCGGCGGGAGGCGAACGCGAGCGGGGTCGAGCTCATGGGCGACCTGCCGTTCATGGTGGCGACCGACTCGGCCGACGTGTGGTCGCGGCCCTTCGACTTCAGCCTCGACGCGAGCGTGGGCGTGCCGCCCGACGCGTTCAGCGAGACCGGCCAGGACTGGGGCCTCCCCGTTTACCGCTGGGACGCGATGGCGGAGAACGACTTCGCCTGGATGAACGCGCGCGCCCGCCGCTCCGGCGAGCTGTACGGCCTGTATCGCGTCGACCACGTGGTCGGCCTGTACCGCACGTATTACCGGCCGCACGGCGGCGGGAAACCGGCCTTCACCCCGGCCGACGAGCGGGCGCAGATCCGGAACGGCGAGAAGATGATGGCGATCTTCGCCCAGGCGGCGCGGGTCATCGCCGAGGACCTCGGGACGGTGCCCGACTTCGTGCGCGAGTCGCTCACGCGCTGCGGCGTGCCGGGCTACCGGATCCTGCGCTGGGAGCGCGAGTGGAAGAAGGAGGGGCAGCCGTTCAAGGACCCCAGGAGCTGGGCGGCCCTGTCGGTCGGCACCACCGGCACCCATGACACCGAGGCCCTGGCCGAGTGGTACGAGGCGATGGACGAGGCCGAGCGGCAGGCGCTGTTCGTACTGCCGGCCCTCGCCCCGCTGGCGGCGCGCGACGCGCGGAAGTTCGACGAAGGCGTACGCGACGAGCTCCTCGAGCTCGTCTACCTCTGCGGCTCCGATCTCCTGCTCTTGCCTTTCCAGGACGCGATCGGCTCACGCGAGCGGGTGAACGTCCCCGGGACCGTCCACGAGGGCAACTGGTCGTACCGGATGGCGATGGACGTCGCCCAGCTCGCGAACGACGAGGCCACGACCCAGCGCCTGCGGGGGCTTGCCGCCCGCTCCGGGCGCCTCACCGTGTAACGCGTGAACGATACGAGCGGGGCGAGCGCAACCTGCATTCCCCTCGAGGAGCTCTATGCCGAGCTCCGCGCCGCGGCGCAGTCGGGGCGCTGTGCCACGCGCCGGCCGGCCTCGACCTATCGCGTCCAGCTCACGAAGGACTTCGGCTTCGAGCGCGCCGCCGCGATCGTGCCGTACCTGCACGCGCTCGGCGTCACCGACCTGTACCTGTCGCCCATCCTGGAGGCCGTGCCGGGCTCCACCCATGGTTACGACACCGTCGACCACGGCCAGATCAGCCTGGAGCTCGGAGGCGAGGCCGGCTACGCCGTGCTGTGCGAGGCGCTCGCCCGCCATGGCTTGGGGCAGATCGTCGACTTCGTGCCGAACCACATGGGCGTCGGGCCGCTGAACGCCTGGTGGATGGAGGTGCTCGAGAACGGCCCCAGCTCACGCTACGCCTACTTCTTCGACGTCGACTGGAGACCGGTCAAGGCGGAGCTGGAGAACAAGGTCCTCATCCCCGTGCTCGGCGACCAGTACGGCGTCGTGATGGAGAAGGGTGAGCTCCGGCTGGAGCGGCAGGGCGGCACCTTCTACGTCCGGTACTGGGATCACCGCTTCCCCGTCGCGCCGCGCTCGGTCCCCCAGGTCTTGAGCCACCGGCTGGAGGAGCTGCGCGACGCGCTCGGCCCCGAGGAGCCGAGCGTCTGGGAGCTGGAGAGCATCTGCACCTCCCTGCAGAAGCTCGCGCCACGCTCGGAGACCGACGCGCAGAAGGTGGCCGAGCGCGCCCGCGAGAAGGAGGTCGCGAAGCGCCGCCTCCTCGGCCTGTGCGAAGCCTCGCCGGCGGTGCGGGAGCACATCGATGGGAACGTGGCGCTCTTCAACGGGCGGCCCGGCGAACCGCGCAGCTTCGACCTCCTCGACCACCTGCTCGACTCGCAGGCGTACCGGCTCGCCCACTGGCGCGTCGCCGGCGAGGAGATCAACTACCGGCGCTTCTTCGACGTGAACGGCCTCGCCGCCATCCGCATGGAGGACGAGCGCGTCTTCGACGAGGCGCACCGGCTCATGCTCGACCTCGTCCGGCAGGGCAAGGTGAACGGCCTCCGCATCGACCACCCGGACGGCCTCTACGATCCCACCGCCTACTTCCGGCGGCTGCAGGCCTCGGCCTTGCTGGAGGAGGGTCGCGCGATCGCCGAGCGGCGCGGCGCCAAGCTCGAGGCACGCTCCGCCGCGGCGCTGCGCGCGCGGCTCGAGGCTGGGCACGCCGCGGGCGAGCTCCCGCCGCGCCCGCTCTACGTGGTGGCGGAGAAGATCCTCTCCTCGCACGAGCGCATGCCGGAAGCGTGGGCCATCGACGGCACCACCGGCTACGAGTTCCTGGCCGCGGCGAGCGGCCTCTTCGTCGACGCGAGCGCCGAGGAGAGCCTCACCGAGGGATACGCCCGCTTCACCGGGCTCCGGCAGGACTTCCGCGACATCGCCTACCAGAACAAGCGGATCATCACCTCCTCCTCCATGGCGAGCGAGATCAACATGCTCGTCAACCGCCTGAACCGGATCAGCGAGACGAACCGGCGCACGCGCGACTTCACCTTGAACGAGCTGCGCCGGGCCCTGGTGGAGTTCGTCTCGCACTTCCCCGTCTACCGCACCTACGTCACGCCCGCGGGTGAGGTGGACGAGCGCGATCGCCGCTACGTGGAGGCGACGCTCCTGCGGGCGCGCCGGAGGAGCCCGGTCACCGACCCCTCCATCTTCGACTTCCTGCGCGACGTCCTCTTGCTGCGCTACCCGGATGGCCTGGCCGAGGCCGAGCAGCGGCAGTGGCTCGAGTTCACGCTCAAGCTGCAGCAGGTCACGGGGCCGGTCACGGCCAAGGCGCTCGAGGACACCGCCTTCTACGTCTACGACCGCCTCGTCTCGCTGAACGAGGTGGGTGGGGAGCCCCGCGAGTTCGGCACCTCCGTGAAGGCCTTCCACGCCCTCAACGCCGCCCGGCGCGAGCGCTGGCCGGGCTCGCTCGCCGCCACCTCCACCCACGACACGAAGCGCAGCGAGGACGTGCGCGTCCGGATCGCGGCGCTCTCGGAGGCGCCCCGCGAGTGGCGGGCGCTCCTCGCGCGCTGGGCCCGGTACCACCGACACCTCAAGACCGACGTGGACGGCGAGGCCGCCCCGGACCGGAACGACGAGCTCCTGCTGTACCAGACGCTGCTCGGCACGTTCCCCGATCCGGCGCCGCGCCCGGGCAGCGAGGAGCACGCTGCCTATGCCGGGCGCATCACCGCTTACATGCAGAAGGCCATCCGCGAGGCCAAGATCCACACCAGCTGGACCAACATCGACAGCGGGTACGAGCAGGCCGTGACCCGCTTCACCGAGGGCGTGCTCGGCGCCCCAGACTTCCTCGAGAGCTTCGTCCCGTTCGCCCGCCGCGTCGCCACCGCCGGGCGCATCTCCTCCCTCTCGCAGGTGGCGCTCAAGCTCGCCTCTCCGGGGCCGACCGACATCTACCAGGGCTGTGAGCTCTGGGACCTCTCGCTCGTCGACCCCGACAACCGGCGCCCGGTCGACTTCGCCCTGCGGACGAGGCTGCTCGACGAGCTCGGGCGCCGCGCCGAGGGCGGACCGGCCGCGCGGGCGGCGCTGGCGCGGGAAGTCTCGCAGCCCGACGTGCTCCGCGACGGACGGGCGAAGCTCCTCCTCCTCCGGCAAGGACTGCGGCTCCGCAGGGAACGGCCGGCGCTCTTCCTGGAGGGCGACTACCTGCCGCTCACCGTCGAGGGCCCACACGCCGACCGGGTGATCGCCTTCGCCCGCCGGCAGGGCGGCGCCGCCCTCGTCTGCGTCGCCCCGCGGCTGACCCTCGGCCTCCTCGACGACGGCGGCGCGCCCACCAGCCGCTGGGAGGGGCGCGTCGCGCTGCCGGCCGGCTTCCCGGGCCCGCTCGCGGACATCGTCAGCGGGGCCCGTCGCGACGTCGGCGAGCTCCGCCTGGCGGACGTCTTCTCCGACTTTGCGGTGGCGCTGCTCGCGACGCCGGGGCAGGATCGTTGACGCGCACCCCAGGCGGCGCCGGGAGGGGTCTGCGAGAGGGGCTTCCCCTGACGATCTATCTCGTCCGCCATGCCAAGGCCGAGGAGCGCGCAGCGGGCGGCGACGCCGAGCGCCGACTCACCCTGGACGGCGGAGACCGCTTCCGGGCGCTCGCCGCCGGGCTCTCCGGCCGGATGTCGGTCGCGCGCATCCTCGCGAGCCCCTTCCGCCGCGCCCGCGAGACCGCCGAGATCCTGGCGGCCGCCACGGGCGCCCCCGTCGAGGAGGAGACCGCGCTGGCGTCGGGCGCGACGCCGGCTGCGGAGCTCCTCGCGCTGGCGCGCCAGGCGGGCACGGGGACGGCGCTCGTCGGCCACAACCCCGAGCTGGGTGAGGCCATCGGGCTCGCCGCAGGCGCGGCGCTCGAGGTGAAGCCAGGGACGGTGGCGGCGATCGAGCTCACCGGGACGAGGGCCCGCCTCCTCTGGGTCGAGGCTCCGGCGAAGCGGCTGTAGGCCGGCGGGGGATGAACCCCCGCCCTACGCCAGTGTGTAGGGCGGGGGCTTGTCCCCCGCCGCCGCCCGAGGACGCGAGTCCCCCTTGATCTGTCGGCCCCGGCCGGGCGATGTTGCCGCGCCACCGAGGAGGACTCGCCCGTGCCCACCGCCAGCCCCGAGCTCGTGAAGAAGTGCGTCGACACCATCCGCATGCTCGCTGCCGACGGCGTGCAGCAGGCGAACAGCGGTCACCCTGGCATGCCCATGGGCGCGGCCGACCTGGCGTTCGTGCTGTGGACCCGGCACCTCCGCTTCGATCCGGCCGAGCCGCGCTGGCTGGGGCGCGACCGCTTCATCCTCTCGGCCGGCCACGGCTCGATGCTGCTCTATGGCCTGCTCCACCTCTCGGGCTACGACCTCGGGATCGACGACCTGCGCAAGTTCCGCCAGCTCCACTCGCGCACCCCCGGACACCCGGAGTTCCACTTCACGCCCGGCGTCGAGGTGACGAGCGGGCCGCTCGGGCAGGGCTTCGCGAACGGGGTCGGCTTCGCGCTCGGCCAGGCCATGCTGTCGGCGAAGCTCGGGCCAGGGAACCCGGTCGAGGACCACTTCGTCTACGCCATCTGCGGCGACGGCGATCTCATGGAGGGCGTCAGCGCCGAGGCGGCCAGCTTCGCCGGTCACCACCGGCTCGGCAGGCTCGTCTACTTCTACGACGACAACGGCATCACCATCGACGGCAAGACCGAGATCACCTTCACCGAGGACGTGACCCGCCGCTTCGAGGCGTACGGCTGGCACGTGCAGTCGGTCGACGGGCTCGACCACCAGGGCATCGACCGCGCGATCGCCGCCGCCAAGGCAGAGCTGACGCGCCCGAGCCTCATCCGCGTGAAGACCGTCATCGGCTACGGCTCGCCCAAGAAGGCGGGGAGCTCGGGGGTGCACGGGGCGGCGCTGGGCGAGGAGGAGCTCGCGGCGACGAAGAAGAACCTGGGCTGGCCGGAGAGCCCGCGCTTCCTCGTGCCCGACGACGTGCGGGCCTTCTGGAACGAGGTCCAGGCGGAGAAGCGCGCGGGGCGCGCCGACAAGGACGAGCAGGCGAAGGGCTGGCGCCGCGCGAACGCGGACAAGGCGGCGCTCCTCGACGCGCACCTGACGCGGGCGCTGCCGGACGATCTCCGGACGAGGCTCCTCGAGGGCGCCGACGCCGCCGACGCGACCCGTAAGCTCTCGCAGGCCGCCATCCAGAAGGCGGCCGCGCTCGTGCCGGCGCTCGTGGGCGGCTCGGCCGATCTCGCCGAGTCGAACAACACCGACATCAAGGGCGGCGGCGCGGCGGCTCCCGGCAGCTATGGCGGCCGGAACGTCCACTTCGGCGTGCGCGAGCACGCCATGGGCGCCATCGCGAACGGGCTCGCCTACGACGGTCTCCACATCCCGTTCTCCGGCACCTTCCTCATCTTCTCCGACTACATGCGGCCGCCGGTGCGGCTGGCGGCCCTGTCGAAGCTGCAGTCGATCTACGTCTGGACGCACGACTCGATCTTTCTCGGCGAGGACGGGCCCACCCACCAGCCCATCGAGCAGCTCACCGCGCTGCGGGCCATCCCGGGGCTGCACGTGGTCCGCCCCGCCGACGGGCTCGAGACCGCCGCCGCCTGGGCGCACGCGCTGGAGCGGAAGGACGGCCCGACCGCCATCGTCCTCACCCGGCAAAAGGTCGCGAAGCTGGCCCGCGCCTCCGCCGATCCCGCGCAGCTCTTCCGCGGCGGGTACCTGGTGCAGGACGCGCCGGGCGCGACCGTGACCGTCATCGCCACCGGCTCGGAGGTGGGCACCGCCCAGGCAGCCCTCCAGCTCCTCGCCGCGAAGGGCGTGCGGGCCCGGCTCGTCTCGATGCCGTGCCTCGCCTGCTTCGAGGCGCAGCCCCAGTCCTATCGCGACGAGCTGGTGCCGCCTTCACATCGCGTCGCGGTGGTGGAGGCTGCCCGCGGGCTCGAGTGGTGGCGCCTCGCCGGGAAGGACGGCCTCGTCCTCGGCATCGACCGCTTCGGCGCGAGCGCGCCCGAGAAGGCTCTCGCCGACGAGTTCGGCTTCACGCCGCAGCAGGTGGCAGGCCGGCTCCAGAGCTGGTTGGCCGGGAGCTGACGAGCCCCCGCCCTCCTCTCCACGGTCTCCGGGGAGAAGGGCTTCCCCGCCCTCCCCCTCCCTCCTCTGACAGGAGAGGGAATCTCCGCACCCCCTCTCCCCTGACAGGGGGGAGGGTCGGGGTGAGGGGTTCTACCGCGGTACGACCCTACCTCGCGACGACCCCGGACTGCGGCTGCGCCGGTGCTACCGGGCGCGGCTCGATGCGCTCGCCCTTGGCGAGCATCTTCAGCGACAGCGAGAGCAAGCTCGCCAGCAGCTCGCCCGAGCCCGGGACGTCGAGCTTGCGGTAGATGCGCTTGCGCCGGGCGCGGATGGTCTCTGGCGAGACCCCCGCAGCAGCCGCGGAGTCCTTGCACGCGAAGCCCTGCGCGATGCGCAGAACCTCGGCGCGCTCCGCCGGGGTGAGGGTGGTCCCTTCGAGGAACTTGGCAGTGAACGGCGTGAGGATCTCGATCTCGATCTGCGGCATTTTTCGTCTCCCCGTGCGGCTCGTGTGACCCAGTCTGCCGGCCTGCGGTCCGCCGGGCGGCCTGGTCCCCGAACCCGCCCCTTCTCGGCCGTTTGCTTCCGGCGACACGACGATGATAACGCCCCGCTTGGTTGCCAACCCCCTACCTTCGGCGGTCGAGCAAGCCCCAAAAAACAGCACTTTGGTCACCCTAGGGACGCTCGACCGTCCCATGCAACTATATGGCGCTCCATAACGCGCCCTATCCGACCGCGCGGCGTTTTCCACCATGACCGCGGACACCGGCCCACGGACCGACCGTCCGTTTCGCGGGACTAGCTGCGCACGGCGGCTGACTGGAGCATGCTCCACCGCGTGCCGCCAACCCGCATCGCGCTCGCCCAGGTGAACACCACCGTCGGGGACTTCGCCGGGAACGCTGCGAAGATCCGAGAGGCCACCGGAATCGCTCGAGGCGCCGGAGCGACCCTGGTCGTCTTCCCCGAGCTGGCGCTCTCCGGCTACCCGCCCCGCGACCTCCTCGACATGCCGGAGTTCCTCGCGCGGGCGGCGAGGACGCTCGCCGAGCTGGCCGCGCCGTCCGAGTGGTCTCGCGGCATCGCCCTCGTCATCGGCTTCCCGGAGGCAGACCACGACGCGCCCCCGCCCGGCGTCTACAACGCGGCCGCGCTGGTGGAGGACGGGGAGGTGCGCGCGGTCGGCCGCAAGTCACTTCTCCCCACCTACGACGTCTTCGACGAGGCGCGCTACTTCCTCCCCGCGGAGCGCGCCACCTCGGCCCGCTCGCCCGCCGTCGGCCTGCGCCTCGGGCTCTCCATCTGCGAGGACATCTGGAACGACAAGCGGTTCTGGCAGAAGCCGCGCTACCAGCGCGACCCCATCGGCGAGCTCTCCACCGACGGCGCCGACCTGGTGTTGAATATCTCCGCCTCGCCATACGGGCTCGGCAAGCCCGCCCTGCGGGAGCGCATGGTGGGCGCGGCGGCGGCGCGGCAGCGGATCCCCATCGCGTACGTGAACCAGGTGGGCGGAAACGACGCGCTCGTCTTCGACGGCGGCTCGATGCTGGTCGGTCGGGACGGCCGGATCCTGGCGCGCGGGCCGCTCTTCGAGGAGGCGGTGGTGGTCGCCGGCGCGGACGGCGACTCGCCCGTGGTGCTGCGCTTCGCCGGCGCGCCGGCCCTCCCGCCGGGGAGCGGCGACGACGCCGATGCCGACGAGGTCTACCGCGCGCTCGCCCTCGGCCTGCGGGACTACGCCCGCAAGTGCGGCTTCCACAGCGCCGTCATCGGCCTCTCGGGCGGCATCGACAGCGCGCTCACCGCCTGCCTGGCCGCCGACGCGCTCGGGCCCGAGCACGTGTTCGGCGTGGCCATGCCCTCGCGCTACTCCTCCCGGCACTCGCGCGACGACGCCGCGGCGCTGGCCCGGAACCTGGGGCTCCGCTTCGAGGAGATCCCGATCGAGCCGATGCACGCCGCCTACCTGGGCCAGCTGGAGGGCGCGCTCGGCCACCCGCTCTGCGACCTGGCGGCGCAGAACGTCCAGGCGCGCATCCGCGGCCAGCTGCTCATGGCCATCTCCAACGAGGAGGGCTCGCTCTGCCTCTCCACCGGCAACAAGAGCGAGCTCGCGGTGGGCTACTGCACGCTCTACGGCGACATGGCTGGGGGGCTGGCCGTCATCGGCGACCTGCCGAAGACGCTCGTCTACCGCGTGGCGCGGGCGGCCAACGCGCGGGCCGGCCGCGAGCTCGTGCCCGAGAGCACGTTCACCAAGCCACCCTCGGCCGAGCTGAAGCCCGACCAGACCGATCAGGACACCCTGCCACCTTACGCGGAGCTCGACGACATCCTGGCCGCCTACATCGAGGAGCGACTGCCGCTCGAGGCCATCGCCGCCCGCGGGCACGCACCCGAGACGGTGCGCCGCGTCCTGCGGATGGTCGTCGGCTCCGAGTACAAGCGGCGCCAGGCGGCGCCGGTGCTCAAGGTGACCAGCAAGGCCTTCGGCGAGGGGCGGCGGCTCCCGATCGCGCACGGATGGCGCTACTGACCATGGGCAAGCGCGAGAAGAGGCGCAACGAGAAAGCGCGGAAGCGGGGCGAGGAGGCGACGGGCGAGCTCGTCGAGCGCGCCGACCGCTTCCCGGTGTTCGCGCCGGGCACGCTCCGCCTCGACGAGGTCGACCTGTCGCTCACGGTCGAGCGGCGCGCGTACGAGCAGCGCCTCCTCGCGCTGCAGCGCGAGGTCTACCAGCTGCAGGTCGACAACTACCTGGCCGGTGGCCGCGCCATCTTCGCCTTCGAGGGCTGGGACGCCGCGGGGAAGGGCGGCTGCATCAAGCGTCTCACCGCGCTCATGGACCCGCGCGGCATGAAGGTGTGGCCCATCGCCGCGCCGCGCGACGCCGAGAAGCGCAACCACTGGCTGTGGCGCTTCTGGTACCGGCTGCCGGAGAAGGGCGAGCTGGGGATCTTCGACCGGAGCTGGTACGGGCGCGTGCTGGTGGAGCGGGTGGAGGGCTTCGCCAAGGACTCCGCGTGGAAGCGCGCCTACGACGAGATCAACGCCTTCGAGAAGATGCTCACGGACGAGGGGGTCAGGCTGGCCAAGTTCTGGCTGCACATCGATCGCAAGACCCAGCTCCAGCGCTTCGAGGATCGCGAGACGGACCCCTTGAAGAACTACAAGCTCTCCTCCGAGGACTGGCGCAATCGGAAGAAGTGGATCGCTTACCACGACGCGGTCCAGGATATGCTCGACGCGACCCACCGCCCCGACGCGCCCTGGACGCTCGTCTCGGCCAACGACAAGAAGCACGCCCGGCTCGTGGTCCTCGAGACCTGCGCCCACCTCCTCCGGCCATGACCCTCTCGCTCGTCCTCCGCTTCCTTCACGTCCTCGCCGCGGCCCTCTGGTTCGGCTCGGCGCTCTTCTGGCCGGGCGCCCTCCGCCGGGCGGTCGCCGCCGGCACCCTGGCGCCTGCACCGGCGCCGGCGCTCGCCCAGGCGCGGTCCGGCGCCGGCCTCGACCTCTGGGCCGGCCTCGCCACCGTCGCGACGGGGACCGTCTACATGTCGCCCGCCGGCGGCGTGCCCTTCCGGATGGGGCTCGGCCTCGGGCTCGGCCTGGCGCTCGTCCGCATCGTCCTCTTGCTCGCCCTGGTGAGGCCCGCGCTCCGCCGCATCACCGCGGCGAGCGGGGCGGGCGACCTCGGGGCGGCGCGCGCGGCCGCCAAGGTGCTCCCCGCCTACGCCGGGACGGCCCACCTGCTCTGGCTGCTCGCGCTCGCGTGCATGGTGTTCCCGGTGTGACTGCGGCGGGGGATGAACCCCCGCCCTACACCGAAGTCACACCGAAGTAGGGCGGGGGCTTGTCCCCCGCCGCCGGCTCAGATCCATCCCATGGCCGCCGCCGTGAACAGCCACAGCGGCCCGCCGGCGAGCAGGACCAGGATCCAGGCGAGCTGGTAGAGGACGCGGCGCCGCGGATCGGCGGCGCGCCGGGACAGCGTGTAGAGGAACCCGGCCAGCGCTCCCACGACGAGGAGCGGAAGGTAGAGCCGGAGCGGGTGCGCGAGGCGGGCGGCAGCGAGGAAGACGGCGGGACCCATCACACCGTCATCACTTCCTTCTCCTTCGCCGTCACCATCTCGTCGACCCTCTTCACCCCGTCGTCCGTCTCCTTCTGCACCTTGTCGTGTGCCTTCTTGGCCTCGTCGGCGGAGATGTCGCCGTCCTTCTCGGCCTGATCGAGCAGCTCCTTCGCGTCGCGCCGCTCGTTGCGGATGGCGAGCTTCTGCTCCTCGCCCTTGTGCCGCACCTGCTTCACGATCTCCTTGCGGCGCTCCTCGGTGAGCGCCGGCACCGGCACACGGACCAGGTCCTTGTCGCTCATGGGGTTGAGGCCCAGGTTCGCGTCCCGGATGGCCTTCTCGATGACCGGGATGAGGTTCTTCTCCCAGGGCTTCACCGTGATGAGCCGCGCGTCGGCGATGGCCATCGTCGCCACCTGGCTGAGCGGGGTGGGCGTGCCGTAGTAGTCCACCCGCACCCCGTCGAGCTGGTGCAGCGAGGCGCGCCCGGTGCGGACGCTGACGAGCTCGCTGCGGAAGTGCTCGAGCGTCTTGTGGATGCGGGCGTGCTGGTCCTTGAGGATGTCGTCGGCGAGGGACATTGCGGCCTCCGCTACCCCGCGGCGCGGGTCTGGGTCTTGCCCACCGTGGTACCGATGTCCTCGCCGGCCACCACCCGCCGGATGTTCCCGCGCTGGGTCGAGTCGAAGACGACGATGGGCAGCTCGTTGTCCATGCACAGGCTGATGGCGGTCGAGTCCATCACCTTGAGGTTCTTCTTCAGCACGTCGATGTACGAGAGCGAGCGGAACTTCGTGGCGGCGGAGTTCTTCTTGGGGTCGTCGGTGTAGACGCCATCGACCTTGGTCGCCTTGAGCAGCACGTCGGCGTGGATCTCCATCGCGCGCAGCGAAGCGGCCGTGTCGGTGGTGAAGTAGGGGTTGCCGGTCCCGGCGGCGAAGATCACCACCCGCCCCTTCTCGAGATGCCGGATGGCGCGGCGGCGGATGTACGGCTCCGCCACCTGGTGCATCTCGATCGCCGACTGGATGCGGGTCTGCACGCCCATCTTCTCGAAGGCGTCCTGCAGCGCCATCGAGTTGATGACGGTGGCGAGCATCCCCATGTAGTCGGCGCTCGAGCGGTCCATGCCCTCGGTCGCGCCCGAGACGCCGCGGAAGATGTTGCCGCCGCCGATGGTGAGCGCGACCTCGACGCCCATCTCGACCACGTCCTTCACGTCCTGTGCGATGGCGGTCAGCGTCTTCGGCGAGATGCCGTACTTGCCATCGCCCATGAGCGCCTCCCCCGACAGCTTGAGGAGGATGCGCTTGTACCGGGGCTTCGGCTTGTCGGCTCGCTCGCTGGTCATGCTCGGCGCTTCTATCCCACGCAGCCGGGCCGTTCAAGGCTGCGGGGTGCCAGCGGGGCGCGGAGCACCGCCGGAGCCGCCGCCCCGACGCCGCCGCCGGCGCCCACCTCGCCTGCCCCGGCCACGCCCGGCGCCGCTGGCAGCAGCCTCGGCCGGCACCTCCACCCCATTGGACCCCGGGGGGGCAGTGACTTCCAGGGCCAGCTCGTCCTCGTGGGCGGGCTCCGCGGAGCCGCCAAGCGGCTCCTCGGTTCGCCAGCGCTCCAGCACGCTCTCGCCCTCGCCCGTCGCCTGGACGGTGATCTCGAGGAGCTGCAGGGCGTCCGTGAAGTAGGTCTGCCCGGCCAGGCCGCGGCGGCGCCGTTTCTGCGGGCCGCGCAGCGCCCGCTGGGACATGAGGGCGAGCCGCGTCCGCTCCGCGATCTTGCGGGGCAGCCGCGCGGTCGCCATCAGCTCGGCCAGCATGCGATCGCGATCGCTCGGTCCGCCCGGCTCGCCCGGCGGAAGGTGGAGCAGGAGCGCGCCGAGGAGCACCGCCTCGCTGGGCTCGCCGCCGCTCTTCACGAGCTTGTCGAGCGCCGCCAGGTGGGCGAAGAACCGCCTCCGGCCTTCCTCCGGTGCGGCGTCGTAGAACGCTGCCAGCGCCGGGAGGAGGAGCGGGAGCGCGCCCGAGGTGCGCAGGAGCTCGAAGGCGCGGGTCGACGCGCCGCAGCGGAGGATCTTGAAGGTCTCCTCGAGGAGTCGGGGCGCCGCGCAGCGCGCGAGCTCCGGCGCGTGCCGGCGCATGGCGGCGAAGGTCTCGGGCTCGATGGTGAACCCGAGCCGCGCGGCGAAGCGGATGGCGCGCAGCGCCCGGACCGGATCCTCCTGCATCCGGATCTCGGGGTCGCCGATGGTGGCGATGCGGTGCGCCTCCAGATCCGCCCGTCCGCCGACGTAGTCGATCACCTCGCCGGCGAAGACGTCGTAGAAGAGGCCGTTCACCGTGAAGTCGCGGCGCCGCGCGTCCTCCTCGGCCGTGCCGAAGACGTTGTCGCGGGTGATCAGGAGATCGCCCGCCTCGTCGCCCGCCTGGTCGTCGGCGGCGGTGTCGGTGGGGTTCTTCCGGAAGGTGGCGACCTCCAGGATCTTGCCGCCCCGGAAGTAGACGTGCGCCAGCCGGAACCTCCGGCCGATGAGCCGGCAGTTGCGGAAGGTGGCCCGCACCTCGCCCGGGTGCGCGCTCGTCGCGATGTCGAAGTCCTTCGGCGTGTGGCCGAGCAGGACGTCGCGGACGCAGCCGCCGACGAAGTAGGCCTGGTGCCCGACGTGGCGCAACCGCGCGAGGACGCGGATGGCGTCCTGGTCGAGGCGGTCCTCCGGGATCTCCGGTGGGTGCGACGGCGCGGGCAGCGGTGCGTCGAGCGCGAGTCCGCGCTGGGGCTCCTCGTGGACCCGGTGGCGTGGATCGCGATCTCGGACCCGGCCGCGAGAGGCGGCGGGCTGGCGTCGTGGGTGCTGCTCGGTGCTGCGGGTAACGACCACTTCGGCAGGTTGGCGTTCGCTCATGGGGCGCCGGATCGGGGGGCGCCGGCGGGCGGGATATTCCGCCTCGCTCCGGTCGCACCGACACCGTCGGGCTTCTGTCCTCGGGATGGTTCTAGCCGTCGCAAGGGGGAGCGTCAAATGCGGGCCTGCCCGGGGTGTACCTGGAGCCCGCAGAAGCGCTTCCGCCAGCGAGGCCCGGCGCGGCTAGGGTTCGAAGTCTTCTGGCGGCGGGAAGAGCTCCGCCTGCACGGGCTCGAGGCCGAGCGCCTGGCGGACGGGCGCAAACGAGCGGCGGTGAAGCGGGCAGGCGCCGAGCTTCTCCAGGGCGGCGAAGTGCTCGGCGGTCGGGTAGCCCTTGTGGCGGGCGAAGCCATAGCCGGGGTGCTCGGCGTCATGGGCGGCCATCATCGCGTCCCGGGTGGTCTTCGCGATGATGCTCGCCGCGGCGATGGTGAGGCTGAGCGCGTCGCCGTGGATGATCCCCTGCTGCGGGATGGCCACCTCCTTCAGGCGGCGGGCATCGATGAGGAGGTGCTCCGGCGTCACCGAAAGCCCCTCCACGGCTCGGCGCAGCGCCAGGAGGCCGGCGTGGTAGATGTTGATCGCGTCGATCTCCTCCACGCTGGCGAGCCCGACCGCCCACGCCACCGCCGCGGCCTTGATCTCGACCGCCAGCCGCTCGCGATCCTCCCGCTCCACCTGCTTCGAGTCGTCGATGCCGCGCGGGCGGAAATCGCGCGGCAGGATGACGGCCGCCGCCACCACCGGGCCGGCGAGCGGCGCCATGCCGGCCTCGTCCACGCCGGCGACGCGGGTGAGGCCCTTCTCCCAGAGCGGCGTCTCGTAGCGCAGGAGGTGCCGGAGCCGCTGCCCCTCGGCCCGATTCTCGCGCCGGCGGCGCTCCACTGCCTCGTGGACCGCGCGCGCGCCGGCCCGGACATCGTTCCGCAGCGCCTCCTCGCAGCCGGCGGGGAGCGGCCGCCCACCGTCAACGTAGCGCGCCCGCAGCTCCGACACGCTCATCCGGCGGATGTCCTCGGGCCGCATCACGCCGGCATCATGGCACCGGCGCCCGCCGGGCGGCAACGCGCCCCTCGGAGCTGTCGAGGAACGGCGGGGCGGCGTCGATACCCGCCGCCGAAAAATGCGAAGGGCGGCGCCGGAAAGCGCCGCCCTCGCCCATGCGATCGAAGATGGGGCTACGCGGTCCGGCGACGTCGGACTGCGAAGACCGCTGCCGCCATGAGCGCGACGGCGATGAGGCCGCCGGGGCCGCCGCTGTTGCAGCCGCCGCCTTCCTTGCCGACGCGGATGCCGGTCGTGGCGACGCCGGCGCCGGCGTCCACGTTGTCCGTCTTGGTCGCGAGGTCCAGCTCGTTGGGGATCGTGGTCTGGGTCACGTCGGAGGGCAGCGAGGCGACCTTGTAAGTGGTCGTGAACGTGATTGGCGCCGCGCCTGGGGCGATAGTGTTGAGCTTGCAGTCGTCGGTGGTGGGGCAGGCGCCCGTCCCCGACTGGAACGTCAGGAGGTTGCCCGGCACGAACGATACGACGACGCTCGTGGCTGGACAGGGGCCGTTGTTCGTGACGGTCCCGGTGTAAGTAACGGACTGGCCCACGGCGCCGCCGGTCGGGCCGTCGAGCGCGATGGCGAGATCCGTGAACTGGCTCACGGCGACGCCGGCTCCGAGGCCGGTGGCCGTGAAGGTGGTAGGCGTCGAGGTGGCCGAGAAGGCGAAGGTGACGTCTCCCAGCGTGGCGGTGGTCGCCGGGCAGGCCGTGGCGACGATGGCATTGCCGCTGGCGTCCGTGGCGACCCAGGTGATCGTGACCGTCACCGTCTGTGGAGCCGTGGTGTTCAGATCCGCGGTGATGTCACAGGGGAAGAGCAGCTTGCCCGTCGCATCCTCGGGGGTACAGCCCGCCACGGCGGTGGCCTCCAGGGTCGAGACGCCGGCCGGCGCCGCCGGGGGCGTCACCCCGGTGAGCTTGAGGTCGGTCGCATGGTTTGGCCCGGCGTTGGTGATGGTGATCGTGTATTTGGCGGTGCCGCCGAAGGTGATCGACTTTGGACTCGTGACCGCAATCGTCAGGTTCGCTGTCCCACCCGGCAAGATCTGTGCGTGAGCGGCGAGCGCGCCAGCGACGATGATCGCCGCCATCGACGTCCGCAGAGTTACCTGGAGAGCACCCATTTGTGGTTACCCCTCTCGACGAGGACACCAAAGGTTGAGCTTGCCTCCGTAACAGGGGAGCAAGCAGGGTGTCAACAAAAGTGAGACAGGCGCTTGTTAGCGTCCTCGTCGCAACTCCGCACGGGCCTGCGAGACGCCCAGGAGGGCATCGCGGTCGGCGTCGATCCGGACGATTTGGCCATTCCATTGCCACAGCCGGACGCGCAGTCCTTCACGGATGGGACCGCCTTCGAGGGTGGTGCGGTGATAGCCGCAGCCGTCGGCGACGAGCGGGAAGCGGATGCGCTCCCCGCCCACGGTGAAGGTCTCGTCGGTCGGCCGCTGCCAGTACGAGGTGAGCGGGTGGTAATCGTGCACCACCC
>WNGL01007911.1_pt1 | contig 19280 bp, 17 predicted proteins | sample 5400591 | NCBI WGS metagenome assembly WNGL01 (sample SAMN13153377, study PRJNA577476) | soil metagenome | isolation source: 80 cm soil or saprolite under Garry oak tree replicate 1 | place: USA:California | collected 2016-06-15 | reverse complement strand
GCGAGTCGTCGAGCGACCTGCTGATCCAGAACTGCGACGAGTACTACTCCTACAACGAGCTGGCCGGCCTCACGAAAGAGAGCGACGTCACGCACGAGCGGCACGATCCCTGGGAGCTGGTGATCGAGGCCGTGAAGCAGATGACCGCGCATAGCGACGTGATGCGGTCCGACCGCTTGAAGCAGGTCATGCAGGAGATCGATCCGGCGTTCAACGAGAAGGATCTGGGGTTCTCGCGCTTCTCGAAGTTCGTGGTGGAGGCGGCGCACAAGGGCCTCATCGCCCTCACGAAGCTCGACAACGGCCAGTACGAAATCGGCCTGGGCCCGGGCGTGCCCGGAGCCGCGGCGCAGCCCGCGGGCGTGGCGGCGTTCGACCGACCACGCGAGCGCGAGCGCGGCGAAGGCCGTGGTCGCGGCCGCCGGGGTCGGGGCGGGGCCGGCCGTGACGAGCGCGAGGGGGGCGGGCGCGAAGAGCATGCCGTAGCCGACGAGCCTTCCGCCCTCCCGCCCGCCCGGGAAGAGCGCCGCAGCGCCTTCTCCCTCGATGGCGCGTTCGGCCTCATCAAGCAGGCCATCGGCCGGCTGGGTGGGGAGTCACGCCCGGTGAGCGCGCAGGAGCTCGGCGCAGCCATGGCCGAGATCAAGGGCGACGAGGAGCCGGTCGAGCCGGCCCAGGTGCAAAAGCTGCTGCGCCAGGCGCACGACCGGGAGCTGATCGACCTCGCCAAGGAGGACGACGGAGCGTACACCGTGAAGCTACGGGACGCGACGTCGTCGCCAGCAGAACCGCGGGTCGAGCCTGCCGCTGTGACCGATGCCGACGAGGCGCTCGATCCTCCCATGCCCGAGTCCTCGGCGCCACCATCGATGCGGCCGGCGAGCCCGCCCGCTGCCGGCATTCCCTCCCGCAGCGCCCGGTTCCGTAGGGGTTCGCGTGGGCCACGCGTGGCGCCCCCGGAGACTTCGAAGATCGGCGTCGTCGAGATGGACCCGAACTTCAAGCCTCGGATCGAGCTGGTGCCGCCCAAGCTGCCTCCCGCAGTAGCGGAGCCGTTCGGCAGCGACAGCGCTCCCGCGGGCGCGCCGCCGGGCGACGACGAGCGGCGCGAGCGCGGTAGCCGCGGGGGGGGCGGGGGGCGCGGTGGACGAGGTCGCCGTGGTGGGAGTGGCGGCGCCGCCGCCGCTGGCCGCGACGAGCGTGATCGCTCCGAGCTGGGCGAGCGGCCGGAGCGAGGAGAACGGGGGGGGGGAGAACGCGGTGGCCGGGGCCGACGCGGTGGTCGCGGGCGTGGCGGCCGGGGTCGGGGTGCGGGTGGGGAGGGCCGGGGGGGCGAGCGCGGGGATCGGGTGGGGAGAGACCGCATCGAACCACGGGAGGTCCCGGAGCAGCGCATCGCCAGAGCCGAGCCCGAGCCGCCACCGCCTCCGGCACCCAGGCCGCCTGCGCGCGAGCCTGACGACGATACGGGCGGTGGGGAGTCCTTCTGGTCGAAGGTGAAGCGCGGGCTCACCGGCGGGACGTGAGAAGCGCTGCACTGCCGGCGTCGTTCTACGCGCGACCTACTCCCGAGGTCGCGCGTGGGCTTTTGGGCCACGTTCTGTTGAGCGAGCTCGGCGGCCGCCGCACGGCGGGCCGGATTGTCGAGACCGAAGCGTACCTCGGCACCAATGACCCCGCCTCGCACGGATATGGCGCACGCCGCACGCGACGCAACGCCAGTCTGTTCGAGCGTCCGGGCACCGCGTACGTCTACTTCACCTATGGAATGCACTGGTGCCTGAATGCAGTGACCGAGCGCGCCGGGCATCCGGCGGCTGTCCTGATTCGCGCACTCGAGCCTCTCGAAGGATTGGCGACGATGCGACGGCGGCGCGGGGGCGCGCGCGTCGCCGACCGCGACCTCTGCTCCGGTCCCGCCAAGCTCTGCCAGGCGCTGGGCGTGACCGGTCGGCACGACGGGCTGCCGCTTACGCGGGGACGCCTGCGTATCGTGCGAAATCACTCGCGACAGCATCACGCCATCAGTGTGACACCGCGTATCGGCATCACGCGCGCCGCCGATTGGCCGCTGCGATTCCTGATCGAGGGCTCACCATGGGCCTCCCGCTAGGACTGCTGCTGATGCTCCAACAGCCTATCATCGTGGACGGCCACATCGACACGCCTCAGCGGATGCTCGACATGAAGGCCGACATCACCGGTCGGCTCAGCGACGGGCACATCGACGTGCCGCGCATGCGCGAGGGTGGCCTCACGGCCGCGTTCTTTTCGATCTGGGTGGATGCCCGTTATGCCCGGGGCACCGCCTTTCGACGCGCCCTGGACCTGATCGGAGCCGTGCGGGCGCTCGCGGACACCAACCCCGAGGTGGAGCTCGCCACCACGGCCGATGAGGTTCGGGCCGCCGCGGCGCGGGGCCACATCGCGGCGCTCATGGGCGTCGAGGGTGGGCACGCCATAGAGAACTCGCTCGAGAACCTCGACTCGCTGCACCGGCTCGGGGTGCGCTATATGACGTTGACCTGGAACAACGGGAACGACTGGGCGGGCTCGTCCACCGATCCCGAGCGGCACGGCGGGCTCACCTCCTTCGGACACCAGGTGGTGGGACGGATGAACCAGCTGGGAATGCTGGTGGATGTCTCTCACGTGTCCGACGCGACGTTCCGGGATGTCCTGGCGACCAGCACGCGACCGGTGATCGCGTCGCACTCGTCGTGCCGGGCCCTGGCGCACCACCCGCGCAACCTGAGCGACGAGCAGTTGCGTGCCATCGCTCGGAACGGCGGCGTCGTGGGGATCAACTTCTATCCTGTGTTCCTGGACGAGCACTTCCGGAACCAGTACGAGGAGATGCGGCGCCGGCTGAAGCCGCAGACCGACTCGATCCGGGCGCGCCACCGCGGCCGTCCCGGGGAGTCGGCGTTCGAGGTGGACAAGTTCGTCGGCCAGCACGCCGAGAGCCTCGACGTCCCCACCATCGACCGCCTGGTAGACCACATCGATCATGCGGTGCAAGTGATGGGGATCGACCACGTCGGGCTGGGCAGCGATTTCGACGGGATCAGTGTGCTGCCCCGACCCATGAAAGACGCGACGTCGCTGCCCGAGCTCGTCCGGGCCCTCGAGGCCCGCGGCTACTCGGACTCGGACGTCCGCAAGATCCTGGGTGAGAACTTCCTGCGGGTGCTTACTGCCGGTCCGTGACGCCCTCCTTCGCGGTGCCGAGGGAATAGCGGACGCCGCCCTGGAAGGTGTGCGTCGTGCCTTGGATCAAGAAGTTGGCCGCCGCCGATGTCAGGATGTAGTGGCCGTACAGCGCCAGCCGACCTTGCTTGATGTCGATCCCGCCCATCCACCAGAAAAAGGCCTTGGTCGCCGCCCGGTCGGCCTCATCCTGGAGCTGGCCCAGGTCCGAGCCGACGCAGCTCGAGCAGCTCACCTGGACGTTCAACGCTTCCATGATCGCGAACCCGCCGCCCGCGAACGGCTCCACCCGCAGCTGCGCGGGGAAGGCGAGCACCCCCACCATGATGCGGCGCAGATTGTTGAACTGGACGTTTCCGGGGCTCACCGCGCCGCTGGGCTCGATGATGGTCACGTGCCGCGGCGAGATGAAGAACGACTGCTCGAACGCGGCGTACAGCGCCGTCCGCTTCCCCGTGATCAGCCAGTGCCCGCCGAACGTCGGCTCGAAGGAGTAGCTGTCGAAGTTCGTGCGAAAGACCATGATCCCGGCTTCGCCACCCCAGTACCATTTGTGCTGCCAATCACCCGAGCGCTGCTCGTAGGTGGGCCCGCCCCGCGGCTGCGCCTCGGGCACCTTGCCGCCGGCCGCGAGGATCGAGTCGCGCTTCTCCTTGGGGACCTCGGGATACGTGGCCTCGTGATGGCTGGGCCCCAGGAAGAACGACAGCCCCGCCGAGCCGACCACCTGACCGCCCCACGTGCCGCCCGGGAACTGGGTGTTGGGCGAGTAGTAGGCGCGCGCCTCGAGGCGCAACGCCGCCCGATCCGAGATATAAATGCGGTCGCCGATGGCGCCATGCACCCCGGTGTCCCGAAAACCCCCGGCGCCATTGCTGTTGAAGTCCATGGCCGAGTAGCCGCCCAGGATGTAGAAGCTCTTCTCGGAGCCGAAGTTCAGCACCAGGCTCCCCGAAGCGAACCATACCGGAAAGTCGGTCCCTGCTCCGCCGCCCTTCGGGTGCGGCCGCTGGTACAGGCCGTCCCCCTCGATCCCGAGCCAATCGGTGATCCAGAAGCCGAGCCGGCCTCCACCGCCGATCTGGCTATCGAGCCCGAAGGCGCGGTCGAAGCGCGTGAAGGTTCCGAACCCGCCGATCTCAAACTGAAAGTGGTGCTGGGCCTCGAGTGTGGCGGCCCCGCCCACGAGCAGCACCGCGATGACCGTGACTACCCGCATGGGACGACTCCTCGGGGTCAAAAAGCGACCCCCAAAATAGGGAATTCGTCCGGAAAACGCGATAGCCCTTCGCTTTAAGCCTCTGAACCTTGAAAGTACTTGAAGGCTAGATGAGCCCCAGCCTGGTCCCAACCCGCCTGAAGGCAGCCAGGGCAAAGTCGAGCTCGTCGCGCGTGTGTTCCGCTGAAAGCTGACAGCGGATGCGCGCATGTCCTTGTGGAACAACAGGATAGCCAAATCCAGTGACGAACACTCCCTCGTCGAGGAGCAGCTCGCTCATCTGGATCGCTTTGGCCGTCTCTCCCAGGATGACGGGCACGATAGGCGTTTCACCTGGCAACGGTTTGAAGCCCAAGGCGATCAGGCGCTCGCGGAAATAGCGTGCGTGCTCGTGGAGTCGGGTCACGAGCTCGGGGTGGCGCTGGACGTGCTGGACCGCCGCGAGGGCGCTCCCCGCTACGGTGGGGGGGAGCGCGTTGGAAAAGAGCTGCGGGCGGGAGCGCTGAGTGAGATAGTCGGCGAGCGCGGCGGGGCCGGCGGTAAAGCCGCCTGCGGCGCCCCCCAGCGCCTTGCCCAGCGTTGACGTGATGATATCCACCTGGCCCACGATGCCGTAGTGCTCCGCTGTGCCCCGGCCCGACGGGCCGAGCACACCCGTGGCATGCGAGTCGTCCACGGCGAGGACCGCGTCGTACTTCCGCGCCAGGGTCAGGATGTCCGGCAGCTTCGCGATGTCGCCCTCCATGGAGAACACGCCGTCGGTGAAGATGAGCTTGAGCCGCGCGTTCGTCGTCTGGGCCGCCCGCAGCTTGTCCTCGAGATCGGCCATGTCCGAGTGCCGATAGACCGCGGTCTGGCATTTCGTGATGGTCTTGGCGAGCCGGATCGCGTCGATGATGGAGGCGTGATTGAGCTGGTCGGAAATCACGATGTCCTGCTCGCCCAGCAGGGTCGCGACGAGCCCCTCGTTCGCGTTCCAGCAGCTGACGTATGTGAGTGACGACTCACACCCGACGAACCGGGCGAGCGCCTGCTCGAGCTCGCGGTGGATGGTAAAGGTGCCGCAGATGAAGCGCACGGACCCCGTCCCGGCGCCGAACTGGTCGAGGGCACGTTTGCCTGCGGCCACCACGTCAGGCTCGTTGCAGAGGCCCAAGTAGTTGTTGGACGAAAGGATCACGACCTCACCGTGCCCTTGCATCCTGGCTCTGGCGGCTTGGGGCCCTTCGAGGTAGTTGAGGCGCTTGTAGACCCCGTCCCGCTTGAACTGCTCGAGTTCGGCCTCGAGGCGAGCGGCGAAGCTCATGCGATCTCCAGGATGATCTTGCCCGCGTCGCCCGCGCGGATGGCGGCGAGGGCCTCGTCGATCTTCGCGAGCGGAAACTGGTGTGTGATCACCGGCCGGGGATCGAGCAGCCCGGCGCTCAAGTAGCGGCGCATCTGGTGCCACGTCTCGTACATCTTGCGGCCGATCACTCCGTACACGGTGATTCCTTTGAAGATGATCTCGCGGGCGAGATCGACCGGCACTTCGCCTTTGGGGATGCCGAGCAGCTGCACGCGACCGCCCAGGCGCACGGCGGCGAACGCCTGGTGCAGCGCCGACGGCACGCCCGACATCTCGCATACGACGTCGGCGCCCTCGCCGCCGGTTTCCTCCAGTACGGTGCGTACCACATCGTCCGTCGCGGCGTTGATTGTGACGTGCGCCCCCATGCGGCGCGCCAGCGCCAGCCGCTTGGCGTTCACGTCCGAGGCGATCACCTTGGCGGCGCCCGCGGCGCGGGCGATGCCCACCGCGAAGCAGCCGATCGGCCCGCACCCCACCACGAACACGGACGTGTCTTTGACCTCGGCGCTCAACACCGCATGGAAGGCGTTCCCCATGGGGTCCATGATGGCGCCGACCGTGGTGGGCACGCCGTCGAGCGGCAGCACGTTGGTGGCGGGCATCGCGATGAACTCGGCGAACGCCCCGTCGCGGTCCACGCCGATGATGCGGGTGTTCCTGCAGATGTGACTGTTGCCGGTGCGGCACTGGAGACAGCGGCCGCATACGATGTGGCCCTCCGCGGTCACCAGCTGGCCGGGCCGGAGCTCGGACACGCCATCGCCCGCCGCGACGATCTCCCCGGCGAACTCGTGACCCACGACCAGGGGCGGCTTGATCCGCCCCTCCGCCCACGCGTCCCAGTCGGCGATGTGGACGTCGGTGCCGCACACGCCGGCGTGGCGCACCGCGATGAGCACCTCACCCGGGCCGGGCGATGGCTTCGGCACGGTCGCGACCTTCAGGCCGGGCGCACGCCGCTCTTTGACAATTGCCTGCATGGATGCTCGGGACACGGGAAACGGGACAGGGAAAACGTTAGAAGATCGACCGCGTGAAGGCGCATGACGTCCTGCGACGCGCGCTGCTCGCGCTTGGCCCGGGTCTCGGTGAGCTCCGTGATCCGCTCCGTTGCGATGAACCCGGGACACACCACGTTCACGGTGATCCCCTCGGCCGCGACCTCGTCGGCCAGGGCTTTCGCGAACCCCAGGACACCCGCCCGCGCGGTGGTGGAGAGGATGAGCCCCGGCAAGGGTTGTTTGGCGGCGACGGACGCGAGGCAGATGATGCGGCCCCACTGGAGCTTCCGCATGATGGGCACCGCGGCGCGAGCGAGATGGACCGTGGACAGGAGGTTCAGCTCCAGGGCGCGGTGGAAGGCCTCGGCCGGCTGATGGCTGAACGGCGCGGCCGGCGGTCCGCTCGCGTTGCAGAACAGCACGTCGAGGCGACCCATCTCGTGGTGCACCCGCTCCACCAGGCCCGCGGCCTGCGCCGCATCGCCCACGTCGGCCACGAACGGCGCCACCGCCTGGGCTGCCTCGGAGGAAAGCTGCTGCGCCACGTGCTCCACGGAGTCGTCGTGGCGGCCGTTGACGGCCACGCGGGCGCCCTCCTGTGCCAGCGCCTTCGCGACGGCCCGGCCCAACCCTTTCGTGCTGCCGCACACGAGAGCCACTCGGCCGGCGAGACCCAGGTCCATGAGGCGAATCTAGAGGTGCCAGGTGTCGGGTGTTAGGTGTCGGGGCCGAACAACCTGGCACCCGGCACCTGACACCTACTCAACCGTCGCTGGAACGACCGCCGCCTCCACCCGCACCGCGCAGCATTTGAGCTCCGCCATCTTCGCGTACGGATCCAGCACCGGATTGGTGAGCAGGTTGGCCGCCGCCTCGCGGAAGTGGAAGGGCACGAACACCTGGCCCCGCGCCACGCGCTCGGAGATACGGCACGAGCTCACCATGGTGTTGCGGCGCGATGTCAGCCGCACGAGATCGCCGTCCTCCAGCGCGAGCGCGCGGGCATCGTCGGGGTGGATCTCGACGATCGGGGTGGGCTCGCGTTGGTCCAGTCCGGAAGCGCGCCGTGTCATGGTGCCCGTGTGCCAGTGATACAGCTGACGCCCCGTGTTCATCACGAACGAATACTCGTCGTCGGGGAGCTCGACGGGCGGCGCGTACTCGACCGGGACGAAGACGCCTTTCCCGTCGGCGGTGGGGAACCGGTCGTCGAAGAGGAACGAGGTCCCGGCGGAGTCGGGCGTCGGCACCGGGTACTGCAGGCCCGCTCCTTCCAGCCGCTGGTAGGTCACGCCGCGCCACGACGGAGTCACCCGCGCGATTTCCCGCATCACCGCTTCCGAGGTCTCGAAGCGCGTCTTGAGCCCGAGGCGGTTCGACAGGTCGATCAGGATCTCGAGGTCGCCGCGCGCCTGCCCGGGGCTGGCCACGGCCTGGCGAGCGAGTTGAATGCGTCGCTCGGTGTTCACGAACGTGCCGGTCTTCTCGGCGAAGCTCGAGCCGGGAAGGACGACGTCGGCGTAGCGGGCGGTCTCCGTGAGGAACAGGTCGTGCACCGCGAGGAATTCCAGCTCCTGGAACCAATGCTCGGCGTGTGCGACGTCCGGGTCCGAGAGGACCGGATTCTCGCCCATGATGTACATCCCCCGAACGCCGCTCTCCTCCCTCACGATCTCGGTCACCATGAGGCCCTCCTTCAGCGAGAGGGACTCGGCCGGGACGCCCCACGCCTCGGCGTATTCCGCGCGGTTCTTCGGGTCTTTGACCGGTCGGTAGTCGGTGTACACGAAGGGAATCGCGCCGACGTCGGACGCGCCCTGAACGTTGTTCTGCCCCCGCACCGGCATCATCGCGGCGCCCCAGCGCCCGATCATGCCGCAGGCGAGCATCAGGTTCAGGAGCGACGTGACGAGATCCGTCCCATTGGCGTGCTGCGTGAGCCCCATCGCCCACAGCGTGCTGGTGTTGGGCCCGCCGGCGTAGATCTCGGCGGCCCAGCGGATGCGGTCGGCGGGAACTCCGGTGATCTTCGCGGCCACGTCCGGCGTCATCGCCTTGACCGACTCCCGCACCCTGTCGAAGTCGTGCATCCGCTCGGCGACGAACGTCCTGTTCTCGAGTCCCTCCGCGATGATGTGGTGCAGCATCGCGTTGAAAAGCGCCACGTCGGTGCCCGGCTGCATCTGCAGGTGGATGTCCGCCCGCCCTGCGAGCTCGGTCTTCCGGGGGTCGGCTACGATGAGCGTCGCCCCCCGTTCGTGCGCCCGCTTGATGGCGGCGCCGAACACTGGGTGCGACTCGGTGGTGTTCGCGCCGGCGATGAAAATGACGTCGGCGGCGTGTTCCACCTCGCGCATCGAGCCCGATGCCGCCGACGTATTGAGCGCGCGCTGCATCGCCGCCACCGACGTGGAGTGGCACAGGCGCGTGCAGTGGTCGATGTTGTTGGTGCCGAGCGCGGCTCGGAACATCCGCATCATGAGGTAGTTCTCCTCGTTCGAGCACTTGGCCGAGGAGAAGCAGGCCAGGGCATTACCGCCGCGCTCGCCCTTGAGTCGCAGCAGCTCCTGCGCCGTGAGCTCCAGCGCCTCGTCCCACGTCGCCTCGCGGAACGGTTCGTACCATGACGGCGGGGTCGCCACCCGGTCGCGGATGTCCAGATCCACGCGCTCGAGCAGCGGCAAGTCGCGCACCGCCTTTCCCACCGAGCGCGGCGGGCCCGCCGGCTTCGAGTTCTGGCCCTCACCCTCGATGGTCTGCCACGGCCCGCCCCGTCGATTCTTCCCCGTGCCACCGCGCCAGACCCAGCGGCCCCCCGCCTTCTCCCACCCCCTGCGGATCAGCGGCTTCGTGAGGCGATCGTGGTGCTGGGGGAAGTCGTAGCCGAAGCGACCCTTCACGCAGGTCGAGCCCTGGTTGGGCGTGTCGAGCTCGATGTCGGGCGAGGTGACGCGCATGACTTGGCCGCCCGCGACGTGCAGGTCCACCTGGCAGCCCACGCCGCAATACGGGCAGACCGAACGGACCATCTGATCCGGATGGAGCACCTTTTCGGGCGCGAACCGCTCGCGCGGCATCACCTCGAAAATCGCGCCCGTTGGGCATACGCGCACACACTCGCCGCACCAGGTGCAGCCTGCCTTGTCCGGGTCGCCGTCGGCGCCGACGATGATCTCGGTGTGCTCGCCCCGCTGGCCCACGTCGAGCACGCCAACCACCTGGATGTCCTCGCACGCCCGCACGCAGCGCGTGCACAGGATACAGGTGCTCATGTCATGCCGGATCATCGGGTCGCCGGGCCGCTCGTCGCCGTGGCGCAGGACCAGGTCCCGCTCCCCGAGGGGTGTGGGAACGACCCCATAGCGCACGACATACTCCTCGAACTCGTTGCGGGCTCCCCCCCCCACCCGGCCCGCCACGCGGCTGCCGTTCCTCAGGTGCTCGCCGGGGTAGCGCTCGAGCAGCAGCCGCAGGACGCCCCGGCGGTTTTCCACCGCCGCGTGGGATTCGGTCTGGACCACCATCCCGTCCGCCACCTTGGTGGCGCAGGCCGGGAGCAGCTTCGACTGCCCCTCCACCGACACCAGACAGATGCGGCAGTTTCCGACGACCGGCAGCTTGGGATACCAGCACAGGGTGGGGATGCCCGCGATGCCCGCCCGGCGGGCCGCTTCGAGGATCGTCTGTTCGGGATCGGCACTGACCGAGCGGCCGTTGATCGTGAGGGTCGCCATGACCCGTGTAAGATTAGACGCGGCGGGGGGACCCGGCAACCGGCCGTCGGGCCAACTGCTTGATCGGCAAAGAGGATACGTGCTGAAACACGCGGGGCCGGCTCTGGGCCGGCCCCGCTCGCGCGTCAGTCGATATGCTCGGGCAGCCGGCGGTGCGTGTGGTCGCCCGCCCCCTCCTCTGCCTCGTCCGTGAACCAGCAGTAGGCCCAGATTCTTGCCGGGCGCAGCATCTTCCGGCCGGCCCGCAGGATGATACCGATCGGCTCGTCGTCGTCGAGGACTAGGGGAAGACTGGTCATAACCGTTCCACGTTCCACGTTGCAGGTTGCTTGTTGCGCGAGGCAAACCGCTTGCCACGCGCCGTTTCGTGCAACTTGTTGTCGTGTAACGCGCAACGTGCGGGGTAGGGCGGGCGAGTGGTCAGTCCGACACGTTCAACGCCGTGTCCAGCTGACGCTCCGGCTTCGTGGCCGTGAAGCCGGCGCTGGCTTTACCGCGACGGCGGCGGACGATTTCCCACCCGCCGTATTGGGCCTGCAGCGCCTCGGAGGCGAGTGGGATGACCTCGCTCGCCGTGGGGCTCGGGAGGACCACGTGAACGCCGCCGGGACGAGTGCGCAGCTGCAGCTCGGTGAGCAGTGCGTGACGGTCGCGCGCGCGCGCCGGCGCGAGCGCCGTGGGATCGATGATCACCAGGCTCGGCGCCACGTCGGGAAACCAGCTGCCGAACGTGACCACGAGCGCCTGGAACCGCCCCGCGAGCTGCTCCGTGACGGCCCGGCTCTCCGCGCCTTCGACGGACCCGAGGTCGTGATCGACGAGGAACACCTCGGCGTCGTGCGCGGCAATGAACAGCGCGGCGGGAAGCGCGGCGGCGCCGACCACGAGCGCTAGGTCGCCGGGCTCGAGGCGGCGCACCGCGTTGACGAGCGGGCCATCCGATTCGAGGCCCCAGTGCGTGGGGGCGCGCTGCGCGGCGCGCAGCGCGCGATGCTTCTGGCGCCAGCGCGGGAACGAAGGGAGTCGCAGGCGTCGGGCGATGATGCGATCGACATGCTCGAGCAGCAGCACTTCGGTGAGGAGGTACTGCTCCGCGGCGCTCTCCTCGAGCTCGCGTACCGCCTCGTCGCCGATCTCCAGCAGGTCTTCTCGCGTGAGCGCGTTCTTGTATTCCTCGATGCGCTGCAGCAGGAACTCCTGGTACTCCTGCTTGAGCGAGCGCGGCGGCCGCCGCGTGGTCCGGGAGCGCTGCTCCCCCGAGAGGCTCAGCATGGCTCGACGTGCACCGTGACTTCGTGCAGCCGCAGGTCGCGCTTGAGCCGCTCCTCCACCTGGTCGGCGATGGCGTGCGCGGACTCCACGTCCGCGTGACGGTCGACGCAGACCGTCACCTCGGCGTAACGCAGGTCGGAAGGCCCGCGCGAGCGGATCCCGTAGGCGCTTTTCACGCCCGGGACGGCCTGGGCGGCATCCTGAATGTCACGCGTCGGGATGGCGCGCTGGTCCACGAGCACCGGCACCGTGCGCGCGAGGATGCGATACGCGACGAGGACGATCGCCAGGGCCACGATGATCGCGACGGCCGAATCGGCCCACCACCACCCCTGACGCGTGAGCAGGATGCCGACGAGGATGCCGACCGTGATGAAGACGTCGGCGCGGGTATGCGCCGCGTCCGCGACTAGCAGCTCGCTGCCGAGCTCGATTCCACGGCGGTGCTCGTACCACGTGATGAGCAGGTTCACGCCGAGCGTGAGAACCAGCAGCGCCAGCTGAAAGTCGCTGACGTCGACCCGATGGCTGCCGCTCACGAAGTGGTTGACCGCCCCTCGCACCAGCTCGAAGCAGGTGATCGAGAGGAATCCCACGATCGCCAGCGCACCCAGCGTCTCGAACTTGCCGTGACCGTACGGGTGGTCCTCATCAGGCTCCTTCGCGGCCACCCGGACGATGATCAGGGCGAGCACGTTGTTGAGCGCATCCACGCACGAATCCACCGCCCCGCCGAGCACGGCGAGGGAGCCGGACGTAATCCCCACCGCCAGCTTGACCCCTACGACCGCCAGGTTGGCGACGAGGAGGCCGATAAAGACTCGGCGGACCAGGGCGGACGCCGGCATGGACAGGATTGCAAGGTTGTAAGGGACAGCGGTTTAGTCAACGGCCCGGAGCAGGGCGCCCTTCAGGTACCCGGTCTCGGGCACGTTCAAGAGCTCCGGGTGGTCCCGGCCCGCGCCCCTGACGGCCACCAGCTGGAGGCGGCGGCCCGCATCCCGGGCGGCATCGCCCAGCATGTCGAGGAAGATGGCCCGGCTCACATGGTAGGAGCAGGAGCAGGTGAACAGCACTCCGCCGGGGGCGACGAGGCGCATGGCGCGGAGGTTGATCTCCTTGTACCCGGCGAGCGCGCGGGGAACGCTCTGTTTCGACTTGGCGAACGCCGGCGGGTCGAGCACGATCGTGTCGAACTGCTCTTCCCGTCGTGCCAGGTCGCGCAGCAGATCGAACGCGTTGGCCTCGCGCCAGGTGATGTTCGTGAGCTCGTTGAGCGAGGCGTTCTCGCGCCCCCGGGCTAACGCATCGGCGCTCGAGTCCACGGCCACCACCTCGCCGGCGCGCCGGGCGAGGTGGAGCGCGAACGAACCGTGGTAGGTGAACAGGTCGAGCGCCCGGCCGGCGCCCGTGTGCTCCCCCACCAGGATGCGGTTCTCGCGTTGGTCGAGGAACGCCCCGGTCTTCTGGCCCGTGCGTGGCGCGGCGAGGTAGCGAACCCCCGCTTCCTCGACGACCACCGTGTCCGGGACGACACCCCGCGCGGCCACCACCTCGGACGCCAGCCCTTCGTGGCGCCGCACCGTGGTATCGTTGCGCAGCAGGATCCCCTCGGGCGCGAAGGCTGCGTCGATACCGTCCAGCACGTCCGCTCGCACTTGCTCGAGGCCGGCCGAGAGCAGCTGCGCCACGACGTAGGGTCCGTAGCGATCCACCACGAGCGACGGCAGGCCGTCGCCTTCGCCGTGGACCGCGCGGTGCGCGGTGGCCGCGATGCCGGCGCGCCGTCGTTCCGCCGCGGCGATCCGGTCGGCCCACCAGGTCGCGTCGATGGGCTCGCGCCCGGTGGTGAGGAGGCGCAGCCGGATTTCCGACGTGGGGGAGTACAGGGCTTGGCCGAGATGCCGCCCGCGACGGTCGGTGACGATCACGACGCCGGGCGCATCGCGCGGCTCGTCGTAGAGGTCCGTGCGATAGATCCAGGGATGCCCCGTTTGCCAGCGCGCGGCGCCCTTCGCGGACACGATCACGGTGCGCGTGGCGACTCCGCCGTCCGACGGTCCGACGGTCCGACGGGCCGTCACGCTGTCCGGTCCGGGCGCAGCTTGGCCGCGTCGCGCAGGTACATATGTTTCAGCTCGCGCTGCGGCTTGGTGGTGTAGAAGTGGAGCAGGACGCGGATACAGCGCGGTAGCCCGTCAGGGACGGCGACTTCGGCCGCTCCCAGGAGGGGCACGTCCCTCCAGCCGAGCAGGCGCGCGGCGCGCGCGGGGTACTCGGCGGTGAGATCCGGGGACGACGTGAAAATGGCGCTCTCGACGTCCTCGGGCTTGAACCCGTTCGCTTCCTCGAGGCCGCGCAACAGCTCGGCCGTCGCCTCCAGAATCGCCTGACCGGTATTGGCCGCGGCGGTCGTGGCGCCGCGCAGTCCACGCAGGATCTTGCTCATGGCACTCGATCGTCAGTTGCGCTTGATGGTGATCACGGACGCGGGCGTTCTCAAGGGGCGCGATCCGGTCGAAGCGTGCCGCCGAGTCGCGGTCGGCGGAGCCAGCATCATCCAGGTGCGTCTGAAAGATGCACCGCCCAGCGAGATGGTGGCGCTGGCCCGCGCCCTCGTCGGCGCGCTCGCGGTGCCGGTGATCGTGAACGATCGCGTGGACGTCGCGCTCGCGGCCGGGGCAGCCGGGGCGCACCTGGGCCAGGAGGACCCGCCCCTGGACCGGCTGCGCCCCCACGTGCCGCCCGGCTTCCTGCTCGGCTTGTCGGTCGGCTCGCCGGCCGAGGCCGAGCGGGGACGCGCCTGGCCCGCGGACTACTGGAGCCTCGGCCCTTGCTTCGCCACGGGGAACAAGCCTGACGCCGGCGCGCCGCTCGGGGTCGAGGGGTTTGGGCGACTGGCGCGGCTCGCCCCGGCCGGCACCCCGGTGATCGCGATCGGCGGCGTCACCGCGGCCAACGCTCCCGCCTTGGTGCGTGCCGGCGCCGCTGGCGTCGCCGTCATCGGTGCGGTGTGGGGTGCTCGCGACCCGGCCGCTGCGGCGCGCGCGCTGCGCGCTGCAATTGCTTGACGCGCTGGATCGCCGCCAAATGCTCGGCGTAGGTTGCCGAGAAGATGTGTTTGCCGTCGGGCTGCGCCACGAAGTACAGGAACGGCACGTCGGCGGGGTAGAGCGCCGCGGCGAGGCCGGCGCGGCCCGGCTGGCCGATGGGGCCGGGCGGCAGGCCCGCATGCAGATACGTATTGTAGGGCGAGCGCACCGCCAGGTTCTTCTCCCACACTCTCCGAAGGCGCCGTCCATAGGCGTAGCTCACCGTCGGGTCGGCTTCGAGGCGCATGCCCCGTTTCAGCCGGTTATGATAGACCGCGGAGACGTACGGCCGGTCGGGGTCGTAGCGCACCTCCGCCTCGACGATCGATGCGAGGGTAACGAGCTCGTGCCGCGAGAAGTGCAACGAGTCGAGCCGGGCCTGCCACTCCGGGCTCCACTGTTGCGTGAACTGATGCGTCATGACGCGGACCAACTCCCGCGCTCCGATGCCGAGCGGCAGCAGGTAGGTCGTGGGGAATAGGTACCCCTCCGCGCTCGGTGCGTCGGCGGGGAGGCCGACGCTCACCAGCAGGCTCGAGTCCTCGGCCGCCGCCAGGAAGGAATCCCGGGGAATCTTGAGCTGCCCGCGGGCGAGGTCGGCCACCTCCGCGAGTCGCAAGCCCTCGCGCACGGTGAAGCGCTGCTCGACGCCTCGGCCGCGCTCCAGCGCCGCCACGACGTTGGACCACGATTCGTCCTGTTGCAGCAGATAGACGCCGCTCTTGAGCGAGCCTGCCAGCCCGCGCAGCCGCGCGTACAGCCGGAACGAGCCGGGATGATCGATCACGTGGTTGGCGGCGAGGGAATCGACGGCGGCGTCGAGGGTGGAGCCGGGGGGGATAGTCACGGTTACCCGTGGGCCGTCGGATCGGCCACACGCCGCCAGTGTGCCGACGAGCAGAATGCGGAATGCGGAATGTGGAATGAAGAACCAATGCGGAATGCGGAATTCGGAATGCGGAATTGCAGGGCAACGTCGATCCCCACATGCCTGCAGCGCCGCTCGACGTTCGCCCGGTCCATTCCGCATTCCGCATTCGGCATTCCGCATTCCGTTCATTCCGCACTCCGCATTCCGCATTGGGTCACGTCGCTCCCCCCCGCTTCGCGTCGAGGTAGTGCTGCAGCAGCAGCGTCGCGGCGAGCGCGTCGACGTCGTCCTTGCGACCCCGGGTCGACCCGCCCATCGCGCGCACGGCCCGGAGGGCGCGCGCCGTGGTGAGCCGCTCGTCCCACAGCTCGACGGGTTGTCCCGAGCGGCGCGCGATGTCGGCAGCGAGCGCCCGCGCGGCGGCAGCCGCTTCCGCCTCGGCCCCCTCCTGGTCGAGCGGCAGGCCGACGACGATGCCGGTCACCGCGTGGTGCTCGAGCAGGGTGAGGAAGTCCTGCATCGGGAAGCGTTTGCCGCTGCGTCGGGTGAGGGTGGTGAGGGGTTGAGCGAGCGTGCGCGTCTCATCGGAGAGGGCGAGGCCGATACGGCGCTCGCCCCAGTCGACGCCGAGCAGCCGGCCTGCGTCGCGGCCGCCCGTCACCCCTGCGCCATGGTCGCGAAGAACTCGTTGTTCGTCTTGGTGCGCTTGAGGCGCTCGAGCAGGAACTCGATCGCTTCGACCGGAGGCATGTCGGCGAGGAAGTTGCGGAGCAAATACACCTTGTTGAGCTCTTCCTTGGAAAGGAGAATCTCTTCCTTCCGGGTGCCGGACCGCTGCACGTCGATGGCCGGGAAGGTGCGCCGCTCGGCGATGCGCCGATCGAGAATGACTTCCATGTTGCCGGTGCCCTTGAACTCCTCGAAGATCACCTCGTCCATCCGCGACCCCGTATCGATCAGCGCCGTGGCGAGGATGGTGAGCGAGCCGCCGCCCTCGATGTTGCGCGCGGCGCCGAAGAAGCGCTTGGGTTTCTGCAGCGCGTTCGCGTCCACGCCGCCCGACAGGATCTTGCCCGAGTGCGGGACCACCACGTTGTGGGCCCGGCCCAGGCGGGTGATCGAGTCGAGCAGGATCACCACGTCCTTCCCGTGCTCCACCAGGCGCTTGGCCTTTTCGATCACCATGTCGGCCACCTGCACGTGGCGGTCCGCCGGCTCGTCGAACGTCGATGAGATCACCTCGACGCTCGGGCCCTTGACGTTCTCCTCCATGTCCGTCACCTCCTCGGGCCGCTCGTCGATGAGCAGCACGATGAGGTAGACCTCGGGGTGGTTCTCGATGACGGAATTGGCGAGCTTCTGGAGCAGGATGGTCTTCCCGGCCTTGGGCGGCGAGACGATGAGGCCGCGCTGACCCATACCGATGGGGCTCAAGATGTCCATCACCCGCATCGACAGGTCGCCGTCCTTGCGCTCGAGCTTGATGCGTCGTTCGGGGTAGCGGGGCCGCAGGTTGTCGAACGCGACCCGGTGCTTCGCCTTCTCCGGCTCGTCGCCGTTCACCACCTCGACCTTCAGCAGGGCGAGGTAGCGCTCACCCTCTTTGGGCGGTCGCACCTGGCCCATGATCGTGTCTCCGGTGCGCAGGTCGAACCGCTTGATCTGGCTCGGAGACACGTAGATGTCGTCGGGGCCGTACAGGTAGTTCCAGTCGGGACTGCGCAGGAAGCCGTAACCTTCGGGAAGGATCTCGAGGACTCCCTCGCCGCGCAGCACGGTGTCGGAGTCGAGCAGCGATTGCTCGATGCGGAAGATCAGGTCCTGCTTGCGGAGCCCCGAGTAGTTGGTGATGTTCAGGGTCTCGGCCATCGCGTGCAGTTCCGCGACGGATTTTCTCTTCAGTTCAGCGATATCCACGTGTGCCTTTGCTCCGTAGCTCTACGGCGGGCGAAACCCCGGGGTGGGGAAGTGAACGCGTCGAAAATGGAATCAGGGAGTTCGAAGGGGTGCGAGAGAGCTATAGTAGGGTTCTCCGCTCGTCGAGTCAAGGGTGCACCGTGGACCTGACCGGATTTCTGGCCGCATGGCGTACGACGTCCCTCCCGGATCGGGAACTCATTGATGCGCTTGTACATCCGGTCCATGCCGGACCCTCCCCGGCGCTCGCCGCCGCCCTGGCCCACTGGCCCGGCAGCTATTACTGGTCGGACGAGCCCGACGGGCGCCATCTCGTGCTCACCCGGCCGCTCGCCCGGCGGCGGGAGCGCTGGGTCCCGCATCTCGTCCTGTTTCTCGTCACGCTGTACACGATTACGTTCGCAGGCGCGGTCCTGGCCGGCGCAATCCCGTACACCGGTCCGCTGGTGTTTTTCACGAGTGGTCACCCCGGCTATCCCGGCTTCCTGCACGCTTGGTCGAGAGGGCTCCCGTTCTCGCTCCCGCTCATGGCCATCCTGCTGACGCATGAGCTGGGCCACTACGTCGTGGCGCGACGCTACCAGTTGGACGTCTCCCCCCCGTACTTCGTCCCGGTGCCCATGTTCCCGACCTTCATCGGCACCATGGGCGCCTTCATTCGCCTCCGCACGATCGTGTCCGACCGTCGTCAGCTGCTCGATATCGGCGTGGCCGGGCCAATCGCGGGATTCCTCGTCGCCCTACCCGTGCTCGTCTGCGGGCTGGCACTGAGTCACCCGGTCGCTGCCGAGGAAGGGTTCCGGGGGCTGGTCGTGTTTTTCGGCGACGCGCCGCAGATTCCGCTGGGCGACTCGTTGGCGAGTTTCGTGCTGCGTCGGCTGCTGGTCGGTGACGCGGCGATGATCAACGTGCACCCGGTGGCGTTCGCCGGCTGGGTGGGGATGTTCGTGACGATGCTCAACCTGCTCCCTATGGGCCAGTTGGACGGCGGACACATTCTCTATGCGCGACTGCCCCGGTGGCACCAACGCGCCGCTCTCGGTTTCTGGCTGTTGGTGGTCGCGCTCGGCACGTTGTGGGTTGGGTGGTACATCTGGGGCGGGCTCGTGCTGTTGTTGTCGCGCGGCCGCCTCGGACACCCTCCGGTCCTCGACGCGCAGCGGCCGCTGCCACCGTCGCGGCGCACGCTCGCATGGACAGCGGTGTTGCTCTTTGTCGTCACGTTCGCGCCGATGCCGTTCAGACTGTAAAGCAGGTTGGTGGAGGTTGGTGGAGGTTGGCTATTGGCTAAAGGAGGTTGGGGAGGGTCGGGAGGTTGTGCAGGTTAGGGGAGGTTGTCCCGCGCCGTACCAACCTCCCCTAACCTCCACCAACCTCCTGAACCTCCCAAACCTCCGGCGCAGCCGGCTCCGCCGTATTGCGTAACCGGCTCCGGCGCTTATCTTTGCGCAAACCAGCCCTAGGGTCAGCATGCCTGGACAACCGGCACGCTACAACGCACCCGATTCGAACGAAGCAGTCGTCCACGACCTTCCCCCCATCCGATTCGACGGACAACTCATCGCCATTCGCCTCCAGGTACGCCGGTCGGAAGACGGGATCTGGCGTGGGCG
>WNGL01003337.1_pt1 | contig 19288 bp, 12 predicted proteins | sample 5400591 | NCBI WGS metagenome assembly WNGL01 (sample SAMN13153377, study PRJNA577476) | soil metagenome | isolation source: 80 cm soil or saprolite under Garry oak tree replicate 1 | place: USA:California | collected 2016-06-15 | reverse complement strand
AAGGACCGAGAGGAAGGTATTGTGTGCAGGAGGCGCCGGATCAGGTTCTTCAAGACGAATCGGTTCAACCAAAACACGGCTGACGATGAGGCGGAAGGCATTCGCTCCAATCCCGAAGAAAGGATGCACGCGGAATATCTCCCAGCCCGCCCTCCAGATGATCGTGCGACCCGTCAAAGTCCCCCGCTCGAACTCACTGGGCATCGTGGATAAGCGTTCCCACGAGGTTGCCGGAACGAAGTAGAGAGCGCCGGCCACGAGCAAGGCCAGGGTGAGCAGTAGGGCGATTCTCTGACGGCCATTCAAGCGGGCTTGCGTCAGAGGTACGATGGCGAGGGCTACAACAGTAGCCAGTGTGGCGCCGCGGGAAGCGGTCAGCAAGATGGTCGTTCCAGCCAAGATGAGTTGTGCTCTATAGACCCAAGCCATCCACCCCTTGTTCTCAATGAGCAGATGATAGGACATGGGGATACTCAGGGCCATGATTAGCCCCAAATCATTGGCATCCAAGCGAGCCCCGGCATATCGTTGGTAGGCGGATTCTTGGTGACGCAGGAATAGATATACGGTGTCTATCCCAGAGATAAAGCTTCCAAGAACATAGGCCTGCATGAGCCGCATCTGTTCTTGCCAACCAGGGGCCAACTCCCAGATCAGCCACACCATCGCAAAAAGTTGCATGTACGAGAAGGCTTGTACCAAAGTTCCCTCAGGGAAGAGACTCCACAAGTAACTTACGGCCGCTAGCAAAACAAATAGGGCCATCACAATGTGGCCTGGCGCTGGGCGTCTGACCTTCCCTCTTTCGATGATTGCTAAGACTCCGAGCCCAACAGCGATCATGCCGACCAAACGCACGCTGGTTCCAAAATCAGTGATTGTAATTGCGTCTTCCCATGGCATAGCGAACACCAAGAGCCAAAGTGAAGCAAACGCAAATTTGCCCAGAACGGAAAACTCTTCTGCTCCGACGGGCAAACGGGAAATTCCTCCCCGCTGTCCAGGGAATGCGCAGAAATCTCCCAGCCTAGTCACCGGTTGCCCGCTCCGTTTCGCTGAGACGAATTTGATTCCATTAAGCGTCATGCAGCTTCAACCCCTGCGGCTCCCCCTTGGGCACGCGTTCGCATACCTGCAACTAAAATTATGGCGCTCGCCGCGAGCTGCACGATTGCGGCGATCAACATCGCAATAATCACTCCCAAGAGGCCTTGCCCTCCAACCAACCAGTAACAGGAAGCAATAAGACTCAGGTTGGCCAGAATATTCAGAACGACTTGAGAATTGTAAAAGTTGGCCGCGGTCAACCCGAATCCTAAAAACTGGGCCATATACACGACGCCTCCAACGGCCATGATCCAGGGGAGCAAGTCGGCTCGCTCGGCATATTCGGGCCGGAACAGGATGGTGAGGATTTCGCGCCCTGCGAATTTGGATACTATCATTCCGGACGCTCCCAGCATTGCCCCAACCGCAAGGAGCTTGCCGAGGAGGGAGCTGAACGCTGCGAGATTGCCTGACGCATACGACCTGGCCAGCCTTGTGAACGCAGACTGTCCGAGGGAGACAACTGCCATGTTTCCTACTGAGACCGCGAATCCAATGGCCGCGAATATCCCTAGGTCTCGCTCACCCAGCGCATGTTTGATGAAATAGCTTGGGACGCTGGAATTCAAAGCGGATAAGAGCACTACTATTCCGAGAGGGAGGCTGACCCCTAACAATTCGCGTTCCACCGTTAGATCGAGACGCGGCTTCAATGCCTCGCTTCGAGGGAACCAATTCGACTGGGCACCAAGGCCGTGGGTGCGCTCGCAAATATCGTAACCGAACAGGACGGTTATTCGCGCCAATGTTATACCTGCGATTCCCCACACAAGACTCCCGCTGACATACGTCGCAACTGCGAGTCCAAGCACGGACAGCAGCGCTCTGGCCATCAATGACTTGGCGATTTCAGCCATTCTGTCGTGCAGTTGCAGCCGCGCATAATAGATGTCACTTATGCTTTCGATGGCGTACGCGACGCCCACCATAAGAACCACCGCCGTTAGTTCCTCGCGATACCGCAGAATTCTGGTGATGGCAAAGATAATTACAAGCGACAGCGATGTGGTCAGCAATCGCAGGCCGAGGTAATCACCGAAACGAATCTGCGGACGGGTAACCGAATTCATGACCGCGCGCAGTTGAAGGTTCGCTAGGTTGATCGTGGGATATACGATCGCCAGACCCAAAGCATACTGACCAACCATTTCCGGCTGAACCAACTTGGTCAAGAGCATCAGGGTTGCAAATTGGGCACCAGCATAAACGGCATTTCCAACAAGCATCCAACTGAAGTCCGTACTTAGGGACGGCGCTTTGCCTCGCGGCAAAGACAATTTGCTTGAGGTCTCGATATGCAAGGTCTTCGAACTCATTTCGCACCGCGCAGGATAGGCACATTCATTGCGCGAACTGGGAGGCCGTGGTGTCGGGAGTCACTACCCTCTGCGGAAGATCTTTTGCTAAGGCTGACGTGAAGAGCACTGCGCCGTCCGGGTTGAGATGCATTCCATCTCGTTCGTAAAATCTCTCCGAAAGAGTGGTCGGATCAATCGGCACCGACACATCCACGCCTACCAAGTGTGAATCGTAGACCATCTGGTTGATGGCGCTCTCCGAGGACAGTGTCGGGGGAAGCAGAAGAATCAACTTGGCTCCATTAGACTCGCAAAGCGCAAGCAACTTGCGCAAGCGAGGGATGGCAATCTCTTCAAACTCCCGGCCTTGTGGAGCTGCTGGCTTCGGGTCTAAAAACAAGAACAGGTCTTCAAGGTGGGGAACCATGTGATTCAGAATCTGCATTCGGATGGCGCTGCGCGTATCCCAAAAGAGGCTCGAATGTTCTAAGAAGAGATTGCTCGTTTCTGTGCGGTCCATGTGCAAGTCGGAGGCCACCGCGAAAGTATCTTTGGTATCGAGGAACATCATAGGAACATAATCCTGGCGAACGCCGTCTTTGAGGAGGTAATTTACTCCCACACCCAGCACCACCACTTGCGGTCTTGAGCCCTGACGAAACAGCCCCTGCAGACCGTACAACCAGTCGTAGTAGCCAGTAGCTTCCAGAAATATGGGATAGATGCGCATGTTGGAAGACGTCATTGTCCGCAAACGATCCAATTTGATTCCGCGCAACAGCAAGGAATTGCCCACCATCAACACCGCCGGAGGCTCACCTGGTCCCGCGCGCCGTATCTTCAGAGCATCATCGTACTGCCGGCTAACCCGCTCATAAGTGATGGAACGGTGCTTTAGCAAATAAGCCGAGGAAGTCTCAAGGGCAAAAATGATTAGGGCGCAAATCCCAGCCAAGGCTTTCACGTAGGTCATTGCTGGATGCTTAGAATCGAAAATAGACAAAGGCATTGAGATTGCTCCCGGAAAGAAAAGCCAAGGCAACGAGCGCCGCAGTGGCTATCCCTGTGCGAACTGCATAGGAAGCCTTCGCAAACGGGTATTCGTCGCTGCTGGACTCCATCAGCAAGTCCACAACAAACAAAGGCAGGGCAAACAGCGCCAACATCAAAAATGCCGAGGCATACTCGCTGTGCCAGGAAAGATCGGTGAGTCCAGCCAGAAACTGCGTCGCTGCGCTCAGGGAAGTTGCCCGGAAGAAGGCCAGGCTCAGGCAAAAAACGTTAAAGGTCAAGATTCTTTGCCCCCAAAGGGAAACAAGACCTGCGAATCGTTGAGGGGGCACCGCATTACCCGCATGCTTTTTAACTGGGAAGACGAAACGCTCGATGGCCAACACGACGCCATGAATCGCACCGAATATGACGAACGTCCAGTTTGCGCCATGCCACAGCCCAGCCAGGATCATGGTCACAAATAGGTTCCAGCAGGTTTTCCATTTTCCACCAGCGCTGCCGCCCAAAGGAATGTACAAATAATCGCGAAGCCAGGTACTCAAACTAATGTGCCAGCGCCGCCAAAAATCCTGGAGCCGGTTCGCCAGATATGGCTGCCGGAAATTGACCATGAAATGGAAGCCCATCAACTGGGCACTGCCGCGCGCAATATCGCTGTATCCGCTGAAATCCCCATACACCTGCCACGCGAAGGCGTATGTCCCAATGAGGACCACCCACAGGTTAGACTTCCCGAATTGGCCGCCAAAGGCCGCATTTGCCAGCAGCGCGCAATTGTCCGCGACAACGCACTTTCGCAAGAGGCCGGAGAAAATCAGCATGAGACCGTCGAAGAATCGGTCACCATCGAAGGTACGCTCCCGCTGGACCTGTGGAAGCAGGTGCCCCGGTCTTTGAATGGGACCCGCGATGAGATGAGCGAACAAGCTGACGAATAATCCATACTCCACGAAAGACTTCGCAGGCTCTAGTCTCCCTTTGTAAACATCTACGATGTAAGCGACCTCTTGGAACGTATAGAAGGAAATCCCCGGCGGGAGAATCACCCGAATGAGAGGCATGGGAATATTGTGAAATCCCAACGTATCCAAGGCAGATGAGAACGAGTCCGCGAAGAAGTTGAAATACTTAAACGTTCCGAGAATCGAAAAATTCAAGACCAGCGAAAAAATAAGCCACTTCTTGCGGCTTGCCTCCGAACAGCCAGGAGCGATTTTCTGCGCAATCAAAAAGTCTGCCGTCGTGCTGCAGATCATCAGGGCCAGGAAGCGCCAATCCCACCATCCATAGAAAAAATAGCTCGCGAGAAGCAGAATGATATTCTGCTCGCGGTGACTCAAGCGCCAGTACAGCAGCACGACAGGGATCAGAAAAACAAAATACGCAGGAGAATCAAATAGCATGGCGTGACAAGAGGCGCACTTAGGCGTTCAAACGGCTTGAACCACTGCCCTTCCGCCGCGGCAGGGACTATCCAACATAGGCCCGATAGTAAGGGTAAGATCCGTAGCCATATTGGCGGCTGGTCCTGGGATCCCAACTATTGAGGACGGTACCCAACACCCGCGTTCCATCTTCGGCGAAACGCTGAGCGGCAAATAGTGCGCTGTCCGTGGTCGTTTGCCCAGCGCGAACCACCAATATGACGCCGTCAGCAAGACGCCCCAGTACGCGGGCATCCGCAAGATGGATCATCGGTGGGGCATCGATCAAAATCATGTCAAACTCCGCCCGAAGACGCTTCAACAGCTCTGACATTCGAGGAGAGTAAAAAAGGTTTGACGGGGTGGTCCCGGTACTGCCACCGGGCAACACGCAGAGGCCGGCGATTTCAGTCGTGCGCACCAGATGCGAAATTGGAATGCTTTCGAGCGGGGTATCCGACCGTAACGTGTCCCTCAACCCCCAGTTGTTTGCCAAGCCAAAAACTTTGTGTAGCCTGGGGCGGCGCAAGTCGCCCTCAATCAGTAGAACTTTGCGACCGATCTCCGCAATCGCGATGCTAAGATTGCACGCTACAGTGGTCTTCCCATCACCCTGACCTGGACTTGTGAGAACAATGACCCGCGGGCCGTCCTCATTCTGATTCGGCAGGAGAATCGAAGTCAGCGTCGTGCGTGTGCATTCCGCCACCAAGGAAGGCTTGCGCTTCCACGTCGCCAGTTCCGGGCAATCGTCCCTGGCAGATCGCGAGCCGCTCAGGGGAGGAGGAGGAGAAAGAGAGCGTCGCGCGTTTAGACGGTGGGACAACTGAGACGGTATTGCGGTTTCGTCCAAAGGAATAACGCCCAGCTCTGGTAAATCCAAATAAACTTGTGCATCACCGGGGCCGCTTATTCTCCTGTCGATACGCTCCCGAAGCAATACGAATCCAAACCCCAGGAGTGCGCCACTGAACAGCCCGATTGCAGAGTTCATTGGCAAGCTTGGACGATAGGGCCGCAGCGGTGGCTTGGCGCGGTCAACGACCAGCACATTGCTGTCACGCATGGCCGTCGCCAGGCTGGCCTCTTTAACGCGCTGCAACATTGTTTCGTAGAGGCGCCGGTTGGAATCCACGTCCCGCTTCAGGGTGTCATAATGGATGGCCTTCTCGGATTGATCCGCTACGACCTTTTCCTGCTGGTCATGCGCCTTTGACAGAAGTGCTTCGCGGCGAACCGACTCTGTGTATTCATTTCCGACACGCTGCAGGACGTCACTCCGTTCTTTCCGCATCGCCGTCTTCAGTTCATCAATCTGCGCTTGCACGCGTTGTACCTTATAGTGTTCGGGGGTCAGCGTCGTGGTGAGTTCGGCATATTGCCTTTGCAGCTCGGTCAATCTCTGCCGATACTCGCGCATAGTCGGATCCTGGGACACTTCCGGCAGCGAATCGGCCGTCTTGGTTTTTGCTCCTTCGAATCTTGCCTGGTTGGAAATGCGATCGCCTTCGGCTTTGGACAGCTCTTCTTGCAGTTCTTTCAACCCGTTTTCTGCCAAATTGTCTTTTTCCGAAGTAAATGTGAGGCCAGAAGTCCGCGCGTAATCCTGGAGCTTCGCCTCCGACTGCTCGAGCTGAGCCTTCATGATATTCAAGTGGTTCGTCAACCATTCCGCAGTTCCCTCCGCGGACTTCCACCTTTCCTCCTGGCTCAACTCGACGAATTCGCTCACCAGAGTATTCGCAAAATCTGCGGCGCCCTTGGGATCTGGCGACTCATAGAGTACTTCCAGCAAGCGCGAGTTTCCGGATGTGCGCACCGTCAGGTTGCGTTCTATCTGCCGAACCAATTCCTCTTGGTCAGATGAATAGGAGGATTTGGGCTTGAAGATGCGGCGCAGGCGTACCTTGAATGCTCCCCACCCCGTTATGGGCTGTTGATGGAGCTTCAGCTTCTCGACAACGTCTTCGAACAGGGATTCGCTCTGCAAGAGCTTCACCTGGGTTTCCACGTAGGACTCGGTCATTGCGTCACTGACTGAGGAGTCGCTCGTCCCTCGGGGTTCCGGGAAATTGGGACTCTCTATCTCCAGAGAAGTTCTAACACGGTAAATCGGTGTCTGAACGAGACTGATTACGACCGCACCGAGTATCCCTGCTAATAAAAAGCTTAGTAGTGTTTTCCTGTGGCGAAACAGAATATTCCAGTAGTCCAACAAGTTGTCGTAGCCTGGCTGAGAGGCAACCTCGGTCGCGGGCGTTCGCGCATGCCTGTAAACAGTGGGGCGCTGCTCGTTTCGCAAGCCCATTTCAGCTGGACCGTCACATTTTTCGAGAGGAAATTCGGAAGATTTCATTTGTGCACCTCAGAAAAAGCCTCAAGGCATACGCCAGATGGCCATACCTGTTCCCGCTTGAATCGTAGCTTCGAGGGCGCGCAGGGCAGCTTTCTTCCCTGTGCTTCCGGGGATGAACAAAATATCGTCACCTTGCAGAGGTACGTCTGGCTTCTTCCCTTTCAGAACACTCTTGACGTCCACCGGCAGCTCTTCGCGTTGATCGGCGTCTTTCTTCAGTCGCAAAATTCTGGCGTGCGCCGTGTCGGCTGTTCCGGTGAGTCCTTCAGCAAGCGAAAGCGCCTGCAGCACCGAGATGGATTGGTGTTCGCCAAGTACAAATCCGCCTGAGCGCCTTACATCTCCGATTACATACACCATCTCGGCCTTCGGAACGGAAATGACATCATGCGGAAAGATCTGAATGTTTTCTTCAGGGTCTTTCGCTTCCATGATCTTTTTCACGTTGACCTCAGCCACGCTGTAGCGCCCCGAGGCGTCGAGCTGCGCGCCTGCCAAGGGCAGGCATCCCCATTCCATCTCTCGAGTGATGCGAATGCTGTAACCGGCGTCGGGCCGCATTCCGCCTGCGAGAGACAGCATCTCCAGCAAGGTCTTATGCCCCTGCACCTGGTGCACTCCTGGTGTGTTCACGGCACCCAAAACAGAAACAGGTTGACTGCGCACTTCGACAACGGTTACCACAACCTGAGGGTGGCGGATGTAGGTCCTGAGGACTTTGTCCAATTGCTCTTGGGTCTGTTGCACGGTTAATCCGGCGACGTGGACACTTCCCGCAAGCGGCACTTGTATGTTTCCTTCGCCGTCGATTCGAACAGGCTTGTTGGCCAAATCAGTCAGTTCGGGCCCGGAAATATCCAGCTGGTCGTCGGGCCCTAGCAAATAAGTAGAGTGAACCTGGTTGCCACCGCACCTCGCTTTCAGATCGGCCGATTTAGGCAGCGGAGGTGTTTGCCCCGCGACATTTGCAACCAGGAGCAAGCCCGCCAGGGTAGCCGGAAAAAGTCTTGTATACATTTCTTCTGTCCAGAGGGAGATAAGTCTTGACTGTCAGCCGGAACTTGGGACTACGATAGAATCGCGGGTTCTTGAGCCTAACCCCGTCGTCCCAAACACAGATACTTGACGCTGCTCTGTCTTCTTCTGAAGTAGCCAATGCATTTGTACTCTCTCTATGCAGCTTGTGACCGCACTTGAGAATCCGGTCGTTGTGAAAAGTTCAAGGTCCATCCAAAGAGGGGATTCAGCATTCTTTCGATACAAAATAAATCCGCCCAGCCGCTTTCCATTGCGTTTCACAAGGCTAAACGTCATGCTCCAGTTTGGTTCCGACGATATCAACGACCCACCCCAGAAGAACTGAAGCTTGGCATGGTTGACACGCTTGCACGGGCGAACCTTGGCATGGACTGGCAATCCCGCCGAAAAATACAAGCCGAAACCGTCGAACCCAATGGGTTCGAGACATTGGCGCAATGTCTCGCAGAACTCTTCGAACGTATTGCACAACTCCAGTGCCTCCACAGTCCGACGAATGCTTACTCCATTGGCGATCACGTGACGTTGATTTAGCGTACGGTTGGCTACGCGGCCCAGTTCCAGGAATTCGTGATAGCGCAACTGCCGCACGCCTATCAAAACGCCGGCTCCGACCACGATCAACACGGCTGCCGCCGCACCACCACCGGGATTAAGTAAGAGGAGACTGAAAAGGGCAAAGCACGCGCTTACACCGTAAAGCACTAAAACCGTTTGTCCGTGGGAGATGCCCCGGCCAAGCAACTTGTGATGAATATGCTCGCGATCCGCTCCGAACAATCGCTTGCAGCTGAGGAACCGGCGCACTACGGCCACCGCCACATCCAAAATCGGGAGCCCCAGCGAGACGATCGGAATCGCTACGGCGACCATTGTCGGAGATTTGTGCGATCCCGCAATGGCGATTGCGCTAATGAGGAATCCAATCAGCAGACTGCCGCAGTCACCCAGAAAGATCGAGGCTGGATTGAAGTTGTATCGTAGAAAGCCGCTGATTGCGCCAGCCAAGGCCAGCGTGAGGAACAGAACTAACTCGTTGTGGGCCAAAAACGCTACAACACACATGACCAGTGTCGAAAAAAGCGCTGACCCGGCGGCCAAACCATCAAGACCATCGATCAGGTTGAAGGCATTCGTAATCCATAGAATCCATAGAATTGTCAGCGGAAGTCCGACCAGCCACCCCAGGTGGGGATGGCCGGCAAGCAAGGATAACTGGGAAATTCCCAGGCCATTCCAAAACAGCAGCACGGCTGCCAGTCCCTGCAGGGCAAACTTTACGTACGCATTGAGACTGCGAAAATCGTCAATCAGTCCAACCAGGAAGACCACAGTTGCCGGACCCAGGATCTTGAACAGGACGTGCGATACAGGGTAATCGTGCGTGCCGAAATGACCTGGCAACCAATGCGCGAGCAACGCCATGCACCAGAGTGTAAGGAAAATCGCACCTCCACCCAGCCGCGGCACGGGACGAGTATGAACATGACGATCCGAGGCGGGAAAGGACACCCATTTGCGAGAGATAGAAAAATCGCGGACCAGACGTGTAAATAGGGCCGATGCTACAAGCGCGGCAACAAAGACAAGAGCGTGCATAGTTTCGTTCTTTTTTTACTGAAGCAGGTCCGACAGTTCTGAAATTCGGGGATTACGTCACGGGGCTACGGCGAGGCTGGTAGCAGGAAAGGCTCGAACCCAGGCTTCATCTAGCTGAACGGCGACGGATCGCTGCAAGAGTGTTACGGACAACACCAAGCTGTGATGTCCCCCGAAGCGCAACAAGATTCCTTCTACGCCAACAAGGGGTCCGTGCTCAATTCTCACGCGATCCCCGACCCGCAAGAATGGCCATGGCTGTCTGGGCAATCCGCATTTGATGGAGGCCTGGATAGCAGTGATTTCGGACTCATCAATCGGAACCGGATTTTTACCAACTCCCACGACGTGAACGACTCCAGGGATCATAAGAACCGGTAGCCGATTCAGCGTGTCGAACTGACAGAACACATACCCCGCGAACAGCGGGAGCTCAATTTCCTTGAAGCGGTCAGACCACCGGACTCGGTTTTTGTATGTGGGTAGGAACGATTCATACCCCCTGGAACCCAAATGCTTCGCCACGGCGTGTTCGTGCCGACTTCTGACGCGCAGCGCGTACCACCTAACGTTTTCCCTCTCCACTCGAACTCCAAACCGCCCTAATCAAGATCGACATCTTCCTCTTGGTAAGCTACCGCCCTTCAAGTCCCATCCCGTGGGATCCTTGCGAGCCAACTAGCTACAATTCAACCGCACTGCCAAACTAGCTGACGCGGGGCCAGTTCACAATGCGGTCATTACTCCAATTTAGTGTAGGGAATTCCCGCGAAACCGCCGAAGGAAAAGCAAAACCCGAAGATTGAGTTTCGCAAAACCCCGGAATAGCAAGGCAATACTGGCTGGCCCAAATTGGAGGAAAACTGGCTTTGTCCCTGCAGCGCGCCAGGCAGGATAAGGCCAGATCGGCTGGCGCACCTTCAGACATAGCCGTTCAACGCTAGTTCTCGCGCCAGGTGTCGATCTCAAAGTGCAGCAGGAGCACCTGCCAAAAGAGGTTCACAAGTGCCGAGATGATCCAGGCCACGGCATAGAGCAATGGCTTAAAGACCATCGCGAGCGGATGCCTATTAGCGTGGCACCCAGAGCGCAAAGACCCGCGATGTCGCGCGCCGATTCCGAGCCTGCGGCATCGAATACCAGAGCGTCGCGGCAAAATCCGCCGCCACTGGCAAGTTTCGTGCGGGACTCTGTTTGACATGCCCGCATGAGTGATTTACGGCTATGGATTTAAAAGGAACTGGTATCCGAGTCCTCGAACTGTAATCAAATAGCGGGGTTTTGAGGGCTTCGGCTCAATATACCGGCGCAAGCGCACGATGAAGTTGTCGATGGCCCGTGTATCTGTGTCCTCGTGCAAATTCCACACTTCCTGAAGAATCGCTTTCCGGGACACCGGATGTCCAGCGTTCCTGATCAAGTAGCGGAGCAGGTCCGACTCCATCACGGTAAGTTGCACGATGTTGCTGCCGGAACGCAATTGAAGATTCTGAAAATCAATGATTTTGTCGTCAAATCGGAAGCTGTCCTGCGAATCTACATCTGGCAGCGCGTGCTCCCCAGTGGCAGAATTCGTGATGCGCGACCAATTCTTCCGGCGCAGCAGGCCTTCGATCCGCGCGATTAGGATGGCAAGATTGAATGGCTTCGCTAAATAATCATCTGCGCCAGACTCGAATCCCTTGAGCACATCCTCCGGTCGCCCACGAGCAGTCAACATAAGCAGGGGGATGTAATTCTTCGCTTCCCGCAATTCGCGGGCAACCGAAAAGCCATCTTTGCCCGGCAACATGACATCGAGCACAAGAGCATCAAACTCCTCTCGATTCTTCACTAGACGCGTTAATGCGTCTTCACCCCGCTCCGTTGTATGCACCGAGTGCCCTTCCGCTTCGAAATTGAACCGAAGTCCCTGCGCTAGATGCGCCTCGTCTTCGACAATGAGTATCCGGCTCATACGCGATAAACTCTAGGAAGACGCATCGTGAACGTGCTGCCGAGACCTTCGCCTTCGCTTTCAGCGTATGCATCGCCACCGTGGCGACGAGCGATTGAGCGCACGATAAACAGACCGAGGCCGGTTCCCCTGACCTGCCCCGTCGCAGGATTTGGCGCCCGGTAGAACCGCTTGAATATGCGTTTCAGTTCTTTCTTTCCGATGCCGACACCGTGGTCAAGTACGCGCAGCGCAACCGTATCGATGTTGGGCGTCAAGATATCAACAACGATATTCTTTTCTTTCCCCGAGTATTTAACGGCATTGTCAAAGAGATTGAAGACTGCGGTGCGCAACTCGTCGGCGCTTCCCATAACAGTGATTTCATCGGATGGCTTACTGCCCCAACACAATGCGCTGGAGGATAAGTGCTGCCGCAACCGCGTAAGTTCGAGCATATCGCTCACGATTTCGTTGAAGTTGACGCCTTGCCAACTCTGCCGCTGATTTCCTTGCCGTACTTGGCTGGCCTTGAGCACCTGCTCAACCGTACCAAGCAGGCGATCGGTGTCTTCTAGCATGATGTGATAGAAATCTCGGCGCTGCGCTTCGCCCAGTGGCCGCTTTTCGAGCGTCTCCAGATACAGCCGAATTGACGCGATTGGCGTCTTCAGCTCGTGCGTAATGGCATTCAGGAAGCTGTCTTGCTGTTCATTTCGGCGAATTTCCCGGACAAGGAAAATCGTATTCATCACCAGACCGACGATCAATAGGGCAAAGAGGATGATGCCGAGGACAAGTGGAACAGCCTGACGCCAGTGGAAGATTATCCAGCCGACATTCAGCGCGATTGCCAGAGCGACAAGACAGGCACCCAGCGCAATAAAGAATGCGATTGCTTTCGTGCGCCGCGTGATGCGCATGCCTTCTAGTTTATGTCAGAGTTGTACCCGCTCCATCAAATAAAACCCTGTGCTCCGGTGGCATTTCTTGTAGCACGGCGATGGCTTAATTTGCTATGAACGCTGGCAGCAAACTCTGAGGTTTCGTAACTTCGGCCGGAATTGTGCTTCGCGGTCTCTTTGCTATTCCACTGCGGGAAGCTTGACGTCCCACGCGAGACCGAGAGCTCGCAGCGCCCAGATCCCGTACCAGTTCACATCAAACTCATACCAGGCAAGGCCGTGGCGCGCCACGCGTGCGTCTGCGTGGTGATTATTGTGCCACCCTTCCCCGAACGTCAGTATCGCCACCCAAAAATTGTTTTTGGACAGATCACCTGTGATGAATCGCTGCGATCCCCACATGTGCGTTGCGGAGTTCACGAGCCAAGTGGCGTGGAGACCGACGGTCGTTCGCAGAAAAACTCCCCAGAGCAGGCACGGCCAGCCACCGATTGCGAAGATAAGCACACCGAGGAATGTGAGTGGAACCCAGTGCCACTTGCTGATCCACACATGAAATTTGTCTTTTCGGAGATCCGGTACGAAAGGTAAGAGTTCTTTGGCATTGTCATGCATTGCCTGGCCCGTCAGAATCCAACCCATGTGCGCCCAGAGCCCCCCATCGAGGGGCGAGTGCGGATCACCTTCCCTGTCGGTGTTTTGGTGATGGACACGATGCGTCGCCACCCAAGAGATCGGCCCGCCTTCGAGGGCCAGAGTCCCGCACACGGTCAGGAAGTATTCCATCCATTTCGGAGTCTTATAGCCTCGATGCGTGAGGAGCCGGTGATAGCCCATGCCTATGCCAAGACTCCCGGAAACCCACCAAAGCAGAAGCGTTAGTGCCAAAGCCTTCCAAGTGAAGAAGAACAATGCGAGGATGGCGCCAACGTGGAACGCTCCCATGAAGAAGGTCGTCGTCCAGTTAACAGGCTGCGCAAATGTCTTGTCACGCTCAAAGATGTTCATCGTTCGTAGTCCTCGGCAACACTTCCGCCGATCCTCTCTACGAACCTAGCACGCGAGACTCCGAGCTTCTGTAATAGTTATGTAATCTCTTCCCGTCTTGTTCTGAAGGAATCAAAGGGCTGACGAGACCCAACCGGTTCCTAACAACGCATACGGCATTTCTCCCCTCTATATACTCAGGGGCCTCAAAAAACGAATATGTCAGCAACCTTTTGCTACCAGTACAGATTTTTTCGAAAGAGGGGCTGGACCCTAGCGTGCCCGCTTCCGAGCAAGCCATGCGGGCGTCAAATGGTCCCGATGAGATTGACGAATACGCCTTTGTGGTTGTACTTCAGATCGGTCAGGTCGTCGGAGAAGTCGGTGAAGTTGTAGCCCACGCCGGCCTTCAGGTTCTTGCTAATATGACGATAGATCGCGGCCAGCGCGCCGCGGCGCCGTTGATTTATATCCGGCAGGTTAAGCGTTCGCAGCTCCGCCAGGCCATCCCATTCCTTGAGGAACCGCCAGTCCACGCGCAACACCGCGAGATGCGCGGGGTTGTCGAAGAAATTCGGGTTCACGCGATCCAGACTTTCCTGTCCCATGCGGTACGCGTACTTGCTTCCGAGGGACCAATTCGCCGTGAGGTCGTAGTTCAGATCCAGCGCCGCGATGTGGCTCTTCTGAAGGAACTCGGCTGCGGTGTTCTGCAATCCCACCTGACCCGTGGTCGGCACGTTATAAAAGTAGGTGTACTTGACCAGCGCATTTAGCCGGTCGTTCCTCACCGGACGGTACGCGTAGCCGACCACGGCCTCGGTGTAGCCCCCCGCATAGAACTCGCCGAGCGAGCTATCACTGACCGAGTGGTCCAGCTTGCCGATCAAGCGCCAGTCGGGCGTCAGTTGCAACTTGAAATTGTTGCGAAACAGCCATGTAGTGATTTCGTTATGTGTCTGGTCGGGTTGTTCCGCGTTATCGCGGCGAAACTCGATCGCGCTCGAGAACTGTATCTTAGCCACGCCGTAGCCTATGTGGCCCCCTGCCGCCTTGCGATCTGTCTCGGCGCCGGTCTGTGAGTCGCGCAGTTTGCCGACCTCCGCGCTGCCGCCGAAATTCCAGCGTTCTTTCCCCCCGAGGTTGATTCCGGTGGTGTGAGTGAGTCCGCTCAGGGACCCGCCATCCTGGTAACGCTCCTCGACGTAGACACTCGAAGTGTCGGAGAGCCGCGTCTTCACCCCCGAGACCAGGTTGCCCTGACTCCCGTGAAGCAGCAGCCCGTTGTCTGTCCGCTCGTTTTCCAGCGAATAGTTCAAGTAATAACTGGTCCGCTCGGAATAGAGATAGCTAGTGCCAACCTTTCCACCGGGTCCGAGGTGTCCGTCAGACGCCTCCCCGTCGATCCGGAAGCGTTTCGTCAGGCGATAGGAGCCGCCTACGCCGATGCGATCATTGTCTTCACGGCCGCCGCTTGCCGCAACCGTGCGCTGGCCGAAGCCATAGGCGCTCCAGGAGGCGCTGGAATCGAACTTCACCTGCGCGACCGCGTCCGTTCGCTCGCCCTGAATCTGCGTTAGAGGAACAACCGGCGAATGGTCCTTACGCAGGTCGTTGCGCACGCCGGTGCTGATGGTCCATCTTTCGGCTAGCTTGTAAGCCACGTCCAATTCGACCGCCCGGGTCTCAAGCCCCTGGTTCTCGATTTTCTGATCGCCCTTGGCTGCGAGACTCAAGCTGCTCGTCACGGGCATCCTGAACGTTCCGCCGTATTGCTCGGTGTCCTTGATCGTGGCCTGTCCCGGCGACGAATAACCGGCGTCGATGTTCTGCTTATAGAATGTGAAGCGACCGTCGTGGCCCTTGAAGAAATCGCTCAGCCCAACGCTCAGGTCGGCGCGGTAGGCGCCCGCTTTCGCGCCGGTGAACGACTGGTCGTTGGGACCCTGAAACCCGAATCCGCCATCATTGGATTGCAGTGAGGGAGAGAGGAGACCCGTGCTGCGGCCTGCCTGCAACTTGAACCAGGAATTGGCGCTCTTCCGCAACGTGAGGTCTGCGGCGCCGAGGTTGCTAGAGGAGTCCCCCTCGTTGGAATCGGCCGTAAATCCGAGCCGCACATAGTCGTTGAACCAGTAATGAGCTTGACCGCCGCCGGCGACTTGGCCCAGCTTTTCGAAACCTGGCGTATATTCGTAACGCACCACCAGGTAAGCCTCGTCACCGCTCAAGCCGCTCGTGCGCACTAGCAAGTTATCGTTAGCGGTCGACGAGAGCGGCTGCGAGAGCAGAACCCGGCCCTGCAGGTAGTCGATGTCGTAGTCCACGTTGGGTTGTAGGTTGACCACCCCTGTGACGATGCTAGAGTCCTTGTCGCGGATTTCGATGCGCACGCGCTCAGAGCCCGTCAAGACGTCCTGGTGGTGCAGGAAGTAGAGCGATCCGCCCGTCCCTCGGAATGCCTCATAGCTCGCCATCGTTCCCGGCTGGGCCGCGAATCCATCCACCGTGAACCGTCGCTCACCGAAGCTGGTGGTGGGTTCGGCCGCGTAGTGCGCGTTAGCTCCGTACAAGCCTCGGTCTACGTGGGCCAGCTCGTTATCCAAATACCCGACCTTGAAATTGCCCCACATCCCGTAATTCTCGCCATTGCTCGCCTTGACGTAGAACTTGCCCATGGTTGGCGCCATTTCCTGCACCACACCGTCGTCGCCGAACGATGGGTAATAATAGTCGGGATCGATGCGCCGGAATAACGAATCGGGCGACTTGGCGAGAAAGTTGCTGAACAGGTCCTTCACCGGGCCTTCGCGGGTGTCCGCGCTCGCCGTCAACCGCCAGTTCTGGTGCACATTTCCGTTCAGGTAAAACGCCAGCCGGCCGTCCAGGGATGAATTGTAGGGCTGTGGATTATTCTCGCCTTCCTGCAGCTTTGCCGGGGCGCTCGCGCTATTCTTCGATACCGTCAAGTCGGCAACGCCGACGTAGAACAGGTCCGTGCGTTTGAACTCCAGGTCGCGAAGATACAGGGAGCCGTTGCCCGCATCATCGAGGACCGCGACTTCGACGCTATGCGCTCCGGCCGGAAGGATCTCCTCCGCAGCGAAGTTGCCCTGCGCGTCGACCGGAATTTGGCGGCCCGCTACCCAAACCGTGTGCCCGGCCGGTATGCCGCCGCCTTGCACCTTCACTGTGCCGCTGCCGAGCGGAATCTGCTGGCGCTTCAGGTCGTTCTCGCCGTAGGCGGCCAGCAGCTCGCGTGCTGACGGCCCGTCGGAAGCCGCGACGTTTCCATGCGAGGGCTCGCGGTACAGCCGCAACGGCCGCGCGTCCGTTTCGTCGAAATTACCCTTGGAGTCATAGGCGCGCAGCAGGTATTTGAGTTCGCGTGCCGGGCCCGCGAGAATTTCTGCTGTCGGATGCCATTCCGCAAGGCCCGCGTCGTCGACAGCGATGATCTTGAGCGGCGCGGCTTCCAAGGACTGCTGCTGCTCGAATATTCGGATTTCAGCTCGCTTGAGAAAGCTTGCATAGTTGCTATACATCCGGAAATGCACTACCGACGATGCAGGACCGCCGCCTAAGTCGCTCACGGCCACGGCGACTGGATTCGCCGCGACGCCGAGCCGCCGCCGCCCCTCCAGATTGTCGAAGCGGAAGTGGATCTTGGCGTTGTCCAGCGCGACGTCGGTGCAGCGCTGGATGTCGGAAGAGCTGCGGCCCGGGTCATCGATCGGCTTGCCATCGACGGTAATGCGCATCACATTCAGCTCGTACGGACTTTTCGGACGAACCTCCTGGGTCAAACGCGTAATATCCACGCCCTCGTAGTTGTCCAACGGCAACAGTTCGTCGTACACGACCTGCACGCGCACGAACGAGTCTTGATCCTGGGTGAAGCCGGCGTTTACGACGTCGTCGGACTGGACGTAGCCGCGTCCCTCGTGTTCGGACCGCGAGCCCGACAAGACCGGGTCCTGCATGAGCGCATCCATAGCGCGGCGAGCCCGCGCTGCGGAAAGCCCGATGTCGTCGCCATACACGGACGCGGTGCGGCGGTCGAGTCGCTCGTTCTTCGTGTACCCTATAAACCGCAGTCGTGCGTTGGTCCGATCCGCAATTTCCGTCAGCGCGCGCTGCAGGTTTGCCGCGTAGCCTGCCGGAATGATCGGCTGGCCGTTCTCAAGCTCGAGGGATGGAATGCTGCCCCAAGGGGGATCGTAAACCCTGGTCACCGTTTCCTCGGTATCGTCCGGGCACAGTTGCGGCTCATCCGATAACTCTTGGAGAGGATCGTCGTACCAGAATTCCACCTCGATGCGGCGATTCAGCGACCGTCCCTGGGCGGTTTCGTTTGAGCCAATCGGGTGGGAGGCCCCGCGGCCGTCGCTTTCGATCGCCGACGCGGGCAATCCCAGGATTTTCTGCATTTCCAATGCGACGCGGTGCGCCCTTGCCTTCGACAGCGACAAGGGGTTTCCGTAAGTGCTCTCGTCGAGGCCAGTCAGCGGCGCGTCGTCAGTGTACCCGATGAACCGGACCGTCACGCCCCGCTTGTCTCGCAGGTTGTCGAGCGCCTGCCGGACCTGTCTTGTGAAGGCATCAGAAATGGGAGTGTTCTCGTCCTCGTACCGCAGTGGCGCGACAAGCTTCCTGACACGCGTCCGCGGCGTCTGGCCTTCCCTGTAGCGCATCTTGCAAACGTTCTCCGCACGGCAGACCTTGATGAGCTTGGTTTTATCCGTCGAATTCGACTCGTGCGACCATTCCCGAAAGGTCTGGTCGCTGGACAGATGCCGCTCGACCGGCTCGCCGGGCTTGGCCGTGTTGACCTGACCGACGCCCGCGGGGGCAGTCATCATCAGCAGTCCGACAAGCAGCAGGAGATGGCGCAGCTTGCTCATACCCTTCACCTGCTCCCCGGTCCACGCACGTCGGACCGCTTGGGCGGGCCACCACGCCGCCAGAAGACTTCAGGCTCAATGGCCAGCACATAGCCGTCTTTCTTCGCATTCCACGCTTCGGTCAACTGCTGCTTAAACGCTTCCAAGCGCTCCTGGACGAGTGCCTCATCCTCCGTGTCGGCAACGTAGGAGAGACGCAGCACCGACGGCGCTTTGCGCAGTTCCTCGAGGAGTAAATTGACGCGTGGCCGCCACTGGATACGGATTTCGGTCTTACCCGCCTCGAAGGCCGCATCGGACAGGTCGATAGCGACCACCCGGTGAATTGACGCACCGAAATCGAATTTCAGGGCCTTGCCGCTTGTGGCGCGCTTGATCTGCACTTGGTCAGTCGACATCCGGAAGCCGCTTGGCAGGGTCCGGTCGTCGAGCTTCAGCACGAAGTTGCTGCCGCGGTCCTCATTAGGCGTGATTGCGCAGGTGATGTGGAACCGCCCGTACTGATCCGTCGTCGCTTCCAGACCTGTTGCTGTCACCACACGCACGCCGGGCAGGCCATCTTCGCCGCCGTCTTGCACTCCGTTGCGATTGACGTCGTTGAAGACCTTGCCATACACGTCCGTGCAATCGAACGTCTGATCCGGGACCACACGAACCCTGGCGGTCGCCTCACCGGACAGCGGCTTGCCCGTCAGACCGTCCATGACCTGGGCGCGGTTG
>WNGL01003336.1_pt1 | contig 19290 bp, 11 predicted proteins | sample 5400591 | NCBI WGS metagenome assembly WNGL01 (sample SAMN13153377, study PRJNA577476) | soil metagenome | isolation source: 80 cm soil or saprolite under Garry oak tree replicate 1 | place: USA:California | collected 2016-06-15 | reverse complement strand
AAACTCAAAGAGATTACTTTCGCCAAGTTTGACGAAACTGTCGAATTGACGATGTGGCTCGGCGTCGATCCGCGTAAAGCGGATCAGCTTGTGCGCGGCACGCTCGTTTTACCGCACGGGCTGGGAAGATCAAAGACGGTCCTGGTGATAGCGCAGGGCGAGAAGATCAAGGAAGCTGAAGACGCCGGCGCCGATTTTGTCGGCGGTGAAGACATGGTCAATAAGATCAAGGGCGGATGGTTGGGTTTTGATGCGGTCATCGCGACACCCGACATGATGCGTCTGGTGGGTGGACTCGGGAAGGTGCTGGGGCCGCGCGGTTTGATGCCTAATCCCAAGACGGGCACGGTTACGTTTGATGTGAAGACCGCCGTAAATGAAACCAAAGCGGGCAAGGTCGAATATCGGGTCGATAAGACGGGAGTGATTCACACGGCGGTCGGCAAAGTTTCGTTTGATGAGAACAAAATCACCGAAAATACTCGCGCGCTGATCGATGCCGTGGTGAAAGCGAAGCCGTCTACTGCCAAAGGCAAATATGTGAAGAAAGTTAATCTCGCATCGACGATGAGCCCGGGTTTGCTGCTGGACGAAGCTGCGTTCGCCAAGTGAGAAATTGAGATGAAAACGAGAAAAGAAAAACAAAGGGACCTCGACGCCCTCGCCGAACAGTTTAAAGACGCCAACGCAGCGATGCTGGTGAGTTTTCAGAAGATGACGGTCGCGAAGGATCAGGAATTGCGCCGACAATTGCGTGAAGCAGGGGTGACTTATTCGGTAGTTAAGAATACCCTGGCGCGCAAAGCTGCCGCGGGCACGCCGCTGGAGCCGATGGCTGATCAGTTCAAAGGCGTAACCGCGGTCGCTCTCAGCACTGCCGATCCGGTTGCGCTGTCCAAGGCGATCTCGAAGTTCTCGAAGGCAAATCCTGAGATCTTCAAGTTTAAAGTCGGATTGGTTGAAGGCAGGGTGATCGAGCTTCGCGAAGTCGAAGCAATCGCCAGCCTGCCTTCGCGTGAGGAATTATTGTCGAAGGTCTTGTTCCTGCTTAATAGTCAGGCGCAGCGCCTGGTGAATGTAATTTCGGCGGTACCACGTAATTTGGCAGTGGTCGTCAAGCAGGTCGGCGACAGTAAGGCTGCGTAAGAGTTTGTTTAGATTTTCGAATCGGTTCAGAATTCGAGCCGGTTCGATGCTTGGTTGGGAAGGAAGCACAGGTTCGGGACGCGGAAGACGAGCGTGGCGATGGTGTCAGATCGCCTTAACGACTCGGACGCTTTTCTCAGTTGTGATGCAGCAACGCGAAAGGTGTCCCGTGGGTTCTCCTGCTGCGGATCGTAAATAGGAAAGCAACACTAGAACCCTTTTTGAGGAGGATAGAAAGTAGTCATGGCACTATCGAATCAGGAAATTGTTGACGCTCTGAAAGAAAAGAGTCTCCTGGAGACCTCAGAGTTGGTGAAAATGATTGAAGAGGCCTTCGGCGTTTCGGCGGCCGCGGCGGTAGCCGCAGGTCCTGCGGTCGGGGCCGCGGCGGCTGGTGGCGGAGAGGCAGCGGCGGCAGAAGAGAAGACTGAGTTTGACGTCATTCTTCAAGCCATCGGTGGAAATAAGATCAACGTCATCAAGGTCGTTCGTGAGGTCACCGCCCTTGGTCTGAAGGAAGCGAAAGACCTTGTTGAAGCAGCGCCAAAGGCCGTAAAAGAAGGCGTTTCAAAAGAAGAAGCCGAGACGGTCAGACAAAAATTGGCGGACGCTGGGGCAACCGTAGAAGTTAAGTAAAGTGCTTGGGTCTTTGGTCTTTGACCTTTGGCTTTTGTCAAAGACCCAAGACCGAAGACCAAACACCGTCTTAGCTTGGCTTGACCTTTGATTCTTGAATCGTTAACTTAGGGGAGTATTGAGTCGCTGGCGTTACTCCCGGAAAACTCTGAAACGATGCAATCGCTTTTCGTTAATGAAGCGGTCGGGGCATGGTGCGCTCCGACCGCTTAACCGTCTGTTTGGGGTTCGCGCCGGTGGCGGTTCAACTGTAGCAGTAGCGTAAACTGAAAAAGATAGGAACATCATGTCTGCAAATTTACTTGAAACACTGAATCCAGGATTGGGGCGGCGCACAAGTCAGGCTCCGAAGCGCCAGGATTTTTCCAAAATCAAAACTTCAGTGCCGATTCCGAATCTAATTGAGATTCAGCGCGAATCATATAACCGATTCTTACAAATGGATGCGCTTCCGGAGGAGCGTCAGAGCATCGGACTGCAAGCAGTTTTTCGATCGGTGTTCCCGATCTCGGATTTTCGCGAGACGGCAACGCTCGACTTTGTCGAATACCATATCGGCAATTGGCAGTGCAAATGCGGCAACCTCGAAGGGTTGAAGTATCTGCGCACCGCGTGCAAGAACTGCGATGCCAGCATCAAAGTCGATCCTTTGCGTCCGGGCGAAACGCTCTGTCACGTTTGCGGTGCCTTCAACTCGGTGCGGCCGGAACTTTGCCCAAATTGCGGCGAGCCGGTTGGCCTTAAGCACAAACACGATCAGCAGGAATGTCAGGAGCGCGGCATGAGCTACAGCGTGCCGCTGAAGGTAAAGATTCGGTTGACGGTTTACGATAAAGACCCGGATACAAACGTCAAATCGATTCGCGACATTAAGGAAGAAGAGGTCTTCTTCGGCGAAATTCCTCTGATGACCGACAATGGCACCTTCATCATCAACGGAACTGAGCGCGTCATCGTGTCGCAGCTTCATCGCTCGCCTGGTGTCTTTTTCAAACGGGGCCAGATGTTCATCGCCAAAATCATTCCGTATCGCGGCTCGTGGGTCGAGTTTGAATATGACCAGAAGAATCTGCTCTACGTGCGGGTAGGCAAGCGCAAGTTCCTGGCGTCGATCTTTCTGCGGGCCCTGGGCATCTGGCTGAAATCAAACTTCAACAGCAAATCATTTGGCAGCGACGGCCAGTTGGAGGAAGCAGTTAAGTCGGCGTCTTTCACCGACGAGGATCTCGTGCGCGCCTTCTACGTGGTCGATGAAGTGCGCGTGGAAAACGGCCGGTTGATGGTCCAGATTCCGGAAGCGGGACCCACGAACCTGATTGGAATGAAAGTCGACTTCGAGATCAAGGGCCGCAGCCCCGATCCAATTGTGCGCAAGGGCAAAGAGATTTCCAGGACTTCACTCGAAGGCCTGCGAAAGGCAAAAATTGGTGAAGTCGAAATCGAACCTTTGCAATTCGAAGGCGCCTACGCTGCGGCCGACGTCGTCAACACTGAAACCGGTGAAGTACTGCTCGAAGCTAACACTGAAATCACGACCGCGAAATTGCAGGAGATTGCTGAAAGCGGCATCCAGGGCTTTGGGGTTTTCTTTCCTGAGCGAGACGACGTGGGCGTTGTCGTCTCGCAGACTCTGAAGAAAGACGCGATCAGCAAGCCAGTCGACGCCTTGCTCGAAATCTATCGCAAGATGCGTCCAGGCGATCCGCCGACCGTGCAGACTGCCTATCGTTTGTTGGAAGGCATGTTCTTCGATCCGCGCAAGTTCGACTTCTCGCGCGTGGGCCGTCTGAAATTCAATATCAAGATGGGCAAGCCGGAGATGGGTCGTATAGACGATCCGCTGTTGGCGGCCAAAGACTTCTTCGAGGTCGTCTCGTACGTCCTGAAGATGCGCAAGAATCCCGTCGACGAACAGAAGCGTCCTATTTATCAGGCTGACGACATCGATCATCTCGGCAATCGGCGCGTGCGGGCTGTGGGCGAATTGTTGGAAAACCAGTTTCGTATCGGACTCGAGCGCATGGAACGTGCGATCAAGGAAAAGATGTCGATACATCAGGAAATGCAGACCACGATGCCGCGCGATCTTATCAATGCGAAGCCGGTGACGGCGGCGGTACGCGAGTTCTTCGGCTCGTCGCAGTTGTCGCAGTTCATGGACCAGACGAATCCGCTCTCAGAGATCACGCACAAGCGTCGTCTTTCTGCGCTGGGACCTGGAGGATTGAGCCGCGAGCGCGCGGGATTCGAAGTGCGCGATGTACACCCGACTCACTATGGCCGCATTTGTCCGATTGAGACACCGGAAGGTCCGAACATCGGACTTATCTCGAGCCTTTCGTGCTATGCGCGCATTAACGAGTTTGGGTTTATCGAATCGCCGTATCGCAAGGTTGTTGACGGCCGCGTCGTCGAGTACGTGCGAGTGATCAATGGCGGCGAGACCAAGTTAAAGCCGGGCCAGCACGTGCCGCAGGACGAGGTTGACAAAGCGAACAAACGTGTCGGCGCCAACGGCGACAAGGCGAGCTATGATCCTCATCCGTTTTATTTGACCGCCTGGGAAGAGGACAAGCACGTCGTCGGTCAGGCCAATATCGAACTTGATGACAATGGCTACATCGTCAACGAGCGCAACGCGGCGCGGAAAGCCGGAGAGTTCATTCTCGCGCAGCGCGATGAAATCGAATATGTTGACGTGTCGCCGAAGCAACTGGTTTCGGTGGCCGCCTCGCTGATTCCATTTCTGGAAAACGATGACGCCAACCGCGCCTTGATGGGATCGAACATGCAGCGCCAATCGGTGCCCTTGCTGCGCGCGGAAGCGCCGTACATCGGCACCGGCATGGAAGACGTAACGGCACGCGATTCGGGCGCGGTGGTGATTGCCCGACGCGACGGCACGGTTGACTATGTCGACTCTGAGCGAATAATCGTCCGCGCCGATCACAATGTCGACGGCACCATCTCTCGCGAAGTGACCGCGGATATCTACACCCTGATTAAGTTCAAGCGGTCTAATCAGAACACCTGCATCAATCAGCGCCCGATCGTTCACGTCGGTGAGCGCGTCGCCAAGGGCCAGGTGATTGCTGACGGACCTTGCACCGATCGCGGCGAACTGGCGTTGGGCCGGAACGTGCTGGTTGCGTTCATGCCGTGGCGTGGTTACAACTTCGAAGACGCGATTCTGGTTTCCGAGCGTTTGGTGAAAGAGGACTACTACACTTCGATTCACATTGAGGAACTCGAAATCGAGGCCCGCGATACCAAACTCGGCCCGGAAGAAATTACGCGTGACATTCCCAACGTCGGCGAAAACATGCTGCGCGATTTGGACGAGAGCGGAATCATTCGCATCGGCGCGCAAGTTAAACCCGGCTCGATTCTGGTTGGCAAAGTCACCCCCAAGGGCGAAACCCAGTTGACCGCCGAAGAGAAACTGTTGCGCGCGATCTTTGGTGAGAAGGCCGCCGACGTCAAAGACGCCTCGCTGGTGTCGCCTCCAGGTATTGATGGCACCGTGGTCGACGTTCAGGTCTTCACGCGCAAAGGGCAGGAGAAGGATCAGCGCTCGATGTCGATCGAAGAGGAAGAAGAAGAGCGTCTGCGCCGCGACCTCGAAGACGAAATTCGCATCCTGCATGAACAGCGTAACGAGCGTATCTACGAGCTGTTCGAAGAGCGCAAGCTGGCGCAGGATCTTACGGTCAATCGCGAAGTCGTCATTCCGAAGGGCGTGCCGATTACTCGCGAAATGCTGCAAGGTGTCGAGCCCAAAGCTTTGCGGAAAGCCGAGGTTGCCGGCTCGCGCGTCGATGCGGCCTCCGAAGTCAAGGAATACGAAGATCGTACTGAGCGGCAGATCAAAATTCTTTCGGACATTTACGAAGAGAAGATCGCCAAGCTGCGTCAGGGCGACGAGCTCAGCCCTGGCGTGATTAAGATGGTCAAAGTCTTCATCGCCATGAAGCGCAAGCTCTCCGTAGGCGACAAGATGGCCGGGCGACACGGTAACAAGGGCGTTATCGCGCGCATCCTGCCGGAAGAAGACATGCCTTATCTGCCGGACGGAACGCCGGTCGAAATTGTTTTGAATCCGCTGGGCGTGCCGTCGCGCATGAACGTGGGCCAGATACTCGAGACGCACCTTGGCTGGGCCGCTCGAGTGCTCGGCTTGTATTTCGCGACGCCGGTGTTCGATGGCGCGACGGAGAAAGAAATCAAGAAGAAACTCGAAGAGGCCGGCAGCCGCGCTCGCGAACTTGGACTGCCCGAGATCGTGAACGAATCGGGCAAGGCCGTGCTGTACGATGGACTGACCGGCGATCCTTTCGAGCAAAAGGTGACGGTCGGCTACATCTACATGCTGAAACTTTCGCATCTGGTTGACGACAAGATTCACGCGCGTTCGATTGGGCCGTATTCGTTGATTACGCAACAGCCGCTCGGCGGCAAAGCACAATTTGGGGGACAGCGTTTCGGCGAAATGGAAGTGTGGGCGCTGGAAGCGTATGGCGCTGCGCACATCCTCCAAGAGTTGTTGACGGCGAAGTCCGACGATGTCGCTGGACGATCGAAGATCTACGAAGCAATCGTCAAAGGCGAAGCTGATTTCGATCCCGGCTTGCCGGAATCGTTCAACGTGCTCGTGCGCGAGCTACAGTCGCTGTGCCTTGACGTTGAGTTGGTGCAAAAAGACGGCGGCGCGGAGACACCGGTCGCCGAACCGTTGATTACGTCTGGAATCTAGTTACTTTCGATTGGCCAGTGTTCAGAGTTCAACCTTTAGGTTGTTTCTGACGGCCAGCGCAAGCTAAAGCTTGAACTCTGAACATTGGTCAATCGGAAATCCGAAATGGAGATAAAACGTGTTTCGATTTCATCAAGAGAAAACGCAACTCGCGCCTGATTTCGAGGCGATTCGCATCTCGCTGGCTTCACCGGAAAAGATCCGTCAGTGGTCGCACGGTGAAGTAACCAAGCCTGAGACGATCAATTACCGCACGTTCAAACCTGAGCGTGACGGTCTGTTTTGCGCGCGCATCTTTGGCCCGGTCGCCGATTGGGAGTGTCTCTGCGGCAAGTACAAACGCATGAAGCACCGCGGCGTGATCTGCGACAAGTGCGGTGTCGAAGTCACGCAGGCGAAAGTGCGTCGCGAGCGTCTCGGCCATATCGATCTGGCCAGCCCTTGTTCGCACGTTTGGTTTTTCAAAGGCCTGCCCTCGCGCATCGGTCATTTGCTGGACATTCCGTTGCGCGAGTTGGAGAAGGTGCTCTACTTCGAATCTTACATCGTCATCGATCCCGGCGAGGTGAAGGAGTTGAAAGAGCGCGAGCTGCTCACCGACGAACGCTATCGCGAATTGGCGCGTGACTATCCGGCGCAGTTCGTTGCCAAGATGGGCGCCGAAGCAATTAAGGAACTGCTTTCGATGGTCAACATCGAAGAGCTGGCGGTTGAGTTGCGCCGGAAGATGCGCGAGGAAACTTCGCAGCAGAAGAAGCTGAAGTATTCCAAACGTCTCAAGGTCGCGACGTCCTTCCTCAAATCCGGTAATCATCCCGAGTGGATGATTCTCGACGTGATTCCGGTGATTCCGCCCGAGCTGCGTCCGCTGGTGCCGCTTGATGGCGGACGGTTCGCGACTTCCGACCTGAACGATCTGTACAGGCGCGTTATCAATCGCAACAATCGTCTGAAGAAGTTGATGGAACTGCGCGCGCCCGAAGTCATTGTGCGCAACGAAAAGCGGATGCTTCAGGAGGCTGTGGACGCTCTGTTCGACAACGGTCGTCGTGGTCGCGTGCTGCGCGGGGTGAATAACCGGCCGCTGAAATCTTTGAGTGGAACCTTGAAAGGCAAGCAGGGACGCTTTCGTCAGAACCTGCTTGGTAAGCGCGTAGATTACTCAGGCCGTTCGGTGATCGTGGTCGGTCCGGAATTGAAACTGCACCAATGCGGTTTGCCGAAGAAGATGGCATTGGAACTCTTCAAGCCATTCATCTACAACCAGCTCGAGAAGCAAGGACACGCGGCCACAATCAAGCAGGCGCGCGAAATGGTTGAGCGGCAGGAGCCGGTCGTGTGGGACATTCTCGAAGAAGTTATTCGCGAGCATCCCGTGCTGCTGAACCGCGCGCCCACGCTGCACCGTCTGGGTATTCAGGCGTTCGAGCCGGTGCTGGTCGAGGGCAAAGCCATCAAGATTCATCCACTCGTGTGCACTGCATTCAACGCCGACTTTGATGGCGACCAGATGGCGGTGCACATTCCGCTTTCTCCGGAAGCGCAGATCGAAGCCGCGGTGCTGATGCTTTCTTCGAACAACATTCTCAGTCCGGCGAGCGGCCAGCCGATCGCTGTGCCGTCGCAGGACATCGTGCTCGGCATTTACTACCTGACGCGCGAGAAGGAAGGCGCGAAAGGCGAAGGCCGGGTGTTCGCATCGCTCGAGGAAGTGCTACTGGCGCTGGACGCGAAAGAAGTGACCACGCAGACGCCGATCAAGTTGCGCATCACGGGCGACTTGATCGACTTAACGCAGGAGCACGACACGCAGGATATCCTGCGCGGCCTCGTGCAGGAAGACGTGCGACGCGTCATCAACACCACTGTGGGCCGTGTGATCTTCAACGACTCGATTCCGGCGGGTTTGCCGTTCATCAACGGCACGCTGCGCAAGAAAGGATTGCAGTCGCTGGTTAATTATTCGCACATTCGACTCGGCCACGAGATGACGGTGAAGATGCTCGACGATCTGAAGAATCTCGGCTTCCTATATGCAACCAAGGCCGGCATCTCGATTGGCATAGACGATTTGGTGACGCCACCTTCCAAGCCCGAGATCGTAGGCAAGGCCGAAAAGGATGTGATCACCGTCGAGCAGCAGTATCGCGACGGTGTGATCACTAACGGGGAGCGGCAGAATAAGGTCATTGCCATCTGGTCGGAAGCGACGGACAAGGTCGCCAAAGAGATGTTCAAGGCGATGGACGACCGCGAGAAGGCGACCAAAGAACTGAACCCGATCCTGATAATGTCAGATTCCGGCGCGCGCGGCTCGGCGCAACAGATTCGGCAGCTGGCCGGCATGCGCGGATTGATGGCCCGGCCCTCTGGCGAAATCATCGAGACGCCGATTCAGTCAAATTTCCGCGAGGGCCTGAACGTGTTGCAGTACTTTATCTCGACCCACGGCGCGCGGAAAGGTCTGGCTGATACGGCGTTAAAGACCGCAGACTCTGGTTACCTGACGCGGCGTCTGGTGGATGTGGCCCAGGACGTCATTATCAGCGAACAGGATTGTGGCACGCTCAAGGGTATTTCGGCTTCAGCGATTGTCGAAGGCGGCGAAGAAATCGAGAGCCTTCGCGATCGCATCGTGGGCCGCACGGCGCTCGAAGACGTGATCGATCCGGTGGAAGGCACTAGTATCGTCGAAGCCAATCAGGAAATCGATGAGGATCTCGCGGCCGAGATTCAACGCTCAGGCGTGCAGCGCGTGCGCATTCGATCCGTGCTGACCTGCGAATCGCGACGCGGCTGCTGCATAAAGTGCTATGGCCGCAATCTGGCCACCGGCCGTCCAGTCGATATCGGCGAGGCCGTCGGCGTAATCGCGGCCCAGTCGATTGGCGAGCCGGGCACGCAGCTTACGATGCGCACGTTCCATATCGGTGGTACGGCGCGCCTGGAAGAATCTTCGAAGCACGAAGCGCGTGTCGAAGGCAAGGTCAAATACATCGATCTGCAAACCGTCAAGAGCCGCAAGGGCGAGCGCGTCGCCATGAATCGTATCGGCGCCTTGACGATCATCGATGAGCGTGGCCGCGAAGTCGCGCGTTATCAGATCGTTTACGGAGCGCACATTCTGGTCGAAGACGGTGACCACGTCGCCCAGGATCAATTGCTGGCGACCTGGGATCCGTTCACCTTCGCGATCTTGACCGAAGTCGCCGGCACCGTGAAGTTTCAGGACCTCAAGGAAGGTGTGACCTTCGAGGAAGAGACTGATCAGGTTACCGGTCTTTCACACATGGTGGTGAAAGAGTCGCCGGATGAAAAGAAGCAGCCGCGTATGGAGATTCGCAGTGGCAGCCGGGTGCTGAAGGTTTACCAAATGCCGGTGCGCGCGAATTTGATGGTTGGCGATGGCGAGCAAGTTGAACCGGGCGATATCATCGCTAAGATTCCCCGCGAAACCACGAAAACCAAGGACATCACCGGTGGTCTGCCGCGTGTGGTGGAGTTATTCGAAGCTCGCCGGCCGTCGGAAGCTGCGGTGATGTCGGAGATCGATGGCACGGTTAAGCTCGGCCCAATCTCTAAAGGCAAGCGCAAACTAATTATCGTCGGCGACGACGGTGAAGAGCGCGAGTACGACATTCCGCGCGGCACGCATATCAATGTGCAGGAAGGCGATCGCGTCAAAGCCGGCGAGGCGCTGATGGATGGCCCACTGAATCCGCACGACATTCTGCGCGTGCTCGGCATGAACCGTTTGCAGGAATACCTGGTGAACGAAATCCAGGAGGTCTACCGCCTGCAGGGCGTGAACATCAACGATAAGCACATCGAAGTAATCGTGCGTCAGATGTTGCGTTGGGTGAAGATTAAAGAGGTGGGTGACACTGAATTCCTTTTGGAAGAACAGGTCGATCGCTTCCGCTTCACAGATGAAAACGAACGCGTTCGCGGCGAGAAAGGCGAAGTCTCCCAGGCTGAACCTTTGTTGCTGGGAATCACAAAAGCTTCTCTTTCGACTGATTCGTTCATCTCGGCAGCATCGTTCCAGGAAACGACTCGGGTGCTGACCGAGGCCGCGATCTCTGGTCGCGTGGACTATCTGCGCGGCTTGAAGGAAAACGTAATCATGGGTCGCCTGATCCCTGCAGGCACCGGCATGGAGTACTACCGCAACGTCGACATCGAGCGCGACGAGACCATCGGCGAAGCTCAACGCGAGGAAGCCGAAGAATTTCCCGAGATTCTCGGCGGAGCTGAGTTACCGATGCCACCCACCCACGCCGTGTTGGCTACTGTTGGCGAAGACGACGGCGAGGAAGAAGTTGAGGCTGGCGAGATCGGCGAAGAAGAATAGGCTACTTTCATCCTAATCTAATCAAACCGGCGGGACTGCTCAGTCTCGCCGGCTTTTCTATGAGCGCTGTTCATCGCAAGCCGTCATCACGATTTCGACGTTCTCTTATCGAGATACGCTTTGCGACTCCGATAGGAGTCGGATGTTTATAGTTTCCTCGATCAAATTAACCAATAGCTCCGTAAGGAGCGAAATGTGCGCGCCGATCTTAGAAACATTGCGCTCTTACAGAGCGCTATGGAGTAATAATGGTCGCAGATCTATAAATATTTTGTCCCTCCGGGACTGAAGAAAACGCCCAACGCTCTGATACAGCAAAATCATTTTAGACTTCCCAATCGCCTCCTATTGCGGTAATATGCCTCGCCAGGCGGCGGTTCCTTATGACCTCTGCCTGAGTCTTCCCGATCGTTGCGTTGCTTTCGCGAGCAGCGCGGCCAAGTCAACACAGTCCCGGCAAGGCATTACCCGTTGTAGCCGCTTTCAGTCTCGTTTGTAGTTCGAAGCAGGAGATTTATTGTGAAAAGAAATACCCTCCACCTCGTCGTTTGTCTGTTCCTAGTTGCGAGTGTTCAGACCGTTCGCGCACAGGATACGAATTCCGATGCCGCGAAATTCGACAAACTGAAGTTTGTCGGACAAACACATGAATCGCTTCCCGATCTCGTGCGGCGCGTTAAGCCTTCGGTGGTTTCCGTGCTGACTTATGACGCGAAGGGAGAGCCGCTGATCAGCGGCAGCGGATTCTTTATCCGCCCCGGACAGGTCGTCACTAACATGCACGTCATTCGTGGCGCGCGTCGAGTCGAGATTCATACGCTCGAAGGCAAAGGCCGGACGTATCCAGTCGCGGGCGCTTTGGCCGTCGATGAAGAAGCTGATCTTGCGTTGCTCAGTGTGGACGTGCCCGCGGAACGTTCACGTCCGCTTCCGCTGGCGACTGCTTTGCCTGACGAAGGCGAGCAAGTCTTCCTGATCGGGAATCCTTTGCGACTCGAGGGCTCGGTCAGCGATGGCATCGTTTCGGCCGTGCGCGAAGTGCCTGCTGTCGGTCGCATCATTCAGATCACTGCTCCAGTTTCGCACGGTAACAGCGGCAGTCCACTTTTGAACATGAGCGGACAAGTGATCGGCATCGTCACGGTCAAAGTCACTAACGGCCAGAACATCAATCTCGCCCTGGGAGTTGCGCGCATCGCCGAGCTTCAGCCAGCAGCGCCGATCGCATTCGATCAATTGGCGTCAAAAAACAGATCGACAACTCAACCTGAGGTGCTGGCAGAATTGTGGTACCGAGGTGGAATCGATTCTTTATGGTTAGGAAATTATGATAGCGCGCTCAGCTATTTCGAGACAGCTGCCAACCGAAATCCGCGCCGGCCAGAGACGTGGATTCAAATCGGCTATTGCAAGGTCAAACAGGGCCGCAACGACGAAGCGATCCGCGCTTATCAACACGCCATTCAACTTCGTCCGAACTCTGGTGAGGCCAACAACAAACTGGGCGACGCTTACTACTATGCTGGGCGCTTCAACGAGGCGATTGCAGCCTACAAACAGGCGGCGCGCCTGCAACCCGAGCAGCCCGAGGCTTATTACAATCTCGGCCTGGCGTATCTTGAAATCGGTGACCGCGAAGGGGCTCTGACCCAAAGCCGCGTGCTCGAATCGATTGCCCCGGATTTGAATAAGAAGTTATTGGCAGAGATGCAGCGCTAGAAAAAATCATTTTCCATTTGTCATTTGACATTTTTTGACATTTTTCATTTTGCCCATTGACTCTTGTTGATGTCGGTTTGCGTGACTTCGGCTTGCGCGTCGTTGTCGTCCTCACAAAACAGACCTACGCGGCACACCAAGCACTCCAAAAAATGACCAAATGGAAAATGACAAATGAGAAATGGAAAATCTCTCCGTTTCCCCTCTTCCGGCCTAAAAACAAAACTCTAGCGCTCACCTGAGCCAGGTGTCCACAGACTTCAGTTCGACTCTCTCCACAGCTTCCTTCCGATGGTCTCATCCGGCATGCTCCCTCGAAACATCAATCTGACCGGCTGTGTCTCTTGATCGGACGCGCGTTTGCCTTTCGTTTCCAGGTTCGTAGTCTGTCGCTTCCCGCAACGAACTCATTCAATCCAGCTTTATCACGAAACAGTCACATTGCTTCTTGTTCGTAGCAGCTCAGTGAGCGTAGTATCCGTTTCGCTCCGCTCCTCACGCTTTGAGCTTTTAGCAAGACAGAACTGAATAGGAGATTAGGTAACCCCCTTGAATTTTCGCAGACTATTCCCCTGTTTTCTCGTCGCGTGTTTTGCCTTTTCATTGACCGCCAGCGTCGCCGCGCAGAGCAGCGAAGCTGATCCACGTCAAACCAATACTACCGTTGACGCGAATGGTCCAAAACGATTGGAAACGGAGGTTGCAGTTCCTGCCGTAGTCGAAGACGCACGTCCTCGGTCCGTGCGCATACCCGGTGCGGTTCCTGGCGTTAATAAACTTCTCTTAACCGCGATGCAGTCACATTTGGGAGCGTCGTATCACTATACGGGGACGGGACCCAACTCTTTCGATTGTTCAGGGTTTGTCTGGCGCTCTTTTCAGGAAGCCGGCTTGAATTTTAACCGTGGTCCAGCGCGCTCCTATTGGGCAACATTCGCTGCGCCGCTAAAGGAGGAGCAGTTCAAGTTCGGAACGCTGGTTTTCTTCAGTGGTCTCACGCACATTGGCATCGTGGCCGATGAAAAAGGTTTCTATCATTCTTCCCGCCACCACGGCGTGGTCTATTCTCCTTTCAATGATTACTGGCTGTCGCGCATAGATGGTTTTCGCCGAGTGCCGCTTGAATCAGCCGAGACGCCGGCCACGAGCGCCAAAGCAAAAGCTGCCAAGCCGGCGACCACGGTCCTCGCGGTCGAGGAAGATAACGAACCGTAAATACACGACGTTGGGAAATGAGAATGCCGCCGGGGATTGGTCCCCTGCGGCGTTTTTTTTGTAGCTTGGTCCCTGGCTAGCTCTTGAACATAAAACCCGGATGGCGTTCTTTGTCCCGCTTTTCCCAGACGGCGATAATCTTATCGATGGCGACGTGGCAAACCTGATCTTCGTCGTCCTTCAGTTGCAGCACGCCGCCTTCGGCTGTTACTACTTCACCACGCAAGCTCGACGCGCCATAACAGACGACATCGATCGTGTGGCCTACCAGTTTTAAGAGTAGTTCTTCCATCAAATAAATTGTTTAGAGTTCAAACTTTAGTTTGCTTTTGTCGGAAAGACAATCTGAAGATTGAACTGTGAACCGCGTTTTCCGGATTATTTCTCACCATTTCGGAAAGTGATTTGCACTAGGGGCACCACGGTGTCATCCCCCTGCTGGCTGCGCTCAAATGTCAGCAGGTCGTAATAGGCGCAGCGCGCGCGCGCGGGAAATTCGCGACAGACTTGCGGGCGCGCGAAATAGATAGTGCATTGGCGCGTCTTCGGATCGAGAAACCTGCAGGCCTTGCCGAAAATCGGATCGGCTTTTCGGCGCAGAATCTGCTCACCTTGCCAGGTTGTGGTGAAGCGCTTTTGGGCCGTCGCAAAATCCACCCGGAAGTGATTCGCCAAGCGTTTGATGTCGCGCTTAGTAACCTGAACGCGCTCGTAGATCGAGCAACAATACGCCGGACATTTCGAACAGTTGTAGTAACTTCGTTCGGTTTCTCTCACTGAGTGTCCCCTGCTCGCTCTCTAGTTGGGTCGCCCTCTCCCTTTGGAAAAGGGTTGGGGTGAGGGCCTAGTAACCATACCTGACAAAAAATAATATTGATCTCTTTCGTTGGCCTCAGCTATGCCCCTAATCCTGGCCCTCAGCTACGCCCCTCACCCTGGCCCTCAGCTACGCCCCTCACCCTGGCCCTCTCCCAAAGGGAGAGGGAAATCCTGGCACGCTATTTCCTACTCGATTTTTCGTATTCACTCAACAGCAACTTCATAAACTCTTCACGACGTTCATAAAGCCGCCGCGGCGGTCGGGGTTTGTGTTTCGCTAAAGCATACGCGGTAATGATGGGGAGCGCCACTGTCGAGTCGAGATAGCATACGACGGCGTCGGGTAAACGATCGGGATCGACTTTGCCCCACGAGACGGCCTCGCCCGGCGTCGCGCCTGAAAGGCCTCCCGTGTCCGCACGCGCGTCGGTGACTTGCAGAAAGTAGTCGTGACCTCGTTCATCGATGCCGAGCACTTCCTGAATCTGTGGCTCAGTTTGCAGCGCAAAGTTTTTTGGCGAGCCGCCGCCGAGAATGAAGATGGCTGAGCGGCCGGACCCTCGTTTCTTTGATACCCGGTCGCTACCGCTCGCGGTACTGACACGGAGGGACCGGTCGCTACCGCTCGCGGTTCCGTAACGCGCGGTACTGACACGGTCATTGATCAACCCGCGCTTTGCCGCTAAAACGATCGCCGCGGTTTCGTTCACGTCCAGCGAAGGATCGAAGGCTAATTTATTGCCCTGCAAAGCTTTGGCCGCCACGTTCATACCGATCGACGAATCTCCCGGTGATGACGTGTAAAGCGGCACGGCGTACTCATTCGCGGCCGCGAGTAGAGATTTGTTCTTCAGTCCCAACTTCCTTTCGCGTTCCAGCACATATCGTCCCGCACGATAATGAAATTCAGCCGTGGACATTGGCTTCTGAAACTCGGGCGCTTCGATCACACGACGGAAAAACTCGTCAGTATTGAGGAGCATCGAATAATCGAAGAAGATGTCATAGATACGCACGACCTGTTCATCGCGCAGCACGATATCCGAAGTCTGGGCGTTGCCTTCGTGCATGGAAAGACCGATGCCGAAATGTGTGTCGTGATAAAAGTTCGCGCCGGTGGAGATTATCCAGTCGATGAAGCCTGCCCTGATCAGGGGAATCAAAGCCGACATACCCAAGCCCGCGGGCGTCAAGGCGCCGGTCAAAGTTACGCCGACTGTAACATCCGGCTCCAGCATTTTCTGCGCGAAGAGCCAACATGCTTCGCGCAAGCGGGCAGCGTTATAGGCCAGAAAAGCACCGTCAACCAAGTCGGTGAGTTTCGTGGCGCGCGTAATTGGTTTCGGATCAATCCGCCGGCCACGCAGAAATTTGCTTTGTTTCTTTGCCAAGACTCTTGTCCGACAAACTTCAGTTTGTCGATATCGGTTATTAATCGTGCGTTGCGACAAACTGAAGTTTGTCGGACATCAAAGAAGGTGAAAAACGATAGTCTGCGAGTCAGCGTGAGTTGTCAACGTCAGAACCGCCTGCGGTAGCGGGCGGTTGATCTGCGAGGTTTACTAACTATTGGTGTTCCGAGATCAACCGCCCGCTACCGCAGGCGGTTCTGACAGGCGCTCAAGGCATTTACGACATAGACAACCGCGATAGCGCGAGCGCAATTCCGCGCGAATGTCGGCAGTCAATTTGATCTCTCCGCACCAGCAGCCGCGCAAACTTGCCCCGCACGAAAACTCATTGCCGCACGCTTCACAGACCGAAGCTCCAGCCAGCCTCGGCGAAAATATTCCCGCAAGTTTTCTTAGTTTGCTCGTCACCGGTTCGCCGTCGCATCTTCTGCTTTGGCTTCTGCTGCTCGTCTTAACTTCAAACGACAGATCCGCTTTTCGTCTGCGTCAAGGATATCAACTTCGAGACCGCGAAAACTCAAGTGGTCGCCCGGGCGCGGGACGCTTCCTTTTTGCGCGATCACCAATCCCGCAATCGTGGTGAAGTCATCGGCTTCGATTTCCATTCCGAACAAGCGTTCAATTTTCCCAATCTCCGTTCCTCCCAGCACTTCATAGGCGCCATCCGCAGAGGCCACAATCTCTTCCGGCTCTTCACCGCTGATGTCTTCGTCTTCAATTTCGCCGACGATCTCTTCCAGAATGTCTTCAACCGTTACGAGGCCCGCGATGCCCCCATACTCATCAATCACCATCGCCAGATAGGCATGCGCCTTTTGCATATCTCGCAGTAGCTTGGCGACTGGTTTCGTCTCCGGCACGAGATAAACCTGCCTGATGAAAGGCGCAATTGGGGAATCCGCTTTTCCCGTAGCTAACGATGGCAACAAATCGCGCACATAGATAATGCCCTCGACATTGTCGATTTGATCGCGATAGACGGGCAGCCGCGAGTGCCTCGATTCGATCATGAGGTTGCGCACTTCGCGGACCGTGGCGGTCTTTGGTAACGCGACAATTTCAGTGCGCGGCGTCATCACTTCGCTGACGCGCGTATCGCCAAACTCGATGGCTGAATGGATCAACTCGCGCTCTTCTTCTTCGATGATGCCTTCAGCTTCGCCGACATCGATCAGCGCTTGGATGTCGTCGCCGGCGTCGTCTGGTTCTTCCTCGGCGGTCCCTTCTTCCATCTCCTCGTGCTTGCGCAACCGATCGAATGAACGATGCCATGGCTCAGCCGCGAAAGTGAGAGCGCGATAGAACGGGCGTAGCACCGGCAAGAGCCTTAAAAGCTTTCCTTCCGGATTTCGCAAAGAGATCAAGCGCGGAATGAACTGCCGAAAGATTCCTGCCAACAACAGACCTGACAAAAGCGAGATGAACAGGGCTAGACTGCTTTCCGAAAACCACTGGACCGAAATGTAAGTGACGAGTACCGCAAATGCCACCAGCAGAATCTGGATCGTAGCTGACAGGCTGAAGCTGAACCGAGCGCGATTTTCGAGAATCTCTGTCAGGAAAGGTGTGGACCGTGCCGCCGGGTGTTCTTCAGCTTCAGAGGCGACACGCCGGAGCCCAACATCGCTCAACTGGCCGAAAGCCATGTCCACCGTCGCCAGGAATGTCAGTGCCAGCAGCAGGAGAAAGCTGACCGCTAATTCAATTTCCATAAAGGCGAGTAAATGGTAAATGGAAAATAGTAAATAGACAAAGGTGCGTGCGATATGCCAGGCAGTTGGAGGTAGTTCCCTCTCCCTTTGGGAGAGGGTTAGGGTGAGGGCCTAGCGACGAAAAGGCAAAAATATACTTCCTTCCTTCCTTCTTTCCCTTTTTATCGCTGCGGACCGGAAAAGTGATGGAGGAGAGTTTCTTTTCTTGTTACTCAGCTAGACCCTCACCCTAACCCTCTCCCAAAGGGAGAGGGAATTGCCTGAGACTCTTTGGCACACGGAGGTGAGCGAGACTCTTCAGTTCGCTTTTAGTTGCTCCCTTCTCTTCGCCGCTTTTTCTTCCTCGGTTAGTTTGGCATTGTTTCCATAGATCGCGTCTTCCCAATGGCCATACATCGGATTGGGAAGCACGATGAAGTGCGCGCCGAATTGATTTCTGTTTCGTTCTACTGCTTCGATCCTGCCTGCCACAGTCCTGCTTTGCTCGAACACTTCGGCAAAGTCGTTGAGGTCGTCGCCCATCAACAGCACGATATGGTATTTTGCACCGACAGCAACGCGACGCGGTTCCTTGCTGGAGCTATCCTTATCCGTTCTCACCAATAGCGTCTCGTCAGTCACTTCGGGAAAGCCAAGCTTCTTCAAATTTCTTGCCGTGCCATCTTTCTCGATCTCTTTGCGGTTAGTGATGTAGAAGACGCGTACGCCACGTGAGTTAGCGTAACGCAGAAACTCGGCTGCTCCGGACACGACGCCGGCTTCCGCCCGATTGCACCACTCAGTCCAATCTTGCGCGTTGTAACTCCGATGATTCTTTATCAGCCAGGCTTCGTGAGCACTGTTATCGAGAATCGTTTCATCCACGTCCACCACGACAGCGCGTCTCAACTTACCGCGACGATTAATCCGCAGATCGCGATCCAGCACCGTTCTCGCGAGGGCGAACGCCTGATACGCCAACGCGCGGTGTTCACCTGAAGATTGCTGCCACAGGACCGCGCCTACTTCGTACTCTTTGTCGGCTCGTGCTTGGGAAGGAGTCTGGGCTGCTGCGGTAATAGCAAGAGTCAACATCACTCCCAGTGCGCCAAGAAATTGTCGGTAGGTCGGTGTTTTATTCCCGTCGCCCTCTGGGAGAGGGCTAGGGTCAGGGCGCGAAGCGTAGAAAGAAAAGAAAAAAGGTGTGGGGTAACTCGCTGTGTTCGCTAATCCTTCACCCCATCCCTCTCCCAAAGGGAGAGGGCGTTTGGAAGACGGTGACTTGACCTTGACTACCGACAAAGTTTTGGCGCCCGGCATCAGGCCGGCGAGAGTAACGCACACTTTTCTTATTATGGAATTGTTCATTAGGTTTCCTCTCCTCGACGAGCGGATCAAATGACCAGACTATTTCTTCACCACCGTGATCTTCAGTTCTGAGGGATACTGTTTGGAGTGATGGACGGCGTTGTGCGCGACAACTCCGCTTGATTCGTTGTAGTTATTTCCGCCCGTGTTCAGGTTTCGATCGAAGCGTGGGAAGTT